>Ga0209918_1000487_pt1 | contig 26071 bp, 28 predicted proteins | sample SalPonD_shore_MG_FD_185712 | JGI IMG/M metagenome (GOLD analysis project Ga0209918, IMG submission 185712) | Salt pond soil microbial communities from South San Francisco under conditions of wetland restoration - Salt Pond MetaG... | ecosystem: Environmental > Aquatic > Marine > Intertidal zone... | reverse complement strand
GCATCTTGGAGGCGGCCACCATCTCCATGGCCTTGGTGATCTTCTGGGTGTTCTGGATACTCTTTATTTGAGTACGAATTTCCTTTGCACCGGCCATGAGCTACTCCCGCTTACCAGGCATGGTTGGCTTTGAAGTCGTCCAACGCCTTGCGCAGGCCCTGTTCGATCTCGTCGTTGTAGTCGCCCGACTCGTTGATCTTGGCGAGCAGGTCGGCCTGCTGCGAGTGGGCGTAGTCGTGCAGGGCGGCCTCGAAGTCGACCACCTTCTTCACGTCGACGTCGTCGAGGTAGCCCTCGTTGGCGGCGAACAGCGACACCGCCATGTCGGCGACGGTCAGCGGCGTGTACTGCTTCTGCTTCATCAGCTCGGTGACGCGTTGGCCGCGCTCGAGCTGCTTGCGCGTGGACTCGTCCAGGTCCGATGCGAACTGGGCGAAGGCCGCCAGCTCGCGGTACTGGGCCAGGGCCAGGCGCACACCGCCGCCGAGCTTCTTGACGATCTTGGTCTGTGCGGCACCGCCCACACGCGAGACCGACAGGCCGGCGTTGATGGCCGGGCGAATGCCGGCGTTGAACAGGTCCGACTCGAGGAAGATCTGACCGTCGGTAATCGAGATGACGTTGGTCGGCACGAAGGCCGAGACGTCGCCGGCCTGGGTCTCGATGATCGGCAGCGCGGTGAGCGAGCCGGTCTTGCCCTTGACCTCGCCGTTGGTCATCTTCTCGATGTAGTGGGCGTTGACGCGCGCGGCGCGTTCGAGCAGACGCGAGTGCAGGTAGAACACATCACCCGGATACGCCTCGCGGCCCGGCGGGCGGCGCAGCAACAGCGAGACCTGGCGATAGGCCCAGGCCTGCTTGGTCAGGTCATCATAGATGATGAGGGCATCTTCGCCACGGTCGCGGAAGTACTCGCCCATGGCGCAACCCGCGTACGGGGCGATGAACTGCTCGGCCGCGGATTCGGACGCCGAGGCGGCAACTACGATGGTGTGCTCCATGGCGCCGTGCTCTTCGAGCTTGCGCACGACGGCGGCGATCGAGGAGGACTTCTGGCCGACCGCCACGTAGATGCACTTAATGCCCGTGCCCTTCTGATTGATGATGGCATCGACCGCCACGGCGGATTTACCGGTCTGGCGGTCGCCGATGATGAGCTCACGCTGGCCGCGGCCGATGGGCACCATGGCGTCGATGGCCTTCAGACCGGTCTGCACCGGCTGGTCGACCGACTGGCGGTCGATGACGCCGGGGGCGATCTTCTCGATGGGCGAGGTGCCCTCGGCGTCGATGGGGCCGCGACCGTCGATGGGGTTGCCCAGCGCGTCGACCACGCGCCCGAGCAGGGCCTCGCCGACCGGGACCTCGAGGATGCGCCCGGTGCACTTGGCCTTGTCGCCCTCGGTGATGTGCTCGTAGTCGCCCAGGACCACGGCACCGACCGAGTCGCGCTCCAGGTTGAGGGCCATGCCGAAGGTGTTGCCGGGAAATTCGATCATCTCGCCCTGCATTACGTCGGTCAGGCCGTGGATGCGCACGATGCCGTCGGTCAGGCTGACCACGGTGCCTTCGTTACGGGCCTCCGTGGCGGCGTCGAAGCCTTCGATGCGCTTCTTAATCAGTTCGCTGATTTCGGATGGATTCAATTGCATTTCGATATCCTCGTTAGCACGCCCGCTCAGTGCAGCAGGGTGTTGGCCAGGCGCGTGAGTTGTCCCGCGGCCGTGCCGTCGATGACCAAGTCGTCGGCCCGAACGATCGCGCCGCCCAGCAGAGACTCGTCGGTCTTGACGCTGAGCACGACGTCGCGGCCCAGGCGCTGCTTGAGCTTGTCGGCAAGCTGCTTTTGCTGGGCCTCGTCGAGCGGCAGGGCGGTGATGACCTCGGCCTCGACCGAACCTTCGTGCTCGGCGCGCATGGCCTCGTAGACCTCGGCGATTTCGGGCAGCAGCTCCAGGCGCTTGTTCTCGGCGAGCAGGCGGATGAAGTTCTGGCCGGCGGCATCGAGCTTGTCGGCGCACACGTCCAGGAACAACTGGACAAGACGTTCGCGCTCGATGCTGGGGTTGCCGATCAGCGCCTGCATCGCGGGGTCCGCGGCGACGGCACCGGCGTAGGCGAGCTGGTCGGACCAGGGCGCCAGGGCCTTGGTCTCGCGCGCCAGCTCGAACACGGCCTGCGCGTAAGGGCGTGCGATAGTGCTTTTTTCTGCCATGGTGGCGGGCCTTTACATCTGGGCGACGAGGTCCTTGAGCAGTTCGTCGTGCGCCTTGGCGTCGACCTCCCGCTTCAGGACCTTGGAGGCGCCAGCGACGGCGAGCTCGACCACCTGACCGCGCAGCTCCTCGCGCGCCCGGTTGGTCTCCTGCTCGATCTCGGCATTAGCCGCCGCGACCAGACGCTCGGCCTCGGCACGGGCGTTGTCTTTGGCCTCTTCGACGATCTCATTGGCGCGCTTCTGCGCCTGGTTGATGATCTCCGAGGCGCGCCCCTTGGCTTCGTGCAGGACCTCCGCGGCACGCTGCTCGGCAAGCTCCTGTTCGTGCTTGCCGCGCTCGGCGGCGGCCAGACCGTCGGCGATGCGCTTTTTGCGGGCCTCCATGACGCCGGTCAACGGGCCCCAGAGGAACCGGTTGATGAACCAGATCAACAGCGCGAAGACGATGATCTGGCCGAAGAGCGTTGCTGTCACGTTCACGTCTGAACTCCTCTTAGGCTGTGCCTATGTCGGTTCGGTAGTAATGGCTTCCGAAACGCGATGGCTCAGCCGCCGACGGCGCTCTTGACGGCACCGGCGAAGGGGTTGGCGAAGACGAACCACATGGCCATACCCAGGATGATCATCGGGAAGGCCTCCATCAGACCGCCGGTGAACAGCATCTGACCCATCAGCTGCGGGCGCATCTCCGGCTGGCGGGCGATACCCTCGATGTACTTGGAGCAGATCATGCCCCAGCCCAGGGCCGAACCCAGACCGGCGGCGGCCAGGATGATGCCCACGCCGATGGCGGTGGAGGAGTAGATGGATGCAAGCAGTTCGGGGCTCATGTGTGTCTCCTTGAAGTCAAAGTTTTAAAAGTCGAAAAGCAAGTTCGAAGATTTCGGTGACGCTCAGAATCAGTGTTCTTCCAGGTCGGCACTGGCCATACCCAGGTAGACGATGGTCAGCAGCATGAAGATGAAGGCCTGCAGACTGATGACAAGAATATGGAATATGGCCCAGGCCATGCCGAGCGCCAGCTGCGGGAACCAGGCGATGCCGAAGCCGCCGAGCGAGAGCAGGGCGATCAGCATGAACAGCAGCTCGCCGGCGAACATGTTGCCGAACAGACGCAGGGCCAGGCTGACGGGTTTGGCGACTTCCTCGATGGCGGTCATGACGATGTTGACCGGGAAGAGGTACTTGCCGAACGGGTGCAGCAGGAACGTCTTCAAGTAGCCGATGGGCCCCTTGATGCGGATGTTGTAGGCGATAATGAGGCCGAAGACGGTCAGCGCCATCGCGAAGGTGGTATCGAGCTCGGTGGTGGGCACCGCGCGGAACGCGCCGGCGCCGGCCTCGTGCGCCACCCAGGGCAGCAAGTCGACGGGCACCAGGTCCATGGCGTTCATCAGGAACACCCAGGTGAAGATGGTGAGCGCCAGCGGGCCGATCAGACGATCGCGGCTGGGAAAGATGTCCTTGATTTGGGTGTCGACGAATTCGACGATGGCCTCGATCCACAGCTGCAGGCCGGAGGGGGCCTCCGTCTGCAGTCGGCGGCCGATGCGCCAGCCGATGTACACCAGCAGTGCGCCGAGCAGGATGCTGATGCTGAGGGTGTCGAGCTTGAGGGTCCAGAACCCGTGGCCAATCTCCCAGTTATGAAGGTGGTGCTGTATATACTCGCCCGAAGTTGGTGCTTCCCCAGCCACGTTGAGTTACTCCCAAAGACATAAAAAATTCTGTTACTGGTGCCCGGCATCCGTGGGCACCCGATTGAACAGGTAGCCCAGCTGCGCCACCGCGAAGCCCACGATGATCGCCAAGGGGTCCAGCTTCAGCGCCGCGATACCCACGCCCATCAGGGCCAGGACCGAGACGAACCGCATCGCGGCGCCGATATAGAGTTCTGCCATGCCGCGCGTGGCGCTGGCGCCGGCCACCTCGGTGGCGCGCAGCAACCGCCAGGCGCTGATGAACGTGCTGATCAAAGCGATACCGCCCCCGTAGAGCACGGCAGCCCCCCCGGGCAGGCCGTGGCGGAAGCCCAAGACGTAGACGGCGGCCGCGGCCAACACGAGCAGGGCCTGGACGATCACGAGCCTTCGCAACGCTCTGCGAAGGACCTGGGCCGCATAGCTCATGTGTCTCGCTTTGGTGACGTTCCGGTCGTGGGGGTGCCTCGCGCGCCGCCCGACCACACCCGTCGGGCCCGCAAAAAAGGCACGTCATTAGGGCCGCGAAGTATAAAGATTCCGCGAGGAACGGTCAATGATGGCCCGATAAAAACCGGTTATGAGCAAAAAAATCGGCGCCGCGGCGGGGCATCGGTGGAAATACCCCAAACTCACTTGATGTGGCCGAGGATCCCGTCGAGCTCGTCGAGCGAGTTGTAGTGGATGATGAGCTTACCCTTGCCCTTGTTGCCCTGCTGGAACTGCACCTTGGCTCCGAGGCGCTCGCCGAGCTCCTCCTGCAGCCGGCGCACATCCGGGTCCACTTCGGTGGAGGTGGGCTTGGGCTTGACCGGCTGCTGGAGCCGGCGCACGAGCTGCTCGGTCTCCCGCACGGACAGACCCTTCGCAACGACCTCCCGGGCGGCGCGCACCTGGGCGTCACCCTCCAGGGCCAGCAGGGCACGCGCGTGGCCCATCTCCAGCTCGCCCTTTTCGACCAGAGACCTGACCTCTGCGGCCAGGGTCAACAGGCGCAGCAGATTGGACACCGCCGCGCGCGAGCGGCCCACGGCCTCGGCCGCCTGTTGGTGAGTGAGTGCGAACTCATCGATGAGCCGCTGCAGCGCCGCGGCCTCCTCCATGGGATTGAGCTCCTCACGCTGGATGTTTTCGATCAGCGCCATGGCGATGGCGGCGCGGTCGGGCACATCGCGCACTACGGCGGGGATCTCGTGCAGGCCCGCCAGCTGGGCGGCTCGCCAGCGGCGCTCGCCGGCGATGATCTCGAATCGCCCGGGCTCGCCGATGGGGCGCACGACGATCGGCTGGACGACCCCCTGGGCGCTGATCGAATCGGCCAGCTCCTGGAGGGTGTCGGGGTGCATGTCGAGGCGCGGCTGGTACTTGCCGCGCTGGATCATATCGACGGGCAGATTGCGCAGCGCGCCTTCGGCCTCGGACTCCGCGGCGCCGGATTGACCCGCCTCGGCCCCGCCCTCATAGGACTTGGCGCCGCCGAGCAGCGCGTCCAGACCACGACCCAGACCGGGTTTCTTTACCGCCATCTCACACCTTCAGTTCACTTAGCAACACGTTCGACCGCTGCCGGTCGAAATTCAAGCCGTCGCGGGCTGCTCGAAGGCGCCCCCCGGCGGGGCGCCCGGGGGCGGCGCCTTGGAATCGCGGCGCAGGATCTCGCCGGCCAGCGCCAGATAGGCCAAGGCCCCGCGCGAGGTGCGATCATAGCCCAACACCGGCATGCCGTGACTCGGCGCCTCGGCCAGGCGCACGTTGCGCGGGATGATGGTGCGGTACACCTTGTCGTCGAAGTGCATGATCAACTGGCCCGAGACGTCGTTGGACAAGTTGTTGCGCGGATCGAACATGGTGCGCAGCAGGCCCTCCAGCTTGAGCCCCGGATTGACGTACTGGCGGATCTGATCGACGGTCTCGAGCAGGGCGGACAGCCCCTCCAGGGCATAGTACTCGCACTGCATCGGGATCAGCACGGAGTCCGCGGCCACGAGGGCATTGACCGTGAGCATGTTCAGCGAGGGCGGACAGTCGACCAGGATGTATTCGTAGCGATCGCGCACGCCCGCCAGGGCCTGGCGCAGGCGCCGCTCGCGCTGGGGCAGCTCGAGCAGGGAGACCTCGGCGGCGGTCAGATCGCTGTTGGTGGGCAGCAGGTCGTAGCCCACAGCGTCGAGATGCAAAACGACGTCCGCAGCATCCTTCTCGCCCATCATCACGTCATACGTGGTGGCCTCCAGCGTCGCCTTGTCCACGCCGCTGCCCATGGTGGCATTCCCCTGCGGGTCCATGTCGACCAGCAGAATGCGGCGCTTGGTGGCGGCCAGTGAGGCGGCAAGGTTGATGCAGGTCGTGGTCTTTCCGACCCCACCCTTCTGGTTCGCGACCGCGATGGTCCTGCCCATGGCTGTTCCTCGATAGCTCCGGGGATCGTTCCGGGGGGGCTCCGTCCCCGGTCCCGACGGTATGTCTGAACTATAACACCCTGGCCGGCTACGTGGGCCGTACCACGACCACATGGCGTTCGGCGTCGAGCCCGGGCACGTGCAGGCGATGGACCCCCTCGACCGCAAAGCCCGCGGGCAGGGCGTCCAGCTCCGCCAGGGGGTAGACGCCCTTCATAATAAGGAACACGCCGTCGGGCGCGCAGGCCCCGCATGCGGCGCTCACCAGCTCATCGAGGCTGGCGTAGGCCCGGGAGACAATCGTGTCGAACGGCGTCGCGGGGCGGTAGTCCGCAATGCGCGCAGTGACCACTTCCACGTTCTCCAGCCCCAATTCCGCCGCGGCCTGAGTCATGAAGCGCGTTTTCTTGCGGTTGCTGTCGAGCAGCACGAACGAGCAGTCCTCGCGCGCCAGGGCGAGCGGGATGCCGGGCAGGCCCGCGCCGCTGCCGACATCGAGAATGCGCGTGGGCCGCAGATAGGGCAGCACGGCCAGACTGTCCAGCAGGTGGCGCGCGATCATCTGCTCCGGGCGGCGCACCGCGGTCAGGTTGTAGACGCGGTTCCACTTGGCCAGCAAGGCGACGTAGTCGAGCAACCGCTCGCGCACCGGCACGGGCAGGTCGAGCCCCAGCGCCGCGAGCCCCTCGTCCAGGGATCGGCCGAGGTCCATGGGCCGGCCTATCCGGTCGGCTCAAGCACGGCGGCGCCGCGCCGGATCGCGTTTTTTCAGGTGGACCAGCAGCAGCGAGATGGCCGCCGGGGTGACGCCCGGTACGCGCGCGGCCTGGCCCAGCGTCTCCGGGCGCAGGCGGGCGAGCTTCTCGCGCACCTCGGCCGACAGGCCGGTGACCTGGGCGTAGTCCAGGTCGGTCGGCAGACGCGTCTCCTCGTGGCGGCGCTGGCGGGCGATCTCCTCGTGCTGGCGTTCGATATAGCCGGCGTACTTCGCCTGGACCTCGACCTGCTCGGCGACCTTGGGTTCTGCCACCGCCTCACCGGCGCCCGGCAGGCTCATCAGGGCCGCGTAGGAGACGTCGGGCCGGCGCAGCAGGTCCATCAACCGGGCCTCGCGTCCCAGGGGGCCGCCGAGCACCCGCTCGGCCTCGGCGGCGGGCAGGGTCTCGGGGCGCAGCCAGGTCTCGCGCAGGCGCTGGCTTTCGCGCTCGACCGCCTCGCGCTTGGCCTCGAACGCGGCCCAGCGCGTATCGTCGACCAGGCCGAGCTCGCGGCCCTTCGGCGTCAGGCGCAGGTCGGCGTTGTCCTCGCGCAGCAGCAGGCGGTACTCGGCACGGCTGGTGAACATACGATAGGGCTCGTTGGTCCCGCGGGTGATGAGGTCGTCGACCAGCACGCCCAGATAGGCCTCGTCGCGGCGGGGCGACCAGGCCTCCCGTCCCTGGACCGCGAGCGCCGCGTTGAGCCCGGCCAGCAGTCCCTGGGCGGCCGCCTCCTCGTAGCCGGTGGTGCCGTTGATCTGACCGGCGAAGAACAGGCCCGCGATGAACTTCGTCTCCAGCGAGGCCTTCAGGTCGCGCGGGTCGAAGTAGTCGTACTCGATGGCGTAGCCCGGGCGCGTGATGTGGGCGCGCTCCAGGCCCGGGATCGAGCGCACCAGGGCGAGCTGCACGTCGAAGGGCAGACTGGTCGAGATGCCGTTGGGGTAGACCTCGGCGGTGTCGAGACCCTCGGGCTCCACGAAGATCTGGTGCGAGGTCTTGTCGGCAAAACGCACCACCTTGTCCTCGATGGACGGGCAGTAACGCGGTCCCGCGCCCTCGATGACGCCGCTGTACATCGGCGAGCGATCCAGGCCGGCGCGGATGAGGTCGTGGGTGCGCTCGTTGGTATAGGTGATATGGCAGACCACCTGGCGCGGGTGCTCGGCGGGCGAACCGAGATAGGAGAACACCGGCACCGGCTCGTCGCCGGGCTGCGCCTCGAGGTGCGAGTAGTCGATGGTCTTGCCGTCGATACGCGGCGGCGTGCCGGTCTTGAGGCGCTCGACCCGAAACGGCAGCTCGCGCAGGCGTCCGGCCAGGGCGTTGGCCGGCGGGTCGCCGGCGCGACCGCCGGCATAGTTGTCCAGGCCAATGTGGATGCGCCCGCCGAGGAAGGTGCCGACGGTCAGCACCACCGCCGGCGCGGCGAAACGCAGGCCCATTTGGGTGACCACGCCGGTGACGTGCTCGCCCTCGACGACGAGATCGTCGACGGCCTGCTGGAACAGGGTCAGGTTGCGCTCGGACTCCAGGGCCGCGCGGACCGCCTGGCGATAGAGCACGCGGTCGGCCTGGGCGCGGGTGGCGCGCACGGCGGGGCCCTTGCGGGCGTTGAGGGTGCGAAACTGGATCCCGGCACGGTCCGCGGCGCGCGCCATCAGCCCGCCGAGCGCGTCGATCTCCTTGACCAGATGGCCCTTGCCGATGCCGCCGATGGCTGGGTTGCAGCTCATCTGGCCCAGCGTCTCGATGTTGTGCGTGAGCAGCAGCGTGCGGGCACCGGTACGCGCGGCAGCCAGCGCCGCCTCGGTGCCGGCGTGACCGCCGCCGACGACGATCACATCGTAGCTGTCCTGATAGTGCATGGCTGAGCCGTTCGGTCCGCGGACCAAAAGTTAGGGAGAAAGCCTATTATTGTATGCCGCGGCGGGCGCGCGCGGAAGCACTGTCAGTCGGAATCGGCATCGTTGCCCTTGCGCCGGCCTATCTTATCAATTGGCACGACGACTGACGCCTTAGGCTCGTCGGTAAAGCGCGGGCGCATATTCAGCGGCTTGCCCGCCTCCTCGGCCAGCTCGAGCTCGCGGGCGCTGATAAGCGACAGGCAGTCGCGAATCCCCTGGATGGTAGTGTCGGACAGCGGGTGCTTGAGTCCGGGCGCAGTGGACGTGTCCTTGGCGATATCGGTCAGGACGCGCTTGACCATGCGCAGCACCTGCGCCTCTTTGGAGAGTGTCTCGTCGCTCACGGTGATTCTCCCCCTCTGCGGTGAACCGGGAACGCGGTACGCACCGGTCAGGAAGGTCAGTGTGACACAACGAGCCCGCGAAGGCGCCTGCCCATTTGGGAGATGGAGTTGAGAGGTAGTTCACAGCGGCGCAGGGTCGATGGAACCGGGCCGGGCCGTTTGTGGTCACCTGTAACACACCGGCCAACTCGCACGATGCGGTGTATTCGTCCCGAAGGGGAGATTGCCGGCGCTGCTACCGGCATCACAGTACGCCTGGCTCGCAGCGTTATCCTGCTGTCCACTCATCACCGCGGAATACCCCTTCGCGGAACAATGGCTTTTCGCCGAGGAGGACCCCGTCATGAGAAATTCAAGCATACCGTTATCGAATGTATTGGGCGTTCTTGCGCTGCTCGCCGTCGCGGCGACGCCCGCACTGGCGAGCACCAGCGGCGACAACACGAGCCTCGACACCCAGCGCGCGCAACTCGACGCGGCCGCGGACGGCCAGGGTGCCCAGCAGGTGAACTCGCAGATAGTCTCGACGTTCAGCGATCTGGCCGGCTCTGAGGAAAACGCCCAGGCCCTCGCCTCCGGACTGCGCACGGGTGAGCCGATTGTACTCAACGGAACGGGACCCGATGGCAGTCCGACCACCACGACCATTACGCCGTCCACCCGCGGTATGGGCTGGGGCAACGTGTATATCTCCCTGGCGCTGGCGCAAGCCTCGCTGAGCCAGCAAGGAATCACCAACCCCACCAACGCGCAGCTCAGCGATGCGTTGACGTCTATATTGAATCAACGGGCCGACCACACGGGTTGGGGCATGATCGCCCAAAACCTGGGCGTGAATCTGGGAACCGTCATTAGCTCCCTGCGTTCGGTGAACGGCCAGCTGCATTCCGCCCAGGGCGGCGTTTCGTCGAACGCTGCGCATCCGCAGCATTCGGGCCCGTCGGACCATCCGGGACAGGCGGCCATGGGCAACCACATGCAGCGGCCGGATCGTCCAATGCGGCCAACGCGTCCGGAGCGGCCCAGCCTGCCTGAGCGCCCGCCTCGCCCGGAACGCCCCGGACGTTGATCGATCCGTGAGGGGAAGGAGACACGTATGAGCGGTTTTATGCGCGCGCGCTCGGCCACGGCAACGGGGGCGGCCCTGGTGCTTGGTGTGACCGCCCTGTCGCTGCCCGCGGCCGGCGCGCGAGCCGCCGACGGCGCTTGGACCGTCTCGGCCGGGGGCGAGTACAGCAGCGGCGATTACGGCGCCTCGTCCTCGACCACGATTCTGTATCTGCCCTTCAGCGCCCAATACGAGACCGATCGTTACCGCTTCAAGGTGACGGTGCCGATCATTCGCGTCGAGGGCCCGCCGGGGGTGGTGCGCGATATCGGCAGTGTCCGTCCGAGGGGTACGCCCGCGTCAACCACCAGCACGACCAACACCGGGCTGGGCGACGTTATGCTCCAGGGCAGCATGAACGTGTATTCGGCCGATATGCGAAGGACGCTTGTCGATATTACCGGCAAGGTCAAGCTCGGCACCGCCGACGAGAACAAGAACCTGGGCACGGGCGAGAACGATTATTTCATGCAGGTCGACGGCTACAAGACCATTGAGCGCACGACTTGGCTCGGCACACTCGGTTATGCCCTGATGGGCGACCCGCCCGGGATCAATTTCAAGAACGTGCCGTATCTGAGCGTCGGCGCCAGCTATCGGGTGCAGCCCGACCTCAGCGTCGGTGGGATGTATTACACGCGCGATCCGGTGATAGCCGGCGGCTACCGCCAAGAAGAGCTGACGGGCTTTATGACGCGACGGCTCGACCGCCAGCGCAAGGTTCAGGTCTACGCGTTGCTTGGCCTCGCCAGCGGCAGCCCGGACTACGGAATGGGCGCGATCTTCAGTTACCGCTTCTAAGTAGTCCGCCGCACGGGCCGAGCCGGGCTATTGGAAATCGAGCGGATACCCTGCCGCATCCCAATCGGCGATGCGCATATCCACCGCCGTCACGCGCGTGAAGCCCAGCGTCTTCAGCGTCCGGGCGGCCAGCGCGGCGCGCGATCCGACACCGCAATAGACATAAAGTCGGCGTCGGTAGTCAGGATGCGCAGCACCCCCGACATGCGGCCAGAGCTTGAACTCCAGCAGACCGCGCGGCACATTGACCGCACCGGGCACGTGACCGGCGCGGTATTCGGCCGGCTCGCGCACGTCGACGATCAAGGCGTTGCCCGGATGCACGACGACGCCCCTGAAGGCACGCATATCGATGGTCGTCACGGCGCGCTTGGCCGCGGCGACCAGCGCATCGACCGACGCCGGATGCGCGGGCGAACCGGCGGGCTCAGCGGCCGCCGCCGCGCCCGCAAGGAGCAGGCTTGCCAGGGTGAGTATTGCAGTCCTCGCGGGGGGGGCGATCATAAACGACCGGGTTCGCTCAGCGCGGCTCGAAGCTGAAGCTCTGACCGCCGATCGTGGCCTCGTACATCAGACCACCCTTTTCCATGGTAAATACCGCGACACCCCGCTCGTAGGCGGCGTTGGCGGCGGCGCCCGCGGTCACGGCCACGGCCGATGCCTGCGCGGCGAACTTCAGGTTGCCCGATTTGAATCGGGCCAGCGCAGCCCGGTCCTTGAAGAAGATGATCTCGCTGTAGGCCTGACCGCCGAACTGAAAACCGACCGTTACCTGCGTCAGGCTCGCTCGCCCGATGAATCGGTCGCGCTCGAATACTCGCCCGTTGCCGTAGGCGCCGCCCACGCCGATCCCGCCCTTGCCGACGGTCGGAAAGACCGCATAACCGTAGGCGTGCTGGAAGAAGCTGCGCAGCCCGGGATCCTTGCGTTTGAATTTCGCGATGGTCTGAGCGACCTGGGCGCGCTCTTCCCGGGCCTGGTTGGGATTCCAGCCCGCGCAACCCGCCAAGGCGGCGGATGTCAGCGAAATGATGGCTAAGAGGAATAGACGCCGGGGCTGCATGGAATCCTCCACATCGATGGGCACCGCGGGACACTGGCGACAGGCGTTCAGAAAAGCATACGCCATGCAGCGGGTGCGCTCCAGGGCGCCGAGGTCTGGTGCCGAGACAAGCTGGGAAAATACAATCCATTGCCTAGTATATTACTGAGGCGACATCGGGCGAGCGCGCCGCCCAGCGGGAGGAGCACTATTGGATATCGACAATGTCACCCACCGTCTGCCGCCGTGGGTCGCCTGGCTTGCACAGGACGACGACGGCACCTGGTGGGGTTTCGAACATGAACCGAACCAGAGCGACAACGGTTGGTATGAAAACGAGGTCGGCCGCCACCTGCGCCTAGGGCGCACGAAACCCAATCCTGCCTGGCGCGACACACTGCGTCGCGTGTGAGTCCTCATCAGCGACGCGCCCCTGATAGCCCCTGCGCCCGTGTTTTTCGTATCGACGAGCGCGCCGCGCCCGCCGACGAAGTGTCGGCCAGCGCGGCCAGAGCCCGGCGGCGGTCTTCTTGCGGCAGGCTGCCAAGCCGTGCGGCGGCTCGATAAAACGCCGGGAAGCTATCATGGTCGCGTTCGAACAGTGTGCGGAACGCCGGGATCCAGTCCTCGTAGGTTGCGACCAGCGCGAGGTCGGCGTTGTTCAGATCCCGCGCCATGAAGGGGTCGTAGCCGGCGTAGCCGCCCCAGCTCTTTTTCAGGGCGCGGTAGCGGCGCTGGAGCTCGGCGAACGCCCGCGCCTTGGCGGTCCGCATCTGCTTTGGCGATCGGCCGGAGGCGTAAACCGCGGCAAGATGTCGGCGGGTGCCGATAAGAAGGCTGTCGAATTGCGCGTCACGCCGGCGGCTCTTCAGGTAACGCCGGTAGGCCGCAGGGTCGCCGCGAGTCATGAACCATCGATGTAGACCTTCGCGTTCGACGAAGCTTGCGAACGATTCGTTGAAGGCGGAGTCACCGTCGACGTAAAGACGCTGGTGAGCGAGCTCGTGGAAGATGACGCCGACCAGGCTCGCGCGCGATCGGCGCAACATGCTGTTGAAGATCGGATCGTCGAACCAGCCGAGGGTCGAGTACGCGGTCACGGGCACGACGGCGACGTCCATGCCCTTGGCGCGCAGCGCGCGGGCGTGATCCAGGGCTGCCTGCTTGTGGAAGTAGCCGCGGTAGCTCATGCAGCCAACGAGCAGGTAACACTGGGGCAGGGGTTTGATGGAAAAGGGCTTGGTCGCCACGACGTTCCACGCGGGATAGGGGCGTCCGAGGTCGGCGTAGCTGCGATAGCTGTCATTGTCGGGCAGGTCGAGGGCGTCGCTGGCGAAACGGCGTGCCCGTTGGGCCAGGCGAAGCCGGGCCTTGACCCGCCCGCTGACCGTCGGGTCGGCGAGGACCTCGGCGATGGGGCGGCGCTTGGACAGCACGCCGAGCTGGCCGTCCACGGCCTGGGCGTAATAGCCCAGCGAGGAACAAGCGCCCAGCAGCGCCGGCGCCAGCAACGCAAGAACCAGGCGCGCGGCGCGTGCGCCTCGGCGCGATCGCGAGCCGGTGGCCCGGACAATGGTGATCGGCATACGCATGGCCGTGGCCTTTGGAAGACACCGTTCAAGGACGCGGGTTTGCGAGGCGGGCACGGCGCCGCTCGCCGATTTGCGATACCCTTGGATCCCGGTACAAACGCTAGTAGTGAGCATACGATGTCCCATTCAGGCGGTCCCTCGCAAGCGGCAAATCCATCAGGCGCGGCCGACGTCGACAACGCAAAGGCGGTGTCCGGTCAACCGAACGGGCCCGACACCAGGACCGCAGATGTCGCCGTGATCAAGGAGGCGCTCGACCGGGTCGTCGAGCAGGCCGGGCAGGTGGTGTTGGGCAAGTCACATCAGATACGTCTTGCGCTGGCCTGCCTGCTGGCCGGCGGTCATTTGCTGATAGAGGACCTACCCGGCGTCGGCAAAACCACGCTGGCCCACGTACTGGCCACGACCCTGGGATTGCAGTTCAACCGCATCCAGTTCACGAGCGATCTGCTGCCCGCCGATATCCTCGGGGTCTCCATCTACGAACGCGACACCGGTGCGTTCAAGTTTCATCCCGGCCCCATCTTCGCGCAGGTAATCCTCGCCGACGAGGTCAACCGCGCCACCCCCAAGACCCAGAGCGCACTGCTCGAAGCCATGGAAGAGCAGCAGGTCACCGTCGAGGGCGAGACCCGCGCGCTGCCCGCGCCCTTCTTTGTGATCGCAACCCAGAATCCGACCTATCAGATCGGCACATTCCCACTGCCCGAATCCCAGCTCGATCGATTTCTCATACGCATTCGTCTGGGCTATCCCGACGCCCAATCCGAGCGGGCCCTGTTGAGCGGCCGGGACCGGCGAGCCGTGCTCCACACGCTGAGCCCGATCCTCGATGGGCGCCGGCTGCAGGCGATCCAGCGGCGGGTCGCGGCAGTCCACGTGGCCGACCCGCTGCTCGACTACCTCCAGGCGCTACTTGAATTCAGCCGGCGATCGCCCCGCTACGCGGCGGGGCTGTCGCCGCGGGCCGGCCTGGCCTTGCTGCACTGCGCGCAAGCGTGGGCGGCAATGGATGGGCGCGACCACGTCCTGCCGGAGGACGTTCAGGTCGTGCTGCCCCATGTGGTCGGCCACCGCCTGCGCGGCGCCGACGGCATGGACAACCCCGACGAGGAGCTCGCGGCCCAGCTCGCCGAGGTCCCCATTCCCTGAGCCGAGTGTGCCTTGTCCGCCCACGCCGCAAAGCGCCTGCGCCGATTCCGGGTGGCATCCGCTGGTGTGAGGCTCGGCGGGCTGCTTCGCGCCGCCGCGCAGCGCTGGAACCTGCAGCGGTTTTGGCGCGGGGAGGGCCCCGAGCCGCTGCCCGCCGCCCTCGGCCGGCGCCGCGTCTACATCCTGCCTACCCGTGCCGGCCTTGCCTTTGGTCTGGTACTGCTGGTCATGCTGGTCGGCGCCATCAATTACAACAACAGCCTTGGCTACCTGCTGACGTTCCTTCTCGGGTCGGTTGCCGTGGTGGGCATCCTCCACACCTACCGCAATTTACTCAACCTACGGGTCTCGCTCGGTCCGGTTGCGCCGGTTTTTGCAGGCGCGGCGCTGCGGGTGCCGCTCGTACTCGACAACCGCGGCGGTGCCGGGCGCCTGTCCCTTGAGCTCGGTTTCGCGGGTCGGGGAACGGACCGGGCCGCGAACGTCGAAACGGACGTGCCGCCGGACGCTTGGCACGAGACGGTGCTGCCGCTGGCGACCGGGCTGCGGGGACGCCACCGGATGGGGCGGATCACGCTCAGCACACGCTATCCGCTCGGACTGTTTCGTGCCTGGGCCTATGTGGTGCCGGATCAGGGCTATCTGGTCTACCCGCGCCCGCATCCGCAGGCGGGCCTGCCGGTAGGCCCAAGCTACGAGGCGACCCTGACCGGGGACCGGGGTCACGGCAGCGACGACTTCGCCGGGTTCCGCGGCTATCACCCCGGCGATTCTCTGCGCCACATCAACTGGAAGGCCCTGGCGCGCGAGCAGGGTCTGCTGACCAAGCAGTTCGGCGGCGATCGCGCCTCGGAGGTTTGGCTCGACTGGCGGGCGCTGGAGGGATTGGACCGCGAGACCCGGCTGTCGCGACTGACCCGCTGGGTGCTCGAGGCGGAGTCCGCGGGGCTGACCTACGGGCTGTGGCTGCCCGGTCGGCGGATCGATCCCGACCACGGCCCCGGCCATCGAAGCCGGTGCCTGGAGACACTGGCCCTGTTTGAGGCGCCGAATCCGTGAGCGGGCCGAGTCCGGTCGCGAGGCGCGCGTGGCGGGCGGACCCGGCGGAGGCCTGGCTGCTCGGCGGACTGCTACTGGTGGTCGCGCCGCACTTCGCCCGCATGTCAGGGGCCCTTTCGGCCCTGTGCCTGGGGCTGTTCGGCTGGCGCGTGCTGGCGGCCTTTTCGCGCGTCCGCCTGCCTGGGCGTTGGCTGCGCGTATTGCTGACGTTCGCGGCCGTCGCGGCGGTGTTCGCCAGTTATCACACCCTGGTGGGGCGACACGCGGGGGTGGCCCTGCTCGTAGTGATGCTCTGCCTGAAGCTGTTGGAGATGAAGGGCCCGCGTGACACCACGGTCGCGATCTTCCTCGGTTACTTCGTGGTGATCACCGGGTTTCTGTTTGGCCAGTCGGTATTCATCGGGGTCTATATGCTGGTGGTGGTCGTGGTCCTGACGACGGCTCTCATCGCCCATCAGCATCGGGCCCGCGAGTGGGGGGGGTGGTCGGGGCAGCGACAACACCTTCGCACGGCCGCCGTCCTGGTCGCTCAGGCAGCTCCCATGATGCTGGTGTTGTTCGTACTGTTCCCGCGAATTCCGGGGCCGCTGTGGGGCATGCCCAAGGACGCCTTCACCGCGCATACGGGGCTGTCGGATACGCTCTCGCCGGGCAACATCACGCGCCTGTCCGACGATGACGCCGCCGCCTTTCGGGTACGGTTCAAAGGCGGGCCGCCGCCGCCGGCGCAGCGCTATTGGCGCGGTCCCGTCCTTTGGGACTTCGACGGCTATACCTGGTCGGACCCGGATCAGCCCCGCGAGGTCCGCGCGCCGCCCCAGCCGATCGACTACCGTGCGCTGGGACCGGCACTGAACTATACCGTCACGGTGGAGCCGCACGGGCGTTTTTGGTTGTTTGCGCTGGATCTACCCGCCCGCGTGCCGGGCGATGCGACCCTGACCTCGGCCTACCAGCTGCTCAGCCGGCATCCCGTGCAGGGCGTGCGGCGCTACCGGATGCGGTCCTACCCGCAGTACCGGCTCGATCCCGATACCGCGCCGAGTCCGCAGCGCTACCTGGCCCTGCCCCGGGATACGGCACCACGGGCGCGGGCGCTGGCTGCACGCTGGCGAGCCCAAGCCGCTGATGCGGCGGGGGTGGTCCGCGAGGCACTCGCCTATTTTCGAAAGCAGCCTTTCTATTACACGCGTGAGCCGCCGGCGACACCCGGCGACCCAGTCGATGGATTCCTGTTCGAGACCCGGCGCGGCTACTGCGAACACTATGCATCGGCGTTTGCCGTTCTCATGCGGGCCGCCGGCATTCCGGCCCGGGTGGTCACCGGCTATCAGGGTGGGGAAATGAATCCGGTCGGCGACTACCTGATCGTGCGTCAATCCGATGCCCACGCATGGGCGGAGGTGTGGCTGCGGGGTACGGGCTGGGAGCGGGTCGATCCCACGGCCGTGATCCCACCGGGGCGGATAGACAGCAGCGAGGACCTGGCCAGGATCCGCCCCGACGAGCGGCAGAATGTGGAAAGGCAGCGGGGGGACTGGCTGACGCGCACGTGGCGCGGCCTGGGTTACCGCTGGGACAGCTTGAACTACTACTGGAATCAGTGGGTGGTGGGCTTCGATCGCCGGCGACAAAACACCCTGCTGGAACAGCTGGGGCTCGGCGGGATCTCCTGGCGGGGCACGGCCGGGCTGCTGTTCGCCAGCCTCGGTGTGATCGTGCTGGCGCTCGCTGCATTCGTGCTGCTCAGGCGCCGCGCAACGCCGTCCGATCCCGTCCAGCGGTGCTGGCGGCGCTTTTGCGCCAAGCTCGCCCGCCGGGGGCTGGTGCGAGGCCCGGCCGAGGGGGCGCAGGACTTTGCGCAGCGGGTGCGGCGCCAACGCCCGGAGCTGGCCGCGCAGGTTTCGGCCATCGCGGCGCTGTACAACCGGCTGCGTTATTCGAGCGCCGGCGCAAAGCGCGACGACCTTGAGCGGCTCGGGCGAGCGGTGCGTGCATTTCGCCCGTGACCGCAGCAACCGGCGGCCCGGCTATTTGCCGATACAAAAATCGGCAAAGATGCGCCCGAGCAGCTCGTCGGAGCTGAACTCGCCGGTGATTTCTCCGAGCGCGCGCTGGGCCTGTCGCAAGTCCTCGGCCAGCAGCTCGGCCGAAACGACGGGAGTCAGGTGGTCGGCGGCGGCATCGAGGTGGGTGGCCGCAGCCCGCAGGGCGTCCAGGTGGCGCCGCCGCGCGGTAAACGTGCCCGCCTCGCCTGAGTCATACCCGACGCTCGCCTTGAGGTGGTCGCACAGGGCGCCCAGCCCCTCGCCGCTGCGGGCCGAGACACCCAGCGCCGCCGGAGGTGCGTCAGGCGCCGCGGCGTGGAGCGGGCTCACGGGCCCGGGCGCGCGGCCTGAGAGGTCGACTTTGTTGTAGACGACGGTCAGCGGCACGCCCGCGGGCAGCCGCGCCTGCAATGCTTCCTCGTCGGGCCCGAAACCGCGGCTGTCGTCGACGACCAGGAGCAGGCGGTCGGCCTGTTCGATCTCGGCCCAGGCGCGGCGCACCCCCTCCTGCTCGATTGGGTCGGCGCTGTCGCGCAACCCGGCCGTGTCGATCACGTGCAGCGGCAGCCCGTCGATGACGAGATGCTCGCGCAGCACGTCGCGGGTCGTGCCCGGGATCTCGGTGACGATGGCCGATTCACGCCCGGCGAGGGCGTTGAGCAGGCTGGACTTGCCGGCATTGGGGCGCCCCGCGATGACGACGGTCATCCCCTCGCGCAATAGCTGTCCCTGGTGCGCGGCGGATTGGACCGCCTCCAGCTGGGCGCGAAGCGACGCCAGACGTTCACCGAGTTCGGCCGGGCGGAGAAAGTCGATCTCCTCGTCGGGAAAATCGATGGCGGCCTCGACCAGGGTGCGCAGGGCGACGATCGCCTCAACGAGCGCGTCGATGCGAGTCGAAAACTCTCCCTGCAGCGAGCGCGAGGCCGAGCGGGCGGCTTGCGCGGAACCGGCGTCGATCAGATCGGCGATGGCCTCGGCCTGAGCCAGGTCGAGCTTGTCGTTGAGAAAGGCCCGTTCGGAAAACTCGCCGGGGCGAGCGGGACGCGCCCCGAGCGCCAGCACGCGCGCCAGCAGCAGGTCGAGGATGACAGGGCCGCCGTGACCGTGCAGCTCCAGCACGTCCTCACCGGTGAACGAATGGGGCGCGGGAAAATACAGGGCAATGCCCTCGTCGATGATCTCGTCCGCGGCGTCGAGAAAGGGGAGGACGGTCGCGTGACGCGGGGCGGGGCAGCGCCCGAGCACGGCGCGGGCGATGGCGGCGCTGAGCGGACCCGACACACGGACGATGCCGACACCACCGCGGCCCGGCGGCGTGGCCTGTGCGGCGATGGTATCGACGGCCTCTACCATGGGCTCGGTCTTTGCCGGTGAGGCGCTACGTCTTGACCTTGAGCACGACCCGGGTGATGTACCACTGCTGCAGGATCGACAGGCTGTTGTTGACGATCCAGTAGATCACCAGCCCCGCCGGGAAGAAGGCGAAGAAGACGGTGAAGGCGATCGGCAGCACCATCATCACCTTGGCCTGGATCGGGTCCATGGGGGTGGGGTTGAGCCGCTGCTGCAAGAGCATGGTGATGCCCATTACGATCGGCAGCACGTAGTAAGGGTCCTTGGTGGACAGGTCGTGAATCCAGAAGATCCAGTCGGCTTGGCGCAGCTCCACGCTTTCGAGCAGGACCCAGTACAGGGCGATGAATACCGGGATCTGAATGGCGATCGGCAGACAGCCGCCGAGCGGATTGATCTTCTCTTTCTTGTACAACTCCATCATCGCCTGGTTCTGGCGTTGACGGTCGCCGGCAAAGCGCTCCTTGATCGCCTTCATGCGAGGTTGAACGCGGCGCATGTTGGCCATGGACTTGTAGCTGGTCTCGGACAGCTTGTAGAACACGGCCTTGATGAGGATCGTCAGGAGCACGATCGCCCAGCCCCAATTGCCGACGATGTTGTGAATCTTCTCGAGAAGCCAATACAGCGGCTTGGAAATGAAGGTCAGGTAACCGTAGTCGACGGTCAGATCCAGACCCGGCGCGATAGCCGCCAGCCGCTTTTGCACCTTCGGGCCGACGAACAGCGAGCTGGCGTCCAGCGTGCGGGTCTGGCCCGGGGCGACGCTCAGTTGGGGCGAATACATGCCGATGATGTAACGCCCGCCGTTTTCGGCCTGCGTGTAGTAATGGAAGGTCATATCCGGTGCCGGTATCCAGGCACCCAGGAAGTAGTGCTGGATCATGGCCGCCCAGCCACCCTTGAACTGCTTTTTCAGCGGCCCGTCTTCCATGTCGCCGAACGATACCTTTTGATAGTGCTCGTCCGGGCTCCAATACACCGCACCGGTGTAGGTATGTTCTCCGAAGTGCGACTTCTTGGGGGGCTTGGTGCGCTGCAGTTGCTCATAGGCGTTCGCCTCCCACGGCTGTGCGCCGCCGTTGTGGACGATGTAGGCCATCTTGACCACGTAGCGGTCGCGCATGAAGGTGTAACGCTTGGTGATGCTCACACCATCACGACCGGTCCAGTGCAGGTCTACGTTCAGCGTCTTTTGGCCGGGCGCCAATTCATAGTTGGTGCGTTCGGCGGTATAGGTGGCGGTGTGATTCGGGGCGTTGACCTTGACGCCCGCCTTCTGCGCAAAACCCGATTGGGCGACGAAGAGGTGCTCGCTCGTGTCACCCATGAGCACGAAGGGCTGGTTTGGTTTGTTCACCGAGACGGGGTACTTGGGCAACTCGACGCGGCGGATGTCGCCGCCGACCGTATCAATGGTGACGTCGAGCGTATCGGTGCGCACATGGATACGCTGGCCCTGCTTAAGGACCTCGGCGGGCTGGGCCGCCGGGGCGGTGCTCGGTGCACCGCTCCCGCTTGCGGTGGACTCGGGCGTCGAGGCGCTCGGCGCTACGGTGGGCACGTCGCTGGCGCGCGGGGCGGTGCCGGGCGCGGCGCCGTGTTGGCCGGGGGCGCTGGCCTGGGTCGGCACCGGGGCCTGGTGGCCGAAGTCCTTTTGCCAGGCGTCCCAAATCAGCAACAGGACGATGGACAGGGCAATAAACAGGAACAGTTTCTGGAGATCCATCAGCGCTCTTTCTTGGTAACGGCTGGGTCCGCAAGGCCTGAGTGTTCAGGGCAGGACGCGTCCTTGGGCCCGTTGTGGGGCGGCGCGACGTCGGGAACGGGGTCAAGGCCGCCTTCGTGCCAGGGGTGGCACCGGGAAATACGGCGCAGCCCCAACCACAGCCCGCGCAGTATACCGTGTCGCGCAATGGCGGTCTGGGTGTATTCCGAACAGCTGGGATAGAACCGGCAATGGCTCCCCAGCCAGGGGCTGATCAAATAACGGTAAGCGGCAATCAGCCAGATGAAGAGCTTTCGCATGCCTTGCTCATATGCTGCCAGGCGGCTGCAAGCGCCTTGGACAGTTCCGGGTTGGGCGCGGTCAGTGCCGCGGCTCGCGCCATAACGACGATGTCATTGGAGCCCAGGTCGCGGTTATGGAGGCGGAAACTCTCGCGGACCTGACGCTTGAAGCGGTTGCGCGCCACTGCGGTGCGCAGCTGGCGCTTGGAGACCGCCAGGCCCAGTCGGGCCCGGCCCAGGTCATTGGGCCGCCACAGCACGGTCAGGAGGGGATGGCTCCAGCGACGCGCGCGGGCGAAGACTCGCTGATACTCGGAGGGCTTGAGCAGCCGTTGCTGGCGTGCAAACGGCGCGGCAGTCACGATCCGCTTATCAGACGGACAGCCGAGCGCGGCCCTTGGCGCGGCGTGCCTTGAGGACGAGGCGACCGCCGCGGGTCTTCATCCGCGCACGGAAACCGTGATTGCGCTTGCGCTTGAGCACGCTGGGCTGAAAGGTTCTTTTCATGGCCGTAGTCCGTAATATCCGTAGTGTCGTGTCGCGCGTGTGGAAGCCGGGCGGGCGATTGGGACGCCCCTCTTGCCCCGGGCGCGGAAAAGTCCGGCAAGATACTGTCAGGAGAGGGCTTTTGTCAACCTTGAGGGGACATTCGACGCCCGTGGGGCGCGGGCTTAACGCTGGGGAATGGGGTGTGGATAACTTGCGCCCAGGGGTATAGACTTGCCGGTCTCCCGGGGTGAATTAGGCTCCGGCCCCTAGAAGAAATTCAACACAGAACACCCAGGCGTGACCCACTCTCTCTGGCAAAAGTGTCTCGATCGGCTGGAGGGGGAGCTCTCCCCCCAGCAGTTCAATACCTGGATCCGCCCGCTGCACGCGGTGGTCGAGGGCCAGACCCTGCGCTTGCTGGCGCCGAACCGGTTCGTGCTCGACTGGGTGAACAACCGGTTGATGGAACGCATCAGCACGATCGTCGACCAGGTTGAGCAAGAGGCCGCGTATCAGGTGCTGTTGGAGGTTGGCAGCCGGGCAACGGCCCCCGGACCGGGCGCACCCGCCGAGGCGGACAGGCCCGCCGCCCCGGGTCCTGCGGTTGCGCCGCGTAGCCACAACAGCAGCCTCAATCCCAACTTCACGTTCGACAGCTTTGTGGGCGGCAAGTCCAACCAGCTCGCGCGAGCCGCGTCGATGCAGGTGGCCGAAAACCCGGGGGCGGCGTACAACCCGCTCTTGATTTACGGCGGGGTCGGGTTGGGTAAGACCCACCTTATGCACGCTGTAGGCAATCTGATGCAGAAGCTGCGACCCGGGGCAAAGGTCGTGTACCTGCACTCGGAGCGCTTCGTCGGTGACATGGTCAAGGCGCTGCAGCACAATTCAATCAACGATTTCAAACGCTTCTACCGCTCGGTCGATGCGCTGCTGATCGACGACATCCAGTTCTTCGCCGGCAAGGAACGCTCCCAGGAGGAGTTCTTCCATACGTTCAACGCGCTGTTGGAGGGCCAGCAGCAGGTCATCATGACCTGCGACCGCTACCCGAAAGAAGTTGCCGGCCTGGAGGAGCGCCTGAAGTCGCGCTTCGGCTGGGGACTGACGGTGGCCATCGAACCACCGGAGCTCGAGACCCGCGTGGCCATTCTGATGAGTAAGGCGAGTCAGTCCGGCGTGGACCTGCCCAACGAAGTGGCGTTCTTTATCGCCAAACGTATCCGCTCCAACATTCGCGAGCTCGAGGGGGCGCTGCGTCGCGTGATGGCGAATGCTCACTTTACGGGACGGGCCATTACACTCGACTTTGCCAAGGAGGCCCTGCGCGACCTGCTCGCGCTGCAGGAGAAGCTGGTCACGATTGAGAACATCCAGAAGACGGTGGCCGAGTACTACAAGATCCGCGTGGCGGACCTGCTGTCCAAGCGCCGCTCGCGGTCCGTGGCCCGGCCGCGCCAGATGGCGATGGCCTTGTGCAAGGAGTTGACCAACCACAGCCTGCCGGAGATCGGGGACGCATTCGGCGGGCGCGATCACACCACGGTCCTGCACGGGTGTCGCAAGGTCGTCGAGCTCAAAGAGACCGACCAACGCATTAGCGAGGATTATGCGAACCTGTTGAGAACACTGAGCACATAAGCTGTATATATCGATGATAAACTGTGGATAAGATTGTCTGATGGGCGCAAGGGTAAACGACTCACATGTTGTCCACAGGCTACCCAACGATTTCCAGCGTCTTTTGGACAGGGTTGTTGTGTGTGTAGGTTACTGTATTGAAAGGTTTTAACGAGTTAACCACAGAAACGGGCGAGACTAATAACAGGTTCAATAAGGTTTAGATCTTTAAGATTTAAGATAATAGAAGAGCGAAGAGCCTGGTTGGACCTAGGACAAGAAGGAAGCACGGTCATATGAAGCTTACGATCCAGCGAGAGTCGCTGCTCAAGCCATTGCAGATGGTGAGCGGCGTGGTGGAACGGCGCCAGAGTCTGCCGGTGTTGTCCAACATCCTGTTGGTGGTCAACGACGGGACGCTGGCCATGACCGGTACCGACCTGGAAGTGGAAATGATCGCGCAGACGACGGTACCGGGGGCGGAGGACGGAGAGATTACCCTGCCGGCGCGTAAGTTCATGGACATCTGTCGCACACTCCCGGAACAAGCGACGCTGGAACTGAAGGTCGAAAAAGAGCGGGCGGTCATCCGATCGGGCAAGAGCCGGTTTGCGTTGGCAACCCTGCCGGCGAGTGAGTTTCCGAATATCGATCCCATCGAGGCCCCGTTCAGCTTCGCGGTGGCACAGCGCGACCTGAAGATGCTGATCGAGCAAACGCAGTTTGCGATGGCGCATCAGGACGTGCGGTATTATCTGAACGGGCTGATGCTCGAGCTCGGCAACAAAGTGCTTCGCGCCGTGGCAACGGACGGACATCGCCTGGCGCTGTGCCGGGTCGATACGGAGCTGTCGGTGGAGGAGTCGCGCCAGCTGATCGTACCTCGCAAGGGGGTGCTCGAGCTGGCTCGGCTGCTGGAGGACTCGGACGATGAGGTCGAGGTCCAGGTTGGTGCGAATCACATCAAACTGAACCTGCCTGAGGTGACGTTTACCTCGAAGTTGATCGAAGGGCGTTTCCCGGACTATGAGCGGGTGGTGCCGACCGGTGGCGATCGGGTGATGAAGAGCGACCGGGAGGCGCTGCGCCAGGCGTTCATCAGGGCGTCGGTGCTGTCGAACGAGAAATTCCGCGGTATTCGCCTGCAGTTGTCGGCGAACTTGCTGAAAGCGACGGTGCATAACCCGGAGCAGGAAGAGGCCGAGGAAGAGCTCGAGGTGCAATACCAGGGCGAGGAATTCGAGATCGGTTTCAATGTCAGCTACCTGCTGGATGCCTTGGCGGCGCTCAAGTCAGGGCAGGTGAGCGTGACCATGACCGACTCGAACAGCAGCTGTCTCATCGAGGGTGCCGAGGAGGCTAATTGCCAGTACGTGGTCATGCCGATGCGGCTGTGACGCCCGGGCCCAATGAGCCTCGTCCGGTTGGAGCTGCGCCATGTGCGCAACATTGCAGAAGCGACGCTGACGCCCAGTCCCTCGTGTAATGTGATCTTCGGGGCGAACGCCAGCGGAAAGACGAGTCTCCTCGAGGCGATCCACATTCTGGGATTGGCCCGTTCCTTTCGGACGCCTCATATCAAACAAGTGATCCAGCGAGGAAGCGAAGGCCTGACGGTCTTCGGCCGGCGCAGCCGGGCGGACGGGTCGGAGGTGGCGCTGGGGATCGAGCGGACGCTGCGGGAGACGCGCATTCGGGTGGCGGGGACGAACGTGGACCGCGCCGCCGAACTGGCGCGGTGGCTGCCGGTGCAGGTGATCAACCCGGAAAGCCATGAGGTGCTCGAGCAGGGACCCCGGTTCAGACGACAGTTCTTGACTGGGGTGTGTTCCACGTGGAACATGGCTTCATCGAGGCGTGGCGGGGATACCATCGGGCGCTGCGGCAGCGAAATGCGGCGTTACGCCAAGGCGGGCCGGATGGCGCCATCACCCTGTGGAATGACTCGCTGATCAGTCATGCGGCTGCGCTCTCCAGGGCGCGAGAATCCTATCTGGATCGGTTGCGGCCCTGGTTGGACGACTATGTGGAAAGGCTTCTTGGGCTACCGGTCGAGTTCCAGCTCCTGCGGGGCTGGTCGAAGGACATGAGCTACGAGGGGGCGCTGGCTAGCGGACTCAAGGGCGATCGGGAGGCAGGGTTCACGCGGCAGGGTCCGCATCGGGCCGACATCACGATGCGGGTCGACGGAGTCCGGGTTCAGCAAAGCCTGTCTCGGGGCCAGCAGAAGCTGCTGGTGGCCGCCATGCGCCTGGCGCAGGTCCGGCTGCTGGGGACGTTGAGCCCGGATCGATGCCTGCTCCTGGTAGACGACCTTCCGGCCGAGCTGGACCGGGAACGTCGGGGGCGGCTGCTGGCGTTGCTGGGGGAGGTGGGGGCCCAGGTGTTCGTGACGAGCACCGAACGGGATCTCCTCGACCTGTCGGCATGGCCGGAATGCAAGCTGTTCCACGTGGAACACGGGGCGG
>Ga0209918_1000486_pt1 | contig 26077 bp, 26 predicted proteins | sample SalPonD_shore_MG_FD_185712 | JGI IMG/M metagenome (GOLD analysis project Ga0209918, IMG submission 185712) | Salt pond soil microbial communities from South San Francisco under conditions of wetland restoration - Salt Pond MetaG... | ecosystem: Environmental > Aquatic > Marine > Intertidal zone... | reverse complement strand
CCTCACTCCTCACCCCTCACGCGTTTCGTCCGCTGACAAACATCGCATCCCCATAACTGAAAAAGCGATACCGCTGCTCGACGGCGTGCCGATAGGCCGCCATGACGTGCTCGTAGCCGGCGAAGGCGCAGACCAGCATCAGCAGCGTGGACTCGGGCAGGTGGAAGTTGGTCACCATGGCGTCGACGACCCGGAAACGATAACCCGGATGGATGAAGATGTCCGTATCGCCGGTAAAGGGCGCGATGTGCCCGTCCTGCGCCGCCCCGCGCGCCGCGCTCTCCAGGCAGCGCACCGCGGTCGTGCCGACCGCCACCACCCGCGCACCGCGCGCGCGTGCCCCGGCCACCGCCTCGCAGGCCGCGGGCGGGACCTCGATCCATTCGGCGTGCATGCGGTGCTCGGCCAGCGATTCGACCCGCACGGGCTGGAAGGTGCCGGCCCCGACGTGCAGGGTGACGAAGGTCGATTCGACCCCCTGGGCGGCCAGGGCCTCGAGCAGCGGCGCATCGAAGTGCAGCCCGGCCGTCGGGGCGGCGACCGCCCCGTCGCGCCGGGCGTAGACCGTCTGATAGCGTTCCCTGTCCAGGGCCTCGTCGGGCCGTTCGATATAGGGCGGCAGCGGGACGTGGCCAATGTCCTCGAGGATGGCGGTGACCGGGCGCAGGTCGTCGAAGCGCAGCCGGTACCACTCGCCCTCGCGGCCCAGGACCTCCACGCGGACGCCGCCCTCGAGCGCGATCCAGCCGCCGGGGCGCGGCGCCTTGCTGGCGCGGACCTGGGCCAGGACCGTGTCCTGGCCCTCCCCGCCGAGGCGCTCGATCAGGACCTCGACCCGGCCGCCGCTTTCCTTGCGCCCGAACAGGCGCGCCGGGATCACCCGCGTGTCGTTGAACACCAGCAGGTCGCCCGGGGCGAGCAGCTCGGGCAACTGGTCAAAGCGCAGGTCGGCCAGCGCGCCGCTGTCGCCCTCGAGCGAGAGCAGCCGGCTGGCGGTGCGCCGCGCGGGCGGCTGCTGGGCGATGAGCTCGGTGGGGAGTTCGAAATGGAAATCGGCGCGGCGCATGGGCAGCGCATAGTAGCAAATAAACCCGCCCCGCGCTTTGCCTGGCCGGGACCATTCACTATAATGTCGGCCCTGCCGGATGACCCGCGCCAGCGGTTCGGGGCATCGCACCGCACGTTGGCCGAGTGGTGGAATTGGTAGACACGCAGCACTCAAAATGCTGTGCCTTCGGGCATGTCGGTTCGAGTCCGACCTCGGCTACCACCTAATTATCCATCGCACCGATCCGCCCGCTCCCGGCGAAGCTCAGGCCCCGTGGTCAACTCCGGTGCTCTCGATAATAATCGATGAGCGCGTTGGTCGAGGCATCGTGACCATCGGCCGGCGCATCGGCCTTGAGCTCGGGCAGGATGGCCTTGGCCAGCTGCTTGCCCAGCTCCACCCCCCACTGATCGAAGGAATTGATGTTCCAGATCACGCCCTGGACGAAGATCTTGTGCTCATAGAGGGCGATGAGCTGACCCAGCACGTGCGGCGTGAGCTTGGGGAACAGGATGGTGTTGGTCGGGCGGTTGCCCGGGCAGACCTTGAAGGGCACCAGGCGTTCGATCTCCTCGCCGCTCAGCCCGTCGGCCTTGAGCTCGGCGCGCACCTCCTCGTCCGTCTTGCCCTTCATCAGGGCCTCGGTCTGTGCGAAGCAATTGGCGAGCAGTATCGGATGGTGCTCGCCCATGGGATTGTGGCTTTGCATCGGGGCGAGGAAGTCGGCCGGCACCAGCTTGGTTCCCTGGTGCAGGAGCTGATAGAAGGCATGCTGGCCGTTGGTCCCCGGCGCCCCCCAGACTATGGGGCCGGTGGAGGTGTCCGCGGGCCGGGCGTCGCGGCGCACGCCCTTGCCGTTGCTCTCCATGTCGCCCTGCTGGAAATAGCGCGGGAAGTGCTCCAGATACTGATCGTAGGGCAGCAGGGCATGCGTCTGGGCGCCGAAGAAGTTGTTGTACCAGATACCCAGCAGCCCCAGGATGACGGGCAGATTGTCGCCCAGGGGGGCGCTGCGAAAATGCTCGTCCATGGCGTGGGCGCCGGCCAACAGCTCCTCGAAGCGGTCCATGCCGATGAACAGCGCGATGGACAGGCCGATGGCCGACCACAGCGAGTAGCGCCCGCCGACCCAGTCCCAGAACTCGAACATGTGTTCGGTGTCGATGCCGAAGTCGGCGACCTCCTTCTCATTGGTAGAGACCGCGACGAAGTGCTTGGCCACGGCCGAGCGATCGCCGGCCGCCGCCAGCAGCCAGTCGCGCGCGGTGGCCGCGTTGGTCAGCGTCTCCTGGGTGGTGAAGGTCTTGGAGGCCACGATGAACAGGGTGGTCTCGGGCGAGAGCCCTTCCAGGGTCTCGGCGATATGGGTGGCGTCGACGTTGGAGACGAAGTGGGCCCGCAGGTGCGGACCGCCGTAGGGTTTGAGCGCCTCGCAGACCATGAACGGGCCCAGGTCGGAGCCGCCGATGCCGATATTGACGATGTCGGTGATGCGCTTGCCGCTGTAGCCCTTCCACTGGCCATCGCGCACGGCCGTGGTGAAACGGCGCATCCTGTCCAGCACGGCGTTGACGGCGGGCATCACATCCTCGCCGTCGACCTCGATGGGGCGGTTGGAGCGGTTTCGCAGCGCCACGTGCAGCACGGCCCGGCCCTCGGTGGCGTTGATGGCCTCGCCGCGGAACATGCGCTCGCGCCAATCGGCCACACCGGCCTGCTCGGCCAGGTCCAGGAGCAAGCCAAGGCTCTGCTCGGTGATGCGATTCTTGCTGAAGTCGAGCAGCAGGTCGCCGGCACGGCGGCTGAAGCGCGTGAAGCGCTCGGGGTCCTCGGCGAACAACTCGCGCATGTGGCGCCCGGCGATCGCCTCATGGTGTTCGGCCAAGGCGCGCCAGGCGGCGGATTCGGTCAATGGCTGCATGGGCATCGGTCCTTTCTCGTGCGGCCCGGTTCGATTGCGCCGGATGATACTGGGTTATCGTGGCGCCGAGCCCTCGGCTCGGCCCGGCGTCTTCCTACCAATATAGAACACGGCGTCCAGGGTTCGTTCCGCGCCCGTTTTCCACGCCGCGCGCAGGCATCGGCCCGAGGCCACCCCGCCCCCCCCGGGCGGCGAAACCCGCACGGTCAGCGCTGTCAAGCTAGGCAGACAGGGCCCCCGGCGGGTTATAATGCGCCCCCACAATTCCACAACCGCCCCCCTGCACCCAGCGCACGGGGCTTAACACTCGTTAGAAACCGAGGTCATGACGCGCTCCATCAGCGACAAGCAACTGCGCGCCCGGGTCAAGCTCTTCGGCAATATCCTGGGCGATATCCTGCGCAAACAGGCGGGCGAACGCGTCTTCGCGGCCGTCGAGGCCCTGCGCAAAGGCTATATCAGCCTGCGCAAGCAGGACAACCCGCGCAAACACGAGCGCCTGACCCGGCTCATCGAAAACCTCGATGCCGACAGCGCCATGCACGTGGTGCGGGCCTTCAGCATCTATTTCAGCCTGGTCAATATCGCCGAGGAGGCCTACCACCACCGCCTGCGACGCCGCCAGGTCCATGCCGGCGGCCCGCTGTGGACCGGCTCCTTCGACGCCACCTTGCGCGAGTTCGAGGAGCAGAACGTCACCCCCGAGCAGCTCCAGCACCTGCTCGGGCGCCTGGCCTATATCCCGGTCATCACCGCCCACCCCACGGAGGCCAAGCGGCGCACGATCATGGAGTCGCTGCGGCGCATCTTCGTCACCAGCGGCAAGCTCAACGACTCGCAGCTGAGCAATGAGGAACGCGCCGAGGTCGAAGAGGAGCTGGCCACCCAGATCCAGATCCTCTACAAGACCAACGAGGTGCGCTTCACCCGCCCGGACGTGCGCGACGAGATCAAAAACGGCCTGTTCTATTTCCGCACCAGCCTGTTTCGCGCCATTCCCGAGACCTATCGCAACATCGAGCGCGCCCTCAATCGCATCTACGGCGACGGCAGCCCGGGCTCCTCGCCCGTGCGCGTACCGAGCTTCCTGCGCTTCGGGTCCTGGATCGGGGGCGACCGCGACGGCAACCCCAACGTCAAGCCCGAAACCACGGTAATGGCGCTGCGCCTGCAGACCCGCGAGGCCCTGCGCGAGTATCTGTCCCGCATCACCGACCTCAGCCATCACCTGACCCACTCGAGCCAGCTGTGCCAGCCCTCGGTCAGCTTCCTGGCCAGTCTCAAGCGCGACGAGAACGACTACCCGGAGACCTTCGCCGAGCGCGCGGACCGCTTCAAGGAGGAGCCCTACCGGCGCAAGCTCTACATCATGCGCCACCGCCTGGACTGCAACCTGCGCGCCGTCGATGCGCGCCTGGAGGGCGAGGAGCCCGACGACTGCCAGGCCGGCTATCGCGACGAGTCCGAGCTGATCGCCGACCTGCAGCTCATCGAGGAGTCGCTGCGCAGCCACGGCGATGAGCACATCGCCGATGGCAAGGTCAAGGACCTGGTCCGCCTGGTCGAGAGCTGCGGCTTCTTCCTGGTCCAGCTCGACGTGCGCCAGGAGTCGAGCCGCCACACCGAGGCCGTCGGCGAACTCGTCCAACAACTGCGCGGCGTCGACTACGGCGCGCTGGACGAAGAGGCGCGCCTGGCCCTGCTCGGCGAGATGGTCACCGGCGAACGCCCCGCTGTGGACCACGACCGACTCAGCGAGACCACCGCCGAGACCCTGGGCGTGTTCGAGGTCATCGAGCGCATGCGCCGCGAGATCAGTCCCAAGGCCTTCGGCAGTTACGTCATCTCCATGACCCACGCCGCCAGCCACGTCATGGAGGTGATGTGGCTTGGCTGGCTCGCCGGTCTGGCCGGCCAGGACAAGGGCCAGTGGCACTGCGAGCTGCACATCGCGCCGCTGTTCGAGACCATCGAGGACCTGGAGCACATCGAGCCGGTCATGCGCCGCCTGTTCGACCAGGAGTCCTACGCGGCCCTGCTCAGGGCCGCGGGCAATATGCAGGAAGTCATGCTGGGCTATTCGGACTCCTGCAAGGACGGCGGTATCCTCGCCTCGTCCTGGAACCTGTACGAGGCGCAAAAGCGCATCACCGCCCTGACCGGTGAGCGCGGCATCGAGTGCCGCCTGTTCCACGGCCGCGGCGGCACCATCGGCCGCGGCGGCGGTCCCACGCACGAGTCCATCCTCGCCCAGCCGCGCGGGACCGTGCACGGTCAGATCAAGTTCACCGAGCAGGGCGAGGTGCTGTCCTACAAGTACGGCAACATCGAGACGGCCATCTACGAGCTGACCATGGGCATCACGGGCCTGCTCAAGGCCTCCAGCAGCCTGATCCGCCCGCCCGCCGAGGACCGGCGCGACTACCTGGGCATCATGGACGAGCTGGCCCATGCCGGCGAGCAGGCCTACCGCGAGCTGACCGACCGCACGCCGGGCTTTCTGGATTATTTCTACGAGGCCACGCCGGTCACCGAGATCGGCCTGCTCAACATCGGCTCGCGGCCCTCGCACCGCAAGAAGAGCGATCGCTCCAAGGAGTCCGTGCGCGCCATCGCCTGGGTATTCGGCTGGGCGCAGTCGCGCCACACCATCCCGGCCTGGTACGGCATCGGCAGCGCCCTGGAGCGCTGGCGCAGCGCCGACCCCGACCGCCTGGCCAAGCTGCAGACCATGTACCACGAATGGCCGTTTTTCCGCGCCCTGCTGAGCAACACGCAGATGTCGCTGTTCAAGGCCGACATGAAGATCGCCGAGGAATACACCAGCCTGGTCGCCGACTCGGACGTGGCCGCCCGCATCTACGGCGCCATCCACGAGGAGTACGAGCGCACCGTCTCCCAGGTCCTGCACGTGGCCGGGACCATGGGCCTGCTCGAGGAAAACCCCATCCTGGCGCTGTCGCTGACCCGCCGCAATCCCTACCTCGACCCCCTGAACCGCATCCAGCTCACCCTGCTCAAGCGTTTTCGCGACGAGTCCCTGAGCGAGGACGAACGCAACATGTGGCTCGACCCGCTGCTGCGCTCCATCAACGCCATTGCGGCGGGGATGCGGAACACGGGATAAAGCGGTCAGTTGGCAGTTGGCAGTTGGCAGTTGGCAGTTGGCAGAGAAGGCTAAGAGAGGGGAGTCACGTGGCGATCCCGAACTCAGTTGCAGACTAGCATGCAAAAAGAAACCGGCCCTGGGCCGGTTTTCTTCTTTCTGCAGACTGCAAACTGACTACTGCCAACTCAGGTCGCTTGAGCCCTACGGGCTCAAGCGACCTGCACCGGTATCGTGTTCCGCGTATGCGTAATGCAGTTGTGCTCGTCGACGTAGACCAGGGTGGGCTGGTGGACGGCGGCCTCCTGCTGGCTCAGGCCGACGTAGGCACAGATGATGACGATGTCGCCCGGGCTGGCCTTGTGGGCGGCGGCGCCGTTGACCGAGACGATGCCGGAGCCGTCCTCGGCGCGGATCGCATAGGTGGTAAAACGCTCGCCGTTGGTGGCGTCATAGATGTCGATCTGCTCGTACTCGCGGATCCCCGCGGCATCGAGCAGCTGACCATCGATGGCACAGGAGCCCTCGTATTCGAGCTCCGAGTGCGTCACCCGGGCGCGGTGAAGCTTGGCCTTGAGCATGTTGCACTGCATGGTCGTACCATCCCGCAAACGTTTATTACCAGAACTATATATTATGAGGGCTGGGTAGCCGCGGTTCAACGATGCGCCCGCCTCACACCCGCAGGTTGTCGATCAGGCGCGCCCCACCGAGCCAGGCCGCACCCAATACAATCAAGGCCTTATCTCGCTGGTCGGGCGCGGCGAGGTCCTCGCTGCGGCGAATGCTGACGTAGTCGGGGCGCAGGCCGGCGGCCTCCAGGCGCAGCGCGGCCTGGGACTCCAGGGCGGCGAAATCCCGCTCGCCGGCCAACAGGTGATCGCGCACGGCCTCCAGGGTCCGGTACAGGGCGGGGGCCTCGGCGCGCTCGACCTCGCCCAGATAGGCGTTGCGCGAGCTCATGGCCAGACCGTCGGCCTCGCGCACCGTGGGCACGCCGACAATCTCCAGGTCCAGGTTCAGGTCGGCGACCATGCGCCGGATGACCAGCAGCTGCTGGAAGTCCTTCTCGCCGAAGACCGCCACGTGCGGCGCCACGATGTTGAACAGCTTGGCCACCACGGTCGCCACGCCGACGAAAAAGCCCGGACGCGAAGCCCCGCACAGGATATCCGACAGGCCGGGGACCTCGATGCGGGTGGCCGCCTCGCGCCCGGTCGGGTACATGGTCGCCTCGTTCGGCGCGAACAGGGCATCGGTGCCCAGTGACTCCAGCTTGGCGCTGTCCTCGGCCAGGGTGCGCGGATAGGTATCGAAGTCCTCGTCCGGACCGAACTGCAGCGGATTGACGAAGACACTGGCGAGCACGCGTTCGGCGCGGCGCCGGGCCTCCTCGACCAGGCGCAGGTGGCCGGCATGCAGGTTGCCCATGGTGGGGACGAAGGCCACGCGCTCGCCCGCCTCGCGCCAGGTGCGCGTACGGCGGCGTATGCTGTCGATGTCGTGAATCGTCTCCATCGGGGGCTCTCGCGGTCGGCGCGGGCGGATTAATTATAGCCCGGGCCGGGGCCGACCTAGTCGAAACAGTGCTCGGGGCCGGGGAAGCTGCCGTCCTTGACGGCCTGCACGTAGGCGCCCACCGCCGCGGCGATGCTCTCCCGGCCGGCCATGAAGTCCTTGGAGAACTTGGGGCGCCGCCCCGGCGTGATGCCGAGCATGTCGTAGAGGACGAGGATCTGACCGTCGCAGGCCGGACCGGCGCCGATGCCGATGACCGGTATGGACAGGGCCTCGGTAATGGCCTCGCCGAGCGCGCTCGGCACGCACTCCAGGAGCACGATATCGGCGCCCGCCGCCTCCATGGCGCGGGCGTCGGCCAACATGGCCTCGGCCGCCTCGCCCCGGCCCTGCACCCGGTATCCGCCGAGCTTGTGGATGGACTGGGGCGACAGGCCCAGGTGGGCACAGACCGGGATGCTGTGCTCGGCCAGCGCGCCCACCACCTCCAGGGCCGGGCCGGTCGCCTCGAGCTTGACCATGTGCGCCCCGCCCTCCTGCATCAGGCGCGCGGCGTTGCTCAGGGCCTGTGCCGGCGAGGCATAGCTCATGAAGGGCATGTCGGCCATCAACAGGGCGCGGCGGTTGGCGCGGGCGACGAGGCTGGTGTGATAGACGACATCGTCGACGCTCACCGGCAGCGTGGTCCCGTGGCCCTGGACCACCATCCCCAGCGTGTCGCCCACCAGCACCACCTCCACGCCCGCCTCCTCGAGCACGGAGGCAAAGGTCGCGTCATAGGCGGTCAGGCAGGCGAACTTGCGCCCCTCGCGCTTCAGGCGCTGGAGGCTCGCGGCGGTGATGGGCGGCGTTTCGATACTCATGGGCTCGTCTCGGGCGATGTTCGGGCAGGAGCCGCCGTCACAGCGTCAGCGGCATGGGATTGAAGTAGTGGCGCCCGCTGCGCACCTGGCGCACGCGCTCGAGCAGCTGGCGGTAGTCGTCCTCGTTGTTGGCGAAGTCGATCTCGGCGGCGTTGACGATGAGCAGCGGCGAGGCGTCGTAATGATGGAAGAAATTGGTGTAGGCCTCGGCCAGGCGCTCGAGATAGCTCGAGTCGATATGCTGCTCGTAGTCGCGCGCCCGTTTGGCGATGCGCGCCATGAGCACCTCCAGCGGGGCCTGCAGATAGATCACCAGGTCCGGGCGCGGGGCGTCGATGGTCAGATGCTCGTAGACCTGCTCGTACAGGCGGTACTCGTCGTCGTCCAGGGTCAGGCGGGCGAACAGCCGATCCTTTTCCATCAGAAAATCCGCCACCCGCACGGGGCGGAAGAGATCGGCCTGGCGCAGCTCCTGGACCTGCCCGGCCCGCTGGAACAGGAAGAACAGCTGGGTCTGCAGGGCCGCCGCCCGCGGGTTGCGGTAGAAACGCCCCAGGAAGGGGTTGTCCTCGGCCTGCTCGAGCAGCAGCTCGGTGTCGAAGCTGCGGGCCAGGCGTTGGGCCAGGGTGGTCTTGCCCACGCCGATCGGACCCTCGACGACGATGAAATCCGGGTGCGCGTCACTCATCTCGTTCGCACTCAACTCTCTTCCAGACGGACCAGCCCGTTGTCGGGGCAGCGGCCGACCCAATCGGCCAGGGTGCTCCCGTCGGGCAGGCGCAGCCCCGGGGCAATCTCCTGCAAAGGATACAGGACGAACTCACGCTCCTGTAGGCCCGGATGCGGAATGACCAGGTCCGGGCCGCTCATCACCGTGTCGCCGAACAGGAGGATATCCAGATCGAGGGTACGCGGTCCCCAGCGCTCGCCGTCCCGGCGCCGGCCCTGGGCGCGCTCCAGGCGCTGGAGCTCGGCCAGCAGCGCCTCGGGACTGAGTTCGGTGTCCACGGCGGCGACCGCGTTGATGTAGTCCGGCTGCCCGCCCGGGCCGAGCGGGCGCGAGCGATACAGGCTGGAGTGGGCCACGCGGCGGCTGCGCGGCAGGGTCATCAGGGCGGCCAGGGCACGGCGCACCTGGGCGAGCGGCTCGTCCAGATTGCTGCCCAGACCGATGTAGGCGCGCACCCTCGCCATCCGCGTGCCCGCCCTCAGGACGAGGCGCTCGGGCGCTTGCGCCGGCGCCGACGGCGCTTGCCGCCCCCACCCCCATTGGCGCCGCCATTGGCACCGCCCTTGACCGCGTTGCTCATCGCCTGGCGGGTCTCGTGGTCGGCCTCCTGAAAGCGGGTCCACCACTCGGCCAGCTCGCCCACGTCCTCGCCCGCCTCGGCGCGCAGCACCAGAAAATCGTAGGCGGCGCGAAAACGCGGGTTCTCGAGCAGGCGCAGGGCACGCTTGCCGGCCCGGGCGGGCAGGCGCGCCTGCAGTGTCCATATCTCGCGCGACTGCAGGCTGAAGCGCTTGGGGAAGGTCACCCGCCGCGTCTGTTCGGCCACCACGTCCTGGCCGGCCGCCTGCAGGGCCTGCAGCTCGCTCATGCCCTCCTCTTGCAGGCGCGCCGCGGCGTGGCGCACCGGGTCCCACAGCAGCGCGGCGAACAGGAAGGCCGGGGTCACCGGCTTGCCCGCCGCGATACGCGTATCGGTGCTGGCCAGGGCCTTGACCAGGAGCGTGTGCGGGAAGTGTCCCTCCTCCTCGGCCAGGCACGCCTCGGTCTGCGGGAACAGGTAGCCGAACAGGCGGTAGTGGCGCAGCAGCTCGTAGCCCTGGACCGCATAGCCGCCCTGGAACATCTTCAGTACCTCGTCGAACAGGCGCGCCGGGGGCACTGCCGTGAGCAGCTCGCCGAGCTCGTCGATGCCGGCCTCGATGTCCGGGTGCAGGCGAAAGCCGAGCTTGGCGGCAAAGCGCACCGCGCGCAGCATGCGCACCGGGTCCTCGCGCAGACGCGCGCCCGGCTCGCCGATGACGCGCAGCACCCCGGCCCGCAGATCGTCCATGCCGCCCGTGTAGTCGACCACGGAGAAATCGGCGATGTTGTAGTACAGGGCGTTGACGGTGAAGTCCCGGCGCCAGGCGTCGTCTTCCAGCGAACCGAAGACGTTGTCGCGCAGGATCATCCCGTCCTCCATCACCCCCTCGCCCTCGACCTCGCCCTCACCCTCGGCGCCCACGTGCTGGGCGCGGAAGGTCGCGACCTCGATGATCTCGCGCCCGAAGCGCACATGGGCCAGCACGAACCGCCGGCCGATCAGACGGCAGTTGCGAAACAGCTCCTTGACCTCCTCGGGCCGGGCATCGGTGGCGACGTCGAAATCCTTGGGCTCGCGCCCGAGCAGCAGGTCGCGCACGCCCCCGCCGACCAGATAGGCGGCATAGCCGGCCTGCCGCAGGCGGTAGAGGACCTTCAGGGCGCTTTCGCTGATGTTGGAGCGCGAGATGCCGTGCTCGGCGCGCGGGATGATGACGGGATCGGTACTAATCGTCGGTGTCTCTCGGGCTAAACGAATGAAATCTTCTTGAGCCATGGGCGCGGGTGAGTATAATAGCACTCCTTCGACAGCGGCCGAAGCGTTTCCGCTCCCATCGTCTAGCGGTCTAGGACGTCGCCCTCTCACGGCGAAAACCGGGGTTCGAGTCCCCGTGGGAGCGCCATTTCCCCTCAAGCCCCCTCCCCACCAGCCGACACAGTCCGAGTATGCCCGGTCCATCACAGCGTGGCGGCACCGCTATGGCTTACGCTCGTGTCTACAAACACAACTCAGGGGAGACAAAGGGAATGACTCGCAAGCCCACGTCCAGTCAACAGAGTCCGCATCGCGCTCGTCGCGGCGCGGCCGCCGCGGCGCTGGCCCTGGCGGGTATGCTCACCGCCGGCGGCGTTCAGGCCGCCCCGTTCGGCACCTTCGATGCCCGCTCGGCGGGTATGGGCGATGTCGGGGTGGCCACCAGCAACCTCGACAATGCCGCCTTCTTCAACCCGGCCATGCTGGCCAACCACGATGACGACACCAACTTCGCGCTGCTGCTGCCCGTGGTCGGCCTGCGCGCGGGCGACCCCGACGGGCTCGTCAACGACATCAAGGATTTCCAGGACGCCTACAACGCGGGCAACGTGGCCCAGGCGCAGAGCATCCTCGACGGGGCCCTGGGCAAGGGGATGTCGGCCGACGGCAACGCCGCCGGCTCGCTGGCCTTCGGCACCGAACACTGGGCCGGGGCGCTCACCTACAATCGCTACGCCCGCTACGGCCTGGCGCCGACCGGCACCACCCCGAACAATGCCGAGCTCCACGTGCGCGGCTATCAGGCCACCGAGATCGGCGTCTCGCTGGCCCACAAGTTCGGCAGCCTGTCGGTGGGCATCACGCCCAAGACGGTCGCGATCAAGACCTACGACTATGCCAAGCCGTTGTCCCAGGTGGACACCAGCCTCAGCGGTATCGCCGACAAGCTGGACGAAAAGGACGAGGGCTCGAACGTCAATCTGGACGCCGGCCTGGCCTACGACATCGGCGCGAACTTCAAGCTCGGCCTCGTCGGGCGCAACCTCAGCTCCAAGACCTACAAGACCGCGCTCGGCAACACCATCAAGGTCGACCCCCAGTATCGCGCCGGCTTTGCCTACGACGGCAGCCTGGTGACCGTCGGTGTGGACTACGACCTGAGCGAAAACGACCCGGTCTCCTACGACCAGAAAACGCGCATGCTGGCCGTCGGCGCCGAGTTCGATGCCCTGGGCTGGGCCCAGCTGCGTGTGGGCTATGCCAAGAACCTGGCCAACACCGGCACTACCAGCAAGCAGGAGTACTACTCCGCCGGTATCGGGCTCTCGCCCTTCGGTGCCCACCTGGACCTGGCCGTCAGCGGCAACAGCCACAGCCTCGGCGGGTTCGCCCAGTTGGGCTTTCGCTTCTGAGGCCCGTCCGCCGGGCGGTCCCGCAAGCGAAAAGGCCCGGTGCAATCGCGCACCGGGCCTTTTTTATCTGGAAGCGTCCGTTATCTAAAAGCGTCCGCGCTCAGTCCAGATCGCCGGCCAGCGCGTCGCGCGTCTCGGGCTGGACGGCATCGACCTTGTGCCCGTAGGCGGGGTGGTCGGTACCCATGGCGACCTGCGCACCGTCCTTGACGGCCTTGGCCATGTCGGGGCCGAGCTCGAAGCGCAGAAAATGCACCGAAGAGGTCTTGTCCTCGTCGGCGCGTTCCAGGTCCTCGTCGGCAATGGCGTAGACCTTGTCGAAACCCTCGACCTGCACCCAGACCTTGTCCTCGATGCCGACCAGCTTGGCCAGGGCCTGCTTGCGCTCCTCCGGGTCGTCGTACTCGATCATGAAGGTCGCCTTCCAGTTCGAGCCGTCGGGGATCAGCGGATTGTAGGCATCGAGCTCGTCCTGGATGCCCGCGGCCTCGAAGATTCGCTCGGCGCGCAGCATCTCCTGGACCTGGTACTGCATGGTCATGGCGTCCTCGAAGTACAGCGTGGCGTGCGGGCCCAGCGGCACGAAGCGGCGCTTCTTGTGCTCCATCACCTCGGCGCGGAACGTGGGACGCTTCTCGGCGTATTGCTCGAGCGAATAGAGTTTTTCGCGAGTCAGTTTATCCATCGTTGAACCTCAAAAATTTTAGTGCTGAGGACTGAGTGCCAAGGACTAAGTCCTCAGTCCCCAGTCCTTCGTGCGCTCGACTCAAAGTCCATAGGCAATCCGCAGCAGCGTCAGCGGGTGCGTGGGCCTGGACTCATCGTCCATACCGTTTTCGATCTGATGGCCGGCCATGGGGCAGTCGCTGGTGTAGTAGGCCGCCTCGGCCTTTTTCACGCGATTGACCACGGGACGCGCAATCTTCATCGAGATCTCGTGATACTCGCTCTTGACCGCGTAGGTCCCGTCGTGGCCCGAGCAGCGCTCGATGGCCTCGACCTCGGTGTCCGGGATGAGCTGCATCAACTCGCGCGTCTTCATGCCCATGTTCTGCACGCGCTGGTGGCAGGCCACGTGATAGGCCACCTTGCCCAGCGGTTTTTTGAAATCGGTGTCGAGCTTGCCGTCCTTGTGGCGCAGCATCAGGTACTCGAACGGGTCGAAGATGGCATCGCGCACCTTGGCCACCTCCGGGTCGTCGGGGAACATCAGGGGCAGCTCCTGCTTGAACATCAGCACGCAGGAAGGCACGGGGGCGACGATGTCCCAGCCCTCGTCGACCAGGCGCGCGAGCTGCGCAATATTGGCCTCCTTGGCGCGCTGGACCGCCTCCAGGTCGCCCAGCTCCAGCTTGGGCATGCCGCAGCACTGTTCCTTCTGGGCGATGGTCACGGGAATGCCGTTGTGGGTGAACACGGCGATCAGGTCCTCGCCCAGGTGCGGCTCGTTGTAGTTGCCGTAGCAGGTGGCGAACAGCGCCACCCGCCCGCGGGTGTTCTCGGTCGGCTCGGCCGACTCATCGGCCCCCTCGAGCAGGCGCCGCGCGCGCTTGCGCAGGGTGTCGCTGTGGTATTCGGGGACCACGGCGTCGGGGTGCACGCCGAGGATCTTCTCCAGCATGCCGCGCATCGCGCCGCTGCGATTGGCCGCGTTGACCGCCTGGACCACGACGGGAATGCCCGCCAGCTTGCCCACGGTATCCGTGGACGTCAGCAGCTTGTCGCGCGTGCGCGCACCGTGCTTTTTGTAATGCACGGCCTTGGCCCGCAGCATCAGATGGGGGAAGTCCACGTTCCAGGGATGCGGCGGAACGTAGGGACATTTGGTCATGTAGCACAGGTCGCAGAGGTAGCAGTGCTCGACGACCTTCCAGAAATCGGATTTGGCCACACCGTCGACTTCCAGGGTCTCGGATTCGTCGACCAGATCGAACAGCGTCGGAAACGCGTGGCACAGGCTGACGCAGCGCCGGCAGCCGTGGCAGATATCGTAGACCCGCTCCAGTTCCTCGTACAGCGCGTCTTCGTCCCAAAACCCCTCGCTCTGCCAGTCCAGCGGATGGCGCGTCGGGGCCTCCAGATTGCCTTCACGGCTGCCTTCGGTCGGTGCGGACATGCGGGTATCCTTGTGCTGGTCCGGAGGAACCCGGTGAGCCGGGCCTGCGGGGTTGAGCGATTTGGAAAGGGGGACCGACCAGCGCCGGTCCCCTCTCCGATCCGGCGAGCCGGGTTATCGGACCCGGCTGCGCGAACCAAGGGCTTAGCTGTCCAGACCGTCCAGGGCCTTCTGGAAGCGATTGGCGTGCGAGCGCTCGGCCTTGGCCAGGGTCTCGAACCAATCGGCGATCTCGTCAAAGCCCTCGTCGCGGGCGCCCTTGGCCATACCCGGGTACATGTCGGTGTACTCGTGGGTCTCGCCGGCGATGGCGGTCTTCAGGTTGGCGTCGGTGCCGCCGAAGGGCAGGCCGGTGGCCGGATCGCCGCAGCTCTCCAGGTATTCCAGGTGACCGTGGGCGTGGCCGGTCTCGCCTTCGGCGGTGGAACGGAACACGGCGGCAACGTCGTTGTAGCCCTCGACGTCGGCCTTCTGCGCGAAGTACAGATACCGGCGGTTGGCCTGGGATTCGCCGGCAAAGGCGTCCTTCAGGTTCTGCTCCGTCTTGCTGCCTTTCAAATCTGCCATAACATAATCCTCCCGATAACATATTGATCACGGCCCCCGCCGAGGGGCAGGAGTCCCATGATTTAGACTTGTTCTAAATCATGACGGTAACATAGCCTAGCGCTCTCGCGAGGTCAAGACTGATTCTAAATACAGCGCGAGGAGAGCGAATACTAATACCGCACGGCTCGGGGTGCCTTGCCCCAGATCAACGTCCACTGCGGGCAGCGCCGCAACCGCCGTCCCCGCCCGAACCACCCCATCCCCGGGCCGGCAATTGACCCTACCCGCCGGCCACGTTAACGTAGCCGGCCAGGCTGGCCGCCGCCGGCGGCCGCCCAGACAGGACAGCCCAGTCAGGACAACCCAGTCAGGACAACCCAGTGCCCCGGAAAAAGACCACCAGCGAACCGCCCGCCACGAGCACCGAGCCCGACGGCTCCAACCTGGATTTCGAGGCCGCCCTGGAGGAGCTCGAGTCCCTGGTCGAGCGCATGGAAAAGGGCGACCTGACCCTGGAGCAGTCCCTCAAGGACTTCGAGCGCGGCGTGGCACTGACCCGCGCCTGCCAGCAGGCCCTCAAGGAAGCCGAACAGAAAGTGCGCATCCTGGTCGAAAAGGACGGCGAGGACACGCTGGCCCCCTTCGGCGACGAAGACTGAGCCCCGTGAGCCTCGATGCCTTCATGCAAGACCGCCAGGCCCGGGTGGAAGCGGCCCTGGCCGACGTCCTGCCCGCGGCCGAGACCCTGCCGGCCGACCTGCATCAGGCGATGCGCTACGCCGCGCTCGGCGGGGGCAAGCGCATTCGCCCGCTGCTGGTCTACGCCGCCGGCCAGGCGGTCGGCGCCGACGAGGCGCTGCTCGACCTGCCCGCCTGTTCGGTCGAGCTCATCCACGCCTATTCGCTGGTCCACGACGACCTGCCGGCCATGGACGACGACGACCTGCGCCGCGGCCGACCCACCACCCACAAGGCCTTCGGCGAGGCCCTGGCGATCCTGGCCGGCGACGCCCTGCAGACCCTGGCCTTCGACATCCTCGCCCGGCGCGCCGCGGCGGCCCTGAGCGCCGACCAGCGCCTGGACATGGTCGCCAGCCTGACCCTGGCCAGCGGCTCGCGGGGCATGGTCGGCGGCCAGGCCATCGACATGGCGGCCACCGGCCAGCGCCTGGACCTGCCGGCGCTGGAGCTCATGCACATCCACAAGACCGGGGCCCTGATCCGCGCCAGCGTCCGCCTCGGCGCCCTGTGCCGGGCGGACCTGCCCGCCGCCACGCTCGACGCCCTGGACCACTACGCCAAGTGCATCGGGCTGGCCTTCCAGATCCGCGACGACATCCTCGACGTGGAGGCCGATACCGCCACGCTGGGCAAGACCCAGGGGGCGGACCTGGCCCGCGACAAGCCCACCTACCCCGCCCTGCTCGGCCTGGACGGGGCCAAGCAGCGGGCCGAGGAGCTCTACCGGGAGGCCCTGGACCGCCTCACCGGGCTGGGCGAGGCGGCGGAGAACCTGCGTGCCCTGGCCGGGCTCATCGTCCGGCGCGGCCACTGACTCGGCAGGCTTTTTCGGCTTGCATCCGGTATAATAAAGCTGCAACATCGCCCGTTTTCACCGGACCTCACACCCAGCAGTCACCCGCCCATGTCCAGTCATACCGAGTTCCCGTTGCTGGAGTCGATCGACTCGCCGGACGACCTGCGCGTGCTGGACGCCGACCAGTTGGAGGCGTTCAGCGACGAGCTGCGCCGCTTCCTGATCCGCACCGTGAGCCTGACCGGCGGGCACCTCGCCGCGGGTCTGGGCACCGTCGAGCTGACCGTCGCCCTGCACTACGTGTTCGACACGCCCGAGGATCGCCTGGTCTGGGACGTCGGCCATCAGAGCTACCCGCACAAGATCCTCACCGGCCGGCGCACCCGCATGGGCACGCTGCGCCAGCGCGGCGGCCTGGCCGGCTTTCCCAAGCGCTCCGAGAGCCCCTACGACACCTTCGGCGTCGGCCACTCCTCGACCTCGATCAGCGCCGCGCTCGGCATGGCCGTCGCCGCCAAGCAGGCCGGCAGCGGGCGCAAGGTGGTGGCCATCATCGGCGACGGGGCCATGACCGCCGGCATGGCGTTCGAGGCGCTCAACCACGCCGGCGACCTGGACGCCAACCTGCTGGTCATCCTCAACGACAACGACATGTCGATCTCGCCCAATGTCGGCGGCCTGTCGAATTATTTCGCCAAGGTCCTCTCGGGCAAGCTCTACTCGGGCATGCGCGAGGGCAGCAAGAAGATGCTCTCCGTGATGCCGCCGGTCTGGGAATTCGCCCGCCGCGCCGAGGAACACTTCAAGGGCATGGTGGTGCCGGGCACCCTGTTCGAGGAGCTGGGCTTCAACTATATCGGTCCGATCGACGGTCATGACGTGACGACCCTGGTCAAGACCCTGCGCAACCTGCGCTCGCTCGACGGGCCGCAGTTCCTGCACATCGTCACCCGCAAGGGCAAGGGCTATACGCCGGCCGAGGAAAACCCCTGCGCCTATCACGGCGTGGGCAAGTTCGACCCGGAGAGCGAAGAGCCGCTCAAGCCGTCCGGCGCCAAATCGGGCGCCGCGCCGACCTACACGCAGGTCTTCGGCGACTGGTTGTGCGACATGGCGGCCCGCGACGAACGCCTGGTCGGCATCACCCCGGCCATGCGCGAGGGCTCGGGCCTGGTGCGCTTCTCCGAGGAACACCCGAACCGCTATCTGGACGTGGGCATCGCCGAGCAGCACGCCGTGACCCTGGCCGCCGGCCTGGCCTGCGAGGGACGCAAGCCGGTGGTGGCCATCTATTCGACCTTCCTGCAGCGCGCCTACGATCAGGTGATCCACGATGTGGCCCTGCAGAACCTGCCGGTGCTGTTCGCCATCGACCGCGCCGGCCTGGTCGGCCCCGACGGGCCCACGCACGCCGGCAGCTTCGATATGAGCTACCTGCGCTGCCTGCCCAACATGGTCGTCATGGCCCCGGCCGACGAGAACGAGTGCCGCCAGATGCTCTACACGGGCTTTTTGCACGAGGGCCCGGCGGCCGTGCGCTACCCCCGCGGCACCGGCCCCGGCGCGGCGGTCGACCCCGCTCTCAGCGCCCTGCCACTGGGCAAGGGCGAGCGGCGCCGCCGCGGCCAGGGCATCGCCATCCTCGCCTTCGGCTCCATGGTCGGCCCGGCGCTGGAGGCCGCCGAATCCCTGGATGCCACCGTGGCCAACATGCGCTTCGTCAAACCCCTGGACGAGGCCCTGGTGCTGGAGCTGGCCGCCTCGCACGAGCTGCTGCTGACGGTCGAAGAGAACGCCGTCATGGGCGGGGCCGGCAGCGCCGTCAACGAGTGCCTGGCCGCCCGCGGCCTGACCGTGCCGGTCTACAACCTCGGCCTGCCGGACCGCTTCCTGGACCACGGCACCCGCGAGGAGCTGCTCGAGGAGGCCGGTCTCACCGTCGAGGGCATCCTGCGTGCCGTCGAATGCGTCACCCACCCCGAGACTTGCCAAAAGCGCCCCGCTGGCTTAAATTCCTAGTCCTTTGGTCAACTTTAGCTCGATGAATGCCCGCTACAGCATGAGGATCGTCACCGACTTCGCGGCCGCGCACCTGCTGCGCGGCTACGAAGGACCCTGCAGCCGGCTGCACGGGCACAACTGGAAGGTCGAAGTGGAGGTCATAGCCCGTGCCCTGGACGAGGTGGGCATGGGCCTGGACTTCAAGCTGATCAAGGACAGCACTCGCCGGCTGGTCGGTGACCTCGACCACCGGAACCTGAACGACATCCCGCCGTTCGACAAGGTCAACCCCACTGCCGAGAATATCGCCGCCTACCTCTACCGCGGCCTCTCGGACGAGCTCAACGACGAGCGCGTCGCCGTCAGTGCCGTGACCCTGTGGGAGACCGAGCGGGCATGCGTCAGATACACCGAGGATTGATTACATGAGCCAGACCACCGCCGAAATCATCGAAGACGTGCAGAGCACGGCGGACACCCGTCGCATCCCCATCAACAAGGTGGGCATCAAGGACATCCGCCATCCGGTGCGCATCCGCGACCGCAGCGGCGGCGAACAGCACACGATCGCCAATTTCAACATGTACGTGAACCTGCCCCACAACTTCAAGGGCACGCACATGTCGCGCTTCGTCGAGATCCTCAACCGCCACGAGCGCGAGATCTCGGTCAAGTCCTTCAAGCACATGCTCGCGGAGATGACGCAGGTCCTGGAGGCCCAATCCGGCCACGTCGCGATGGCCTTCCCCTACTTCGTCAACAAGAAGGCCCCGGTCAGCGGCGTGGAGAGCCTGATGGACTACGATGTCACCTTCCTCGGCGAGGTCACCGAGCAGGGGACGCAGATGACCCTGAAGGTCGTCGTGCCGGTGACCAGCCTGTGCCCCTGCTCGAAGAAGATCTCCGAATACGGCGCGCACAACCAGCGCTCTCATGTGACCGTCAGCGCCCGCATCAACGACTTCGTGTGGATCGAGGACCTGATCGATCTGGTCGAGGCCGAGGCCTCCTGCGAGCTCTACGGACTGCTCAAGCGCCCCGACGAGAAATACGTCACCGAACGCGCCTACGACAACCCCAAGTTCGTCGAGGACATGGTCCGCGACGTCGCCGCCTGCCTGAACCGACACCCCCATATCGACGCCTACACCGTGGAGTCGGAAAACTTCGAATCCATCCACAACCACTCGGCGTATGCGTTAATTGAAAAGGACAAAAGAAGTTGACAGTTGGCAGACGTCAGTCGGCAGCATAAAAGGAAAACCGGCCTTCGGCCGGTTTTCTTCTTTCTGAGAACTGCCGACTGCCTACTGCCAACTTATTCAATATTTCGTTCGCAGCTCCAGCATGTTGCCCTTGTGGCTCATGTCCAGCCGGCCGAGAAACGACATGCCCAGCAGGGTGGTCGGCGGCGAGCTGCCCGGGTGCACGACGGCCGTGACGTTGTGCAGCGTGATATCGCCGACCTTGACGGTGTCGAGCGTGACCCGATAGACGCGCACCACACCGTTGGCGGTGCTCACCGCTGCCGGCTTGCCCTGGTAACGAAAATCGATACCGAGGCGCCGCGCCTGGTGTTCGTTCATGGAGACCCAGGTCGCCCCGGTGTCCACGACGAAGTCCATGGGATTGCCGTTGATCGCGCCCTGGGTGAGGTACATGCCGTTGGTGTCCGCCCAGATCTGGGCGGTGGCCTGCTTCGGGCTCTTGAACCGGGTCGATATCTGGGTGCCCAGCGTGAAGCGCTGGCGCTTGCCGTTGATCTCCAGAATCGCGGCCTCGCTGTCGGCGCGGATGAGCTTGATGCCCCCGGGCGTGCTGTCGCCGACATGCAGCACGTGCTGGCTGCCGTCGACGCGCAGCACCGCCATATTGGGGAACAGCCCCAGCACCGTGATGTTCGCGGCCAGCGCCAGGGCCGTCCAGCAGGACAAAACGGCCCCGACGGGCGCCGCGAGGCGCCAAGGGCGCACATGCGCGGCAGCGCTCACCGGCGGCGACGCCACGCGCACGGGGCCATGTCTAAATAGCTGATCCGAATACCAGTACAGGTGCGGGGTGTGATGATGTTGTCCAGGACCGTCGGCCGCATGGACGCGGCCGCCGAGCATACAGGGATGTATTCACTGCGCGTCCTGGACAACATCATCACACCCCGTTGAACCAAAGTGATCGGCTATTCGGAACTTCTATTTAGCGTATGACCTCGTAGTCCTTTGCCTTGGACTGGCTCAGGTCGACCTTCAGGCGCTGCGGGCTCCAGCCGTGGACCTTGTCGTGCGCCTCGATATAGACGATGCGATCACCCTGCGGGATCTGCACGCCGCCGAGGCTGCGGGTGAAGGGCTGCTCGTTCTCGTGGGGGTGCAGCAGCACGCGCTTGGCGATCTCCTTGCCGTGGGCATCGACGATGCGCCACTCATCGGCGTAGTGATCCCAGCCCGTGTCGTGGTGGCGCAGCGTGACGCTGACATACCAGTCCCCGCCGCTCTTTTGGAACTTGGCGTGCAGGATCTTGACCTGGTTGGCGAAGGCCGGAGGCGCGGCGCATAGGCCGGCGAGGACAACGGCGACGAACAGCTTCTTCATGCTCCCTCCTCTGCTTGCGATGGGCGGCGCGCTCCGCGCGCCGCTTGCGACACACGCCCGCGCCTGGGGCGGGCGCTAACGTGCGAGATACAGAATAACCTGCATAAGGACCGATGCATACAGCGCCGCGACGAGATCGTCGAACATGATACCGAACCCGCCTCCCAGGCCGCGGTCCAGACGGCGGATCGGCCAGGGCTTCCAGATGTCGAACAGGCGGAACAGCGCGAAACTCAGAACCAGCCAGCGCCAGTCGAAGGGCACGGCCACGAGGGTAAACAGGTAACCGACCACCTCGTCCCACACGATGCCCGGGTGGTCGTGGACGCCGAGCGCGCGCGCCGTCGCCCCGCACAAGTAGACCCCGAGGGCGAACAGGGCCGCACCGACCAGCGCATACTGCCAGACCGGCAGGGTATGCAGCAGCCAATACAACGGCAGCGCGGCCAGGGTGCCGACGGTGCCCGGGGCGCGCGCCGCCAGCCCGGTACCGAAACCCAGGCTGAGCAGGTGCACCGGGTGGAGCAGCAAACGGGCGGGGATGGGGGCGGTGCGCTCGGACATGATCGGCGTCAGCCGGCGAAGTGGCGGTAGCCGCCGGGCACGGCGGTGCATTCGCGCCCGGCGCCATCGACGCAGCGCAGCCCCGGGCGCTCTTCGATGACCCCGACACGGGTCAAGGCCACGTCCAGTGCCGGCAGGGCCTCGAAAACCTCGGGGCTCAGAGACAGGCAGAGCTCGTAGTCGTCGCCGCCGCCCAGGGCCAGGGACAGCGCCGCGTCGGGATCGGCCAGGCCCGCGCGGTAGCGCTCGAACGCCGGCGAGAGCGGCAGGCGCGACAAATCCAACCTCGCCCCCACGCCCCCGGCCTCGAGCAGGTGGCCGAGATCGGCGCCCAGGCCGTCGGAGATGTCGATGCCGGCGTGGGCCCGCTCGCGCAGGGCCTGGCCCGCGGCCACGCGCGGCGTCGGCCGGTCCAGACGTTTGCGCAGAAAGTCGTTGTCCTCAACGCCCCGATCGAGTCGGCCCTGGGCCACCTGCAGGCCCAGGGCGGCATCGCCCAGGGTGCCCGTGACGCACACGAGATCGCCGGGGCGGGCGCCAGCGCGGCGCAGCGCGCCGCCGGCCGGCACGAGGCCGGCGACCTGGACGCTCACGCTCAGTGGGCCGCGCGTGGTGTCGCCGCCGACCAGCGCCATGCCGTGTGCGTCGGCCAGTTCGAACAGCCCCGCGGCAAAGCCCGCCAGCCACGCCTCATCGGGCTCGGGCAAGGTCAGGGCCAGGGAAAGCCAGGCGGGCTCGGCCCCCATGGCCGCCAGATCGCTCAGATTGACGGCCAGGGCCTTGTAGCCGATGTCCTCGGGCGGGGTGTCCTCGGGAAAGTGCACGCCGCTGACCAAGGTGTCGACGGCGAGAACCAGCTCGCAACCGGGCGGCACCCGCAGCACGGCGGCGTCGTCGCCGATCCCCAGGGCCACGTCCGGGCGGCGCGCGGGCCGCGCGGCGAAGTAACGAGCGATGATGTCGAACTCGCTTATTGGCATCGGATAGGACTGTCGCGGGCCGGGCCTCGGCACCGATCCGTCAGCCGGAGCGCCCGCCGCGGGCCTGAACCTCGGCCGTGCGCAGCCGCGCCGCGAGCTTGTCCAGCACCCCGTTGACGAAGCGATGGCCCTGCTCGGCCCCGAAGGTCTTGGCCAGCTCCACGCCCTCGTTGATGACGACGCGATAGGGTACATCCAGGCGCTGGCCCAGTTCGTAGGCGCCCAGACGCAGGATGGCGCGTTCCACAGGGTCCACCTCGGCGATGGGGCGTTCGAGCAGCGGGGCGATCTGCGCGTCCAACTCGCCGCTCCGGTCGCTCACTTCGGTCAGCAACTCGCTGAAATAATCGACATCGGCCTTGCCCAGCTCGTCGCTGGCCAGAAACTGCGCGGCGATATCGGCCGCGCTCTGACCGCCGAGGTCCCATTGGTACAAGGCCTGCAGCGCGAGGCGCCGGGCACGTTTGCGTGATGCGCTCATGTTCTCCGCTCGCGGACCACCGCGACGCCTGGGATGGGAAGACCGGCCCGCCGCGGAGCCGACCGGTGCTGGACTCAGTCGAATTTGCGCAGCAAATCGACCATCTCGATGGCCGACAGCGCCGCCTCGACACCCTTGTTGCCGGCCTTGGTGCCGGCCCGTTCGATGGCCTGTTCGATGGTGTCCACCGTCAGCACACCGAACGCCACGGGGATACCCGAGCCGAGCGAGACCTGGGACAGACCCTTGGTGCATTCGCCGGCCACGTAGTCGAAGTGCGGCGTACCGCCGCGGATCACCGCCCCCAGGGCGATGATGGCGTCGTAGCGCTTGGCGGCCGCCATGCGCTGCACGACCAGGGGCAGCTCGTAGGCACCCGGCGCGCGCACGACCTCGATGTCCTTGTCCTCCACGCCGTGGCGGCGGAGCGTGTCGAGCGCGCCGTCGAGCAGGCTGTCGACAATGAAGCTGTTGAAACGGCTCACCGCGATGCCGAAGCTCGCGCTCCGGACAACCAGTTCGCCCTCGATGGTTCGAATGTTCTTGCTCATAGCGTCCCCTTGCTGATGGCCCGCACTATACCCGCGATTGGCGCGCCAGGCGAGCCCCGCCTGCCTCGTATGCCGGGGTTCAACCCGACACGTACTCCACCACTTCGAGGTCGAAACCGGACAGGCCGTGCATGCGCTTGGGCGCGCTCAGCACCCGCATGCGCCGCACCCCCAGGTCCTTGAGGATCTGCGCCCCGATGCCGTAGGTGCGAAGGTCGGTGCCGGGTTCCTCGCGCGCCAGCGCCGCCCCCTCGTCCTCGAGCCGGTAGCCGCGGATACGGTTGACCAGGTCATCGGCCGACTCCTCCAGGCGCAGGATGACGATGACCCCGCGGCCCTCGGCGGCGACCCGGCGCATCGCGTCGCGCAGCGGCCAGCCACAGTCCTGGCGCTCGCCGCCGAACAGGTCGCACAGGCTGTTTTGCACATGGACCCGCACCAGCACCGGCTCGTCATCGCTCACCTCGCCCATGACCAGCGCGAAGTGCAGATCGTCGTCGGCCGGGTTGCGATAGGCGTAGAGGCGAAACGTGCCGCTGTCGGTCGGCATCCGGGACTCGGCGACCCGGGCGATGGACTTCTCGTGCTGCAGACGATAGTGAATGAGGTCGGCGATGGTACCGATCTTCAGGCCGTGCTCGCGCGCGAAGACCTCCAAGTCGGGCCGGCGCGCCATGGTGCCGTCCTCGTTGAGGATCTCCACAATCGCCGCCGCCGGCTCCAGGCCCGCCAGGCCCGCCAGGTCGCAGCCGGCCTCGGTATGGCCGGCCCGGGTCAATACCCCGCCGGGCTGGGCCATGAGCGGGAAGATGTGCCCGGGCTGAACCACGTCGCTCGGCTGGGCATCGGGCGCCACGGCGGCCTGGACGGTGACGGCGCGGTCGGCGGCCGAAATCCCGGTGGTCACGCCGCTCGCCGCCTCGATGGAGACCGTGAAGTTGGTCGAATGCTTGGCATTGTTGTCGCGCACCATCAGCGGCAGGCGCAGACGTTCGCAGCGCTCTCGCGTCAGGGTCAGGCAGATCAGCCCGCGCCCGTAGCGCGCCATGAAGTTGATGTCCTCGGGGCGGACCTTCTGGGCCGCCATGATGAGATCGCCCTCGTTCTCGCGGTCCTCGTCATCCATGAGGACCACCATCTTGCCGGCGCGCAGGTCCGCGATGATCTCTTCAATCGTATTCAGTGCCATGTATGCGTCTGCTTTCCACCGCGAGCCGCTCGTATCGGCCGCCCGGTTACTCGATAAAGCCTCACTTGATAAAGCCGTGCTTGATAAAGCCGTGTTGGGCGAGCAGGGCCTCGGTAATACCGCCCGCCTCGGGCCGCGCCGCCCGCTCGCCGAGCAGCAGGCGCTCGAGGTAACGGGCGATGATGTCCACCTCGAGGTTGACCGCCTGGCCCGGCCGGTAGGCACCCAGTGTCGTCTCGGCCAGGGTGTGCGGCACGATGTTGAGATCGAAGGCCGCGCCCTCGACCGCATTGACCGTCAGGCTGACCCCGTCGACGCAGATCGAGCCCTTCTGCGCGATATAGCGCGCCAGGGCATCCGGGGCCTGAATGCGAAAGCGCACCGAGCGCGCGTCCTCATGACGCCCGGCCACCTCGCCGAGTCCGTCGACGTGACCGCTGACCAGGTGGCCGCCCAGGTGCGTGGTCGGGGTCAGCGCCTTTTCCAGATTGACGGGGGTTCCCACCGTCCATCGGCCGAAGGTCGTGCGCGCCAGGGTCTCGCCCGAGACATCCGCCCAGAAGGCGGCTCCCTCCAGGCGCACCGCCGTCAGACACACGCCGCTGACCGCGATGCTGTCGCCGAGCGCGGTGTCGGACAAATCCAGCTTGCCGGTGTCGATGCGCACCCGGCTGTCGCCGCCCTTTGACTCGATGGCCGCGATGTTGCCGACGGCTTGAATTATTCCAGTAAACATAACGTGCCGGCTCAACCAGCCGTTTCTTGTCGGCAAACAAAAGTTGGCAGTTGGCAGTCGGCAGTTGGCAGAAAGAACAAAGCAAACCCAACTTGCTGCCGACTAGTTGCGTTCATGGTCGCACGTTGTGTCATCTGTCTTTCTCTCTTGCTGCCAACAGCCTGCTGATTACTGCCAACTGCTTTTCCGCTCTTTCTGCCGACTGCCGACTGCCGACTGCCGACTGCCAACTGCCTACTTTTGGATTTTCGCGGTTATGCGCCAATCCGTCCCGACGGCTCTGATATCCGTGATGTCGAGGCCGACGGCCTCGTCGAGCTCTTCCAGGCCCGGCAGGTGAAACAGCCCG
>Ga0209918_1000485_pt1 | contig 26156 bp, 26 predicted proteins | sample SalPonD_shore_MG_FD_185712 | JGI IMG/M metagenome (GOLD analysis project Ga0209918, IMG submission 185712) | Salt pond soil microbial communities from South San Francisco under conditions of wetland restoration - Salt Pond MetaG... | ecosystem: Environmental > Aquatic > Marine > Intertidal zone... | reverse complement strand
TTCATAGAGAATTCGAGAATCTTTGAAATTGATTTCTCTTATCTCTTCTTCATCATCATCGTTTTGGTTTAATTCATTAATAAAAAGATTTATGGCATTCAAAAAGCTACTTATTAAATCTTCATTTGCTTCACATATTTTTGATTGATTGGAATACTTATTTCCTAATAATAATGAGCCCGTTAAATAATCTATAAAATATATCGCGTGAAATCGATTTTTATTCCAGTTTAAATTATCCCAATCCTTCACTTCGAATCCATATGAACGATATCTATCCATTGGTTCTTTTTTAAACACCATACTAATCTGAACTCTCCTATTATAAGATGAAAATATAACTCTTGTTGTTTAAATAATGAAAAGAAAATTTTGATAAAAAACATGAATAATACTTTTATGTTACCGTGATATTATAGTCGAAATTTACTAAAAGTGTAAAATTCTGATTTGCGATAAAATCAAAAAGAAAAGATTAATAATTGATCAAAAAATAAATTAAAATTATATCAAGTTCTTTATATTACTTAATTATCATATTTTATTCGATAAAAATGACCTCTGAGAAAGACAGACCGAAAAATAAAATTTCTATTGGATTAATAATTGACAAAGAACAATTACATTCGAATATGATCTTTTCGAATGAAATAAAAGATGAAGTAATGGACGCCCCATTTTACTTACTTATTTTTATTTCTCGAGAAGATGTTGTAAAAATAAGTTGCTTTCCAACAAAAACCAATAGCATTAAGAAAATTCTCATCAAACTAGAAGAATTTTCTCCAAACTTAGTCAAAGGAATTTCAAGCGTGTTACGCGAATTAAACTTGAGTAAGGAAGTGCTTCACACTACTGGATTATGTTATGAATTAAGCGATTGTTATTATGAAACCTATGTGAATGGCGATGATCTAGATACGGAAGATATCGAGGAGATTAAACGAGCCTTTTTATCTATTGAGAAAGTTAATGCTGTTATATTCGAAGATGTTAAATTATTAACATAATTATTTTTTTGTCTTATTTTTACATTCTCTTGGATAGCTTTTTAACGTGTTGGATTCTCTTTTTCTAAAATCAGCTTGTCACCGTCTTAATTGACTTAAGGCTTCTCCATGCTTTCCAAAAAATAATCCATAAAATAACAAAAATAAACATCGTAGTGGCAAAAGTGTATGCCCCAATAAATAGATCCACTATAAAAGTAAAAGGTATCCCTGCAAAGGCAAATCCAAGGATATATGCATAACCCCAGAACCTATTTATCAACCCAATACCGATCGTGGGTATAATTGTTGTGAAAATAATCGTAAAATATGTAAATATTTTCAATTGTGGATGAATATTGGTGCCTTGCGCATCATATATTATTACCATATTAATCCAAGATGCGATAAATCCAATTATAATAAATACACCACATCCAATATCAATTTTTAATTCTTTTTCTTCTGTTTTTGTATTCGTATCGTTCATTTTATAATTCAATAGTTAATATATTTCTAGTAGAACCGTATTCCAGATAATCTTTCAAAAAATATAAATACCTAACAAGTTTATAAATTATATTAATAAAGATAAAGATACGCAATAAATTTCATATCTTAATAAATTGAGATGGTAAAAATAATGAATAGGGCGGACATAAATTATGGCTCTCAGTTTCACACCCTGGATTTTTGTCTTTTGGTTAGTGTAGAGTATACACTTAGTGTCTCGGCTTAACGCTGAGATGATTTGTCTTCTCCCCCTATTTCATTTTTGACCTTGTCTTTAGGTCTCTGTGGCTGAGAGCCACCTTTTCTCTTGAATTTTCACTCATCAAGTGTATTTCTTCACCATCCTTCTAAAATTACATATGTTTTTATATTCATTACTTAATCTCATAATTCTTAAGATCTCATTCAAAAATAGAATAAAAAATTAATTTTTAAAACCAAAAATTATGATAAATATCTCTAAGATAAAAAAAATGAATACTTAAAAACAACTCTCTTTAAAAGGGATTCTTACCGACTTTATAATACTATTAATATTTTGAGTTATCTAATTTAATATTTAAGTTATCTAATTTAATTTAATAAAATAATTGAAAATTATATATTTGGTTAAATAAATAAACATTCGTTTAATCAATAATTTTTGAAATTAAAAATTAAGGAGCTAAGAATGACGGAGGAAATTATCAAAAACACCACATCAATTTGCCCAGAATGCTTAAAGCAAATAGAAGCAGAAATTTACGTAGATCCTGAAACAAATTGGGTAATGATGCGAAAGGAATGTAAAGATCACGGCGAGTTTAAAGACAAAATATCAATTGATCCAGATGAATATAAATGGGCTCAAGAGTTTACTGATAAGATGGGTTCAATTGATCACAATACGACAAAACCCGTGTATGTTTTATCGGGGATCAAACCAACCAAAAATGGTTGTCCTTACGATTGCGGTGTTTGTGAAAATCATAAATCCGCACCTTGTATTTGTCTAATAGATGTGACAAATCGATGTAATCTAGCGTGCCCAATATGCTTTGCGAACGCAAGCGCAAAAGGTTATGTAGTAGAACCTTCATATGACCAGATCGTCCAGATTATGAAACATTTTCGCTCAATGAAACCTCATCCCGCACCTATGCTTCAATTAGCAGGTGGAGAGCCTACAATACGAGATGATCTTCCTGAAATTATTCGGAAAGCGAAAGAACTTGGTTTTATTGAGGTAATGGTTTCTACGAATGGAGTAAGAATGGGTAAATCACTGGAATATACGAGAAAGCTTCATGAAGCTGGCATGGATGCGGTGTATTTGCAATTTGATGCAACAGATGACCCTGAAACATGGAAAAAAATTAGAGGGGTGAATCTTTGGCCTCTTAAGAAAAAAGTTATAGAGAATTGTCGTGAAGTTGGACAATATGGCGTTATGCTTGTTCCGGTAATTGCAAATGGTGTGAATGATCATGAGATAGGTAATATTTTAGATTATGCGAAAGATAATGCGGATGTTATATCTGGGGTTGTATTCCAACCGGTTTCTCTTTGTGGCAGAATTAGTTTTGAGGAATTGATGGATTTACGGTATACCACCTCTGATTTGAAAGTGGCAATAAATGAGCATACAAATGGAGCAGTGAATCGTTTTTATCCACTTGCAACGACGGGAAAATTAACAAAACTCCTTGCGTGGTTTGATAATAAACCAGAATGGGCTATGCTTAGTCATAAAGATTGCGGATTTGCGACTATTTGTGTCGTAAACGAGAAGAATGAATACGAGCCGATAGAAAATTTTTTCGATGTAGAAGGGTTAATCAAGTGGGCAAATAAAGTTTATGATATGGTGTATGATAAGGATGTACCGAGACCAACTGGTATTTTTAAGGGTTTTGATTTATCTAAATATGGAATCGTTGCTGAAAAGGTAGGAAATTTTGTAGATGAGATGAGCGATATAGGATATCGTCAATCAATGAAAGCCTATTTCTTCGCTGGACTCGCACGATATGTGAAAAATCCTCAAAAAATATTCACAAATAAAACATACCAAGCCTTTGCTCGATTAGTCTTAAATCCAAGTTTAGACTCAGCGGGGTATTTTCTTCATACAAAGAATTTAATGATTGGAGCGATGCATTTCCAAGATGCCTATAATTTTGATCTTAACAGAGTTCAACGTTGTTTGGTTCATTATGGTGTAATCGATCCAAATGATCCCGATAAGGTTCTTGAAATACCTTTCTGTGCGATGAATACAATTCATAGAGAAGGAATCGAAAGACAACTTGCTCTGCAAGATGAAGAAGCAGAAAAACCAGAGGTTATCCAAGGTAAAATCGAATCTTATTTAGATTCAATTGAAGAATAATTTTATTTTTCTTTCATTTTTTCACTACATTTTTGAATTTCGTTCTTTATCTATAATTTGAAGAGATATTCTCAGAGCTGTTTATCCAGGAAAATATATTTAGTTGCTATTTTTCTTTTATTCTTCCCAGCGAGAATGTGTACATGTTTTATTGTTTTCAGAGATTCTTGAGAGAAGTGATCCAAGGGAATGTAGACTAGGTTTCGATGCTTAACTCTCGCCAGAGAGTAGAAATATTTTCGCGGAGGTTTATCAGCTACATACACAATATGTTTTTCTCGTGAATAGAGAATTCCTGCTTTGAGAAGCCTTTCTGCTTTGTTTTTCACATCCTTATAGAGATAATCATTGGAAGATTCAAATACTTGGGTGATATAGATCGGTGGATATATAGATAAGAGTCCACCAACTTCAACATGAGATATGCCTGGTCCTATTAGATATTCTCCAGGATTAGTCGCATAGAATGCCATATTGCTTTCTTTGTTATGTTCTGTCCACCAAGTTAATTTATATGGATATTTCTCAGGATCATTTTCATCTTCATCAAAAATAACAATTAATGTATCCACTCTCCCTTGGATTTGCTGTTCGTTTTTCACATATATTTTTTGTTTGATCGCCCATTCTCTTATCGTTTCTTTGATTGCAATTCCATCCTTAATGCTTGATTTAAATTCTTCTATTTTTATTCTTTGATCTTGTAGATTCTTTATAGCTTTTTTTCTAATGAAGGCAAAATACTCCTCTTCTAATTTATCTTCTGGAGGATACGAAACGATATTCCATTTACCTTCTTCCCATTCATCTCTCCACTCCCCAGGATAGTTTTCCTTTGGTTTCTCATCTAATGGGATCTCTTTATGCTCTTGACTATAATAAGGTTGCGATCTTCTTAATTTAATATATCGACCATCAGGATCATATCCAGCTTCCATTGTTAATTTTAAAGTATCATAATTCTCGCTCTCATCATCATAAGGATAGTAGGTTGCAGTTTCTAAAACCTTCCACGCATAATCATCATCAACCACATTTTTCGAAGCGCTTATTAGATGAAAAAGGTTGGGTAATAAGCGATCCTCGACAATGGCTAAATTTCTGGTGTATTGAAAGAGGGTTTTTAGCTTATGTAAATCTATAAATTCTTTAAATTCTTTTTGATATTTTTCTTTTGATTTTAATAATATTTCTTCAATGTGCTTGTTTTTATCGAAATTCCCAATTAAATTATCCAATTCTTCTGGAGTATTAATTCCATTAAAAACTGTTTTTGAGAGATGGTTTCTAAAATTTAACCATTTATTCGTGTGATATGGTAATTCTTTCAATAAAAAACGAGCATCTGAGCTACGAATATTATATATTTTGACATATTTCTGGGGGATCAGGTTAATATCTACATCACTCACAAGGAAAGGATATTCTAAATAAAATTTAATTCCCTCCCAATGTGCCATTCCACAAATAAATAGTATTCTATGGTACATAGGCATTATTTCTAAGAGATAAGATGCCATATATTGTTCTCTTAATATGTCAATTTCAATATTATCATATTCTCTTTCTTCCTCATTAAGGATATATTCTTTGAAATTAATCGATTCTCGCAATTGTTTTTTCTTATGCTTAATCTCTTGCTCAAAATTATTATAGACAATATTATAAAATTCTTGGAAGTCAATCTTAGTTAGAGAATAATCATCTGGTAATATCAAGCTCTCAGGTTGGTATTCTTTAACAGAGAAGTCAATAAATTCGACTTCTATATCATGTTCATGTCCAATACGTATTGCCTCGATAATAGAATCTCCCGGATCTATTGGAATAAAATTCAATTTTTTTGATTGTAAAGTATCCGCATATCCAATTAAAGATAAATAAGGAAGTCTGTCAACAGCTTCGATTACTTCCCCTTTAATATTTCCGGGTAATTCTACAGCAATTAAATCGGGATAAATTTTATAGAAAGCTTCCTTGACCAACTTTGCAAACTCTATTCTAAAATGAAAGGTTGGAATAATATAGAGATTTTTAAATCTAATAAATGGAAGGTTTTCCATAATTATCCTTATTTATTTTTATTGGCTTTATTTTTACTTTGAATATAAAATTTTTTCTTCTCAAATGATGAATAAAAAAAATATATTAATAACTTCTCTGCTGATTTTCCTAATCATTCATAATTACTTTCTAAAATACAATTCAGACTTATTAAGTAGAAATAGAATTAGTGTATAGTGCAGTGTTTAGAAAAATGATAATATATTTATACTATAATGTTTAAAATATTCTGTTTAATATATAAAATTCTATAATACCTATGATATCTTAAGAATAACCATTTTAATTTATAGAAATCTATTTTGTTTTTGGTAAAACTATTAAAATTGGTTTCTAGTTAAAAATATAAAATATTATTTTCAATATATTAATATTAATTTATTTTCATATCTTTATTCAAACCAATTATTAACTTTTTCCCTCGAGCAGTGATCGATAGATTTAAATATTATTATATCTATTTTTTATTTAGAATTAGTGCACTGCACTATAAGTTGAAAAAAATTGAGGTGTAAAAATTCAACCTTGCGAAATATTATTATGGATTCAAAGGAAGTACTGTCAAAAATAAATTTAAAAACTCTGATTTTGAAACATTTGCTAAATGGAAATCTTCAAATGGTCAGAAATATTTAGAACTCTTCGCTCCTGATTATTACAATTTGGGGATTTTAATTGGTGAATATCTTTATGATCAAATAATCTCAATGAAACGACTTATTCAGCTTTTTTCTCTGAAATCTCTCCTAAAAGGTATAACTTATAGAAAATTGATTTCTATTTCGAAGCAGTATGAACCTTTTATTCCTAAATATTTAAGAATGGAGATGCTGGGAATATCTGATAATCTCTTAGAACTTAGTTATGATGATATTCTTCTACAAAATTGTTTTATGGATATTTTATATGGATATATAATCCCCTGTCTTAAAATATCAAATTATAATTTTAACAATTTTGAATTAGGATGCACATCCTTAGGAGTTATTAATAATGAATCGCCTTTAATAGCCCAAAACTTTGATTATTCATTATTTTTCAAATCAACCGCAGCTTTTGTCCATGTTATTACACCTCGTCTTTCTGAGGTCTTTTCCCTGAGATTAGGATCTTTATTAAGTTTACCCATTGGTGTAAATAATTGGGGTCTTTCTCTTCGAGTAAATGTTGTAAAAACACGTATGAGAGGAAGAATCTCAATTCCATGTTCAATCCTATCTAGAATTGCCCTAGAATGGTGTCAAGATGCCGAATCATTTTTTAATTTACAAAAGAAATTTGGAGGAACAGGACCATATAATTTATTGATAGCAGACAGAGATAAAATCATAGCATTAGAAGGTCTGACCAAAAAAATATACAGAACGGATACAAGGAATTATATCGTGAAAACAAATACATTTACAAATCCCAAATTTCAGAATCTTTTATTTGACAAAGAATATTCAAAATTTAGGCAATCTTATGGGGAAATTCGACTAGATTCGTTATATGAAAAGAAATCTGGCGCTATTCAAAATAGAGACCTGCTTCAGATTATGAAGGATAATTCAATAATCTGTCGAGAAAATATTTTCAAATCAATGACTTTAGCATTTTTAACAGATAAATATTTTGGATTAGGAAGTCCTAAAGAAAAAACCTATGGGGTAATCCCATTAAAAAGAGGTGAAAATTGATATGATGGACCAATATTTTAGGATTGATTATAAACTCGAATTAGAAAAAAAATTGAGTAATTATTTCTTAATCTTTTTTGATAAGATTCCTGGATATTATTTTGGTTTATTGACAGTTTTTTTCGGAGGAATTTCGATTATATTATCCTACATTCTTTATACCTCTATAGATAATTCATATAGTATATTTACTCATTATATTAGTGATTTGGGAATTGGACCGAATGGAGCTAATTTAAGTTTTGCATTTGGATTACCTATTATGAGTCTTATGGCATTTTTTTATCATCTTTCAGAAATCTATAGGTCTAAAAAATTGGCAATTTACAGATTTTTATTAGTTCCAGTTTGGTTAAGCATTATTTCAAATGCAATTGGAGGAATTCTTGCAGGTATATTTGATATAACTTTTTTAATGCATTCTGTAGCTGCATTTTTATATTTCACAGGTGTAATTCTCTATTATTTAATGCTCTTAATCCTCACTATTGTTGAAAAAAATGTTAATAAAACTGAATTGATTCTATATGCTATTGTTTTTGGCACTAGTAGTTTCTTTTTAGGGATTTCGCTGATATCTTTCTTATTCCCAGATTTGAGTGATATTATATCAATAACATTTACAGAGTGGATAGCTGTTTTTTCTTATCTTCCTGCTATATTAATCAGATCATTATATCTATTACAAATGAATAATAAAAAGAAAGAGATTGAGGAATATGCCCAATATTTAATAATTCTGAACAATAAATATATGCATTTTAACATTGAAGAAGTTAGTTAATAATTAAAATAACCAATTTAATAATTTTTTTCAATTTTTTTATTTTAAATTAATACAGATTTTCTATTCCTCATTTACCATCGCACGAAATATTTTTTTCATCATCTCCATGAATTCTTCATCAGAACCAAATAAGTTTCTAAAAATTACATGTCTTCTTATAAGTGCTTTCCATACAGATATAATTTTAAACAATATATGTTTATCAATTTTTCTTCCAACAATTTTTTCAATAATTTTTCTAAATGGTTCCAATTTATCTATTGAAGTAAATTTTTGTGAATAATTCATATAAAAATCGGGCTTTTCAAGAAGTTCTATTTCCATAGCAATAATAAATTCTCGCATTTCCCGCGCAACATCAAGATCTTTCATAAAAAATTTACGCACTTCCTCATCAGTGATAATTCCATCCTCCATTATTTCATAATATCCTAAATCTTCGATCATCTCACTCGAAAGATTGAATAAAATGCTTAATTTCCCTTTAGGGAAGTGATAATATAAGGTGCCGTCACTCACGCCTGCCTTTCGAGCTATTTCTCGGGTACTCACATTAGCATATCCTTCTTGAGAGATGAGCTCTAATGCCGTTTCAATTATTTTTCTTTTAGCAGATCTTTCATTCAAAACTATACTACCCTCTTAATTATATTCTTCAATATAAATATGTAATTTCGACTTTATATATCTTTCGTGCACTTCTCAAATAAAATTAAAAATAACTTAAATTTTTAAAAAAGTTCTTTGATCTTCTCTAAAACATTTCAGAATCAAAATTCCTTTCGTCAAAAAATTCTTTTATAGGTTGATCTTGGCTTTCTTTAAGAAATTTTTCATAATTTTCTGGACAGTATCTAATTGCATGAGCTTCAAGAATGTTGGAAATTGCGCTTTTGAATTGTTTTTTATCCAATTCATTCTTATTAAGTCCATTTAAAACTCTCTGTTTCATGTAATATTGAATAATATGCATACCATCTCTCACGACATAACCCTCTTCATGATTATGGGCATTTTGTAAAAAATCTACGCAATAATTTAAGATTTCCTCAGAGCTAAATGGAAGATTGTATTTTAGTATTTTTAATTCATCAGTTCTATTTGGGAAATCTACAACTATTTTTGGTTGCAACCTACTTTGGATATATTCTGGCACTTCATATGTGCTGGCATCACTGTTCATAGTTACACATAGACGAAAATCAGGATGAGCGTAAACTCTGATACCTGCTATTATACTCTCAATATATCTTCTCTTATCCATTAGAGGTGCTAAAGACGCCCAACTTTTTTCACTCATTCTATTTCCCTCATCTAATAGACATGCTCCTCCTTTTATCATTGCTGAAACTAATGAACTTGCAACATATTTTATTGACTTATCCGATGCGATCACAGGACTTATAAGAAGATCTTCGGGTCGAGTATCCATAGTACATTGAAATATATATACCTCTTTTCCAAGTCTTTTACCGGCAGCATAACCTAAAGTAGTTTTACCAACTCCCGGTTTTCCAAGGATCCTTGGAGTTAGGGGTAAATCCTTTTCATCAACAATTAACCATGCGGCTTTCATTTGGTTAATTAAATCTTCATTTCCAACCCACTCTAATTCAACATCTGTAGGATCAGAGAGAAGTAATTGGACTCCAGAAATTTCCACTATCTTTGTCATTCTTAATAAATCATAATAATTTCTAATAAAAAATTTTTTTGACTTGAAAGAAAAGATGTTTATTTTATATTTATAAATTTTAGAATCCTACCTTAGATTGTAAAATTTAATTAAATTTTGGATGCGATTAAAATTTCAAACAATTCTAAAGGATTTATGAATGAAGATTTAATGGATATTTTGAAGGGGCAAAGTGAAGTTGGAGATAAATATAAAACTCATTTTTTCGGAATGTTTGCTCAGTTTTTTTGTATTATTGCTCGTGAGGTCATCAATGAATTTGGAGAAGACGGTAAAAAAGTGATAGAATCTGCAGTTAAAAAATATGGTGAAGAACGAGGGCGAAGAATAGCAGAGTTGGTTCAATCCCTGGGGAAAGAACTAAGTCTTAAGAATTTTTTTATATATGGTGATTTGGACAGCCGAAGCATTACAAAATATAAGCCCAAACTAGTTGATGGTAATTTTGAGCTAATTATTAGAGATTGTGTATTTTGTAATTCCTGCAAAGATTGGAATTTAGAGGATTATGGTAAAATTTATTGTCAATATGTTGATAAAGCAATCTTGAGAGGCTATAATCCTGATCTGAAACTTGAAATTCCTTCTAGAATGATGTTTGGAGATAAAAATTGCCATTTTAGATATATTATAAAAAAACAATAAATATAATAAGAAGAGATAAAATGAAAATAATAGGCTTAATTGGAGGTATGAGTTGGGAATCCTCTCTTGAGTATTACAGAATGATCAATGAACTTGTAAAAAATAAGATGGGAGGACTTCATTCTGGGAGGATAATAATGTATTCTCTTGATTTTGAAGAAATTGAGAAAATGCAGACTGCTGGCAATTGGGATGAATTGACTCAAAAAATGATTGATTGTGCTCAGACACTTGAAAAGGCAAGCGCAGAAATGATTTTAATCTGTACAAATACAATGCATATAATGGCTGAAGATGTAAAGAATAATATCAATATTCCCCTAATCCATATAGCTGACTCAACCGCAGAAAAAATAAAACAAATGAAATTAAAAAAAGTTGGTCTTTTAGGAACTAAATATACTATGGAACAAGATTTCTATAGAGGGCGTTTAAAAGAAAAATATGATTTAGATGTAATCATCCCCGAATCTCAAGAAGATAGAGAAATGATTAATGAAGTAATTTTCAAGGAATTATGTGTGGGAGAGATAAACGAGTCTTCGAAAAGTAAATATTTAGAGGTTATTGAAAATCTTATCAAGAGAGGTGCAGAAGGGATAATTCTTGGATGTACTGAAATCCCTTTATTAATTAAAAAAAGTGATATTGGTATCCCTTTATTTGATACCATGACTATTCATGCAGAAGCAGCAGTAAATTACTCAATAGAGAAATAAAAATGATATATTATATTTGGATTTAAAAAAATAAAGATTTTTTTTACTCAATTACAAAAGAAGTTTTTAAGAGTTTTTGATCCTCAGAGGAAGGTCCAATAAAAACATTATATGTTAAATTTTCAATTATCCATTTGCTTTTGTCGACACTATAATAGGCTAAATCATTTGAATCTATATCTATTTTGATGGTTTTTTTCTCGTTTGGATTTAATTTTACTCTTTCGAATCCCTTAAGTTCCTTTACGGGACGCCCTACAACAGAATTCGGATATCCCATATATACTTGTACTATTTCCTCTCCTATATACTCTCCATCATTTTGTATATCAACACTGATACTTATCGAATCTCCTTTCTTAATGACATCCGGAAATACTCTGAGATTTGAATAAGAATATGAATTATAACTTAAACCAAATCCGAATGCGAACGCAGGTTCGGATCCTTCTTTATCCATCAATTTATATCCATGATAATATCCGTATTCAATTTCTTTGGCTTTTTTATCAAAGAATGGCAGTTGATTTTGGTTTTTTGGAAATACAATAGGTAGTTTCCCGGAAGGATTGATTTTACCAAATAAAATTTCAGCAAGAGCGGTACCACCTTCCATCCCGGGGTACCATGCCATTAAGATAACAGAAACATCTTTCCTCCACGATTCTGTAATGATTGCACTTCCTCCTTCCATTACTACAATAGATTTTTCATTCACTTCAGCAACTGACAGAATTAACTCCTCGTCTTTAGGGTTTAAAGTTAATCTCTCTCTATCACCACCTTTTAAGAATTCATACTCTCCTTCATCTTTATCAGTAAAACCTGCCATAATTATTACAACATCTGCTTTTTTAGCTATCTCTTGAGCTTTCTTATTATTTTTGCCCGATTCATATAAAATCCTAAAATTGTTTTCCGCTTCTTTTTCTAATGCTTCATAGGGGGTCACAGTATAGGGAGGATACACTCTACTACTTCCCTTATCTCCTAAGTTTCCCTTTTTTGCTAAATTTCCTATAATCGCGATATTTTTGATTTTACTATTATCTAATGGGAGAATATTATTCTCATTTTTTAAAAGCACTATACTTTTTCGCGCAGCTTCTAAAGCCACTTTAATATGTTCATCTAAGGCAACTTTTTCAAGATTATATAAATCGGGATTATGAGATTCTGTAAATTTTATTTTTTGTCTCAAAATGTGCAATACTGCTTCATCCACTAGATCTTCACCAATATCTCCATTTCTTACCCATTTTACTATCTTTTTCGCTTTCATTCTCCAGTGAAAAGGCATCTCAATATCCACACCCGCCTTAATTGCTTTTTTTCCATCTCGAATACCTAATAGGAAATCTGTTATAACAAATCCCTTAAATCCCCAATCCTCCTTTAAAATCTCTCTAAGTAAATGAGAATTATGGCCACAATATCCCCCATTTACTCGATTATACGCATTCATAATTGAAGCTACTCCTTCATCCACACATTTTTTAAAATGAGGTAAATATACTTCTCTGAGCGTTCTTTCCTCTATTTTTACATTCACTTTGAATCTGGCGTTTTCTATGCTATTACATGCATAATGTTTCGCACATGCCATTATATGTTTTTGAGTCCCTCTTACTAAAGCACATCCCATTTCACCTAAAAGATATGAATCCTCTCCATACGTTTCTTGTGCTCTCCCCCATGCAGGATGTCTTAGAAGATTAATACACACGCCTCCAAAGAAATTCGCTCCTTGTGCTTTTGCTTCTATTCCTATTATATTTCCAATCCTTTCTTCTAAACCTCTATCCCAAGTTGCACCCCTTGCCATGGAAACAGGAAAACAAGTAGAATTATTCAATACTACCCCCCGTGGACCATCTGCAAATAATACTCCGGGAATATTAAGATCCTTATTTATTCCCGCAGGAATTGGATATTTATTATAATGAATTGCCATCCCTATTCCATGTAATAAAGAATTATCTCCTGCCATCTGTTTTGCCTTCTCCTCTAATGTCATTACCTTTAATATTTCCTGAGCCTTCTGGTCTATTGCATCCTCACTTAAGTTAGCAAAATCTGCCCAATCTTGTCTTTCTATCCGTTCTCGAGACATTTTCTATTCACTTTAATTCGATTTTTTTTCATTAGTTGAGAATCTTAATTATTATTCACTTTATTAATTAATACTTTTTAATCTTGAATCTCTAATAATACAATAATTTTAAAGAAGTCTTCAATTTTTATTAACTAATTAATTAATAATAAAGATATTGTGATTAAAGTTTGGAGAGCATTGAATCTAAACCCACTAGAGTCATTATCGGACGGGTTATGCCCGATGAGGATCTAGTAGATGCAATTACAGAGTTAGTCAAAAAATACAAGATTAAATCTGGGTTGATAAATGTAATCGGCGCTCTTAAGAAATTTACAATTGGATATTTTAATATTGAGACCAAGGAATATCAATTCAAAACATTTGATGAGCCTGTGGAATTAGTTAGTTGTATGGGGAATGTTGCTTATAAAGATGGAGAACCCATTGTTCATATCCACTTTATGGTGGCACGACAAAATTATAGCGTAATTGGAGGTCATTTAGGACAACCTAGTATTGTATCGGTAACAGGCGAGGTTTTTATCTACGAAACAAAGGAGACAATAGAAAGAGTACACGATTCACGATTCGATCTCTCTCTTCTTGATTTATAAGCGATATATAAAGAATAGTAGGCAGTATTATTCAATGATAGGGGATTATAAAGGATATGTAAAAAATAGAGTTGTAACCGCTCTTTTGCAAGCATATCTCGATACTCTCGATTATGATGGAATGAAATCCATCTTACGAGAAGCTGGATTGCTTGAATTAAAAGATCAAAGAGATATAAATCCAGATCACAGGATTGATTTCTTTTCTTTTAAAAAAATAATTGCGGCTCAAAATTGTCTCTTATTCGAATCTAAAGATCTCCTCTTTGAAATTGGACGAAAATTTTCTTTTTATCTCTTTCCTTTTGGGAAAAATTTTCAAGAAAGTATTGAAGAAATTACCGAATTAATTGATACGAATTGGAATGTGAGAATTATTGAGCAATCAGATGCTCAAATTAAAATCCAAGTCATAAACTGTGTTTTCTGTTCTGAAATTGGCATTCCATGTGATCTGTTTAAAGGATTTTTAGTAAATACCCTCGAAAAAACGCTGGCTTCGGGGGAAACGGTACATTACGAAACCCCTCCTGAAAATCCCCAAAATCCTAATCATAATACTTTTATTATAACCTTAAATATTGAGAAAAGAATTAAATAAAATAAAAATAAATATAAATATTGATCTGAGGATTATTTAATATGGCGCCAGAAGAATTAAAGGAATATGTATTCAAACTGACTATGTTAGGCAGCGCTGCAGTCGGTAAAACGAGTTTGATCAACCGATATGTGGAGGGCTCATTTTCTGAAAATTATATGCCCACACTAGGAGCAAATATAATCCGAAAGGATGTTAAATTAGATAATTCTAACGCTAAAATTCGCTTAATTATCTGGGACCTTGCTGGGCAAGAAAAATATAATGTGATTCGAAGTATGTATTTTCAAGGGTGTGTTGGAGCATTATTAGTTTATGATGTAACCCGTTATAATACGTTCTCCGAAATTAACGATAAATGGTTAGCAGATTTCAAGAAATATGTGAAAAAAGAAGGCGCTTATATCTTAATTGGAAATAAAATCGATTTAGAGGATCAACGCAGTGTTTCAATAGAAGAGGGACAAAAGCTCGAAAATGAAATAAATGCATGCGATTTTATTGAGACCAGTGCGAAATTAGGGGACAATGTTGAGCAAGCGTTTCAAAATCTTGTAAAGCAAATCCTTAGAAATTATGGGGAAATTATTTAATTTCGTTAAGTTTTTAATAAAACTCTATTTTTAGATAATTCTAATTTATCTCTGATTAAAACTTAACAAAAAACAGAATTTAGATATTTCACCACACTTTTTTGGAAATTATCTGACTAAATATGATTTTACGATTCCTTAAATTGAATCGATCATAATAAAGAATAACCAAAATTAGTAAGGTTTTAGTGCTTAATATGAAAGAATTATCGAAAATTCTTAAAGAAAAAACCCCAAAGTCAAAGATACGAGAATTATTCGATCTTGCGGCTGGACGTTCTGATGTAATCAGTCTCGGAATAGGGCAACCAGATTTTGATACTCCCGAACCAATCATAAAAGCTAATAAAGATGCATTAGACAAGAATATCACCCAGTATGCTCCTACAAGAGGAGTGCCAGAATTATTACAGCAAATCGAGAAGAAATTGCGTGATTTTAATCATATTGATGTAGATTGGAAAGAAAATATTATTGTATCAAATGGTGGCAGTCAAGCACTTTCTCTGACCTTCGCTTCGATATTCAATCCTGGAGATGAGTTTATATTACATTCACCGAATTTTATTTCTTATTACTATCTTGGTCCATTTTATGGGGTAAAAGTACGAGAAATAAAGCGGAAGGACGATTTCAGTCCTGATTTTCCCGCCATTAGAAATGCTATAAACAAAAAAACAAAAGCCATCTTAATTAATTCTCCTAATAATCCAACTGGCTACTCAATGACAAAGAATGAAATTGAGGAATTAGTCCAAATTGTTCTAGAAAATGACTTATATCTTATTTCAGATGAGGTATATGAAAATTATCTTTATGATGGAATGAAATTCGTCAGCCCCGCATCTATGGATGAAATGTTTGAAAGGACTATTACCTTGAATGCGATGTCGAAATTATATTCTGCAACTGGTTTTCGTCTGGGTTATGCGGCTGCGAGAGGAGATATTATCGAGCTTATGGAAAAGTACCATCAATATACGGTGGCAGGTACCAATCATGCTGCTCAGTATGGATTTATTGAGGCATTAAAAATGGACAATAAATTTTTCGATAAAATATTGGAAAATTTTAAAGCTCGAAGGGATTTGAGTTTTAGGCGATTAAAAGAGATTGGTTTTGATGTTATAAAACCACGAGGTGCCTTCTATATAATGCCTTCTATAAAGAAATTCAATATGTCGAGTCAAGAATTTTCAGAACGCATCATGAAGGAAAAAGGAGTGGCAATCGTTCCCGGAAACATTTTTGGCTCCTATTCAGAAGATAAATTAAGAATTTCCTATGCGACTGAGATGGAAAAATTAAAGGAGGCAATGGATAGAATTGAGGACTTTGTTTCTAATCTATAGTTAAAATTTAACAACAGTATTTGATTTGATTCCCCTTAAAGAGGATTTTATAGCATTATTTATCATCCATATTGGAATTTTAAATAAATTTTTATACTAATAGTTAAAAAAATTCATTAAATCTTCAACCTCTTTACTTTTAGAAATATAAAACATGAATATTATTGGTGGGCAGCTCCAAATGACATTAGGGGTAAGCCTTCAAAACCTGAAGGAACATGGTGTCCAATATGCGGAAGAGAGAAATATTCAAAAGCAATGAAAATTATAGTAGAAAAGAGAAAAAGAGATGATAGAGGTAGATTTATCGGTTAAAACTCTAACTAATAGATAAATTGTTAGGAAAATAGTGAAAAGACAAAAAATTTAATGAAAATGATTTTAAATAAGGGAATAAAAACGAATATTTATTTGTATAAATCTGCGGAAGGTTCTCGAATATTTCTGGATTCTGTAATCTTTTTCGCCATTTTTTCATATTTTTCTATAATCTCTATTGGTAAGGTCGATTTTATTTTGGAGAGAGCTTTTTCAAAGTGTCTGAATTCTATTTGATCTAAATCATCCATTTTTTCTCTAATTGCTTCCATACCTGCTTCTCGACATAGATTTTCTATATCTGCCCCACTATATCCGTCAGTTAAATTCGCAATACGTTCTAATGAAACGTCTTCAGCTAAAGGCATGTTTTTAGTATGGACTTCTAAAATTTTTAATCTTCCATCTTTATCAGGTGCTTCAACATAAATTAATCGGTCGAATCTTCCTGGTCTTAAAAATGCGGGGTCCACTATATCGGGTCGATTTGTACTCGCGATGGTAATAATTCCTTTCCTATTTTCAATTCCGTCCATTTCTACAAGTATTTGGTTTACTATTGATGCAAAAGTACGTGTGCTTTCAGTTTCTCCTCTACCAGAAGTAATCGCATCAATTTCATCAAAATAAATGATAGAAGGTGCTGCCTGACGTGCCTTCCTGAAAATATCTCTCACTGCTTTTTCGCTTTCCCCAACCCATTTAGAGTAAATTTCCGGCCCTTTTACAGATATAAAATTGCATTCGCTCTCATTAGCGATAGCTTTTGCTAACAATGTTTTACCACATCCAGGAGGACCAAAAAGAAGGATCCCATTTAATTGTCTAATACCAGCACGTTCAAATAACTTCGGATACTTTAAGGGCCATTCAACAGCCTCTTTTAGTTCTTGTTTGACTTCATTTAATCCACCAATATCATCCCAACCGACATCGGGTACATCAACCAAAACTTCTCGCATAGCTGATGGTTCAACCATATTAATTGCTTGCATGAAATCTTGATTTTTAATTTTCAATTTTTGAATTATATCACTTGGAATTGGCTCATCTAAGTTAATTTTGGGTAAAATTCTTCTCAGAGCAAACATAGCCGCCTCTCTGCACACAGCCATTATATCTGCCCCCACGAAACCATGAGTAATTTCAGAATATCTCTCTAAATCAACATCTGGCTCTAATGGCATGCCTCTTGTGTGAATTTGAAGAATCTCTTTTCTTCCTTTTGAATTAGGGACTCTAAATTCAATTTCTCTGTCAAATCTGCCGGGTCTTCTTAATGCCTCATCCAGCGCATTCAATCGATTAGTTGCACCGATTACTATAACTTCTCCTCTGCCTCTAAGCCCATCGAGCAACGAAAGTAATTGAGAAACCACTCGTCTTTCAACCTCTCCAGAAGTATCAACTCTTTTTGGAGCAATTGAATCAATTTCATCAATGAAAATAATTGATGGAGATTTAGCTTCTGCTTCTCTGAATATATCCCGTAATCTTTCTTCACTAGCCCCATAAAATTTTGACATAATTTCCGGACCATTAATCGTTATAAAATGAGCATTAGATTCTTGAGATACTGCTTTAGCCATTAATGTTTTTCCAGTTCCGGAAGTTCCATGAAACAATACTCCCTTCGGAGGATCAATGTTTAATCTGTGGAATAATTCTGGATGTTTCAATGGCAATTCTACCATCTCTCTTATCCTTTGAATCTGTTCTGTTAATCCCCCAACATCATCATAAGTCACTACCCCGCCAGAAACATTTAATACTGCAACTCTTTTATTAATTTTAATCTGAGTGTCCCTGCTGATCTTGACTATCTCTCCAGAAGGTTTTGTATTTTCCACTATTAATCTTAAATTTCCAATGGTTGGTCTTTTTTTACCTCCCATTTTAAATGGAAACATCTTCATTAATTCATTCATAGGATTTTCTGAATCATTTTCTTTAATAAAACTCCCATAAACATCAACAATATCTCCTAAAACAACAGGTTTATCAATAAGCTTTCCTTTTATTGCTTCAGCTTGCCTTTTTAAATCGATATTTGGTCTGGTGGGAGTTAAAATGATCTCGTCTGCATCATATACTTGTGCAGGTTGAACTTCCACAAATTCACCAATCGTTGCTCCGCTATTCAATCTCATAATCCCGTCTAATCGAATTATTTGCGTTTCTTTATCCATAGGACTAGCAACTGCAATTCCCGCTGTTTTTTTCTTGCCTTTAATTTCTATGATATCGCCCGTACTTAATCCTAAATTTTTCATAGCCTCTTGATCCATATAACATAGAGAGCGTCCGCTCCTTTCCTTATCTAATCTTTCAATACGTAATTTTGTAGTTTCCATTTTTATTCTATAAATTTTTTTTAAAATTTTTAAAAAAATAAAATTACTTCAAGATTTTAAAAGTAATTATGGTTTATTTTCTTTACCGTTATGGTTTATAAAATTCTATAAGAATACGGATTAAATATTTCCAATATTCAGAGTTTGATTTAAGAATTTGCGAAATTTCTGCTTAATCTCTTCTTTAGTTAATTCTTTATCCAAATTCTCTTTTAGAAATTCCTTTCTTTTCTTAAGAATTTTCTTTTTCTGATCTTTAGTAAGTGCAGTTTTTAATACATCACTCGCTAAGGATCTTGTAAGCGAATCTAATAATTCCTCATATTCTTTTTTAGTCGTTTTGCTCGATTTCTCTTTTTTTCGCTTTTTGGAAATTATTTTCAGTTGTTTTGCTATATAATCTAAAAATTTTCCTACAATGTGGTCCAGGTTTTCAGCTTTTGATAAATCAAGGATCAAATCTGGAGTTTCCCATTTATATTTTTCAAACGTATCAAACTTTTCGGATATATTCAAAATCACTTGATTAGGAATAGGTTTACCTCTTTTTGCATTCCATTCAAGGCATATTTCTAAAGGAGTAGATATATGGACCATAAAAAAGCAAACGCCAAGCCTTTGAGAAATTTGTTTTAACTCATGTCTCATACTCGTATAATAATTTATATCGTCACTAATAACTATTTTTTTCTTTTTAAGGTTTTTTTCTATCGCTTTTAAATTTTGTTTCCTTACAAGACTCTCCTTTTCGGGATCGAATGCTCCTTCAATTATTACTGACCTTATCACATCTGGGTCAATGATTTTTACTTCAAACTTATTTTGCTGCTCCATAATATTTTTCTTTAGTAGTTTAGCAAATGTAGTTTTTCCAGACGCAGGTAAACCTGTTAAACAGATTAAAAAATTATTGATCAACTCCAAAAAAATCAACTCTTTTGAAAATTATTAATTAAGTTTTCTTTTTCTTTCTTTGTAAGTGATTTAATTTCTAATTCTCTATTTATTGCGTCCTTTCTATCTGTGTAGGATTCAAAGTAACTAAGTTCTATCTCTTTTCCTTTCGTAAATTTCGCTCCCCTATTATTTCTATGTTCATCCAATCTACGATAGAGATCATTAGTGTAACCTGTATAATACATTTTCTTTCCATTTCTAGAACGTGTTTCAAGAATATAGACATAATATACCTTAGACATAATCAAACTCTAATTAATTATCATTTTTTATTATAGACCTTTCTTAGGTTTTTAAGAAGATTTGATCTACTATTTTTCTCATTATTGCTTTTTATTTTGCGATATAATAAATCACAACTATCAATAAAAATAAATTTATTAAGCTAAATTATTTAATGTATTTTTAGGAAGCGATATAAAGCACTTTATAGGATAGGAAAAATAATATGGTTAAAGGAGTTGCCCTCATCTCTTGGGACGTAGTTGAGGGAGGGACAGTTAAAATGAAATATCCAGAAGATTTGGAACTGTCTGAGAATATAGTCCAACAAATCCAAATTTCTCATAATTTTACAGAATCGTATATTATTAATGAGGAAGAAAATTGGAATTCAATCTCTTTCTATAATGAACATAAAGAATTGATAATTGTTTTAGTTTTAGAAAAATATGATGATGGTCAGGATTATAAATCCGTTTTAGGAGAATTTAATAAAGCTGTAGAAAAGGATCCAAAAGGAAAGCAATTACAAGAAGAATTAAAACGGATTTATGAATTTAGTCGAAATGTATTTAGAACACGAGATGAAGTTATTTCTAAATTAAGTAATGAAGTGGCTCATTTGAGAACTATGGAATATGACTATCAAAAAAAGTTTGAAGTAATTACCCAATCAAATCACCTAACTGTCAAAGGGAAAGTTCAATTTCTTCTTGCTATTAACGATTATTTGACATTTGAACAGTTTAAGCAAAATATTGGAACTTCAAAATACTGGCTTTTAAGAGTTCTTGAATCACTTCAAGAGGATGAAATAATTGGATTTAATAACGATAAAAAAAGTTATTATCTAAAATTTTGATTTTTATCCCTTACTCAAATTTTGACTTAAATAAAGAAATGATCTCGAAATGCTTTTTTTCAAAGAATCTGGAGACTCTAATAAATAATAAATCTAATAATTTTAAAGAAGCAAGAATTTTTTTCCTATATGAAACGTGTAATCATTGATGTCTATGGAAGAGTTCAAGGGGTATGGTTTAGAGCATCAACCAAAAAACATGCTAGGAAATTAAATTTGACTGGTTATATTAAAAACATGCCGGATGGTAGGGTTCATATTGAAGCAGAAGGGTCAGTGGAAGATCTAAAAAAATTATTAGAGTTTGCTAAAGACGGCCCTCGGTTAGCAAGAGTGGATAGAATTACCCATGAATTTGAAGAACCTAAAGGAGAATTTAAAAGATTCAAAGTTAGAAGATAAAGCTAATTTGAACCTCTTAGGTATTCTAATCTTTTTTCTTAATTTTATTAGGCGAATATACAAATTAGATTTTGTATTATAAAATTTATATTAAAATTGAAAATATGCTTAATTGAATTATATATAATTAGTAAAATTATTTAGGTTAATTATTATGTCAAAAGTTATTGTTCTTGGCGGATGTGGAGTGGTTGGGAGTGTTGTAGTTGGAATTCTCAATAAGTCTCCAGACTTTTCTGAAATTCTCATTGGCGATATAAATATTGAAAAAGCTAAACAAATGTCTTCAGAAATGGGGGAGAAAGTCGGGTTTAAAAAAGTGGATGCTGATGATAAACTTTCCATCAAAAATGCTATTAATGGAATGGATTTAGTGGTTAATTGCATTGGACCATTTTATAAATATGAAAAAATTATTCTGAAAACCGTAATTGAGGAAAAAAAAAATTATGTGGATATTTGTGATGATACTGGGGCTACTTATGATGCTTTAGAGCTTGATGATGCTGCAAAAAAAGCTGGTATCACAGCATTATTGGGAATGGGATCTTCACCTGGACTCACGAATGTATTAGCTGCTTTTGCTGCAAATAATCTTCTTGAAGAATGTGAATCAATTGATATGTATCACATTCATGGTGGTGAACCAAATGAGGGTCCAGCAGTCATTGGACATAGATTTTATTGCATGTCAAATCCTATTCCAATTTATATCGATGGAGAAGCAAAACAAATAAATCCCGAAAATAGTGAGGATTATGAGGAGGACGTAGAGTTTGTCAATCTTCCAGGTAAATATCATGTATACCCTTATCCTCACCCTGAACCGATAACCATGCCACATTATATTGAAGGAATAAAACGCGTGACAAATAAAGGATCGGTCTTACCAGAAAAATATTATGAGTTAACTCGAAAGATACATGCTGCGGGATTAGACAGTAAAGAAAAAATAAATGTTAGAGATGTTGATAAAAATCCATGCCAGATATTGCCTTATGATTTTGCCATAGCTTATCTAATTAGAGAACGTGAAAAGTTTTTAAAAGAGGAAAATATAACTGAAGCTAGGGGCTCTGTTAAGGTTGTAATTAAAGGTAAAAAAAAGCGTACGAGAGAAAATCGAACATATATGTTTTCCTTAATTTCTGAAGGAGCAGCTAAGGGGCAAGGACTTGGTGAAGGAACTGGACTTCCCGCTGCCTTCGGAGCGATCTTAATCCAACGCAACAAGATTAAGAAAAAAGGAGTTCTGCCTCCCGAGGCATGTGTGAATGCTAAGGATATTTTGCAACTTATGCAAGAATTATATCAATTCGATGAGAAGAATGAAAAAAGTAGATCCCCTCTAATATTTCAATCCATAGATCAGGATGGAAATAAAAAGACCTTAAAATTTTCAGACATCTTTTAAAAAAACCTTTTTTCACTTGGATTTTTAGTAAAATATTTTTTTCTTCCATTAAATTTTATTAAGGAATCTCATTTTTTTAGAATTAAATTTGATTAAGCAATACTTTTCAAATAAATAATAAATAGTTATTACTTACTCGAACAAAACTATCTAAAATAAAAAATATCATATCTTCTATATATTACTAGTTTTCTTTAGATTAATTCTCTTTTAAATGAGTATGTCATTATTCTCTAAGGAAAACTCTTCTCAAAATAAATATTTCCATATTCTGAAATCAATTCAGAATATAAACACTAAGTATAAAGCTCCTTTAATCCTAAAAATATATGGCACGTTGAACAAGCTCCATCTCGAAACAGAGAATAGATATATCTTATGCAATTTTTTGGATCAATATAGTGATATAATTGGTTTTGAAAAAAATATCTATATTGAAAATAATACAAAATCTCTCAATCAATTGTTCCTTATAGCATATCGAAAAGCGAAAGAATCCAAATTGCTTAACGAGTTATATGAAGAATATTTTAACTCTTTTAAAGCAATCTGCCAGAAAAAAGATATGAGAGAAGAAAGAGAGTAAGCTTTTCGGTTAAGCTCTTCTTAAGTAATCTAGTATATTTTTTACCTGTTTAATACTTTTAAAATTTATATTTCATCAAAGGTTTAATTTTTTCTAACGTGATAAAAATGAGAATAGTAAAAAATTAGTAGTTTAGGCGATTTTTTTAAGAATGCTTTCAATTAAATCTTCAAAAGCATCCTCAACATTCATTCCCGTTTTTGCTGAAGTCATTAGGAAAGCCATATTATTTTTTTCTGCATACTTTCTTCCCTCCTTCTCCTCAACATCTATTTTGTTTTTCAAATCTGATTTATTCCCTATAAGAAGAAGTGGCTGTTCACCTCGTGCCTCTCTAAAACTTTCTAACCAGTCATCTAATCTATCGAAAGTTTTTCTGTTGGTTACATCATAAATCACTAATGCTCCGTTTGCTCCCTCTAAATACAATTTTCGAAGAGATCTAAAACTTTCTTGGCCACCTAAATCCCAAATTTGAGCTGATACCTCACCATAATCATCCAATTTCAAATCTTTTTTCAATAAATTCACACCTAAAGTGGATTTATACGAATCCTTAAAAGTATTCTGGACAAAACGATATACCAAGGAAGTCTTTCCTACAGCTGCTTCCCCTAAAAGGCAAATCTTAGTTATATAATTCGGCTCAACCATAATTTCATTCAACCATTATATAATAATTATTTTATTAATATCTTTTCAATAATATAATAAATTTGTTAATAATTGATTTTCTCAATTCTTAATAATATAACTTCTATTTATTTTTTAGTTAATCTTTTTGAAATACTATCATAAATTCACAAAAATTATTTCCCGTTTCTAAACTACAACTAGTTTCTTGCGCAAAGCAATGAACTTCGATCATATTTTCCACAATTCCCGCTAATAATCCTGCCTCAAATGAGCAAAAACTTCCACTGGCTTCAATTCCTTTATTAATTAGATGTTTTATTGAAGAATGATTTTTTAACCGTAATTGAATGATTTCTTCTGAGCTGCTAATGATTTCTACATCTCCAATATTATAATCAGAAATAATAGTGGTTAAAGTCTCTGGGATTTTATCCGGTTTCTTTACATCTTTCACCTTAATCATTGTCCCTAATTCATGCCCTAAATAATAGAAAATTGCATCTAATTGTTGTCCTAAAGCAAATAATGCTCCTGACTTAAGATCCCCAATAGGTTTACCTTCCTTTAAGCGTTTCTTCATCTGGGTTAATATTTTAGATAGTAAGTTTCGGTCCATATTTTTCTCCTCTTTAATTTTTGGTTTTGATATATTTTATTTATTAATATATATTATAGGTTAGATTTTAGGATATATCGATACTTGAAATGAATGCTTGAAGGATCGCATCGATTATATCTTCTTCTTGAATATTAATCATCAATTTTTTGCCACCTATAATTAATGTGGGAACAGAGGTAATTTTATATTCCTTTATGAGTTCCCTATTTTCTTTTATATCTATATTTATCTTTTCTATTCTTAATTTTTTCCCGAACATCGAGATGTTGATATGTTTTAATTTCTCTTCTACAGGCTTGCACGGCATGCAATGTTGCGATGAGAAAAACAAGATTTTCGGGTAATCTTGTTTATATTCTATGATAAGTCCCCCATTTAAGATTTATTGATTTTTATATTTATAGTACAAATCTTTGATTATTGCTTGAAATCCTTGATAGACTCCTGTACCAGTTTTGGCAGATGTCTTGAAATAATTTAGAAAATCTTTATTGTCAACTAAATTTTCAACTTTTTCATCATCTAATTCATCTTCATCAACTAAATCTAGTTTATTTCCAAAAAGCACAATAGGAATATCTCCACAGTATTTTTTAATATCTTCGCGCCAATCAGAAATATGTTCAAAACTCTCATCATCTGTATGGCTGAAGACAATTATTGCCGCTTTACTTCCTTTATAAAATGTCGGTCGCATAAAATTCCACTCATCTTGACCTGCTATATCCCAGAAAAATAGCTTGCAATTCTCTCCATCAATCTCTTCATCATATTTACTGAATTGGGCTCCAAGAGTCTTTATATAATCCTTTTGAAAGGAACCTTGGGTATATTTCTTGATTAGAGATGTTTTCCCTACTGCACCATCTCCGATCACAGTTATTTTGAAAACAAAGCCTTTTTTATCGTCATTTTTGCTCATGTTATCACTTTGTGAATTAATTTTTCTAAATAGGTTATTTATTATTTGAATTATATGAAAAATATCTTTTTCTTATTTTTATTTGTTTTTAATTTCTTATATATAGTAATTTTAAAACAAATGAAAGGTTTTAAATCTTTAGT
>Ga0209918_1000484_pt1 | contig 26157 bp, 24 predicted proteins | sample SalPonD_shore_MG_FD_185712 | JGI IMG/M metagenome (GOLD analysis project Ga0209918, IMG submission 185712) | Salt pond soil microbial communities from South San Francisco under conditions of wetland restoration - Salt Pond MetaG... | ecosystem: Environmental > Aquatic > Marine > Intertidal zone... | reverse complement strand
CGTGCAGTATTAACCATAACACCATACGGCCGCGCGCGCCGGGCGCTCGAGGGTATTCCGCGCCTTGACCGGGCGCCGGTCTGGCGAAGCCCGGGGCAAACCATGCGCCCCTGTGTTTCAATTGACGGGACTCGCTCCCTGGAGAACCGACTTGATGAATGCACCGAGAATCGCGCTGGCCGGCACGGGCTTCCGTGCCGTCACGGAACATCTGGCCGCCGCGCTTCCCGCCGCCGACATCCAGGTGGCAGCCCCGGAGACCATCGCCGGTGACGGCATCGAGGCCGAGGTGCTCATCCCGGCCATGACACGGATCGACGGCCCGATGATGGACCGGGTTCGCGGACTGCGCCTGATCCAGCAGTGGGGCGCGGGCCTGGAAGGGGTGGACATCGAAGCCGCCACCCGGCGCGGGATCGCCGTCGCCAATGTCCCCAGCGTCGAGACCGGCAATGCGGAATCGGTGGCCGAGTGGTGCGTGATGGCGGCCATCGCCGCGAGCCGGCAGCTCCCGGTGCTCCAGCAGACCATCCGGGAGGGCACCGGCTGGGGCGCGCCGCTCGGGCGGGCACTGCTCGGCAAGACCGCCGGCATCCTCGGCCTTGGCGGGATCGGCCAGGCCCTGGCGAAGCGGCTGCGTCCGTTCGGGATGCGGGTATCGGGGGTCAGGCGCAGTCCCGATCCCGCCCGAGCGGAGGAGCTCGGACTGGCGTGGAGCGGCGGTCTGGACTCGCTGCCGCGCCTGCTTCGAGAGAGCGATTTTCTGTTCCTGTGCGTGCCCCTGGCGGCGGGCACGCGCCACATCATCGACGGCGCCGCGCTGGCACGGCTGCCCGCAGGGGCGGTGGTCATCAACGCGGGCCGGGGCGGGCTGCTGGACCACGATGCGCTGCTAAACGCCGTTGACGAGGGCCGGGTGGCCGGCGCCGTGCTGGACGTCTTCCCCGAGGAGCCCCTCGACCCCGGTTCACCGCTGCTGACGCGCGCGCAGATCATCGCGACCCCGCATATCGGCGGTGTTACCGACGTCGCCTACCGGGGGATCGCCGAACGGGTCGCCGACAACGTGCGCAGTCTGCTGGCGGACCAGCCGCTCCGGAACTGCGTCAACCGCGAGCCCGGCTGAGCCGAGCCGGCGCCGGCGGCGATCGTGCCCGCCGATTGGCTGACCGGGTACCCGTCCAGCCTGGCTTCGCCGGCGAGCCCGCGGCGGTAACCAGTCCTTTCGACCTGAACACGCCGCGGCCCGGACACCGGATGGGAGGACTTCGACGCGCCCGGCAACGCCGGGCAGGGCGGTGCCGTCACCGACGAGCAGATGCCGGTGGTACTCGATGGCCATGATCGTCGAGGTGGGCGCGGACCACCGCACTGCCCGGCTTTGTCTGACCGCGGACGGGGGATGCCGTCCCGGGCCTTTCTCAGCCGGATTCGACCGTAATGCGCCGCGGCTGGAACGCCGCCTTCTTGGGCAGCGCCACGCGCAGCACCCCCGCCTTCAGGCTGGCCTCGATGGCGTCCGGGTCCAGGTCGTCGCTCAGCGCGAACACGCGGCGGTAGCGCCCGCCTCGCAGCTCGGCATAGCGGGCGGTCATATCGTCCGGCATATCCACGCCCACTGCGCCTTCGATGACCAGCTCCCGGCTGCGCACCTCCACGCTGAGGCCGTCGCTCGCGACGCCCGGCATGTCAGCGATCAGCTTGACGCCGGCGCCGTCCTCGTAGAGGTCGACGGCCGGCACCAGCGTTGCGGCCTCTCGCGCTCCGCGCCCTTCGGTTCCGTGGACCGTCACGTCCTGCGTCTGGCTCATGTTGTCTCACCTCCCTCGATACTCACGCCGCCGTGACCTCGATCCGCCGCGGCCGGCTTTCTTCCCGTTTGCCGATGACGATGGTGATCACGCCGTCCCGCGCGCGTGCCTGTACCCGGTCGCCGTCGATGGTCTCCGGCAGCAGGACGCTGCGGCGGAACTCGCCGTGGAAGCGCTCGTGCCGATACCAGGTCCTGTCACCGTTCACCGGGTCGTCATCCGCCTCGGTCGCGCGGCGACCGTGGAGGGTGAGCAGATTGCCCTGCAGCTCGAGCTCCACGGCGTCCGCCTCGAGGCCCGGGGCCATCACATAGATGCGCACGTCGTGGGGCGTCTCGCCCACGTTGACCAACGGAAAGGCGTCCGCCGTCGGCATGCGCAGGTCGCCGCCATCAAGGGCGCGCCGAAACGCGCTGTCCAGTTCCCCGCGCATCCGGTCAAAGGCACCGAACGGCGGCCGGCTCATGTTCCAGAGATCCTCGAACATCGTTTCCACCTCCTCGCCCATGTGGGGTCAAGAAGCCAACTGTCTGTGCAAAGGAGAACTTAGTGGCTGCCGTGGATTTTCCAAGAGGGTCCGAGGAAGCCAGCGGTGGAGGGAGGAAGCCGCCCTTGATATGGATCAAAGTCCGGCGAGGGCGACGGGCGCATCCTGTCGGCAATGTACTTTAGTGCATGTCACCCACAGCCCAATGAAGTGTCGCAACCAGGTTGGAAGCAATGGCCGTCGCCAATGCGAATGCTGAGCGCGGGTTGGAGCAGCTGCTCCGGACAATCAGCGTCCGGATAAGGGGGATCAGGCAGCAACGCGGGTTGACGCGCCGGCAGCTGGCCGGGCGCGCGGGCGTCTCCGAGCGTTATCTGGCTCAGCTGGAAAACGGGGAAGCCAATCCGTCCTTCGTGCTGCTCTGGCGCGTGGCGCGCGCCATGAACACGGATTTTGCCGCGCTGCTGGCGCAGCCGATGCCCGAGGGACCCGGCGGTCGCGGCGACCGGCCCGGGAATGACGCGCGGATGGCAATTCCAACCGGTAATGGTACGATTCCACGTAACTATAGTGCCTACCCGGGAGCGCCAACGTGACGCGAGAGCACAATGGAGGGAAGAGCAGGTCCGCCAACGGGCACCCGGAGATCGAGAACCATCTGAATGCGCTTAGCCACCGGATTCGTGCCCTGCGCGCGCGCCGCGGCATGACGCGCAAGGACCTGGCCAAGCACTCCGGCATTTCCGAGCGTTATCTGGCCCAGCTCGAGCTCGCGGAGGCCAACCCCTCCATCGCGCTGCTCTGGCGCATCGCCTATGCCCTCGACCTCGATTTCCTGGACCTGGTCGTCGACCAGAGCACGGCCTCGGTCAGCGCCCACGAGCCGTTATGGCGTTTTCTCAAGCAGTTGAGCCTGACGGACCAGCAGGCGGCGTATGAGCTACTCGCAAAGTACTTCGGGCGCGACCGCAGCGAGAATCACGGGGTGGCGATGATCGGCTTGCGCGGTGCGGGCAAGACCACGTTGGGCCGGCTCCTGGCGGAGCGCCAGGGCGTGCCGTTCGTCCGCATCGGCGACGTCATCGCGGAGCTGGGCGGCATGCAGCTCAGCGAGATCTTTTCGCTGGGCGGGCAGAAGACGTACCGCCGTCTCGAAAAGGAGGCGGTGGAGCGCACCATGGAGCGGCATCCCCAGGCCATCGTGGAAGCAGGCGGCAGCCTGGTTTCCCAGCAGGAGACGTTCGACCTTTTGCGCAGCGCCTACTTCACGGTGTGGGTGCGGGCGGCCCCGGAAGACCATATGAACCGCGTCGTCCGCCAGGGGGACACGCGCCCGATGGAGGGCAACTCCGCGGCGATGGACGACCTCCGGCGCATCCTGTCCGAGCGCGAAGTCTTCTACCGCAGCGCCGATTACGCCATCTACACCACCGGGCGGACCCCCGAGGAGTGCCTGGAGGAGCTGGCGGAGGCCACCGCGCCGTACCTGGCGGCACAGCCCACTCGGGCGCAGAAAGCGAGCTCCTGAGCAGAGAGACGGGGTCTGGCCGGCCCAGCCCGTCAGATGCCGATATGCTGCTTGAGTATGTCGGGTCGGATGGCCAGGGCGCTGGTGCTATCGTCGAACACGATTTCGCCCTTGACCATCACCAGGGCCCGGTCGGCCAGGTCGAGCAGCACGCCCACGTTCTTGTCGACCACCAGCGTGGCGATGCCGTCCGCCTTGACGGTCCGTACGACCCCCCAGATCTCCCGCCGGATCAGCGGCGCCAGGCCCTCCGTGGCTTCGTCCAGGACCAGCAGATCGGGATTGGTCATCAGTGCCCGTCCCACGGCCAGCATCTGCTGTTCGCCGCCGGAGAGATTGCCGCTGAGGTGGCGCAGGCGCTCGGCGAGGCGGGGGAACGTCTCCAGGATGCGTTCCAGCGTCCAGGCGGACCGGCCGTCGAGCCCGGGGCGGGCCGCCATGACCAGGCTCTCGTAGACCGACAGGTTCGGGAACATGCCCCGCCCCTCGGGCACGTAGCCTATGCCCTGGCGGACGATGCGATGGGTGGGCATACCGCGCATGTCACGGCCGCGGATGCGCACCGTTCCCCGGCGCGGCGTCAGATAGCCGAGTATGGAACGCAGGGTGGTGGTCTTGCCCATGCCGTTGCGTCCCAGCAGCGCCACCGTTTCCCCGGGCGCCATCGCGAACCCGACGCCGCGCAGGACATGGCTCTTGCCGTAATAGGCGTGCAGATCGTCGACGCTCAGCAGCGGCGGCGCGGCCTGCGGTGAGGACGCCGCCGTCGTCTCGGGATTTTCGATGGCGTTCGTCACGTCAGCAGGCCTCCACGCCATCGCCCAGGTAGGCTTCCTGAACGGCCGGATCGTCGCGGACGCGCTCCAGCGGACCGGATGCCAGCACGCGGCCGTTGACCATGACGGTCAGCTCCCCGGCGATGCTGAACACGGCGTCCATGTCGTGCTCCACGAGGACCAGCGGGAAGCGCTCCGCCAGCCGTCCCAGCAGGGCGACCACCCGCTGGGATTCCTCCTGCCCCATGCCCGCCATGGGTTCGTCCAGCAGCAGAAAGCGCGGCTGGGCAGCCATCACCATGGCGATCTCCAACTGCCTCTGCTCACCGTGGCTCATGTCGCCGGCCACGGTCTCGGCATGGTGCTCCAGCCCGCACAGGGCGAGGGCTTCCTCCGCCCGGTCGCGCACCCGCCACAGCCGGCGGGCCGGACGGAAGAAGCGCAGCGAGCTGCCCTGGCGCGCCTGTGCGGCCACCCAGCAGTTTTCCAGGCAGGTGAACCCGGCAAACACGTTCGTCTGCTGGAAGCTGCGGCCGATTCCGAGCCTCGCGACTCGGTGGGCACCCAGCCGGGTGATGTCGCGCCCATTGAAGCGGATGCGCCCCTGGCTGGGGCGCAGATGTCCGCCCAGCAGGTTGACCATGGTGCTCTTGCCGGCGCCGTTGGGCCCGATAATGGCATGCACGCCGCGCGGCATGACCTCCAGCGACACTTGGCTGACCGCGGCCAGTCCGCCGAAATGCTTGCTCAGGTTCTCGGTGACGAGTATCGGCTGCACCGCTTATCCTCCTCCCGCCGGCGGCCGGGTACGGGTGAGCTTCAGCAGCAGGCCGCCGAGCCCCTTCGGCAGCAACAGTACCGCGGCGATGACGAAGGCGCCCATGAGGAGCTGCCAGTGCTCCGTCCAGCCGGCGAACAGCTGATGCAGCAGCTCGAACGCGAAGGCGCCCAGGACCGGTCCGAACAGCGTGCCCATACCGCCGAGCAGGACCATGAGCAGGGCTTCCGCGGATTGGTGCCACCCTAGCAGCGACGGGTTAGCGAAGCCGTACTGGGCCACCGCGAGAAAGCCGGCCAGGCCGGCGAACACGCCGGCGATGACGAAGGCGATCAGCTTGAAGACTGGCGGGTTGTAGCCCAGCGAACGGATCCTGATCTCGTTCTCCTTGATGCCGACCAGCACGTGCCCGAACGGTGAGCGCAGGAGCATGCGCAGCAACAGATAGGTCGCTGCCAGGGCACCCAGACAGAACAGATAGAAGGTGGTTCGATCCTCAAGATCGAACAGCACCCGTTCGCCGATACTCACCGTGGGCTTGAAGAACAGGAACATGCCGTCGGAGCCGCCGGCGAAGTCGCTGTCGTGAAAGACGAAGTAGATCATCTGGGTGAAGGCCAGAGTGGCCAGGATGTAGTACACGCCGCGCGTGCGCAGGGTCAGGGCGCCTATGACCAGCGCCGCGGCGGCGGCTGCCGCCAGCGCTGCCGGCAGCGCGATCCAGAGGCTGATCGGCTCGTACTGCGGCGCGGTCAGCGCCAGGGTGTAGCCGGCCAGTCCGAAGAAGGCCGCGTGGGCGAGGCTGACCAGCCCCGACATGCCCACCAGCAGGTCCAGGCTCATGGCCAGGATCGCGAGGATGACGATGAACGTCAGCTTCTGCAGGTAGTAATCGTGCTGCTGGGGAAAGAGCAGCTCGCCGTAGAGCGGATAGGTCGCGAGCACGACCAACAGCGCGGCGAGAATCACGTTGACTTTCAGTGGCATGCTGCGCATGGGGTTCTCCTGGGGAAGCGCTGGACCATTCGCGCGAGCCTCTGGCCGGTCAGGCGAACAGCCCCCGGGGCCGCCACAGCAGCACCGCCGCCATCAGCGCGTAGACCACGGCGCCGGAGAGCTCCGGCAGGAAGACCGTGCCGAACGTGGCTGTCAGGCCCACCATCAGGGCGCCGAGAAACGCCCCCTTGATGGAGCCGATGCCGCCGATCACGACCACCACGAACGAGATGATCAGCACACTGTCCCCGATGCCCGGGTAGACGGAGCTCAGCGGTGCCGAGATCATGCCCGCGAACGCGGCCAGCGCGGTGCCGGCGGCAAACACCAGACCGAACACGGTGTGGACGTTGATTCCCATGCCGGCCATCATTTCGCGGTTGCTGGCGCCGCCCCGGATCACCATGCCGAGCCGGGTGTGCTGGATCAGAAAGTACATGCCGACGGCGATCAGCGCGCAGACGAACGACACGAACAGCCGGTAGACGGGATAGGAGAGCACGTCGGTCAGCGGTATAGAGCCGGAGAACGGTGCCGGCACCGGGACGCCGTGCACGTCGTTGCCGAACAGTATGCTCTGGCATTCGTTGAGCACCAGGATCAGCCCAAAGGTCAGCAGCACCTGGTCCAGGTGATTCCGCTTGTAGAGCGCCCGCATGAACCACCGTTCGATAACCAGGCCCAGCAGCACCGTCAGGGGCAGCGCCAGCAGGATGGCCAGCCAGAAGCTGCCGGTCCGACTGGTAAACCAGAACGCCAGATAGGCGCCCACCATGTACAGCGCACCGTGGGCCAGGTTGATGACACCCATGATGCCGAAGATCAGCGTCAGCCCGCTGGCGATCAGAAACAGCAGCAGGCCGTATTGAACGCCGTTGAGAACCTGGATCAGCAGAAAAGCGGGATCCATGCGCCTGCTCCGCGCCCGTCAGCCAATGGCCACGACCGGCGGCGGGGCCGCCGGTCGTGGCCGGGGGATCGGGTCGTCACATGCGGCAGCCGCGGGCGGGATCGGCCAGGCCTTTCGCCGGCGTACCCACAACCACGTTCCTGCCGTTCCTGACCTCCCGCAGATAAATGTTCTGCACCGGATTGTGCGCCTCGGAAAATGCCCACTCCCCCCGCGGGCTGTCGATCCTCTGCGAGGCGAGAGCCGCGATCAGGGCCTGGCGGTCCTCGGTGTTGCCGCCGACCTCTTCCATGGCCTGGACCAGGAGACGGCCCGTGTCGTAGCCCTGCACGGCATAGATGTCCGCCTCTTTGCCGAACGCGGCGCGATAGTCCTTCAGGAACTTGAGGTTGGCGGGGTTCTGCAGCTCCGTGGAGTAGTGCAGGGTCGTCAGGATGCCTTCAGCCGTGTCGCCCTGGGCCTGGAGCGTACCATCGGTGAGGAAGCCCGAGCCCAGCAGGGGGATCTTGCCGTGCAGGCCGGCGGCCGCGTAGTCCTTGACGAACTTCACGGCGCCGCCGCCGGCGAAGAAGACGAACACGGCGTCGGGTTTGAGGTTGGCGATCTCGGTGAGCTGGGCCTGGAATTCCACGTTCGGGAACGGTACGTAGATCTCCTTGACGATCTCTCCGCCGGCTTTGCTGAACGCCTCCTTGAACGCCGCCACGCTCTCCCGGCCGAAGCCGTAGTCCCAGGTCATGGTGACCACCCTGTCGTAGCCGCGCTCCTTGGCGACCGCGCCCATCGGGTAGGCAGTCTGCCAGGAGGTGAACGAGGTGCGGAAAATGTTCGGCGCGCACAGCGGGCCCGTTGCGGCGTTGAAGCCGGCGTTGGGGATAATGGTGATGGCGCCCTCGTCGCGGGCGACCTTGGCCATGCCCATGCCGACGCCCGAGTGCACCGGTCCGACGATGAAATCCGCGTGCTCGCCGGAGATGAGCTTCTGCATATTCGCGGGCGCCTTGGACGGATTCGCCTCGCTGTCGACGATGACGTATTCGACCTCACGGCCGCCGAGCTTGTCGCCGGCCTGGCTGACGGCGAGCTTCATGCCGTTGGTGATGGCCTCGCCCAGGGCGGCGTAGGTGCCCGTGTAGGGCAGCAGCACGCCCACCTTGACCGGCTCCGCGGCATGGCCCAGGCCGACGGTGAGACTCAGACCCGCAAAGAGCGAGATGGCCGCCCGCCGCATGGAGCGACACGCACGGCGCAGCGCTGTATGGAAACGACTGTTGTTCATTGGGATGCTCCTCCATCTTTGTTTTAGTTGTGCGGCGTCCCCGACCGCCATGGCCATGGTGTTCGCGCCGGGCTGCCGTTAGCTATAGAGTGTTAGCGTTTATGCAATATAATACAACCCTCCCGACGGCCTGGTTGCCACTGTCTTAGCCGGTCCGTCCGGGCGGGATGGATTGTCATCCGTAGTTGAGGTGTTGAGGAAGCGCTGCCAAAGGCTCGCACGAATTGTACAGCGCTTCCTTAAGCGGTCTCGCAGCCGGCAATGTACGCGTCGATGAGCCGGCGCTTGTCCGCGGGGATCGGCATCGACCGGATCGGATTCATCTGCACTAAGCTGCATGTATAGCGGGCGACGAAACAGTCGGCGCCGTCGTGCCGCCGTCCGTCGACGGCGAACGTCAGGGACGAGCGGCCGACGCGCTCCACCAGGACCCGCACGTCGACGATGTCGTCCGGCACCAGCGGCGCGCGCATGTCCATGTCGATATGGACGAAAGGTGTGCCCACGTCCTGCTCCACGTGCATCCGATACCAGTGCTTGCCCCAGATCTTCCTGAACCAGGCCTCCACGGCGGCCATCCCGAACTCGAAGAAACGCACCGTGTAAACGATCCGCGCGGCATCGGTGTCGCTCCAGGCGATACGCCGCCGGTAGACCAGCGGCACGTCCGTGACCACGCCTTCCGGCGTGTCAGTAAGTCTCGACGTGGTATCGGCCATTTTCCCTGTACTCCTTGCGCAGCGCGGTCCAGTCCAGGCCGTGGTCACGGCAGATATCCCCCAGCGCTTCATCCACGCCGCTTTCCATTCCCTTGAGCCCGCAGACGTAGACGAACGTGTTGTCGGCTTTCAGCAGCGCCGCCACGTCGTCCGCCCGGGCACGCATGCGGTCCTGCACGTACTGCTTCGGCCGGTCGGGCAGCCGGGAAAATGCCAGCTCCACGTCGATCAGGCCCCGGGGCAGCTTCATCAGCGGGCCGTGGTAGGGCAGCTCGCCCGGGGTGCGGGCACCGAAGAACAGCAGCAGCCTGCCGGCGGCGTCAGGCGCGTGGCGGCGACGGCGCTCGGTCATGGCGCGGAACGGTGCCGATCCGGTGCCCGTGCAGATCATGATGATGTTGGCCTGCGGATGGTTGGGCATCAGGAAGGTGTCGCCGTACGGACCGGTGACCTGGACCTCCGCGCCCCGCTCCAGGCCGCACAGGTAGCTGGACGCCACGCCGTAGTAGACCTTGCCGTCCTTCTCCACCCGCTCGCGCTTGACGGTCAGGGCCACGTTGTTGTGGTTGGGCCGCTCGCCGTCGCGGGGACTCGCCACCGAGTACAGGCGCACGATATGGGGCCTGCCCCGCTCGTCCTCGCCGGGCGGAATGACGCCGATGCTCTGACCTTCCAGCACCGGGAACGCCTGCCCGCCGAAGTCCAGCACGATATGGTGGATCTCGGAGTCCGTGCCCGGCTCCGTGAGGCGGTAGTTGCCGACCACCTTGCCGATCGCCGGCTCCCGGCGGCTGTAGGTGTTGACGTGGGGATGCGCCGCGGAGAACGGCGCCGTGACCTTGCCCTGCCCGGCGTGGGCACGCTCCAGTATGGCCTCGACCTCGTCGGCCGCCTCCGCGTCGACGGCGGCCTCCACCTCCTCCTCGTACTCGATCTCCTCGGGCAGCTCTTCCCATTCGAACTGCGCTTCGATGGCGTACGGCGTGGCCACCGTCCGCCAGGAGTCGATGGCGCCGGTGGGACACGGCGATATGCAATCCATGCAGAAGTTGCACTTGTCCGCATCGACCACGTAGTTGTCTTCGTTGTGGGTGATGGCGTCGATCGGACAGGTTTCCTCGCAGGTGTTGCAGCGGATGCACACCTCGGGGTCGATCAGATGCTGTCGCAGCAATGCCATGGCACTACCTCGCACGGCGGGCCCGGGAGGATTCCGCGCCTCCCGGGCTGACCGTTTCAGCCGTGAATACGGACGTATTCGAAGTCGCCCGGCTGCTGGTTGACGCCCACCTTCGGCGGGTTGATCCAGCCGGCGAACTTGCCGGGCTCGTAGCAACGAGTCATCAGTGAGGCCACATACTCCTGATCGGCCTTGTTCGGCAGCCACTCGTGCTCCCGGGCCGCGAAGGTCTCCGCGTCGATCATCTCGCCTTCGGGCGTGACGTGAATCTCGGCGAACTGCCCGACCTGGCGGTGGAAGGCCTGATGGGGCAGGGTGAGCTCGAAGTCGACACCCGCCTTGCTGATGACCTTGTTCCAGCGCTTGACGCCGGACGCGCAGTCCCTGATGTAGTCGTCACGCAGCCGGGCGTTGAGCGCGTTCAGAGCCGGTTCCTCCACGGTCTCGAACTCGCCGTCCACCAGCTTGAGCACCGGATAGGTGTCGTTGTGTAGCTGGTGGTCGTCCTCGATCTTGGTCTCGTGGAAGCGGCCCTTGATGCCGGCGTCGAACGCGTTGGCGGCGTTGGTGGACGTCTCCGAGCCGAACAGGTCCATGCTGACCGTGAAGTGGAAGTTGATGTAGCGCTGCAGGGTGGGCAGATCGATCACGCCCAGCGCGCGCACGGCCTCCACGTCGTGAGGATCGGTGATGCCCGCCTCGTTCATGGCCTGGACCGTGCGCTCGACGGTGCGCATTACGCCGGTCTCGCCCACGAACATGTGGTGCGCTTCCTCGGTGAGCATGAACCGGCAGGTCCGCGACAGCGGGTCGAAGCCCGACTGCGCCAGGGACTCCAGCTGGTACTTGCCGTCGCGGTCGGTAAAGAACGTGAACATGAAGAACGACAGCCAGTCGGGGGTATCCTCGTTGAACGCACCCAGCATGCGAGGCTTGTCCTGGTCGCCGGAACGCCGCTCCAGCAGCGCCTCCGCCTCCTCGCGGCCGTCGCGGCCGAAGTACGCCTGGAGCAGATAGACCATGGCCCACAGGTGGCGGCCCTCCTCCACGTTGACCTGGAAGAGGTTGCGCAGGTCGTAGAGCGACGGGGCCGTCTTGCCCAGATGCCGCTGCTGCTCCACCGAGGCCGGCTCGGTGTCGCCCTGGATGGAGATCAGCCGCCGCAGCATGGCGCGGTACTCACCCGGCACTTCCTGCCAGGCCGGCTCGCCCTTGTGCCGGCCGAAGGGGATGGTGCGGGCCTCCTCCTTCGGGGCCAGAAAGATGCCCCAGCGATACTCGGGCATCTTCACGAACTCGAAGTGGGCCCAGCCCTTGGGATCCACGCCCACGGCCGTGCGCAGGTAGACCTCGTTCTCCTGGAATCCCTCCGGGCCCATGTCGAGCCACCAGTCGATGAATCCCGGATGCCACTGCTCCAGCGCCCGTTTGAGGCGCCGGTCATTGGCGAGATCGACGTTGTTCGGGATGAGCTCGTCGTAGTTCACCTGTTGCATGGTTAAACCCTCACCTTGTCGAATTCGGCGCGTTCGCCGGTACCGTATTTCTGCAGCGCCCCGCGCTCGCTGACGGCGTTGGGGCGTTGGAATATCCAGTTCTGCCAGGCTGTGAGTCGGCCGAAGATCTTGGTCTCCATGGTCTCCGGGCCGGGGAAGCGCAGGTTCGCCTCCATGCCCACCATCGAGTCCGGTGAGAAGCTGGAGCGCTCTTCCAGGGCCAGGCGCACCTCGTCCTCCCAGTCGATGTCGTCGGGCGCGAAGGTCACCAGGCCCATGTCCAGCGCTGTCCCGGCGTCGATGTCGCGGTCGATCAGCTCCCGTGCCCGGTCCACGGCTTCCGGCTCGCCCAGGAACCGGGTCTGCAGCCGGGTCAGGTCGTTGCTCATGGGCAGCGGGCCGAAGCTCATTTCCGACAGGCGGATGGCGGCGGCGGGGGTGTCGTCCTCCTCGAACCGGCCCTCCAGCATGTAGCTGCGGTCCGCGGCGAACAGCAGCTCGGCCAGGAACCCGCCGTAGCAGCTGCCCGGATCCGCCAGGGCGAAGATGGAGCGGGAGGTGACGTCCACGCGCTTGAGGGTGCGCTTGATATAGAGGGTGATTTCGCGCACCAGCCAGTTGGACGCCTCGCGGCTGAGCAGGGCGTCGTAGGCCATGACCCGGTTCAGGTCGCCGCGGGTCTGGAGCACGAGCGTGCCCAGCTCCAGCTCGTTGAGCCGCAGATGCAGCAGCAGATCGTCGAGCTCCCGGACGACCTGCAGGGGCCAGAACCCGGTGCCCTCGGCCTGGACCGCGGCCGCATCCGCCGGCGGATCCTGCTCGGGCCCGCGCAGGGTGATGGTGACCACGCGGCGCTGGCGGTCCAGCTCGGCGGTGACGTGAGAGTACTCGATGCGCGTGTCGGCGATCTCCCGCTCCAGCGGCGCGAGCTCGATGCCCTCGGCGTCGGCGGGCCGGTCGGAGCGCGCGGCCAGCTCCCTGGCCCGGGCCTCGACTGTTTCCGTCATCTTGGAGGTGGGTACCGTTTCGTCCACGAGGCCCCATTCCACCGCGCGTTTGCCGCGCACGCCTTCCTCGGTGGTGCAGAACACATCCGCCAGGTCGCGGCGCACCTTACGCTTGTCCACCAGCCGGGTCAGACCGCCGGTGCCGGGCAGCACGGCCAGCATCGGTATCTCCGGCAGCGACACCGCCGAGGCGCCGTCGTCGCACAGGATGATGTGCTCGGTGGACAGCGCCAGCTCATAGCCGCCGCCGGCGGCGGTGCCCGTCACCGCGGCGAGGTAGGTCTGGCCGGAGTTGGCCGAGGCGTCCTCGATGCCGTTGCGGGTCTCGTTGGTGAACTTGCAGAAATTCACCTTGTGGGCATGGGTTGCCTTACCCAGCATGCGGATGTTCGCACCGGCGCAGAACATGCGCTCCCTGGCGGAATTGAGCACCACGGCCCGAACGCCGGGATGCTCGAAGCGCAGCCGCTGGACGGCGTCCGCCAGCTCGATGTCCACGCCCAGATCGTAGGAGTTGAGCTTGAGCTCGTAGCCCGGGAACAGCGTGGCGGTTTCGTCGCAGTCCATGGTGAGGTAGGCGACATCGCCGTCCACCGACATTTTCCAGTGCCGGTAGCGGTCGGGGTGGGTTCGGAAATCGATCATGGCTCCCTCATCCTCGTGACAGTGGGGACAGGCCTGCACTACGGTCCGGATCGGCGAGACAACCGGGCCGGCAACGTGAAAGGCAGTATAATGCATCTTATTGCAGGTTCAACCCTCATTGAATGCATTATAAGTAACTCGACAGGCGCAGGGCCGGGTACGGGCGGCGTTCCGGGGCCCGCAGGCTGGCGTCCAGAGAGCGGGCCCAGCACTGCACCCGAAGCCCCATGAAGTTGTCGGGCACGACGGCCAGATGCCGGAGCACCTCCATCCGGAGCCGTTCGACGGCGCGGCGCCGGCCCATACGGTACTTGAGCAGGCTGTTCGCCGCCTGAATCAGCCCCTGCAGGTAGCGGGCCTGGGTGCTGTCGCGCCGGCAGCCCATCCAGAGTGATTCCCAGGCCTCGTGGGCCTCCCAGAAGTAGCCCCGATTGAACAGGTCGCAGCCGTAGAGATAGGCCGTGCAGTCCGCCCAGCCCGCCGGCGGCCGCCAGGGATGCTCTGGCGGCGGTCGGCGGTAGCTGTGCCCCCGCGGATCGGCCGTTGGATGCGGGTCCGTTCCCGGCAGGAAGGCATAGGCCGGCAGCGGCAGATCGGTATACCGCGGCACGTCGCCCACCGCGGCCTCGCAGCGACTGTCAGCCGGGGCTTGTTCCATTGTCCGCCTCCCGTGGGCGCTGGTCTCTCGCGGAGGGGGACACCGGCCTCCGTTTCGAGACGGTTGGTACCCGGTTTCCAGGATGGTCAGCCGCCGCCGTACTGCGCCGCCTTGGCGCGGAGCGCGTCCAGCCGGTCGGTATGGCCCCATACGGCGGTGCGCTGATGGTAGAAGGCCAGGGCCCGCAGGCCGCCCAGCTCCTCGCCGCCGCCGGCACGGCCCGGTCCGCCGTGCACGGTCTGCGGCATGACCGTTCCGTGGCCCGGGTTGGACCCGGCGATGCGGCCGTCCACCAGCACCAGCCGCCCGTGCCAGGCACCGAGCTCGACGGTGGCCCGGGCTGCGAAATCGTCATCGTCGGTGTACACCGACGTCACCAGCGATCCCTCTCCGCGTGCCGCGAGCTCGAAGGCCTGCGCCGGGCCCGCGTATGGCATCAGCGTGGCGAGCGGGCCGAACACCTCCACCGAATGCACGGCCTGCGCCCTGTCGGGGGTATCGCAGCGCAGCAGCGTGAGCGGGAAGAACGCCCCCTTGCCGGCGTCGGCATCCACCAGCTCGAAAGCGCCATCCCCGCCATAGACCGGTGAGGCCTCCTCGCGCAGCCGCGCCAGGCCGTCCCAGGCCGCCTGCTGCTGCGCCCGGTTGACCAGCGGGCCCATGCGGACGGCTTCGTTGCGAGGATCGCCGACGACCGTCCTGCCCAGGCGTTCCACCAGGGCCGCCTGGACCTCGTCCATTCGCTCGGCGGGGACCATGACCCGCCGGATGGCCGTGCATTTCTGGCCGGCCTTCAGGGTCAGCTCCCGATGCACCTCCTTGACCAGTGCCTGGAACGCTTTGCTGTCGGGGCCGTCGTCGGGCCCGAGAATGGCGGAGTTGAGGCTGTCGGCTTCCACGTTGAACGGCACGCCGGCCGCCACGACCTGGGGGTGGCGCTTGAGCGCCGCGGCGGTGTCCGCGGAGCCGGTAAAGGCCACCGCGTCGCCGGGCCGCACCAGGTCCATCAGATCGCGGCCGCCGGCGCACAGCAGGGACAGCGCGCCGGGCGGCAGGATATTCGCCTCCACGACGTCGCTGACCATGGCCCAGGACAGCCACGAGGTGGCGGCCGCCGGCTTGGCGAGCACGGGCACCCCGCTCAGCAGGGCGACGGCGGCTTTCTCCCACAGGCCCCAGGACGGGAAGTTGAAGGCGTTGATATGGACGGCGACGCCGGGACGGGGAGTCAGTATATGGGCGGCCAGCAGGTGTTCGTCCTTGCCCAGGCGGTCGGTTCCGGGCTCCATGAGGTAATGGGCGTCGCCGAGCTTGCGGGCGAGCCCGGCATAGAACTTCACCGTGCCGATGCCGCCGTCCACGTCGAAGGCGGCGTCGGCACGGGTCGAGCCGCTGTTCTTCAGGCTGATCTCGTAGTACCGATCGCGGTTGGCGGTCAGCACCTCACCGAGGCGCCCCAGCATGGCGCCGCGCTCGGCATAGCTCATGGCGCGCAGCGCGGGACCGCCTTCCCGGCGGGCATAGCTCAGTGCTGCCTCCAGGTCCAGCCCTTCGCCGCTGGTGCGTGCCAGCTCTTCGCCAGTGGTGGGGTCGTAAAGGACGGTGCCCTCGCCGCTGCCATCCTGCCATTGGCCGCTCAGATAGTGCTGCAGTCTCATGGGGGACTCCTACCGACCGTGTCCGGTCTGCTGCCGGTGCCTGCCTTTGAGCGTGGCCAGGTCCGGTACGAAATCGACGATGGCCTGCAGGGCCGCGTCCGGCCGGTCGCGATGGGGAGAATGGCCGCAGTCGTCCAGCCAGATCGACTGGACCGGCCCCTGGACCTGGCGTTCTATGCGCTCCAGGTGGACCTCGGTGCCGTATTGGTCTTCGCGACCCTGCATCTGCAGGATCGGGACCTCGATGTCCGGGAGATATTCCTCGATGTTCCAGTGGAGGAATGCCGGGTCCAGCCAGGCGTGGTTCCAGCCCCAGAAGGCGCAGTCCACGTTGTCGCCGTGATGCCGGGCAAGCCCCTGCCTCAAGCCGCCCTCCTCAAAGGCCTTGCGGGCCTCGCGAATGCTGGCCACGCAGAAGGTCTCGGTGAGGACGTGAGGGGCCATGAGGACGAGACCGATCACCCGGGGGTCGGGCACGCCGCCGGCATTGATCAGCGCTATGGAGGCACCGTCGCTGTGGCCGACCAGGATCGTCTGGCGGATTCCCGCGGCGTCCAGAACCCCGGGCAGGACTTCCAGCCCTTCGCGGTGCATGTAGGAGAGCGGACGCGGGACCTCCACCGGGTCCGACGCCCCGTAGCCCTGGCGGCTGTAGACGAGCACGCCCCAGCCGGTGGCCTCCGCCAGCCGCTCCGGGAAATCCCGCCACAGGCTCACGCAGCCCAGCCCCTCGTGCAGCAGGACCAGGGTGGGGGCTTCGTCCGGGCCCGGCCCCAGCCACCTGGCCTCCAGACGAACGCCGTCAACCGTCAGGTGATCCATCTCGCTCATGCATTAACCCCTTTGCCGAAGCCGGAAGCGCTGCACCTTGCCGGTGGCCGTCTTCGGCAGCTCGGCGATGAATTCGATCCAGCGGGGGTACTTCCACGGCGCCAGCCTGCTCTTGACGTGGGCCTTGAGCTCTTCCGCCAGCTGCTCCGTTGGCTGGATGCCCTCACGGAGCACTACGTAGGCGGCCGGCTTGGTAAGATCCGATTCGTCGGTGCGCGGCACCACGGCAGCCTCCAGGACCTTGTCGTGCTCGATGAGGCTCGACTCCACCTCGAAGGGCGAAACCCAGTTGCCGCTGACCTTCATCATGTCGTCGCTGCGGCCGCAGTAGTGGTAGTAGCCGTCCTCGTCGCGATAATACTTGTCGCCGGTATGGGTCCAGGGACCGACGAACGTATCGAGCGTCTTCTCCCGCTGGTTCCAGTAGCCTTCGGCGGCGGACGGGCCATTGATCAGCAGCTCGCCGATCTCGCCGTCGTCCACCGGGTTGCCTTCCTCGTCCACCAACCGGGCCCGATAGCCGGGCACCGGTCGGCCGGACGTACCGTAGCGTATATCGTCGGGCCGGTTACTGAGAAAGATGTGCAGCATCTCGGTGGAGCCGACGCCGTCCAGGATCGGCGCCCCAAAGCGCTGCTCCCAGCGTTTGCCGACTTCCGCCGGCAGCGCCTCGCCGGCGGATATGCACTGGCGCAGCCGCTGGGACCCCGTTTCCCGCCCGTTGTTTTCGTCAGCCAGGATGGCGGCGTAAAGCGTCGGCACGCCGCAGTACAGGGTGGGCTGGTGCTGGCGCATGACCGTCATCACGGCGTCCGGCGTGGGACGTTCGGCGATGTACACCGCCGTGGCGCCCACCGAGAAGGGAAAGGTCATGCCGTTGCCGAGGCCGTAGGCGAAGAACAGCTTGGCCGCAGAGAAGATGAGGTCGTCCTCGCGGATGCCCAGCACCCCCTTGGCGTAGAGCTCGGCGGTGGCACGCAGGTGGCGGTGCAGGTGTTTGACGCCCTTCGGCGCGCCGGTGGACCCGGAGGAATACAGCCAGAACGCGATATCGTCACAGGTGGTGGGAGCGGGATTCAGCTCGGTGTCGCCCGAGTCCAGCAACGACGCCAGGCCCGGTCGACCGCCGCCGGCCGCGCCATCGATGATGACCTGTTCCAGGTTCGGCTGATCCTCGAGCGCCGGCTCGACGCGCTCGAGCAGGGGCTCGCCGACGATCGCCGCCTGCACCCGGCTGTCGCCGATGATGTGCCGGTAATTGTCCGTCGTCAGCAGGGTATTGATGGGAATCGGAACGAGCCCCGCCTTGATCGCGCCCCAGAACACCGCCGGGAAATTCACCGAATCCTGCATGATCATGGCGACGCGCGTCTCCTGGCGCAGGCCGAGGCCTTTGAGCGCGTTGCCGGCCCGGTTCACCTGCTCGGCGAGCTGCCGATAGGTGTATTGGCCGGCGTCGTCGACCACGGCAGTCTTGTCGGCACGGCCCGCTTCGAGATGGGCGTCGATGAACTCGGTGGCAGCGTTGTATTCACGGGGAAACTGCAGGGAAGCGGACAGATCCGCTGCGGCCTCTGCGGCGCTGGCATGCATGGCAACCTCCTCCATTGGCGGTTTGACGCCGCCCTGGGCGCGTTCGCTGCGCGCCGCGGCGGTCTTTGTTGATGTCCGACAACCGATGCCGTGCGGGTTATCGACGCGTGAACTCGATCTCTCCATTCGGCAGCAGATACAGCACCAGAGCGTTGCCGTCGGAAACGGTCGGCGAATGGGCGCTGTCGGGCCCGTAGACCAGCCAGCCCGCACCGCGCCCGTCGAATCGGGCCCCGGCGGTTATGGGCATGATCATATCGATCTCGCCCCGGGGATGGCGGTGGTGCGGTCCGGCCACGTCGTCCATCTGCACCACGTCGACGCTGAAATCGTGGCTGGCCTCGGTAGGCTTGATCACCCGCCCGAAGCGGATGCCGCCGTGCTCCCGATCGCACATCCAGCCGCTTTCGATGGCCTGATGGCACGCCGTCTCGATGGTCCTGAAGGTTTCGCCGTCAGCTGGAAAGGTGTGGTTGAGGAAATCTTCCAGCTCCTGGTCAAGAGGCCGCCCGGCAATGCTGGCGGTGATCTCGGCAATGCGGGACTGGAACTCCTGCGGCTCCATATTCCTCTCCTCCGTTCCGTCGGCTGCACGCCGGGCGCGCACGCGAGTGGACATCGCTAGAATGGAATCAGAATAGCATCATAGTACATTTAATGCATTATGATGCATCTTACCGTACGCAGCGGATCCTGCCCCGTCGCCGGTCCGCTAAGGCACGGATGTGCCGTGGGCTGCGAACCGATCCGTAGGAGCCCGGCTCGGCCGGGCGAATCCGATCTTCGCCCGGCGAAGCCGGGCTCCTACACGCCGGCGTCCGGGTTCTCCACCAGAATGGCGATACCCTGACCGCCGCCCGCGCAGGCGGAGCTGATACCGTAGCGCAGCCCGGTGCGCTGCAGCTCGCGGGCCACGGTGACGGTGCAGCGCACACCGGTGGCGCCCAGCGGGTGGCCGATGGCAATGCCGCCGCCGTTGACGTTGACCTTGGATCGGTCCAGGCCCAGCTCCTTCTCCACGACCAGATATTGGGCGCCAAAGGCTTCATTGATGTCGAAGCGGTCGATATCGTCAAGCGTAAGCCCGGCCAGCTCCAGCACGCCCTGTATGGCCGGCACCGGCCCGATGCCCATGATCTCGGGCGGCACGCCGGCGGCGGCGGCGGCCAGAATCCGGGCCTTGGGCTCGATGTCCTGTTCCCGCGCGTAGTCCCGGGTCGCCACCAGGCAGGCGGCGGCCCCGTCGACGATGGCCGAGCTGTTGCCGCCGGTCTGCACCCCATCCCGGGAAAAAGCCGGACGCAGCTTTCCCAGCACCTCAAGCGAGGTCGGCCGCACATGCTCATCGTGCGAGAAGCTCTCCACGCCGCGCTTGAGCTTCAACTCGCGGGTGTTGTAGCCCTCACGCTCGAAGCGCTGATTCTCCAGGGCGATCACTTCCTCGTCATAGAAGCCGCTGTCCCAGGCCTCGCAGGCGCGGGCAAAGCTCTCCGCGGCGAAGGCGTCCACCGCCTCGCGGGGAATGTCGTAGCGTTTGGCCAGGTTCTCGGCGGTATGGCCCATGGCGGTACTCGAGGCCGTGTCCATGGTGGATTCCCAGAGGAAGTCCCGAAAATCCACGCCGCCCAAAGGGAAACCGCCTCGGTGCGTGTAAGCGGCGATGGGGTTGCGGGACATGGACTCAGTACCCACCGCCAGGGCGGAGGCCAGCTTCCCCAGCTGAATGTTGTCGGCGGCCTGGGCGATGGCCTCGAAGCCGGAGCCGCACAGCCGCTGCACGCCAACCGCCGGGCTCTCGATGCGAAGCCCGGCATAAAGTCCGATATGCCGCGGCACGTAGTAGGCGTCGAAGCTGGTCTGGGCCATGTTGGAGCCCACCACGGTTTCCACGGTCTCCGGGTCGACGCCGGTACGGGTCAGCAGCGCCTTGGCGACGGCAATGCCCAGGTCGGTGGCCGAGACCTGACCGAGGGCACTGTTGTAGTCGGCAAACGGCGTGCGCAGACCGTCCAGCAGCCACGCGTCGTCATACACGGTTCCCAGATATCGCCGTTTGGCGCTACTTGCCGATGGCATCGCTGATCTCCTTTCGTTCGATCCGGAGCACGCCTTCACCGTTCTCGTAGAGCCGTTCCACGAGCTCGGCGCGGCGTTCCAGGACTTTGGCTTGATTGATGTAACCCTTGTCGGTGATCTCCCCGGCGTCCATGGAAGGGGGCTCTTCCATCAGCAGCGCGTGATGCACCCGTGTGCTGCCGCCGGGATTGTTGGCGTTGTGCTCGGCCAGCCCGGCGCAGATGTGCGCATGCACCTTCGGGTGGCTCAGCAGGGACTGGAGGGACGACTCGCCGCTTTCGCCGGAGACGGCTCGACAGCCGTCGTGGCTGGGGAAAATCAGTACGCCCACGGTGTCGCGGTCATGTCCGGTGATGACCGCATCCTGAATTACCGGCGCGCACGCCTCGATGACCTTCAGGCGGAGCGAGCCCACGTCCACCCAGGTGCCCGAGGGCAGCTTGAAGTTCTCGTCGAGGCGGCCGTCGAATACCAGGCCCCACTCCGGCTGGTCCGGGTCAGCGAAGCGCACCGCGTCGCCGATCTTGTAATAGCCTTCTTCGTCGAATGCCTCGCGGGTGTTGGCTTCGTCTTTCCAGTACCCGGGCGTGATGTTGTCGCCCCTGATACGCACCGCCAGTTTGTCCATGGTCGGTACCAGCTTGACCTCGCAGCCGGGCACCGGCAGGCCGATGATCCCGGCCCGGTCGATGCGGTAGTGCACGTTGGTCACCAGCGGTGCCGTCTCCGTGGAGCCCCAGCTGGAGATCATGGGCACTCTGTGCCCCACGCTGGCCTCGGAGAGCGCCTCCAGCCGCTCCCAGATGGGCTGGGGCAGAGAGGCGGCCGCGTAGAAGAGGAACCGGAGCCGGCTGAAGAACTGGTCGCGCAGCGCCGGGTCCCGCTCCAGATACGGCACCAGCGCCTGGTAGCCGCCCGGCACGTTGAAATACATGGTGGGCGCGACCTCACGCAGGTTCTCCACCGTGGTCTCGATCTGGCCCGGCAACGGCTTGCCCGCATCGATGTACAGCGTGCCGCCGTTGCGCAGCACCATGTTGAAATTGTGGTTGGCGCCGAAGGTGTGATTCCACGGCAGCCAGTCCAGGATGACCGGCCGCTCCCCCTCGAGGATCGGCCAGATCTGCGCCAGCGCCTGCTGGTTGGAGCAGAGCATGCGCTGGGTGTTGATAACGCCCTTGGGCAAGCCTGTGGAGCCGGAAGTGAACAGGATCTTCGCCACTGTATCGGGACCCACCCGCCGGAAGGCGTCACGCACGGCCCCGGTCGGGCGCGTGCCGCGCAGGGTGTCGAAGGAGAAGTCCGCGCCGCGGCCGTCGGCGGTGGCCACCGGAACGCCGGCCGTGCGGACGGCCTTCAGGGCGGGGCCGAACGGCTCGGCGTCCGCCGCGTAGATCATGCCCGGGTTCAGCAGGTCGCGGATATGACGGAGCTTGCCGTGGTCCCGCGACATCAGGGAGTAGGCGGGCGAAACCGGCGCCGCGGGAATGCCCACGTGCATGGCCGCCATGATCAGCACGGCCGTGTTGATGCTGTTGCCGGAGAGGATCATCAGCGGCCGCTCCGGACCCAGCCCTTGGCCCAGCAGGATTTGCGCCACGGCCTCGACGTCCGACGCGGCCCGGCCGTAGGAGAGGTACCGCCAGCCGCCCTCCTCATCGCGCTCCGCCAGCAGCGCGGCATCCGGATCCTTTTCGGCCCAATGGTAGAGGTGCTCGCCGATCCGGTCGGGATAGGCACCGAGCGGCTCCGGCGAAGTGAGGTACACGGTCCCGTCCGGACGCCGGTCGACCTGGACCTTTGGTTCGGCGAACAGCGCCTCGCAAACCTCATCCCGTTGCATTGGTGTCTCCTCCCCGGTGGCTGTGTGCCTCTTTTATAAATGTTGTCGCCGCCACGACTGGTTGTTCGTTCTGGGTGAGCCGGCGGCCTATGGAAGGCAAATATAGCAATATAGTGCATTAATTAACAACGACAACGTTTGCCCACAATGCACCATACTACACTCGCAGCCGTGCGGCCGATTGCCGCCGCCGTGCAAGAACGTGAAGGCGCAGCCATCCCCGTCAAGTAAACAAACTCGTACTAGCGCCCTGGCGATGTCGGGGTCGTACCTGACGGGGATGGCTACGAAAGCGCTCCGAGCAGAACTGATTGGGTGGGAGCCGGCTGAATCCACTACGAACACTCATGGCGTGGCAGCAGAACCTCTCAAACGTACCGATCCCATTCCCTCCCGGCGAACCCCCTTTGATCGATGCCGTCAGGAACGCCGTTCTTCAGTGGAATCAGGCGGCAGCGGCAGTCGTAGATTCTTCTGCGGTTACGCTTGACGTCGACACGTCACGGGTGGTCAGCCGCTCTCAAGACCCGATGGTCCAAGCGAATCGCATGCGGCAGTCTCCGTACGACGTGCTGCAGCTTCCGACATCTCCGGCCCTTTGACTTCATCGCCCAGCCGTTCGGTAAACGTCCGGAAGCCGGGATCCAGCCAAATCATGGCCTCGGCGATCTGGATCAGCGCGTCGACCTGACGACTTGGCAACGTCCAGCTGGTGGCGATGTTCTGAAACGCTTGCCGACAAGGGGCATCATCGATCACATCGAAATCCACATAAGCGGTATCCACAGTGAGCTGGTCTCGCAGGGCCGGTGCACGCATCAGCGACCGAATCTGCTGCTGCAGGCCCTCAAGTGTCCCGTAGGTCGCATTGTCGATAGCGGAGGCGGTGGTCGCATTCAGCATGTCGAACATCCCGGGCGTGGCCTTACTCTTATCCAGGCTGGCCGGAGCATCGGACCGAGCGTTGACAACCAGGAACAGCACGCGGTTGATGTCGCCCCGGTCGAAGCGGCTCAGAAGATTCAGGGTGCGCTCCCGGGTGGTGAGGAGGCGAAGCGGTTCCGCGACACCCAGGTTGTCCGCGATTCCGCCGTCCAGGAGATGCACGTAGGGACGCAACAGCTTGCCGTCCGGCGCCGCATAGTAGCTGGCTGCCGAGCGGGCACGTCGCATTCTCTCCCGATGGGTGCGGGGCGAGATGGTGCCTTGCTCCATGCTGGTTTCTAGGCGGCCGACCCAAGCGGGCGGCCAGACGTCATCCCCGGCCTCCCGCTGGGCCATGCAGCCGCCCGGCTCGGTGTAGTTGACCAACGTTACGGGCGACAGCGCGACCGGAAAGGCCGCGGAAGCGGCGACGGCGACCGAAAGGGGCAGCTGTTCCAGATCGGAGCACAGCAGATCGAACTGGTCCTGCTGAAAGGCGAAGGGCTGCTCCTGGGTCATGTCCGCGGCGTTGACGATCAGGAACGGGCGCCGCCAACCGTTAGGTGCGTTCGGATCGCGAAGGTCGCCATACCTCGCTCCGTCCGAAGGTAGCGGATCCGCGGCAAACAGCGTGTCGTCGAGCCAGCTGATCAGCAGATCAATCCGTTCGACTGAAGGAGCGGAGAGTCGTGCGAGGCCATACGGGTTGAGTCCGCGCCACAGCAAGCGGCCGATACCGTCCTGGTAGAGGAAAGCATCCTTCATTGCCGGCAACCCCTCCGGCCCTACCGCCGCCAGATAGGCGGCCGGGACGCTGCCTCCGGATACCGACGACACAATATCCACCGCATGCAGCAATGTCTTGCCACGCTCCTCCAGCTTGACCTTCGCAAGCGCCTGCATCGCACCATAGCCCAGCGCGGCGGCGCGCGTGCCGCCACCTGACACGGTGACGATGACCAGGGTCCGGGGCAGAGGGCCGTCATCCACCTGGTAGCCGCGATAACCACGGTCCTGGTCGATAGCCGCCTCCAGCGGCACGTTGCGCGTCGGGTAAGCGCATGCGCCGAGCGCCAGTAGCGTGACGAGGAGCAGCAGGCAACGCGCACGCCGCAAACCTGCGGCAACAGGACCAATGGCGGCGCTCATGTTGCCGGAACTGGTTGCAGGGTTACGTGGACATCGCTTCCCTCAGAGGGAATGGTGCACGTTCCTTCGTAATCGATCTCTCCGTCGCGCCGGGTAACAAATGTGTAGGCAATTCCGACTTCCCCCGTGATGGGCGTGACGGTCTTCCCGGCGTCCCCGATCTTCGCGGCATGGTTGCCTCGCCCGTACTGCCCTTTGAACCAGACCAGCCGGCGAGGAGGTCCCACAACGATGATATTGCCGTACTGGTGTGCAACGACGCTTCCTTGTTCTTCGTCGTTCCCCATTCGCTCACCTTCCCTTGCTTTGTGCGCGATTCCCTTTCGAAATTATAGCCAGCAGCTGACGATCCGCGGGTTGCCATGGGCGTGTTTCGCGGCTTCAGCGCCGACCAGCAAAGATCGCCTCCACATCGCCCGAGCGTTACATACCGACCCCGCGAGTACATAATGAGAGGCGAAGAAGAAACAACGTCCAGGACCTGACCTGGAGGAGATGGCCAATGGAAGGGTTTCTCGGTCTCCCCGGCAACGTCTGGTATGGAATCGCCGCCACGATCATCCTCGGCGTGTTTTATCTCTTCGCGGCCCTCACCCGAGAGACCACCGAAGTAAGCGGCTGGCGATTTAGCCCAATCGTGATAACGGCGGGCGTATTCGGCCGGGCAAGTATCGCCAATCTCCAGATTTTCTTCTTCTCCCTCATCGTGTTCTGGGCGCTGTTCTATACCGTGCTCAAAGACGGGAGCCTGGCCGAGCTCTCTTCGGACGTCCTCCTGCTGCTGGGCGTGGGCGCCGCCGGCACCGCCGGAGCGAAGATAACGGCGATTCAGAAGGGCCGTCTGTCTTATCTCAACTGGGCCTGGCTAAAGCGCAAGAAATGGATCAGACAGGATATCGGCCGGATGCGACGACCTCCGAAATGGAGTGATTTGGTGACCAGCGACGATACCTTTGATGTGTTCAAGTTCCAGAATGTCGTCGTCACGTTGATCGTCGGCATAGCGCTACTTTATGCGGGGCTAACCGGGTCCGGTGCCGAGACTCAGGGAGCCAACGGGGGAGCGACCGGCCTCGCCGACTTCGAGATCGGCGACAGCCTGCTCGGGCTGCTTGGCCTGAGCCAGGTGGCCTACGTGGGAGGTAAAGCCGTCTCTTCGACATCCCCTGTCCAGGAGCTCGACAAGGCGCTCAAGGAACTCAGAAAGCTCGAAGACACGTTTACCCATTCCGTTGCCCAGAGCTGGGCGGCGGCTCCCCCAGCCCGCGACATGGGCGAGGCAAAAATGGCGGCACCTGCCGAGTATGCCGCGTACATGACCGCGGCGAACGTTGCGGCCCAGATGCTGGAAGACCAGATCGGGGGGCGACATCCCGACATGGAGATCGAGCCGGCATTGCCCTGAGCGACGCGCAGGCACAGGTGATGCAGCCCGGGTACGTAGGGGTCGTGGGTGGCATTCTGCCGGTGTGCCGGCCGGATGGATATCTGGGTCACGCGGTTGAAGTAGTGCAGATGCTTCTCGCCGGCGATAGGCTTCGTTCCTTTCCGGAAGTCCAGCTGCCGCATGACTGTATCGTAGAAGCCCTCAGAACGGTCGATGTCCGAAACGGTGAGGTATATGTGGTCGATTCCGGTGACGTTGATCGGTGGCATATAGAAATGGACCCCGAATCCTGGACACTGCCTTAAGTGGAATCCGCCTCGGGTTTCAGGCTGCCCACTCGGGGGCAACCTGCTGGAAGTACACCGCATCCGGGGTACGTCGGTCCAGCGCGGTGTGACGTCGCCGGGTGTTGTAGAAATCGAAGTA
>Ga0209918_1000483_pt1 | contig 26164 bp, 24 predicted proteins | sample SalPonD_shore_MG_FD_185712 | JGI IMG/M metagenome (GOLD analysis project Ga0209918, IMG submission 185712) | Salt pond soil microbial communities from South San Francisco under conditions of wetland restoration - Salt Pond MetaG... | ecosystem: Environmental > Aquatic > Marine > Intertidal zone... | reverse complement strand
CTCTGGTGTGATCTCCTCCTCGGGTGTGATCTCCTCCTCGGGTGTGATCTCCTCCTCGGGTGTGATCTCCTCCTCGGGTGTGATCTCCTCCTCGGGTGTGATCTCCTCCTCGGGTCCCGATGGGGTAGCAGCGGTCATATCCTCTTCGTAAGGTCGTTCGTCGATCGCTTCAGGTTGCCGGGATTCGGATGTATGGCCTTGGTCCGGGGCAGTGGTTTCCGTAGATGGTGTTGTCACCGCTTCGGCGCCTTCGGGCGGCTCTCCGAAACCGAATTCGGTGTTGCAGCGGTGGCAGACAAAGATGGTATCCGGTTCGGCACCGTCGATCTGATATGCAGCCTGACAGTGGGGACATACAATACGCATGGGCAGTATGGTGACCGCTCTTTGCTGGTTTGTCATGCCGTTTACGACACATATTTGTTCGGTGCCAGTAAAGCTGACATTTCCGCTCTATCTGGCTACTGTTCGATGCATGATTGAAGCGCGTCAGCTGATGCTCCGTTACCCCTCCGGGAAAACGGCCCTCTCCGGAATCACGCTCCAGATCGAGAAGGGGAGTTTTGTCTATCTGACCGGGGAGAGTGGTGCCGGTAAGTCCTCGCTCCTCAAAACGCTGTACGGTGCCTTGCGGCCGACATCCGGCCAGTTGAATGTGCAAAGCCTCGATATGCGCGAGGCGCGTGAGGGACAGGTGCGGACACTGCGCCAGAATATCGGTGTCATTTTTCAGGATCACAAGCTGCTGTTTGCGCGTACCGTGTTCGAGAACGTGGCGCTGCCATTGAGGGTGCAGGGGTGGAAGCCGGACCGGCTGGTGCCGCGTGTCCGCAAGGTGCTCGAGTTCGTCGGACTGGAGGACCGGCTCTGGTCCTATCCGGAGGCGCTCTCCGGTGGTGAACAGCAGCGTGTGGCGATCGCGCGGGCCATGAGCTCGAGACCGCCCCTGCTGCTTGCCGACGAACCGACCGGGAATCTCGATATCGAGACGGCGCATCGCATCATGGATTATCTGGTGGAACTGAATCGTCATGGTACAACGGTGATCATGGCGACCCATGATCTGCAGCTGATGGAGGCCTTTCCGGGACAGCTGATTCGCCTGCATGCGGGCAGCCTGATGTCGGAGAACGTCTCTTTCGACGAGGCGATTGTCGGTGATACGCCGGAAGGGTCCGGTATCGATACGGGGGCGCTGCTGTGAGTTCTGATGTGAATACGCCGCCGGAGCAGCTCAAGCCGAGGCTTCCGGGCGGCTTCTCGTTGCCGCCCTTCGGGATCCATCAGGTTCTGGCACTGGTAATCGTCTGTGTCTCCTTGTGGGCGGTCGGCCTGTTGTGGCTGGGGATGCAGGCCGCCTCGCAGTGGACCGGAAGCTGGCAGCAGGATATTCGCCTGCATGTCTACCTCTCGTCGACAAAAAAGGATCGCCTCAAGGCCCTCGCCAAGGATCTGAAAACCCTGCCGGATGTCCGGGATGTGCGTATCGTGCCCCGCAGCGAAACCCGGCAGTGGCTCCATGGCTGGCTGGGCAGTACGGGCGTCGACGAAAGCGAACTGATGAACAGCCTTCCCTATAGTGTCGAGGTGATGCCGCGATCGAATGCCGGCCACTTTCTGTTTCGCGACATGCGTGACATGGCTCGTCGCTACGGTGCCAATGTGAATAAGCAGGAGCTGTTTCTGGTGCGGGCACATCGCTGGCTCAGCGGTATACGCAAACTGGCCTGGTTCGCCACGGCTGTGCTGGCCCTGGCTATGGCGATTATCATCTCCAATACCCTGCGCATGACCCTTCTGGCACGGGCGGATGAGGTGCAGCTGATGCGGTTGCTGGGCGCGCGTGAATGGTTCGTGCGGATGCCGTTCCTGCTGGAAGGGATGCTGCTGGGGGCGGGGGCAGGATTGTTCTCGTGGATTCTGCTGTGGCCGCTGGTCTTCGGTGCATCGGACTGGCTTTCAGCACTGCATGTCGATCTGCATGTCTTCTATCTACTGCCTCCCCTAGTGTTCTGCGGTGCAGTGGTCGGGTGTCTGGGGGCGTGGATTGCCACCGCTCGCCTGGCGGTGCCCGATGTCAAGGGCGCTTGACACGATCGCTTGCTTGTCTAAGTTTGGCACTCTATATTTAAGAGTGCTAATGAGCTGATAAGGAGGTCGTACGTTGTCGATTGCCGCTTTGGAAATGTCCAGCCTGTCGCTGTTTTATCAGGAGATGCGCGCCTTTCCCCGCTTGAAACGGGAAGAGGAGTATCGTCTTGCCAGGCAGTGGCACGACCATGGCGATCGTGAGGCGGCGAAGCGGCTGGTCTGCAGCAACCTCCGTGTGGTTGCCGGGATTGCACGTCAGTACAGGCATTACGGTCTGCCGGAGATGGATCTGATTCAGGAGGGAACCATCGGGCTGATGCACGCGGTCAAACGCTTCGATCCGGAGCGCGGCTTTCGGCTTGCGACCTATGCATCCTGGTGGATCCGGGCCTCGATTCAGGATTTCATCCTGCGTTCCTGGAGCATCGTCAAGCTTGGTACCAATAAGTTGCAGCGCAAGGTGTTCGCCGGCCTCAAGCAGGCCAAGAACAGCATTGCCGCCCTAGAGGGCAGGCAGGCCGATGAGGTGGGTGCCGAGTACGGATTGACCGGAATCGAATACCAGCAGGCGGCCACGGCATTTCTGCAGCGCGACGTATCGCTAGATGCGGGCGAGGATGCCCGGGCACTGGTGGAGACACTGCCGTCTCCGGAGGCTTCGCCGGAAGAGATCGTGGTGGAGTCCAACTGGCAGGATCATCGCAGCCGTGCACTGCAGCAGGCGATGGCCTCGTTGCCGGAACGCGATCGCCACATAGTCGAGCAGCGCCATCTGACCGATACACCGTCTACACTCAAGGAGCTTGCCGTACAGCTGGGCATTTCCATCGAACGGGTGCGCCAGCTGGAGTCCCGGGCGATGAAACGATTGCGCGAGGCCATGGTTTAACGCATCTCTTCGGATTGTTTGGAGAGGGAGACGAATCGGCTCCCTCTTTTCATTATGGCCCATAACCCGCATCATCCGCCTTCCAAGCTGGATCAGTTCGACGAGGAGAGGTGTATCGGGTGACACAGGAACTGCCGCCGCGGTTCGACGCGCAGGAAATCGAGAAAAAATGGCAGGAGGTCTGGGAGCGGGAGCAGATTGACCGGGCATCTGACGATCCAGCCGATGGCAGGCCGCGCTACTACTGCCTAGCGATGTTTCCCTATCCCTCCGGCAATCTGCATATGGGCCATGTACGCAACTACTGCCTAGGCGATGCGGTGGCGCGTTACAAGCGCATGCAGGGTTTCAACGTGTTACATCCCATGGGATGGGATGCCTTCGGGCTGCCGGCTGAGAACGCGGCAATCAAGAATCAGTTGCCGCCGGCCGAGTGGACCTACGGCAACATTGATCAGATGCGCGTGCAGCTGAAACGGCTCGGCCTCTCCTACGACTGGTCGCGCGAGATCGCCACCTGCCGTCCCGAATACTATCGCTGGGAGCAGTGGCTCTTCACCAAACTGATGGAGAAGGGACTCGCTTATCAGGCCGAGGCGGAGGTCAACTGGTGCGGGCCGTGCCACACCGTGCTGGCCAACGAACAGGTGGTCGACGGCGTATGCTGGCGCTGCGATACGCCGGTCGAGCGCAAGAGTCTGAAACAGTGGTTTATCCGCATCACCGATTATGCCGAGGAGCTGCTCAACGATCTCGATGCACTCAAGGGTTGGCCGGAGAAGGTGGTCGGCATGCAGCGCAACTGGATTGGCCGCTCCACCGGTGCCGAGGTCTTTTTTCCAATCGAGGGCGACACTGAGGGGAACAATCCGACGCTCGATATCTTCACCACCCGTCCCGATACGCTGATGGGCGTGACCTATATGGCGGTGGCCGCAGGCCATCCTCTGGCCCAAAAGGCTGCCGAAAATCACCCCGAGCTGGCTGCTTTCATCGAGGAGTGCGCGCACGTCTCCACCAAGGAGGCGGACATGGCGACCATGGAGAAGAAGGGCATGCCGCTCGGCATCAACGCCATCCATCCGATTACCGGCGAGAAGGTGCCGGTCTGGGTCGCCAACTTCGTGCTGATGGGCTACGGCACTGGGGCGGTCATGAGCGTGCCGGCACACGATGAGCGTGACCACGAGTTCGCCAGGAAATATGGTCTTCCGATCAAACAGGTGATTGCTCCGAAAGAGGGTGAGGCCGATGTCGACACGGCGGCTTTCACCGAGCCTGGGGTATTGGTCAACTCGGGCGATTTCGATGGCTTGGCCTCCGAGGACGCCAAGCAGGCGGTCACCAGAGCGCTTTCGGGTGCCGGGAAAGGTGAGAAGCGGATACAGTACCGCTTGCGTGACTGGCTGGTCTCCCGCCAGCGCTACTGGGGTGCACCAATACCGGTGATCCACTGCGACGATTGCGGCGCCGTGCCGGTACCGGAGGATCAGCTACCGGTGGTGTTGCCCGAGGATCTGCAGCCGACCGGGGGCGCCAGCCCACTGGCGACGCACGAATCGTTCGTCCATGCCGATTGCCCTAAGTGTGGCAAGCAGGCCAGGCGCGAGACCGACACCTTCGATACCTTCATGGAATCCTCGTGGTATATGGCGCGCTATACCAGTCCGCGTAACGATGAGACGATGCTCCACCGGGAGCCGGTAAAGCGCTGGATGCCGGTGGACCAGTATATCGGCGGTGTGGAGCACGCCGTGCTGCATCTGCTCTATGCCCGCTTCTACCACAAGCTGATGCGCGATGAAGGCCTCTTCACGGATGAAGAGGGGGGCAGCGAACCGTTCACCAACCTGCTGACGCAGGGCATGGTGCTCAAGGACGGTGCCAAGATGAGCAAGTCCAAGGGCAACACGGTCGATCCGAATGAGATTATCGCCACCTACGGCGCCGATACGGCACGCCTGTTTACGCTCTTTGCCGCACCGCCCGACAAGGATCTGGAGTGGCACGAGGCCGGTGTCGAGGGCGCGCACCGTTTTCTGCATCGCGTCTGGCGATTGCTCGGCAAGGTCGTGGCAGCTGTTCCGGAAGGCGGGGGCGATGACGCTGCCGTGATCGATCTTCGGCGTACCATCCATACGACGATCCAGCGGGTGACGCACGCCTTTGATCACGGCTTCGCCTTCAATGTGGCGATCGCCGCGTTGATGGAGCTGAGCAATGCCCTTCAGGCGTTCGCCCCGGCAAGTCCAAAGGGTGTCGAGGCGCTCCGAGAGGGGATGCAGGCGCTGATCGCCATGCTGGTGCCGTTCGTGCCGCATTTTGCCAGCGAGTGCCACGAGAAAATGGTGCTCAAGGGGCTTGCGGTGACCGCCGCATGGCCGCAGGTGGATGAGTCGGCGCTGGTATCGGACGAGGTGGAACTGGTGGTGCAGGTGAACGGTAAGAAGCGTGGCAGTATCTCCGTACCGGCCGATGCCGATCAGGATGCCGCGCTGGCACAGGCCCGAAACAGCGGGTCAATCGCCCGCTGGCTGGAGGATGTGGAGGTGGTCAAGGTGATTCTGGTACCGGGGCGTCTGCTGAATCTGGTGGTGAGGCCGCAATGAATACGCTGAGTGGATCGCTTCGGCTGTTTCCGTTTGCCGTGTGGTTCTGCACGCTGCTGGTGTTGAGCGGCTGCGGCTATCATCTGGCGGGCCAGGGTCGTGGCATGATGCCTGCCGACGTCAAGACCATTTTCGTATCGGGCAGTGGCGATGCCGCCAAGCAGACGGTGCCGCTGATGCGCAATTATGTACGCGATCATGCGGATGGTTACACGGTGACCAAGGAGCAGGATCTGGCAGATGCCGAACTTCATATCGGCGACATGACGGAGAGTTTCACCCCGTCCGCTTTCGACACACAGGGTGTGGTCACGACCTATACCTTGACGCTTTCCGGTTCATTGAGTCTGCTCAAGGGGGGGGAATCCATCTGGTCGAGCGGAAGTATCCGGCAGACAGGCACCGTCTATGCGGTGGGCGGACCGGCCGGCATCGAGTCCAACCGCGCACGCATGCGCGAAGACCTGCAGCGTCAATGGGTGCAGGAGGCCTGGGTCAGGCTTGCATCCGGATTCTAGCGTCGTGTCTGTTGTGGTGTGGTTCGTCCGTGGATGGTCGATGAACGGACCGGGGATGCTGGCCCGGTGAAGGTCGGTGTCGCCCAGCTTTTTCCACCTAGGCATCAAGCCTACTATCTCTTCGGCGAGGACCATGATGCGCTCTTCGAAGCGGCCGAGGGGTTGCTTCATTGGGAGTCGGACGAGGCCCAGCTTATTCGGGTGGATGCCGATGAGATCGCCCGGATCGAGGTCGAGGGGCGCAACGGCAGCCTTTTCGGTGCCACCGCATGTCACGCCATGGTACGCAATGCCGAAAGTGCCAGATCCAAACAGATCGAACAGCTATTCTCGCTGATCGCCAATCCTCCGGCACAGTTGCGACTGATCGTATGCGCCGCCGGCATCGAGTCGCGCAAGGCGCTACACAAACGGATGCTGGCGAGCGATGGCGTGGCCTGCTGTCATTTTCCTCGCCCCAGTTCCGAGCAGTTCCGCAGCTGGCTTGAGAGCGAGGTCGAAAAGGCTGGCCTGCAGCTCAGCGCGGATGCGGTCGAACTGCTCGCCGATCGCCTGGACGGGATGCGCCAGGCTGCAAGGCAGGCGATCGAGCGAATGCGCCTTTACGATGACGGATGCGGCGAGACCTTGGAGATGGAGGTGGTGGGCGACCTTCTGGGCGAGCGCAGCCCGGAGGATCTCGGAGCCTACTGTACGGCGGTTGCGGCACGTTCCCCCAAAGCGTTGTCGGTCCTCCGGCACCTGCTGCGTGACGAACAGGTTGCCGAGCTTCAGGTGCTGGGTTGGCTCTCCAACCGGTTGCAGCAGCTTCTTCTCTATCTCTGGTACGCGGCCGATAACCCGCGTACCGCCGCCTCGAAGGCCCGGCTTTTCGGTGATGCCCGTAAGCTGGTACCGCAGGAGGTAAAGCAGTGGCGGGCAGGAGAGTTGATTCGTGCCCTGCAGTGGGTCACCGAGACGGAGGCTTTGTTGAAAGGCGCTTCTATTGAGGACAAGGCGGTAGTGATGGAGCGTTTGACCCTGCGACTTCTTCAGGGGGATCACACATGAAGGAAGGGGCAAGGGCCTTTTTCGAACGCGACTGGCAGGAGTTTGAGCGCCGCCATGTGTGGCACCCTTATGCCCCGATGCTCGATCCCGCTCCCGTCTATCCCGTAGTCCGGGCCGAGGGCGTCAGGCTGGTGTTGGAGGATGGGCGCGAGCTGATCGACGGGATGGCTTCGTGGTGGTGTGCCATCCACGGTTACAATGTGCCCGAATTGAACGAGGCTGCCCGTGCCCAGCTCGATGACATGGCGCATGTGATGTTTGGCGGATTGACGCACCGGCCGGCGGCGAAGCTGGCCGCCCAGCTGGTCGATATCACGCCTGAATCGCTGCAATACGTTTTCCTGTGCGATTCCGGATCGGTCTCGGTCGAGGTGGCGATCAAGATGGCACTACAGTACTGGCGGGCGAAAGGGGAGGAGCGCAAGCAGCGGCTGTTGACCATTCGTCACGGTTACCACGGCGATACCTTCGGTGCGATGTCGGTATGTGATCCGGTCAACGGCATGCACCATCTCTTTGCCGGCATGTTACCGCAGCATCTCTTTGCCGATGCGCCGAAGGCACGCAGTGATGCTGATTGGAACGACAGTGATATCGACAGCTTCAGGCAGCTGATTGAAGATCACCATGATGAACTTGCTGCCGTGATTCTGGAGCCCGTTGTTCAGGGAGCTGGCGGTATGCGTATCCATGCGCCGGAGTTTCTGAGGCAGGTTCGTGCCCTGTGTGACGAGTATGATGTGCTGCTCATTCTTGACGAGATTGCCACCGGGTTCGGGCGTACGGGCAGGCTGTTTGCCTGCGAACATGCTGGCATCGCTCCGGATATCATGTGTCTGGGCAAGGCGTTGACCGGTGGTTACATGACCCTGGCCGCGACCATGGTCAACGAACGGGTCTGCCGGGGCATTCATGCGGACCATGGCGGTGTGTTGATGCACGGACCGACTTTCATGGCCAATCCTCTGGCATGCAGTGTCGCCTCGGCCAGTATCGAACTGCTGCTGGATAGCCCATGGAAGGAACGCGTCGCCCGCATCGAGGCGCAACTCAGGCGCGAGCTGGGTGCCTGTTTGGAGCTTTCCGGCGTGGCCGATGTGCGGGTGATTGGGGCCGTGGGTGTGGTCGAGATGCATGCACCGGCTGAAATGGGTATCATCCAGCCGCGTTTTGTGGAAGAGGGCGTATGGGTCAGGCCGTTCGGAAAACTGGTCTACGTCATGCCGCCCTATGTGATCGAGCCTAGTGACCTCAGTCACCTTACTGCGGCCATTCGTCGGGTAATCTCGGCGCAATAGCCACTTCGCCCGCTCTTCCCGGGCGGCAAGTACTAATTTTTTCTGGATTTAGGGGTTTATGAACCGTTCAACTGTTCTGGGAATCGTCTTCGGCCTGATGCTCATCATCGGGTCCATCTTTCTTTCGGCCGTCGATCCCGGTGTCTATGTGAATGGGCCCGGGCTGCTGATCGTGCTTGGGGGCACCATCGCAGCCACGTTGGTCAGTTATCCGATGCAGGAGGTGCGTCGTGTGCTGCGTGTGCTCGGGTACGTACTGCATCACGAGGAGTATTCGATCCGAAAGGATGTGGCCGAGATCGCGCATGCTGCGAGGCTGCGCATGCGGGGTGACTTCGCGCGTATCGAGGACCAGCTGGACCGTATCCACAATCCCTTTCTTCGCACGGCTATCCAGTTGGTGGTGGATGAGACGCCGCAGGAAGAGGTGGTCAATATCCTGAACTGGCGGATTGCACGATTGCGCGAACGCGAGCGGGCGGAGGCCCAGATCTTTCACACCATGAGCACCTATGCGCCAGCATTCGGCATGTTCGGTACGCTGGTCGGCATGGTCAATATGCTCTACTCGATCAACGGTCCCGATCTGCTCAATACCGGGCACAACATGGCCGTGGCGCTGATGACGACCCTGTATGGCCTGATTCTCTCCAATCTGATCTTCAAACCGGTGGCTATCAAGCTGGAGCGGCGTACGGAGACCCGCGTGCTGGTGATGCACATGATCGTCGAGGGCACGGTATTGCTGGTCGAGAACCGGAGCCCTGGTTTCATCAGCGAGACTCTGAAGTCGTTTGTCGCACAGCATGACGATGAGCTGAAGGGGGCGAGAAAGTACGAGGATGAGTTGCGCGAGCCGAATCTGATCGGGTCGAAGCTGAGAAAGAAGGAAGCGGAAGAGGGGATAGGTGAACAGGCCTCCGGATGAGATGGACCCGGAGATGGCTGCGCGCCGGATGCTGGGGCACAGCAGGCCGGGCAACTGGGGGCCGCCGGCTCCACAAGCGTCCCTCTCCTCCAAGGAGAGCGAGAGCTGGATGGTGGCCTACCTCGACCTGATCACTCTGCTGTTGACGTTGTTTGTGATCCTTGGTGCATTGAGCCATGCCAAGGCCGGGGTCAATGTGAAGAAGGGTCTTGAAGAGGCAGCACAGGCTAAAGCGAAGCATACGAAGAAAGACTCCCTTGATGCCACCATCAAGCATTCCGGGCCGCGGCAGGGGGTGCAGAAGGCGTTGAACCGCGTGATCGGCGGCAACTCGCTGGGCGGCGTGATGGACGTTAAGGTGCATCCGGGCCGCATCCGCCTGCAGATGGATGCCAAGATGCTCTTTCCACTCGGCAGCGCCGAGTTGAAGCCAGCCGGCAAACGGATGCTAAAGAAAGTGGCCGAACTCTTTCATGATTATGGATCAGAGCTCTCGGTAGAGGGGAATACCGATAGTGTTCCTATCAGTGGCGGGCGATTCCACTCCAACTGGGAGCTCTCATCCGCCCGTGCCGTGACCGTGGTCGAAGCACTCGAGTCCCAAGGGGTGCCGCGTGACCGGATGCGCGCAGTCGGACTGGCCGACACGAAACCGGTGGCATCAAACGACACCGAAGAGGGGCGTGCCCGCAACCGGCGTGTCGATTTTGTCATGGAGCTGGGCCCTGAATTCATACGGAAGCGCTGAGGCCGGTTACTTGCCCTTCCGAATCACCACCATCTTCTCCTCGCTCATCTCCTGCATGGCATAGCGTATACCCTCACGACCGAGGCCCGAATCCTTGGCGCCGCCATACGGCATGTGGTCAACCCGGTAGGTGGGAAAGTCGTTGACGACGACGCCGCCTACCTCGAGCCGGTCTATGGCGTTCTGGATATGTTCAAGGCTGTTGCTGAAGATGCCGGCCTGCAGGCCGAAACGGGAGTGATTGACGCGATTAATCGCATCATCCATGTGGTCGAAAGGTGTTACGGTGACGACCGGACCGAAGAGCTCCTCCCGGCAGATCTTCATCTTCTCTTTTGTATTGGTCATGATGGTCGGTTCGATGATGTTGCCGCATCCACTTTTGAGGCGGCGGCCGCCATGGGCGACCTTGGCACCGTCCGTTTTGGCCTCATGGATCCACGACATGATGCGGTCCGCTGCCTCGGTGTCGATGACCGGTCCCAACACGATATCCTTGTTTTTCGGATTGCCTGTTTTCAGCGATGTGGCCTGCCGGATGAGCAGGTCCAGGAATGGTTCGTAGACACACCGGTGCACGTAGATGCGCTGAACGGCGATGCAGCTCTGGCCAGCTTGGGCGAATCCCCCCAGCGCGCACCGTTCGGCCGCCCATTCGAGATCGGCCGACATATCGACGATGGTGCCCGAGTTGCCGCCCAGCTCGAGCGCGACCCGCTTATTCCCGGCTTGTGATTTCAGCTGCCAGCCAACCTTGGGGCTGCCCGTGAAACTGATCATCCGGACCGACGTCTCCTTGAACAGCATCCGGGCGTCCTGGTGTTGCATCGGGAGGACGTTCAGGCTGCCGGCCGGCGCACCGGCCTCGCTGGCGATTCGAGCCATGATCAGGGCCGAGATCGGGGTGCTGGAAGCGGGTTTGATGATGCACGGATTGCCAACAGCGAGTGCCGGAGCGACCTTGTGTGCGACTAGGTTTAGCGGGAAATTGAACGGGCAGATGCCCATGATCGTGCCGATAGGTTCGCGAATAGTATAGCCTTCGTAACCGACGCCGCGTTCGTTGCCGTCCATCGGGATGATCTCGCCGCCGAAGCGTTTGGCCTCTTCCGCTGCCCACGAAAAGACCGACATGGTTCGGTTCAGCTCCTGTTCGGCAAACAGGCGCGGTTTGCCGCCCTCAAGGATCAGGGTGTCGACGATTTCGGTGGTGGAATCGCGCAACCCGTCGGCGATGTTGGCTAGGATATGGGCCCGCTTGATGCGGGGCATGGATCGCATTTCGGCAAAGGCATCGGCACATCCCCGGATGGCCTCCCGGATATGTTTCTTGCCGGCCATGGCCACCGAGGCGATGACGGTGTCGTTGTACGGGTTGCGAACCTCGATGTTCGAATCGCTCTCTTGAGCCTTGCCGTTGATCCACAGGTAGAACGTTGGTGTGTTGCGCATGCCACGACACCCCCGGAGCCGATATACATCATTACTCTAGCATAGATAACGGGACCATTCGGTGGTGGCCCGAACAATCGATTTTTTGTCGTTTTACATGTAGCGCCGGAGATGCGGCATGGGTACACTGCCGCGCTCATGGATCAACGCTATATCCGCAACTTCTCCATCATCGCCCATATCGATCACGGTAAGTCGACGCTGGCTGATCGCCTGATCGAGGAAACGGGCGCGCTCTCCGAACGCCAGATGAAAAAGCAGGTGCTCGATTCAATGGCACTGGAACAGGAGCGCGGCATCACCATCAAGGCTCAGACGGCCAGTCTCAGTTATGCGGCCAAGGATGGTGTGTCCTATATGCTGAATCTGATCGACACGCCGGGGCATGTCGATTTTACCTATGAGGTGTCGCGCTCGCTGCAGGCCTGTGAGGGGGCGCTGCTGATCGTTGATGCCACGCAAGGGGTCGAGGCGCAGACACTGGCCAATGTCTATCTGGCACTGGAGAACGATCTGGAGATCATCCCGGTCATCAACAAGATCGACCTGCCGAGCGCCGATGTCGACGAGGCGAGGCGTCAGATCGAGGAGGTGATTGGGCTCGACGCCGCCGATGCGATCGCTGTATCGGCCAAGACAGGCGAAGGAGTTGATGATGTGCTGGAAGCGATCGTGCACCGCGTGCCGCAACCGAGCGGGGATGGCGAGGCACGGCTTCAGGCGCTGATTGTCGATTCGTGGTTCGATTCGTATGTCGGTGCCGTGGCGCTGGTGCGCGTCTTCAACGGTGCCATTAAGAAGGGTGACAGGGTCCGTCTGATGTCCACCGGCACCTTTTACGAGGTGCAGGATGTCGGCGTCTTCCTGCCGTTGCCGGTTTCCCGTGAGGTGCTCAACCCCGGAGAGGTCGGTTTCATGATCTGTGGGATCAAGCAACTGGCCGACCTGAAGGTGGGTGACACGGTGACGCTGGATCGCCAGCCGGCCGAGCAGGCGCTTCCGGGCTATCGTGAGCCCAAGCCGATGGTTTTCTCCGGGCTCTATCCGGTCGATTCCGCCGACTACAGCGAACTGCGCGACGCCCTAGAACGACTTCACCTGAACGATCCGGCCTTTACCTTCGAGCCGGATAACTCCGCGGCGCTCGGTCTGGGCTTCCGTTGCGGGTTTCTCGGCATGCTTCACATGGAAATCGTTCAGGAACGACTGGAGCGCGAGTATGGCCTCGACCTGATCTCGACCGCGCCGTCGGTGGTATACCGGGTGACCATGACCGACGGGGCGGAGCGCGAGATTTCGAATCCCAGTGAGTTTCCCGAGCCCCAGGCGATCGGTCATATCGAGGAGCCGACTGTGACGGCCAATATCTTCGTGCCGGAAGAGTTCGTCGGTGCCATGATGAAGCTCTGCCAGGAGCGCAGAGGTGTCCAGGAGGACATGAAGTTTATCGGTCAGGGCCGCGTGATGCTGACCTACAACCTGCCGTTGGCCGAGATGGTGATCGATTTCTACGACAAGCTGAAGTCGGTGTCGCGTGGCTATGCCTCAATGGATTACGAGCTGTCAGGCTTCCGGGAGGACGATGTCGTCAAACTCGATGTGTTGGTGCACGGCGATCCAGTCGATGCCCTGTCGCTGATCGTGCACCGTTCGATCGCCGAATCGCGGGGTCGTGATCTGGTCAAGAAACTGCGCGAACTGATTCCTCGCCAGCAGTTTGATGTTCCCTTGCAGGCCGCTATCGGCGGCCGTATCTTGGCTCGGGAGACGGTGAAGGCCGTGCGCAAGAATGTCACGGCCAAGTGTTATGGCGGTGATATCACGCGCAAGCGCAAGTTGCTGGAGAAACAGAAAGCCGGCAAGAAGCGCATGAAGGCGATCGGTAACGTGGAAGTACCGCAGGAGGCCTTTCTGGCTGTCCTGAAGCTGGGGGAGGGGAAGTGATACCGGAGAAGAGAAAGAAACCTGCGTGGCGGGAATGGCTCGAATCGCTTCTGGTGGTGGCGGTTATCGCCTTTGTGATCCGCAGCTTCGTGATTGCGCCGTTCAAGATTCCCTCGTCCAGCATGGTGCCGACGCTGGATGTCGGCGATTACATCTTCGTGTTGCGCTACCCTTACGGCATACGTCTTCCCTTTACCGACCTGCAGTTCTTCCCCTCACCGCCGAAAAGGGGCGATGTGGCGGTATTCGACTACCCCGACGACCGAAGCAAGGACTATATCAAGCGTATTGTCGGCCTGCCGGGTGACGAGATCCGCTATGAGGACAATAAGCTCTACATCAACGGCAAGGAGATGCCGCTCAAACAGATTGGCAAGCGTGTTTATTTCATGGCGGATGGCGCTGCGGATGTCTCCGGCCTGTACCGGGAACGTCTGTTCGATGTGACGCATGAGGTATTGCGCAAGGATTTTTCCATCAAGGATGGCTCTTGGAAGGTGCCGCCGGGGCACTATTTCGCCATGGGCGATAATCGTAATAACTCGCGCGATTCGCGTTTCTGGGGCTTTGTGCCGCAGTCCTATCTGGTCGGCAAGGCGGTGGTGATATGGTGGTCTTGGAACAATCATGAGGATACGGTTCGATGGAACCGCATCGGATCAGTGGTACACTAAGGGTTCCGGTGATGCATATGAATCGTAACGAGGCAGGTTTTTCACTGATCAAGATGTTCCTGGTCTTGGCCATTCTGGCCGGGGCCGTTTCGGCCGCCTATCGTATCATTCCGGTGTACAACACCTACTGGAAGGTACAGGACACCTTCGATTCGGTGGCGCACAACCTCTCCGATCGTTCCGAGTCGGAGATCCGAATCCGACTTCCCGATCTTCTGCATGTCCAGTATGTCAATCGGTCGGATCTTCCGAAGGCGTTCTACGACAATCTCGAGATCAAGGCGGATGGAGGGCGTGTCGAGATCTCCTCCCGTTATCATGTATCCGTATGGTTGCTGGGCAAGCCGGAACGTGCTCCGGATCAGGATGAACAGGCTGGGTCCGAGCCGCAGGGTCTGGACAAGTGGCGTAACAAGGCTCGTCTTGATTTCGATTTCCATCCCCATGCCGAAACACCCTGAGACCGCTTCGGCGAACGCCCTTCAGAACTGTATCGGATATTGTTTTCGGAACCCCGAACTGCTGCAGCGTGCCTTGACCCATCGCTCGGCGGCTGCGGTTCATATGGAGCGGTTGGAATTTCTCGGCGATGCCGTGCTGGGTGCGGTGATTGCAGCGAGACTTCATGAACGGTTCCCCGAGGCGACGGAGGGGGATCTGTCCCGCATGCGGGCATCTCTGGTGCGTCGCGAAGGTTTGCAGGTCGTGGCGCGGCAATGGCAGCTTTCGTCATACCTGAAGGTGGGTGAGGGCGAACGGAATGTCGGCGGCGTTAAATCCCCTTCGATTGTGGCCAATGCCGTTGAAGCGGTGATCGGTGCCATCTATGAGGATGGCGGCTGGGAGGCCGCAAGTCGCGCCGTGCTGTCGGCATGGCAGGAACTCATCGCGGATGTCGATATGGCGGGACTGCGCGATGCCAAAACTCGCCTTCAGGAGTATACGCAGGCGCAAGGGTGGGGGTTGCCCCAATACAGGTCGATTGATCTCGGTGTCGGGATGTCGCCGCGCTTCTCGGCAGAGTGCTGGATTCAGGGAAGCCGGGCAGGACAGGGGCGGGGTGACAGGAAGAAGATAGCCGAGACGCGAGCGGCCGAGATGGCATGGTCGCGGTTTCACGGCGAGTGACATGCGAGCATTGCGACGAAAAGTGTCACAGGTATTCGGATGCTATGCTTGGGCGTTGGTATGATTAGCATTCACATTTTATGAGGAGGAGAAGGATGAAGAAGAAACTGATGATGTTAACCTGTACGGCGATGCTGGTGGGCAGTGTGGCATGGGTGCCGCAGGCCGATGCGGCAGCTTGGAATAAATGCAAGATGTGCCACAATTTCACCTCGAAAAACAAGATGGGGCCGGGCCTGGCTGGCGTGGTCGGACGCAAAGCCGGCAGCAAGTCCGACTTCCATTACACCTTCGTCCGCTACATCAAGGGAGATGGCTGGACCTGGGATGAAGCGCATCTGCGAGCGTTTATGTGCAACTCCACAAAAGCGATCCGGCAGTTCACGAACAATCCGCATGCCAGAACGGCGATGCCCGCCCAGCGTGTCTGCGACAAGAAGCAGCAGGATGAGGTTCTGGCCAAGTTGAAGGAAGTGTCGAAATAGAGAAGCAGACGCCAAATTCGAACGCCGGCGCGGCGGCAACAACCGCCTCGCCGGCGGATCAGGGTTACCGCTGCGGTACCATCGCGTTGCTAGGACGACCGAATGTCGGCAAGTCCACGCTGATGAATCGTATCATTGGCGCGAAGGTGGCGATCGTGACACCGAAGCCGCAAACCACCCGTCACCGCATCCTCGGTATCTACACCGATGAGGCGCGCCAAGTGGTATTCGTCGACACGCCCGGTGTCCATCAGGGGGAGAAACAGCTCAACCGCAACATGGTCAGGGTAGCCTATGCGGCGGCGCAGGAGGCGGATGTACTGGCGATCATGCAGGATGTGTCCAGGCCACTGGATCGGGGTACGCGTACCCTGATCGAACGGTTCGCCCACAGTGGGCTGGACCAGCCTCGGCTTCATATCCTGAACAAGGTCGACCGCATCAATAAAGAGCTGCTGTTGCCGCGCCTTCAGGAGGTGCAGAAACTCGACCCGGACGCGGCTGCCTATGTGCCTGTCTCGGCTGCCAAGGGAGTGCAGGTAGAGGCGCTGCTTGATGTGCTGACACAGCAATTGCCGGTGGGCGAGCCTGTCTATGATCCGGATTGGTTTACAGATCAGAGTCAGCGCACGCTCGCTTCCGAGTATGTGCGCGAACAGGTCTTCATGGCCATGCATCAGGAAATTCCGTTTCAGACGGCCGTGGATATCGAAGCTTTCCGCGAACTGGAGGATTGTCTCGAGATCGATGCGGTGATCCTGGTTGGAAGCGAGCGACACAAGCCCATGCTGATCGGCAAAAGCGGGGAGAAGCTGAAGCGCATTGGCATGCAGGCGAGGCAGGGGCTGGAGGAATTGCTTGGTTGTCATGTGCGGTTGCATCTCTGGGTTAAGGTGCAACCGGGCTGGTTCGATGATCCCCGGCACCTGAACGATCTGGGGCTTGGCGCCTGAATCACCGCTGTTGTTGGTAAGGCAGTCATGAGTGAGGTGCGTGATCGGGCGATGCTTCTCAGGCGGATCGCCTATGGGGAGAGCTCTCTGGTTGTCCATATGCTGACGGCCGGGCATGGGCGTATTGCTCTGATGGCCAAGGGTGCTCGTCGCGCCAAAAGTCCGTTTCGCGCGACGCTCGCACCCCTTCATGAGTTGGATGTTGCATGGCGTCCCGGACGGACCGGAATGGGCACATTGACCGGTGCGGAGCGAGGTGAGCCGCTTCTGCCGGAGCATCTGATGTACGATGGCCTTGAGTTGTCGGCGCTTGCATCCGGCATTTTCCAGGAGGGCGAACCCCAGGGCTTTGAGGAGTTGCGTATGGCCTGCCGTCTGCTGGCGGAACGCGCCGGTACGACGGGGCTACTGGCCGCCGCCTGGTACTTGCTGGACCAGGGTGGCTGGGTGGGAAGCCTGGGCCACTGCTGGCACTGTGGACGTGAGGCCGAACCTCTCTACTGGTCCAAAGGCTATCTGCACTGTGCCGATTGCGATCGGGGAGCGGAGGTCAGTCGTGGGGCATGTCGAGGCATTCTTGGTCATATGCGGAGTCCAAGGGTATATTTGCCAGAGCATGATGTGCGGACTTGGCGGACCATGGTGCAGGATGTGTTGCGCCTGCACGGACTGAGAATCCTCTCCAGTCTTGCCAGTCAGAATAACTCCGCCAATAGGAGGGATGCATGAATCTGGGTGTGAATATCGACCATATTGCCACGATCCGGCAAGCAAGGCGGACCTCCTATCCCGACCCCGTGGAGGTGGTCGAACTGTGCCTGGCCGGCGGGGCGGACGGTATTACTGCCCACCTGCGGGAGGATCGTAGGCACATTCAGGATGACGATATGCAGCGGCTGGCGGTCTGGCCGGGTCTTCACCTCAATATGGAGATGGCGGCGACGGAGGAGATGGTCGGCATCTGCAGCCGTCTGGCGCCGGCGGCGTGTTGTCTGGTGCCGGAAAAGCGCGAGGAGTTGACCACCGAGGGTGGCCTCGATGTGGCGGCGCACCGTGATCGTCTGGAGGATGTGGTCGGTCGTCTGAACGATGCCGGTGTACGGGTTTCGATGTTTATTGATGCCGATCCCGAACAGGTGCGTGCATCGCGTGCGATTGGTGCGCCCGTGGTGGAGCTGCATACCGGACACTATGCGGACCTCGAAGGCGAAGAGCAGGCGCGTGAGTTGTCCAGGGTCAGGGAGGCAGCCGGTCTTGCCGCCGATCTCGGGTTGATCGTCCATGCCGGGCACGGGCTGACGCTCGGAAATACGCCGGCGATTGTGGCAATCGATGAGATCGTCGAACTCAATATCGGCCATGCCATCGTGGCGGACGCCATTTCCAAGGGGCTGAAGCAGGCAGTAGCAGATTTCAAGGGCATCATGGCCCGCAGATGAGTGTCGTCGGTGTAGGAACGGACCGGATTCTGGTGGCACGCGTGGCCGGCTCGCTGGATCGTTTCGGCGATCGCTTCGTTCGGCGCGTCTATACTGCCAGGGAGTTTGAACAGGCCGCGGCGAAGAGCGATACGGCGCGCAGACTGGCCATGCTGTTTGCCGCCAAAGAGGCTGTGGCCAAGGCGCTGGGCACCGGGTTCCGGCAGGGGGTGGCACCCGCTCATATCGAGACCCTTCATCTGGCTTCGGGCAAGCCGGAGGTGACATTGCATGATGGTGCTGCTGCAGTAGCTCGTCGGCTCGGGGTGGCCAGCGTGCATGTCTCCCTGACCGATGATGACGGTGTGGCAATGGCGTTTGCCATTGCCGAAACCGTATAATCCCCGGTTTTTCGCTAGGACGGACCGATGCTGTCTTCGGGTTATTTCCGTTATCGCTGGAGTTTCTACCGGCCCATTCTGGAGCGCGGTGAGAATCCGGCCGATCTGTGCCGGATTGATGCCAGCGAACTGCCCCTTCATATGGTGGGTGAAGATGCGCGGGAATACATCCCCTATGCGGTTCACCCCGAGCTCTCCAAATCCCTTTCGGCCTCCATTCGTCGCCTGCATGACTATATGGAACGGTATGTGATCCGGGGAGAGAAGGTCTCCGCGCATCAACTGCCGGTGCCCGATGCGACATCCCGGGGTATGATGCAGCACCTGCGTGCCATCTATCCTCATCTCTCTTCGCATCTGTTACGCCACTGGTGCGCCGATCCCTATGGTGGGATCGCTCTGCACCGTACCCTGCAGGCGCTATGGAAACAGGCCTGGCGTCAGGAGCGGCAGGAACGGGCCCCTTGGGCAGTGGCGGTCAATATCCTGCTGTTGCGGTTGTTGCGGACCACCATCTCGCAGTTGCCCGAAGCCAGTGCCGGGCAAGCCAATCATGTGGTGATGAGTGTGATCGGTGGCGCCTATCTCTGGTCTATGCAGCGTTTTCTGGAAACAAATGCGGAGCATGCCGTTGAAGTGGAGCGGATTCCCCGGCATGAGGTGCTGATCATTCCGGCAACACCGATCGCCTTCTTCCCGAAGACGGAGGATGGCCTGTTCTCCGATGCGCCTCATCTCCTGTTGTCGTATGGACTCGAACCGGACCTTGCCCCGCGTATGCGCAGTGTGATGCGCGAAGCCTCGGGATTGACGGGAAAGGAGATCCTGGCCCGGCTTGCCAGGGACCGAATGGGCGATCATCTGTTAAAACGCAGCTGGGCACGCCTCTGCCTGTGGGACCTTGCGGCCTCGAGCGGACAGGGTGCTTGGATGACATGGGCGCTCGATAGCAAACGCCTGGATCAGCTCCTGACACGCACAAAGGAGCTGGCCGGTGTGCTGGAGGATTCGCTGGAACCGATGCGCGGCCATCTTTTCGCCGACTGGCTTTTGGCGCAGATGCAGGCGGATCGCAAGGCGGATCAGCTGACGCCGTGGCGTCAGGATCTTCGGACCCTGATGGCCTTCCGGGTGTTTGATGCCGATGTTCATGTGGAGACGGCACGTCGAAGGTCCGAGCGGGCCTGGTACGACCGTTATGCCGACATTGTCGGCAAGGGACGGGGAGACGAGGCATCACGTGCGCTGGAGTCGGCCTTCCATGCCGGAAAGGTGGTGTTGCTGCAACCCGATTTCTCCCGTCCGCTGCATGTCGGCAAGGGTTTTTCGGGTCAGCAAGCTGCCCTGCGTGTGGACTGGACGGATTATCTGCATGGAATGCACAACCTCTACGAGGGAAACATGCAACGCTTTCTGGAACAGGTGTTTATGCCGGGGGTGTTGCAGCTTCTGGAGTGTCGGGAAGGGGTCTTTCTGGATGAGTTCGGTGGTTCGGGGTGCAGCCTGCGCGGTGAACCTTTGATTCTGCTGCAGACAGGCATGTCCCTGTGTCGACAGCTACATCTCTGGTATTCGGAGATGCAGAAAAGCGATGCGGAAGAGGATGGATGGCCGGCTCCCTCGACCTGCCTCGCCCTGAGCGGAAACTGGACGGTTGCGACACATACACACCCCCGTTTCGGTCAGTTCAGGATGGCCTATGCCCCCGCGCTCAGGGAGGCGGTGGTTGGCGTGGCACACCGGGACGGTCCAGATTGGCCGGGTGAAAGGGGGCGCCGGCCGCTGGGGCGCGTCCACCTGATAGAGAGTGGCGTGGATAACCACGGTTTTGTCGTGACCGGCGATGCGCTGCAGGCGGCGATGTCGGCTACCGGTGGTAGTGCGGAGGTGCTTGAAACTACCCTCAAGCGGGGTGAAGCGGAATCACTGCTGCCTGGCTTCTTGCTGCCCGATGGTGATTTTCGTGCCGTGCTGATTCGAGAGGGCGACAGCAGGGATGATCTGACCGTTTTGGCAGTACATGCGGGGCAGGCTCGCCTTGCAGGCAGGGTGACGGCGCTGTTTGAACTGCTGGATGTCGACTCCGCCGTCGCCCGTTTGATTCTCACCAAAGTGCTGTCAAAACGGACGGTGCCATCCGGACGCTGACGATGAACGCTTCATTGAGGCAGGCGGTGCCGCTGCTGCCTGGGGCCGAGCAGTGGCTGGCTGGTGCGCGTCTGCCGGAAACCGTCGCTGTCGGATGGTCCGGAGGCATCGATTCGACCGCATTGTTGCTGGCCCTGCAGGCATCCGGTCATCGTGTGCGTGCCTGGCATGTCGACCATGGCTGGCACGAGGATTCCGCCCACCATGCCGCAGTGTTGCGCCAAAAGGCTGAGGAGTGGGGTATCCCGTTCTACTCGGCCCGCGTTCGGACACCGCCGATTGTCAACCGCGAGGCGACATCAAGGCAGTCGCGGTATCGCCAGTTTTCCGAGTGGCGGTTGGAACAGGGCGTCGATGCGTTGTGTCTGGCACACCATCTTGATGATCAGGCCGAAACGGTCTGCATGCGCATGCTGCAGGGCGGTGGCGTGCTCGGTTGCCGCGGCATGCGTGATGCAAGGCGCATGGACAGTGGTCTGCAGGTGTTCCGGCCGCTGCTGCATACCTCCAAATCGATGCTAATGGCGGCACTACAGCAGGCCGGTGTGGAATGGCTTGAGGATGATAGCAACCGGGATACAAGCCTGCTGCGCAACCACATTCGGCATCGCTTCTTTCCGGCTGTACGGCAGGCGGGTGTGGACCCGGTAGAGTTGTGGTCACGATGGCAGCGACAGGCCGAACGTATTACCGGGTTGCTGGAGCGTGGAGCGGCCGGTCTGCCGATTGAGAACCGGTTCGGTTCGGTGACGGTTGCGTGGGAGCGATGGGTGGATCAGCCTGCGGCCATCCGTGCTTATGTGCTACAACGTATGACAAAGGTGCTGTTTGGTTCCGGCGCCTCTCTCGGTCGCCGGCATATTATGCTGGTGGAGCGCTGGAGGGAAGAAGGGGGGCACGGCGGGATCGATCTGTCGCGCAGTCGGCTTTCGCACAGGGATGGGCACTTGCGTCTGGATGCAACAAAGGCGAACCTTGATCGCTTGCGAACATGAAGCGCGCTGTTTCATCGTCGCTTCATATTTGTTGCATATTGTGTTGTAATGGTCATGACTTGCGCATGATCTGAATAACTGAGTCAGCCATGATGCTGGCGAATAAAAGGATAGGATAAACGGTCAATATGGGAAAGAATCTGCTTCTGTGGCTCGTCATTGCCATCACCATGATCAGCCTTTTCAATATGTTCAATCCGCCCATGAACAAGGGCGAGTCGATGTCGTACTCCTCCTTTGTCGACAAGGTGGATCAGGGGCTGGTGGAGACGGCCCGAATCTCCGATCATCAGGTGACGGGGCAGTACCGCAACCTGCAGGGTGATCTGCGCACCTACAAGGTCACGATCCCCGCTGACTCCAATCTTTCTCAGCGGCTTCTCGACCATCATGTCGAGGTAAACGTCAAGAAGCCGGAAGAGGTGCCGTTTTTCCTTTCCGTGCTGATCTCGTGGTTCCCGATGCTGCTGCTGATCGCTGTCTGGATCTTTTTCATGCGGCAGATGCAGGGCGGTGGCCGTGGTGGTGCGCTCTCCTTCGGGAAGAGCCGCGCCAAGATGCTGACCGAAAACACCAAACGCGTGACCTTCGACGATGTGGCTGGCTGCGACGAGGCCAAGCAGGAGGTCACCGAGATCATCGACTTTCTCCGGGACCCCTCCAAATTCACCCGTCTGGGCGGCAAGATTCCGAAGGGTGTGCTGCTGGTCGGCCCGCCGGGAACCGGTAAAACGCTGCTGGCGCGCGCCATCGCCGGAGAGGCGGAGGTGCCCTTCTTCTCGATCTCCGGCTCTGATTTCGTCGAGATGTTCGTCGGTGTCGGCGCCTCCCGTGTGCGCGACATGTTCGAGCAGGCCAAGAAGCATGCGCCGTGTATTGTCTTCGTCGACGAGATTGATGCGATGGGGCGTCATCGCGGTGCCGGTATTGGCGGTGGCAACGATGAGCGCGAACAGACGCTCAACCAGTTGCTGGTTGAGATGGATGGTTTCGAGGCCAACGAAGGGGTGATCCTGGTGGCGGCCACGAACCGTCCCGACGTGCTCGATCCGGCGCTGTTGCGTCCCGGCCGGTTCGACCGGCAGGTGGTGGTGCCTCGCCCCGATCTGAAAGGTCGCGAGGCGATTCTGCGCGTCCACATGAAGAACCTGCCGCTGGATTCCGATGTCGATGTGCCGATGCTGGCACGCGGCACGCCCGGGTTCTCCGGTGCGGATCTCGGCAACCTCGTCAACGAGGCGGCGCTGAATGCGGCCCGTTTCGACAAGGATAAGGTCGGCCGTGCCGATTTCGAGGGCGCCAAGGACAAGGTGATGATGGGCACGGAGCGCCGCTCTATGCTCCTCTCCGACGAGCAGAAGAAGACCACGGCCTACCATGAGGCCGGGCACACCCTGGTGGCCAAGAATCTCAAGAATGCCGATCCGGTCCACAAGGTCAGTATCATCCCGCGCGGGCAGGCGCTGGGCGTGACCATGCAGTTGCCGGAAGAGGACAAGTATAATCACGACCGCGGCTATCTTGAGGACCAGATTGCCATCCTGATGGGTGGCCGGCTGGCCGAACAACTGGTGCTGGGTCAGATGACCACGGGTGCCTCCAACGACTTCGAGCGTGCCACGCAGATCGCCCGCAACATGGTCACGATGTGGGGCATGACCGACGAGTTGGGCCCGATGGTCTACGGCGAACGACAGGAAGAGATCTTCCTGGGCCGGGAAGTGACCAAGACGCAGAATATCTCCGAGAAGACCTCTCAGCATATCGATACCGAGGTCCGGCATCTGATCGATGAGAACTACGCCCGTGCGAAGAAGATTCTGAATGATCACATGGATCAGCTGCATCTTCTGGCCAAGGCGCTGATCGAGTTCGAGACCCTCGAGGATGACGAGATCGATCAGATCATGGCGGGCAAGAAGATCCACCGTCGTGAACCGGAGAAGCCGGGCAAACCGAAGCCGCCCGAGCATCCGAGCGCTTCGGCTCCGGATACCGGGCATGTCCCATCCAAAGAGGCGGGCCAGCAGGCCTGACTGATGCCCCGATCACGCTGGTTTGCGCCAGCTGAGAACGTCTGGGTCATGGGGGTGCTGAACAGCACCCCCGACTCTTTTTCCGATGGCGGGAAATACCTTAATATGGACCATGCATTGTCGCATGCACACGCGATGTCTCGTGCCGGTGCGGCGATCATCGATATCGGAGGGGAATCCACCCGTCCGGGCGCGGTACCGGTCCCTCTGGAAGAGGAGCTGGCGCGTGTCGTCCCGCTGATACGATCGCTTGCTGGCAACGGGGTGTGCGTCTCGGTGGACACCTCCAAGGCCGAGGTGATGCGCCAGTCCCTTGAGGCCGGCGCATCCATGGTCAACGATGTGACTGCCCTGCAGGGTGATCCGGCCTCTATGGGGATTGTGGCTGGCTGCGGCGTGGATGTATGCCTGATGCATATGCGTGGCGCTCCGCAGACGATGCAGAAGCATACAGGCTATGAGGATGTGGTCAGCGAGGTCGAGTCGTTTCTTGCGACACGTATAGAGGCGTGCGTGAAGGCGGGCATCCGAGAGTCCGCCATCCTGATCGATCCCGGCATCGGTTTCGGCAAGAACCCGCATGACAACCTTTCCCTGATAGCAGCGATTCCTAGGCTGAAACGTATGGGGTTCCCGGTGTTGATGGGCGTATCGCGCAAGTCTTTTCTGGGCGCGTTGACCGGGGCGCCGGCCGACGACCGGGAGATGGAGACCGCTGCCGCTGTCAGCGTATGTGTCCATGCCGGCGCCGATGTGGTGCGTGTGCACGATGTCTCGATGCAGGCGAGGGCGGCACGCGTGGCTGCAGCCATCCGCGACGCCTGATCCTCTGGGGAGCGGACCCATTCCCTCCGACCCGTCATGCATCTTCCGTTTTTCATCTTGCCTGAGCAGGGGGCGTCGGCGTATCCTCAATGCGTATGGGTAATTGGCAGTTCGATGTACGAGATGTGGTAGATATCGCCCTCGTTGCCGTTGTCGTCTACTACGTGCTTCGCCTGGTGCGCGGCACGCGTGCTGTACAGATGCTGATCGGGCTGGCCATGGTCGCACTGGTCTATGAACTGGCCCGCTTTTTCGGACTTCTGACCGTGGAATGGATCTTCGGTCACTTCTTCTCGGTCTCCATCGTGGTGCTTGTTGTGCTGTTCCAGCATGAGATTCGACGCGGTCTGATGCGTATGGGGGTCAACCCGCTGACGGCCAGTTCGGGACCCAACAAGGAGCTGATCGAGGCGCTAGTAGAGTCGACCTTTGCCCTGAAACATCGTGGCTGGGGCGGACTCATCGTGATTGAGCGCGAGACCGGCCTGAAACATCTCTTCGAGTCCGGGGTCGAGTTCTCTGCTCCTGTTCGCTCCGACGTGATTCAGGCCATATTCTGTCCGCAGGCTCCAATGCACGATGGCGCCCTGATTGTGCATCATGGCGGCGAGTATGGCGGCCATATTGCCGCGGCCCGGGTGCTTCTTCCGTTGGCACGAGCCGGGTCTCTGTCGTCCCATTTCGGTACACGCCACCGCGCGGCACTGGGATTGAGCGAAGAGAGCGATGCGTTGATTATCGTGGTGTCGGAAGAGAGCGGTAATGTGCGCCTGGCCGAGGATGGCGAGTTGAGCGAGAACCTGGACCATACCGAACTGCGGGCACGTTTGACCGAGAAGCTGATGGTTCATCATCAGCACCTTTCCAAGTCCAATGAAGTGGCGCCATGATGCATGCCGTACGCCGCTTCTTTCAGTCCAGCGGACTCAAGCTGATATCATTGGTGATCGCCATCATTCTGTGGATTCAGGTGCATGGGCAGGGCGTGGGTTCGGTCAGTATGGATGTGCCGCTGCAGGTGCAGGGGCTGCCCCAGAACATGGTGATCGTCAATGATCTGCCCGACGAGGTGCGGGTAACGGTCAGCGGCCTCCAGGCCCGACTGAGCAGTCTCGATGCGCATGAGATCCATGTTCCGCTGGACGCTTCGGGCCTGAACGAACCGGGCGTGACCGAGCGGGCCCTGAAGGTGTCGGATATCCACGTCCCCATCGGACTGCGTATCGAGAAAGTGCAGCCGGATCGTATCGAGCTGCAGGTGGATCGTGTGGTGACACGCCAGGTGGCCGTTCACCCCCGGCTTGATCTGCCGGAGGGGTGGGTGGCGACGGATGTCTCGGTGACGCCTGCCGAGGTGGAGCTCTCCGGCCCCGAGGTGTGGCTCGATGCCCTGCCGGCGGTACAGACGGCATCGGTGCGGCCGGAAGCCGCAGTCGGGCCTTTCGAGGTCAAGGCGAATGTCGAGAGTCCGGCGGGCAAGGCGATCCGGCTGGTGCACCCCAATGTGTTTTTTATCGTGCATGGCGTGTTGAACAAGAAGGAGACCGGCAAGAAGGAACAGGGGGGAGGAAAAC
>Ga0209918_1000479_pt1 | contig 26238 bp, 21 predicted proteins | sample SalPonD_shore_MG_FD_185712 | JGI IMG/M metagenome (GOLD analysis project Ga0209918, IMG submission 185712) | Salt pond soil microbial communities from South San Francisco under conditions of wetland restoration - Salt Pond MetaG... | ecosystem: Environmental > Aquatic > Marine > Intertidal zone... | reverse complement strand
TCCGCCGTCCCGGCTCGCGCGATTCATGATGACAGAATCGCCCGGCGCGGGCTATCCCCGGGGCGGCTGGACGCCTTGGGGCGGCGGCCGGGAGGCTGATTTTTCCCCCACCGTTGCCTAATATGGTTTGACCGGCCTTGCACTTTGCCAGACCGCCAACAACAAGGGAGAGCTGTCATGAAACGTCGCGACTTCGTAAAGCAGGTAGGCTCGGGTTCGCTGCTGGCGGGCAGTATGCTCGCGGGGGCAGGCGTGGCCAGCGCCAAACCTCAGTTCAAGTGGAAGATGGTGACCACCTGGCCCAAGAACTTCCCGGGCATGGGCACCGGTGCCAACAACCTGGCCAAGCTCATCGGCGAGATGAGCGGTGGGCGCATCGAGGTCAAGGTCTACGGGGCCAAGGAACTCGTGCCGGCCTTCGAGGTGTTCGACGCGGTCTCGCGCGGCACCGCGGAGATGGGCCACGGTGCCTCCTATTATTGGAAGGGCAAGAGCGAGGCGGCCCAATTCTTCGCCGCCGTGCCCTATGGCTTCACCGCCCAGGAGATGAATGCCTGGCTGTACCACGGCGGCGGCATGGACCTGTGGCGCGAGGTGTACAAGCCCTTCGGCCTCATCCCGACCGCGGCGGCCAATACCGGCGTGCAGATGGGTGGGTGGTTCAACAAGGAGATCAATTCCCTGGAAGACCTCAAGGGTCTGAAGATGCGCATCCCCGGCCTCGGCGGCGAGGTGTTAAAGCGCGCCGGCGGCACGCCGGTCAGCCTGCCCGGCGGCGAGATCTTCACCTCGCTGCAGTCGGGGGCCATCGACGCCACCGAGTGGGTCGGCCCCTATAATGACCTGGCCTTCGGCTTCTACAAGGCGGCCAAGTACTATTATTATCCGGGCTGGCACGAGCCGGGCACCACCCTGGAGTGCATGATCAACGAAAAGGCCTTCAACAAGCTGCCCAAGGACCTGCAGTCCATCGTCCTCAACGCGTGCAAGGTCGCCAATCTGGACGTGTTGTCCGAGTACGTGGCCTTGAACAACGATGCCCTGCAGACCTTGATCAACCAGCACCACGTCAAGCTGCGTGAGTTCCCGAACGACGTGCTCAAGAAGCTGCACACGCTGTCCGACGAGGTCGTCGCCGAGATCGCCTCCAAGGACGCGATGTCGAAGAAGGTCTACACTTCGTTCAAGCAGTTCCTGGATCGGGTCGTGCCCTGGACCGACATCTCCGAGCGCGCCTATCTGAACGCCCGGGCGCTCTGAGCGTCCACGGCCGGCAAAGCCGCGGGGCGGGAGGCCGTCGGCCTTCCGCCCCGTCTCATTAGTGGCCCTGCTTGCCGACCGTGGAGATCTTGAACGGCCAATAGGCCGGGCACCAGCCGAAGGCGCCGGTCAGCAGTGGAATCAGCCCGATGGCGCCCCACCAGCTCTTGAAATAGAAACCGACGCCGATAATGACCAGCCCGGCAATGACGCGCACGATGCGGTCGGTGACACCAACGTTGATATTCATGGACATTTCCTCCTTGGGTTCGCCCCGGGGGTGAACTGGCTTTGACATACTGCGCCACAGTATAGGAACGGGCCGGGGGTGGTGAAAATGACCCGGATCAACACATCGGAGCCGGCGCGGGCCCCGGCTGCGTCGGCCACTGGCGCCTCAGCCGGCGTAGATATGCGCCGGCAGCCACGTCGCCAGCCCCGGCCACAGGGCCAGCAGCCCCAGGGCGATGAGCTGAATCACGATAAAGGGCACCACGCCGCGGTAGATCTGGCCGGTGGTGATCTCCGGGGGGGCGACGCCGCGCAGGTAGAACAGGGCGAAGCCGAAGGGCGGAGTCAGGAAGGAGGTCTGCAGGTTGATGGCGAGCATGATCCCCAGCCAGACCGGGTCCAGGCCCATGCTGAGCAGGATGGGCCCGACGATGGGGATTACCACGAAGGTGATCTCGATGAAGTCGAGGATGAAGCCCAGCAAGAACATCACCAGCATGACCACGATCATCGCCCCGACCTCGCCGCCGGGCATATTGGTCAGGATGTCGCGCACGGCGTCATCGCCCCCGAAGCCGCGGAAGACCAGCGAGAAGATCGAGGCGCCGACGAAGATGATGAACACCATGCTGGTCACGCGCGTGGTGGTCTGCACCACGTCGCGCAGCATCGCCAGGCTGAATTGGCGCTGGCTGATGGCCAGTATGATGGCGCCCACGGCGCCCACCGAGGCCGCCTCGGTCGGCGTGGCCACGCCCTTGATGATGGAGCCCAGCACGGCGGCTATGAGCAGTAGCGGTGGGATTAGCACGTAGACCGTGCGCTTGAACAGGGTGGCGCGGTCGATCTGGCGCTCCTGGGCCGGGATGGCCGGGGCGGCCTCCGGGCGGAAGATGGCCACGCCTATCAGGTACAGGACATACAGGCCCACCAGGAGCAGGCCCGGGAATATCGCGCCAACGAACAGGTCGCCGACCGAGACGGTCTTGGGCGAGAAGATCCCCATGTCGAGCTGGGCCTGCTGGTAGGCCGAGGAGAGCACGTCGCCGAGCAGGACCAGGATGATCGAGGGCGGGATGATCTGGCCCAGGGTGCCCGAGGCGCAGATGGTGCCCGTGGCCAGACCGGGGTCGTAGCCGCGTTTGACCATGGTGGGCAGCGACAGCAGGCCCATGGTGACCACCGTGGCGCCGACGATGCCGGTGCTGGCGGCGAGCAGCATGCCGACGATGGTCACCGAGATACCCAGACCGCCGCGCAGCGGCCCGAACAGCATGGCCATGGTATCGAGCAGGTTTTCGGCGACCTTGGAGCGCTCCAGCATCACGCCCATGAACACGAACAGGGGCACGGCGATCAGCGTCACGTTGGTCATGATGCCGTAGAGCCGGTTCGGCATGGCCGCCAGGAAGGCCGTGTCGAAGGTGCCGGTCGCCGTCCCGATGAGCGCGAACGCCAGCGCGGTGCCGCCCAGGCTGAAGGCCACCGGGTAACCGGCCAGCAGCACGGCGCACACGCCCACGAACATCAGCAGGGGCATCAGCTCGTTCACCCTATATCTCCGGTTCCACGCCCACGTCCGGCTCGGGCGGTGGATGCCAGCCGGCCAGGGTGGCCAGCGCGTACAGGGCCTGGGCGATCCCCTGGATGATGAACAGGGCGCACATGATCAGCATGTTGGTCTTGAGGATATAGACCCAGGGCAGGCCGCCGGCATCGGGCGAGCTCTCGTGCAGGGACCAGGATTCGATCACGTAGCCCCAGCAGGTCCAGGCGATGAAGATGCACACCGGCAGCAGCAGCAACAGCGCGCCCAGCAGATCGACCCAGGCGCGGCGCCGCTCGCTCATGCCGCGGTAGAAGATATCGACCCGCACGTGTCCGTCGTGCTTGAGCGTGTAGGCCGCCCCGATCATGAACACCATGGCGTGCAGGTAGGTCACCGACTCCTGCATGCCGATCCAACCGAGGTTGAATCCGTAGCGCAGCACCACAATGCTAAATGTGACCAACACCATCAACAGCGTCAGCCACGACACGGCCCGCCCGGTCCATTCGCTGATCGTCTCACAGCCGCGCAGCACGCGTACCGCCGGGTGCACGGAGCCCTCGCGCGAGGCCGTCACGGCCGGGTCCTCCGGCGGCTGGCGCCGCGCCCGGGCAAGGGTCGGGATGTCGTGTTAGGGGCCATGAAGGCCATGATTATAGAGGGGTTGATAATGCCGGGAAAGCACGACGGGGCGGTTGATGTCTACTCGCGCATGGGGAATCATGGGGGTGTGTCCCTGCCGCCGCGGCGCCGCGTCCGGCCAGCCGGAGTCGACCGGCCTCGTTGTCTGTACCGCGGCGGTCCGCGCCCCGTGCCGGTCCGCGTGCCCGGTCGGCTCCCCTCGTCCCGGCCCGAGTTTGGTCAAACGCCATGACAGAGTCAGCTCATCGCAGTGCATCGGCCCGGCCCGTCGTCTACGGCGAGGTGCTGTTCGACCGCCTGCCCGACGGCGCCGTGCTGGGCGGCGCCCCGTTCAACGTCGCCTGGCATTTGCAGGGCTTCGGCCAGCGCCCCTTGTTCGTCAGCCGCGTCGGTCAGGACCCCGAGGGGGACGACGTGTTCATGACCATGACCGACTGGGGCATGGACACCTCGGGGCTGCAGCGCGACTCCGAGCGCCCGACCGGCGCCGTTCAGGTGCGCCTGAGCGCGGGCCAACCCAGTTTCGACATTCTGCCCGAGCAGGCCTATGACTATATCGACAGCGACCAGGCCGGGGCCGCGCTGGCCGGCGAGCCCCTGGCGCTGTTCTATCTGGGCACCCTCGCCAACCGGGGGCTGGTCTCGCGCGAGACCATGGCCGCCCTGCGCGCCCGGGCCGGGGTTCCCAGCTTCGTCGACATCAATCTGCGCGCGCCCTGGTGGGACGACACGATCCTGGCCGCGGCCCTGCAGGACGCGCGTTGGGTCAAGCTCAACGACGAGGAGCTCAGCGCCGTGGTGCACCGCCGCCTCGGGCCCGAGGATATCGCCGATGCCGCCGAGGAGCTGCGGGCGCGCCAAGGCCTCGAGCTGCTGATCGTGACACTGGGCTCCGAGGGGGCCTGGTTCATCGGCCCCCGGGGCCGCCGGTTCGGCGAGCCCGCCCCCGTCGAGTCCCTGGTCGATACCGTGGGCGCGGGCGACGCCTTCAGCGCGGTGACCCTGCTCGGCTTGCTGCGCGGCTGGTCCCTGGACGCGACCCTGCCGCGGGCGCTGGCCTTCGCCGCCCGCATCTGCGGCCAGCGCGGTGCCACCGCCGCCAACCCGGACCTCTATCAATCCTTTCTGGAAAGTTGGGGCGATGACTAAAAGCGGCCATGACGGTTGGTATATCGTTTTGATCAGTGTCCACGGCCTGATCCGCGGCCACAGCCTCGAGCTCGGCCGCGATGCCGACACGGGCGGGCAGACCCTCTACGTGGTCGAGCTGGCCCGCGCCCTGGCGGCCCATCCGGACGTGGACCGCGTCGACCTGCTCACCCGCCAGGTCATCGACCCGAAGGTCGATGCCGACTACGCCGAACCGCTGGAGGAGATTGCCCCGGGTGCGCATATCGTGCGTTTGAACTGCGGGCCGCGGCGCTACCTGCGCAAGGAGGTGCTGTGGCCGCACCTGGACGGCTTCATCGACAATGCCCTGCAGCACATACGCCGCGTCGGGCGCACGCCGGACCTGGTCCACAGCCACTATGCCGATGCCGGTCACGTGGGTGCGCGCCTGTCCCAGCTGCTGGGTGTGCCGCTGATACACACCGGCCATTCGCTGGGCCGCGTCAAGCGCGAGCGCCTGCTCGACAACGGCGTGCGCGAGGCCAACATCGAGTCTCAGTACAACATGAGCCAGCGCATCGAGGCCGAGGAAATCGCGCTGGGCAACGCCTCGCTCGTGGTCGCCTCGACCACCCAGGAGGTCGAGCAGCAGTACAGCCAGTACGAGAACTACCATCCCCAGCGCATGGTGGTCATCCCGCCCGGGGTGGACCTCAAGCGCTTCCACCCGGCCAAACGCAACGAGCCGCTGCCCCATATCGCCACCGAGGTCGACCGTTTCCTGCGCGATCCGAAAAAACCGATGATCCTGGCCCTGTCGCGCCCCGATCCGCGCAAGAACATCGCCACGCTGGTGCGCGCCTTCGGCGAGAGCCCCGACCTGCGCGAGCAGGCCAATCTGGTGATCATCGCCGGCAACCGGGACGAGATCCAGGTGCTGGACAAGGGCGCGCGCGAGGTCCTCACCGAGCTGCTCATGCTCATCGACCGCTACGACCTGTACGGCGCCATCGCCTACCCGAAGCATCACGAGTCCAACGACGTGCCGGACCTGTACCGCCTGGCGGCGCGCCGGCGCGGCGTGTTCGTCAATCCGGCGCTCACCGAGCCCTTCGGCCTGACCCTCATCGAGGCGGCCGCCAGCGGCCTGCCCCTGGTGGCCACCGAGGACGGCGGGCCGCGCGATATCATCGCGCACTGCAAGAACGGTGTGCTCATCGACCCCCTGGACGCCGATGCCATGGGCGAGGCCTTGCACAACGTCGTTGGCAATCGCACGCGCTGGCAGCGATGGTCACGCGCCGGCGCGCGCGGAGCGCGCGAGCACTACTCCTGGGAAGGCCACGTCGTGAAGTACCTGCGCGAGCTGGACAAATTGTGCAAGCGCCGGCGCCGGCGGGCCAGCCGGCGCGGGCGCAATGAGCGCAGCCGCCTGCCCAGCGTCGATCGCATCCTGGTCTGCGACATCGACAACACCCTCATCGGCGATGCCGAAGGGCTGCGCGTGCTCATGGAGCGCGTCCACGCGACCGAGGGCAAGGTCGGCTTCGGCGTGGCCACGGGCCGGCGCCTGGAGAGCACCTTGAAGGTGCTCAAGGACTGGGGCGTGCCGGTGCCCGACCTGCTCATCACCGGCGTGGGCAGCGAAATCCACTACGGCCATGGAATGGTCGACGATACCGGCTGGTGGCGCCATATCGACTACCGTTGGGAGCCCGAGGCCCTGCGCGAGGCGCTCAAGGATCTACCGGGCCTGCGCCTCCAGCCCAAGAGCGAGCAGCGCCGCTTCAAGCTCAGTTATTACGTCGACCCCAAGCGCATCCCCAACGTCAACGAGATCCGCCGCCACCTGCGCAAGCTCGACCTGCACAGCAAGTTGATCTACTCGCACAACGCGTATCTGGACCTGCTGCCGGTGCGCGCCTCCAAGGGGCTCGCCATACGCTACCTGGCCATGAAATGGGGCCTGGCCGCCGAGGCCCTGCTGGTCGCCGGCGATTCGGGTAACGACGAGGAGATGCTCAGCGGCAATACCCTGGGCGTGGTGGTGGGCAACTACAGCAACGAGCTCGACCGCCTGCGCGGGCGGCCGCGCATCTATTTCGCCGAGGCCGAACACGCCTGGGGCGTGCTCGAAGGCATCGAGTATTACGACTTTCTCGGCAAAATCCGCATACCCGAAGAGGAGGCAAGCTAGTGTTGAGCGAGGGGCTGTTCGAGTACTTGAACGAGCATCGGGAAGAGGCGTATATGCTGCTGCGCCACTACTTCTCGCTGGGTCGGCCCTTTTTGCTGCACTCCGATCTGCGCGACGAGTTTCAAGCCTTTTGCGCCAGCGGCGAGCGCGAGGGGCTTTGCGACAGCCCGCTGGCGCACACCATCGCCCTCTCGCAGGAGGCCGTACTCGAGGAGCCGTGGTTGTATCTGGCCGTGCGCCCGCGCGTGGCACGCTGGCACTACCTGCGCTTTCAGGTCGAGGCGATGCACTTCGAGGAGGTCGATGTGACCGAATTCCTCGCCTTCAAGGAGCGTCAGGTCAACGGCAACGAAAACGCCGATCGCTGGACGCTGGAAGTCGATCTGGAACCGTTCAATCGCGACTTCTACAAGCTCCAGGAATCGCGCTCGATCGGGCGCGGCGTGGAGTTCTTAAACCGCCGCCTGTCCAGCCAACTGTTCCAGGAGCTGGGCACGGGCGGACGGCGCCTGCTCGACTTTCTGCGCGTCCATCAGGTCCAGGGCGTGCAGCTCATGCTCAACCAGCGCATCGACAGCCTGAGCGCGCTGCGCCAGGCCCTGCGCCGCGCCGACGACTACCTGCGCACCCAGTCACCCGAGGCCGAGTGGCCGCAGGTCGAGCACCGCATGCAGGGGTTGGGCTTCGAACCGGGCTGGGGGCGCACCGTCGAGCGGATGATCGACACCCTGCACTTGCTCTCGGACATCCTCGAGGCGCCCGAGCCGGGGACGCTGGAGCGCTTCCTGGGGCGCATCCCGATGATCTTCAACCTGGTGATCCTCTCGCCCCACGGTTTCTTCGGCCAGGCCCGGGTCCTGGGCATGCCCGACACCGGCGGGCAGGTCGTGTACATCCTGGACCAGGTGCGCGCCCTGGAGAAGGAGATGCGCAAGCGCATCGAGGAGCAGGGCCTGGACATCGAGCCCAATATCCTCGTGGTCACGCGCCTGATCCCCGAGGCGCAGGGCACCACCTGCGACGAGCGTATCGAGCACATCGTCGGCACCGAGCACGCCCGCATCCTGCGCGTGCCCTTTCGCAACGAGAACGGCGAAGTCGTGCCGCATTGGATATCGCGTTTCGAGGTCTGGCCCTATCTGGAGCGCTTCGCCGGCGACACCATCAAGGAGGTGTTGGCCGAGCTGGGCACGCGCCCCGACCTCATCATCGGCAACTACTCCGATGGCAACCTCGTGGCGACGTTGATCTCCCAGCAGCTGCACATCACGCAGTGCAACATCGCCCATGCCCTGGAGAAGACCAAGTATCTGTACTCCGATCTCTATTGGCGCGCCAATGAGGAGCAGTACCATTTCTCCGCGCAGTTCACCGCCGACCTCATCGCCATGAACGCGGCCGATTTCATCATCACGAGCACCTATCAGGAGATCGCCGGGCGGGCCGAGAGCGCGGGGCAGTACGAGAGCTATCAGGCCTTCACCATGCCGGGCCTGTATCGCGTGGTCAAAGGTATCGACGTCTTCGACCCGAAATTCAACATCGTCTCCCCCGGCGCGGACGCCAATGTGTATTTCCCGTATTCGGAGCAGGAGCGGCGCCTGAGCGGCCTGCACGATGAAATTCAAGAGCTCGTCTACGGCCCGGCGGGCGAGGCGGCGCGCGGCGCCTTCACCGACCCCGACAAGCCCCTGTTGTTCACCATGGCGCGCCTGGACCACATCAAGAACATCACGGGCCTGGTCGAGTGGTACGGGGCCGACGAGCGCCTGCGCAAGGCCGTCAACCTGCTGGTGATTGCCGGTCACGTGGATGCCTCCCATTCCACTGACCGCGAGGAACAGGATCAGATCGCGCGCATGCACGAGCTGATGAGCGAGTATCAACTCGATGGCGAGGTGCGCTGGCTCGGTGTCCAACTGGACAAGAACTTCGCCGGCGAGCTGTATCGCTTCGTGGCCGACCGGCGCGGTGCCTTCGTGCAGCCCGCCCTGTTCGAGGCCTTCGGCCTGACCGTCATCGAGGCGATGACCTCGGGGTTGCCGACCTTCGCCACCCGCTACGGCGGCCCGTTGGAGATCATCGAAGACGGACGCTCCGGTTATCACATCGACCCCAACCACGGGCCCGAGGCCGCGGAGATCATGGCCGGGTTCTTCGACCAGTGCGCGGCCGATCCCGCCCACTGGGACCGCCTCTCACAGGGCGCCATCGACCGCATCCGCAGCCGCTACACCTGGGACCTTTACGCCGAGCGAATGATGACCCTGTCGCGCATTTACGGGTTCTGGAAGTATGTCACCAACCTGGAGCGCGACGAGACGCGGCGGTACCTCGAGATGTTCTACGGACTGGAGTTCAAGCCCATCGCGGAGCGGTTGGAACATAGCGCTGGCGAAGCCGAATAGACCGGTACCTGCGGCCCGCTTCCGCACCTACGTGCTTCGCACGCCCGCGAATCGGGCCGCTACCTCTCGATGTTCTACGGACTGGGGTTCAAGCCCATCGCGGAGCGGTTGGAACATAGCGCGGGCGAAGCCGAATAGTCCGGTACCGGCGGCCCGCTTCCGCATCCAACAGCAAGAGGGTTAACCACAGAGACACGGAGGACACGGAGTTTTGCGAGTCATGCTGCTCCATGGCTCTGTGTTTCATGGCGGCGCGGCGGACGAGGCAATCTGTCTCCCGCCCTTGCCTTTCTCCGTGTCCTCTGTGTCTCTGTGTTGAGGCAGGTGTTTAGCGAAGCCGGCTTCGCTGCGGTTCCGGCAGTGGCCCTGGCGTCACGCGCAATGGTTTCCCTCTGCGTTCTCCGCGCCTCTGCGCACTCTGCGTTGACTACGGCTTGGGCGCCGGCTTCTGGCGGCCGGAGCGGGGGGTAATTTCGGGTGTCGGCGGTTAGTATTTTCCGCCGCTTCGGGCCCCGGCCGGGACGGCGGACAGTGGGTGAGGCGCTGGGCTTATGCACAGGCTCTATAAATCAAGCGCTTATATTTCAATTCGGCGAAAAGCCCCGGTCATTTTGCCCGTTTGCCGTATAACCAGCTGTTTGAATTGACCATTTTTGGCCGGTTTGCGCACCCGCCGCGTCCGGCCCGGCGCCGGCGGTCGGGGCCTGGTCCCCAGGGCCCCTTTCGTCCACAAAGTTATCCACAGAATTTTCCTCAGCCGAGCGGCAGGGGTTCGCGTCGGGCGATGCGCCGCTCGAGGATGCGCTGGAGCCGCGTCGGGTCCTTGGCCTGGGTCAGGCTCCCGGGGCGGGGGAACTGGCGGTCGTGCAGCCGCGAGACCCAGAAGCGCAGGGCGGCGGCGCGCAGCAGGGTGGGCCAGGCGCCGCGCTCGATGGCGGTGATGGGCCGCTCGCGGTGATAGGCCCCGACCAGGGCCGCCAGGCGCTGGTGGTCCAGGTCGCCGTCGGCATCGGCGCACCAGTCGTTGACGGCGATGGCCAGGTCGTAGAGTAGGGCGTCGTCGCAGGCGTCGTAGCAGTCGAGCAGGCCCGTGAGCCGTTCGCCCTGGAACAGGGCATTGTCGCGGAACAGGTCGGCATGGATGGGCCCGCGCGGCAGGTCGTTGAGCTTGAACAGGGACTGGAAGCGCAGCTCTTCGTCGAGCAAGGCGGCCCGCTCGGCGTCCAGGTGCGGGTGGAGCCGCTGGCCCAGCTCGCGCCACCAGCGCAGGGCCCGCGGATTGTCCCGGCGGCCCCCGAACTCGGCCCCCACGCGGTGCCAGCGGCCCAGGGCCGCGCCGATCGCGGCGCAGTGGCTCGGCCCGGGGGCCTCCACGGGGGCGCCCGGCAGGCGCGGGCAGATGGCGGCGGGCCGCCCGTGCAGTTGCCCGAAGCGCTGCCCGCGGCGGTTGGCCACCGGGGCGGCACAGGGGATGGCGTGGCCGGCCAGGTGGGCCATCAGGTCCAGGAAATAGCCCACGTCCTCGGACTCGACCCGCTCGAAGACAGTGAGTACATACTCCCCGTCCTGCGTGGTCAGCCAGTAGTTGCTGTTCTCGATGCCCTCGGCGATCCCCTCGAGCCCAAGGGGCTCGCCCAGCGGGTAGTCGCCGAAGAAGGCCGCGAGCTCGTCCGGCTCGACGTGGGTATAGACGGCCATGGCGCAGGGGGATCAGTTCGGGGCGGTTCGGTCCGCGGTTACCACTGGAACAGAATCCATTGATTGATAGGCGGGTTTTTCAGGTTGTCGCTGCGGGTGTCGAGCATGCCGTCGCCATTGGTGTCGATCAGGTAATACGGCGCGCCCTTGTCGGGGGTGATCTTCACGTATTTCAGGCGACCGTGGATACGGTATTCCTCGATCTTGGTGTGCTTGCGCTGGATGATGGTCACCTGCGGCTGGAGCGAGCGCTGATCGCCGTTGCCGACCGAGGGCGCGGGCAGGTTCGGCGCCTTCGTGCCCGGCGCCGAGGCGGGCGGCGGCGGAGGCGGCGGCGGGGCGTCCGGCAGGGCGCCGGACGAGTCGGAGCTGTCGGCGGCCCGGACGAGGGGCGCGATGGCGAACAGGGCGAGCAGAATTACAATACGCATGGTGTGTCTTTCCGGAAAGCGGCATCAGAGGTCGAGCAGGATGGCCTCTTCTTCGGCCGAGGGCTCGAAACCGCGGTGCTCATAATGATTAAAGATAGCATCGACGACTTCCTGGGGCTCGTCGAGGACCTTGAACAAGTCGAGGTCCGCCGCGTCGATGGTACCCTCTTCGACCAGCGTGTCCCGGAACCAATCCACGAGGCCGGTCCAAAACGGCGAGTGCACCAGGATGATGGGAATGCGCCGGGTCTTGCCGGTTTGCACCAGGGTCAGGATCTCCGCCAGCTCGTCGAGCGTGCCGAAGCCGCCGGGCAGCACGACGTAGGCCGCGGCGTACTTAACGAACATCACCTTGCGCGAGAAGAAGTGGCGAAAGCTCAGGGAGATGTCCTGATAGGGGTTGCCGCCCTGCTCGTGGGGCAGTTGGATGTTCAGGCCGATGCTGGGCGATTTGCCCGCATAGGCGCCCTTGTTGGCCGCTTCCATGATGCCGGGCCCCCCGCCGCTGACTACCGAGAAGCCCGCGTCGGACAACAGGTGCGCGATTTGTTCGGTCAGCTCGTAGTAGGGATGGCCGGGCTTGACGCGGGCCGAGCCGAAGATGCTCACCGAGGGCTTGATGCGTGCCAGGCGTTCGAAGCCCTCGACGAACTCGGCCATGATCTGGAATATCTTCCACGACTCGCGCGTGAGCATGGAGTCGTCGATGGGGTGCATGCCCGGGTGCTCGGATTTGTAGTGATCGGTCATAAGGATTCGTATCAACGGGTCAGTGGGATGGGCCGCGCGTCGTGCAGGAACCGTTTAGCACAGCCCGGCCGGATGGGACATAATGACCGGCGGCCCGGCGCTATCCAGCGCCACGAATCGGGTGCCGCGGGCCGGGCGCACTCCGGTCGGCTGCATTGGCCATTTTCGCACTTGTACGCCGCACAAGCCACTACCGACAATCAAACGACGCATTCCAAATACATGACTTCACCCGCCACCAAGCCCCTTGTCCTGGTCGATGGCTCGTCCTATCTGTACCGGGCCTTTCATGCCATGCCGAAGTTGACCAACTCCAAGGGCGAGCCCACCGGGGCCACCTACGGGGTCGTCAACATGCTGCGCCGCCTGCTCAAGGACTACGACCCGGAGCACGTGGCCGTGGTCTTCGACGCCAAGGGCAAGACCTTCCGCGACGAGCTCTACGATCAGTACAAGGCGAACCGGCCTCCCATGCCCGATGACCTGCGCGGTCAGATCGATGACATCCACGCCATCGTGCAGGCCATGGGCCTGCCCATCCTGGTGGTCGAGGGCGTCGAGGCCGACGACGTGATCGCCACCCTGGCGCGCCGCGCCGAGGCCGGGGGCCTGGACACGGTGGTCTCCACCGGCGACAAGGACCTGGCCCAGCTGGTCGACGAGCACATCACGCTGGTCAACACCATGAACGACACGGTGCTCGACACCGAGGGCGTGGTCGACAAGTTCGGCGTACCGGCCGAGCGCATCGTCGACTACCTGGCGCTGATCGGCGACACCTCCGACAACGTGCCGGGCGTGCCCGGGGTGGGACCGAAGACCGCGGTCAAGTGGCTGCAGCAGTACGGTTCGCTGGACGGCATCGTCGAGCACGCCGGGGCGATCAAGGGCAAGGTCGGTGAGAACCTGCGGGCCTCGCTCGAGCAGCTGCGCCTGTCGCGCGAGCTGGTGACCGTCAAGTACGACGTCGCCCTCGACCTGGCCCCCGAGGACCTGCAACTCGGCGAGCCCGACACCGGGCGCCTGCGCGAGTATTACGCCCGCCTGGAGTTTCGCACCTGGCTGGCCGAGGTGCTGGGCCCGGACGGGGGCCGCAGCGCAGACGAGCAGGCCGGGGGGACCGGCGGGGCCGACGCCGCGCAGGGCTCGGCGGGCCGCTACGAGACGCTGCTCGACGAAGACGCCTTCGGGGCGTGGTTGGCGCGCCTGGGCGAGGCCGAGTTCTTCTCCTTCGACCTGGAGACCACCAGCCTGGACTACATGCGTGCCGAGATCGTCGGCTGCTCGTTCGCGGTCGCCACCGGCGAGGCCGCCTACGTGCCCGTCGCCCACGACTACCCCGGGGCGCCCGCCCAGCTCGACCGCGATCACGTGCTCGAGCGGCTGCGCCCGCTGCTCGAAGACGCCCAGCGCGCCAAGCTCGGGCACAATCTCAAGTACGACATGAGCGTGCTGGCCAGTTGTGGCATAGAGCTGCGCGGTATCCGTTTCGACACCATGCTCGAGTCCTATGTGCTGGACTCCACGGCCAGCCGTCACGACATGGACTCGCTGGCCCTGAAGTATCTCGGCCACAAGAACATCAGCTACGAGGATGTCGCGGGCAAGGGCGCCAAGCAGATCGGCTTCAACGAGGTGGCCTTGGAACAGGCAGCCCCCTATGCCGCCGAGGACGCCGACATCGCCCTGCGCCTGCATGAGCACCTGTGGCCCCGGCTGAACGAGCTGGGCGGTCTGAGGCGCGTGTTCGAGGACATCGAGATGCCCCTGGTGCCCGTGCTCTCGCGCATGGAGCGCCACGGTGTGTTGATCGACACCGAGCGGCTGCGCGCGCAAAGCGCCCGGCTCGCCGAGCGCATGGCCGAGATCGAACAGGCCGCCCACGAGGAGGCCGGCGGGCCGTTCAACCTGGCCTCGCCCAAGCAGATCCAGGCCATCCTGTTCGATCAGCTCAAGCTGCCGGTGTTGGCCAAGACCCCCAAGGGCCAGCCCTCGACCGCCGAGTCGGTGCTCGCCGAACTCGCCCTGGACTATCCCCTGCCGCGCCTGATCCTCGACTACCGCGCCATGGCCAAGCTCAAGTCGACCTATACCGACAAGCTGCCCGAGCAGGTCAATCCGAAGACCGGGCGCGTGCACACCTCCTTTCACCAGGCCGTGGCCGCCACCGGGCGCCTGTCCTCCTCGGATCCGAACCTGCAGAACATACCGATCCGCAGCGAGGAAGGGCGGCGCATCCGTCAGGCCTTCATTGCCGCGCCGGGCTATCGCATGATCGCCGCCGACTACTCGCAGATCGAGCTGCGCATCATGGCACACCTGTCCGGCGACGAGGGGCTGCTGCGCGCCTTTGCCGCCGGCGAGGACATCCACCGCGCCACGGCGGCCGAGGTGTTCGCAACGATGCCCGAGGACGTGACCGGCGAGCAGCGCCGCGCGGCCAAGGCCATCAACTTCGGTTTGATCTATGGCATGTCGGCGTTCGGATTGGGGCGCCAGCTCGGTATCGATCGCGGCGAGGCGCAGGCCTATGTCGATCGCTACTTCGCGCGCTACCCGGGCGTGAAGCAATACATGGAGCGCACCCGGGCCCAGGCGCGCGAGCAGGGCTATGTCGAGACGGTGTTCGGCCGGCGCCTGTATCTGCCCGAGATCAATGCCAGCAACGCCCAGCGCCGCCAGTACGCCGAGCGCACCGCGATCAATGCGCCCATGCAGGGCACGGCGGCCGACATCATCAAGCGGGCCATGATCCGCATGGACCGGATACTGGACGAGACGGGTGTGGACGCGCGCATGATCCTGCAGGTCCACGACGAGCTGATCTTCGAGGTGGCCGAGTCCCGGGTGCAAGAGCTGAGCGATATCATCGTCTCCACCATGGTCGGCGCGGCCGAGCTCAACATCCCGCTGGTCGTGGACGTGGGGATGGGAGCCAACTGGGACGAGGCCCACTGATTCGCCGCACCGGCCCCGGCTCTTTGGCCGAATGTTCGCGCCCGGCGTGAACTTCTCCACGACCCCGAAGTCTATGATTATGACGCGGCTGTCCCGCTGGACGACGAGCCGCCCAGCGTACCCCCTGCAGCCGCGTCACCCCTTATTTGCATTGGCTCGAAAGGGTTTTGTTCGATTCGTCACAGTTTTGGGCAAGGGATTTTCGCCCCGCCCGGAACTATCGCGGCCCCCGCGAGTCAATGGAAGTAAGGTGTTTTCACCCTTCCCGCCTTCTCTCCCTGGCGGGAATCTGCTAGGTCCGGATCCCCCAAGCCGGACTGACCTTGAGCCCCGGAACCTCCCCCCACTTAGGCCGGGGCTTCTTTTTGCCTATAGGTTTTGTAATCGACTCACGCGGGCCCGGCGTCGGCCCCCTCGACGGTATAGCCCAGCCAGGCGTCGAGCACGGCCTCCAGCTCCCCTACGCCGGTGCGGGCCGTGGCCGAGAACAGCTGCACGCTCACCGGGGCGGGCGCGGCCTGCGGCCCCGGGCCCTGTTCGGCCAGCGCCCGGCGCACGCCGAGCAGCGCATTTTGGGCCGCCCCGCGCTTGAGCTTGTCGGCCTTGGTCAACAGGATGTGGACCGGCATGGCCCGATGGGCGCACCAGGCCAGCATCTGCCCGTCGAAATCGGTCAGGGGGTGGCGCACGTCCATGACCAGGACCAGGCCGTGCAGGGAGCCGCGGCGCTCGAAGTAGCCCTGCATCGCCTGCTGCCACTGGCGGCGGACCGAGTCGGGGACCTTGGCGTAGCCGTAGCCGGGCAGGTCGACGAGGCGGCGCTGCTCGTCCAGGGCGAAGAAATTGATGAGCTGGGTCCGCCCGGGGGTCTTGCTGGTGCGGGCCAGGCCCCGGCGGCGGGTCAGGGCGTTGATGGCGCTGGATTTGCCCGAGTTCGAGCGCCCGGCGAAGGCCACCTCGAGGCCCTGGTCGGGCGGGGCTCGGCGCAGGTCCGGCGCGCTGGTCATGAACTCGGCGCGGGCGTAGGCGGGGTTGTGGCGTTGGCCGTCGCTGGACTGTGGCGTGGGCATGGTTGGGCTCTTTTGTCCGGTTTCGGCACCGTCCGGCGCGCGTGGACGGTTGGGCCAAATCGGCCATTTTGGGGGGCAAATCAAGGCTCTGCTTGACCGGGGACAACGCACTTGGTATACAAGTGCCCCGATTTTCCGTTTCCGGCCGAAGGCGGATGCCAGTGTATCATGGGCCCGGCGCGGGTCCACCGCGGGCCGCGCCAGCGCGGCGGCCGACAAGCGATAAGTGCAGTGTCCCTATCCCCCCACCTATTGGAGTTAGGTCATCATGAATAAGCTGTTCGTTGCTGCTGCCGCGGGTGTCATGTTCGGCGCCTATGGACTGGTCCAGGCCGATGAGGTGTCCAAGGGCGAGGCGGTCTTCAAGAACGCCTGCATCGCCTGCCACGGCGCCGGTGTGGCGGGCGCCCCCAAGATCGGCGACAAGGCCGCCTGGGCCGACCGCGTCGCCAAGGGGCTCGACACGCTCCAGGACCATGCCTTGCACGGCTTCAAGGGTAACAGCGGTTTCATGCCGCCCAAGGGCGGGCGCATGGATCTGAGCGACGAGGACGTCAAGGCCGCGGTGGCCTACATGGTCTCCGAGGCCAAATAATAAGGTCCGGCCACCGAATCTTTTTTACCAATCGTAGTCAACCTAGCAGATATTCAAGGTACCCGAATGAAGTATAAAGTTGCCATTGCAGCCCTCGCGCTGTTCACTGCCATGTCCGCGGCCCACGCCGCGGGCGACCCGGTCGCCGGCAAGGCCAAGTCCGCTTCCTGCGCCGCCTGTCACGGCGCCGACGGTAACAGCGTCAATCCGCTGTGGCCCAAGCTGGCCGGCCAGCACGCCTCCTACATCATGAAGGAGCTGCACGACTTCAAGTCCGGTGCCCGCAAGAATTCGACCATGAGCCCGATGGCCGCGCCGCTGAGCGATGACGACATCGCCAATCTGGCGGCCTATTTCTCCCAGCAGACGATGTCCATCGGCAAGGCCGACAAGTCCCTGGTGGCCGAAGGCGAGAAGATCTACCGCGGCGGCAATTCGGCCACGGGCGTGGCCGCCTGCATGGCCTGCCACGGTCCCGATGGCGCCGGTAACCCGGCGGCCAAGTTCCCGCGTCTGGGCGGCCAGCACGCCAAGTACGTGGTCAAGCAGCTGGAGGCCTTCCGGTCCGGCGCCCGCAGCAACGACGCCGGCCAGATGATGCGCAACATTGCCAGCAAGATGACGGACCACGAAATCAAGGCCGTGGCCTCGTACATCCAGGGCCTGCATGCGGCCAAGTAAGTCCCAGCGTTGATCCCTTACGGCAAGGGGTGGTGCGCGCACCGCCCTTTTGCCGTCTCCGGGCACCGGTTCGGTGCCCCCCAGTCCGCCGCGGCGCGGCGGATGCGCAAGGTAGTTGATTGTTGAGCGGCGAGACTCCCAGTACCCGCACCCGACGCAGTATCCTGCTGGAATTCCTCGGGTCCATGAATCTGGCGATCACCATCCTGGTGGCGGTCGCCATTGCCGCGGTGATCGGTACCGTCCTGAAGCAAAATCAGGACTACACCGATTACATCATCAAGTTCGGTCCGTTCTGGCATCAGGTCTTCAAGGACCTGGGCCTGTACGACGTCTACAGCACCGCCTGGTTCCTCGGCCTGCTCGGCTTCCTGGTCGCCTCCACCAGCGTCTGCATCTACCGCAATACGCCCAACATGCTGCGCGACATGCGCCGCTATCGCGTCAATGCGCAGGAAAAGACCCTGCGCACGATGCAGAACACGCGCGAGTGGGAACTGGATCGCCCGGCCGACGAAGTCGAAAACGCCTTTGCCTCCTTCATGCACGCCCAGGGCTACCGCGTGCGCACCAAGCGAGCCGAGGGCTCCACGACCCTGGCCGCCATGCGCGGGCGCTGGAACCGGCTCGGCTACCTGTTTACCCACCTGGGCATCGTCGTGGTCTGCATCGGAGCCCTTATCGACGGCAGCGCCGGGCTGAAACTGCGGGTCCTGCTCGGTCAGCTCAAGATCGAAACGCGCGATATCCCCGTCTCGCAGGTCCCGGCCGCGAGCACGCTCAAGCCCGGCCAGACCTCCTCGTTCCGGGGCAGTGTGACCGTTCCCGAGCACACCTCGACCAACATCGTGTTCCTCGACCTGCGCAACGGCTACCTGGTCCAGCAGCTGCCGTTCTCCGTCTCGCTCAAGGACTTTCGCATCAAGCACTATCCCTCGGGCAAGCCCAAGGACTTCCAGAGCGATATCGTCATCCACGACGACAAGCTCAAAAAGCCGCTGGCGGCGACCATCCGGGTCAACCACCCGCTGACCTACCGCGGCTATACCATTTATCAGTCGAGCTTCGGCGACGGGGGCAGCCACTTGAACCTCAAGGCCTGGCCGCTCGACAGCAGCGACCTCAAACCCAAGGCGCTCAAGGGCACGGTCAACAAGCACACGAAGGTGTCGACCTCCCGCGGACCGATGACGCTGGAGTTCACCAACTTCAAGATGTACAACATCTTCCCGGCCCCCAAGGACTCGGGTAAGAAGTTCATCAACTTCGGCCCGAGCATGATCTTCAAGCTGCGCGACGCCAGCGGCGTGGCCAAGGAATACGTCAACTACATGTCGCCGGTGCTCCAAGAGGGGCGCCTGTTCTACTTGAGCGGTGTGCGCAACAGCCCGGCCGAGCCCTACCATTACCTGCACATTCCGGCCGACCCCCAGGGTACGCCGAAGCGCTTCCTGCGTTTCCGGGCCCTGCTGGAGAACACCAAGCGCATCCGCCAGATAGCCCTGCGCCACGCCGGCGAGGCACTCACCCAGGCCAATCTGACCGACCCGAAGCTGCGCCAGAACGTGGCCGAGTCCATGGTGCGCCTGGTGAACCTGTTCGACCAGGGTGGGTTCAAGGCCATCAGCGAGCACATCAAGGCCAACGTGCCCAAGGCGCGCCGCGCCCAGGTGGGAGAGGCCTACCTCAAGGTTTTGCAAAGTATTTTGGAGGCCGCCTACGTTGAACTCCTGCACGATGAAGGGGTCGATACCAGCAAGGGTGTGAGTCAGCAGGAATCGCAGTTCTACGAGGATGCCGTAAATGCCCTGGCCGGAATAGGGGAATATGGTTCGCCCTTTTACCTGCAGCTGAGCAGTTTCAAGCAGGTCCAGGCCTCGGGCTTGCAAATCGCGAAGGCCCCTGGCAAGAATATCGTGTTCTTCGGGACCTTGTTGCTGATCGTCGGCATCTTCATGATGTTCTACATCGTCCATCGCCGCCTGTGGGCGGTCGTGCGCCGGGAGGGCGATACCACCCGGGTCCTGTTCGCCGGCAGCGGCAGTCGCCACCAACGGGATTTTGCCCGTGACTTCGCCGAAATGGGCGAGCGGCTCGACGAGCACCTGCGCGGCTAGCTTCGAACGCGGGCCGCCCTCGGCATCCAGGCCGAGGCCCGCTTTCCAGCCGGACGGATAACACGGAGGCCGAAAGCCGGTCATCGCCAACCAAACGAGCGAGAACAAAGCCATGTCCGTACCCCATGATGTACTGCACGCCGGTTTCGAAAAGCGCAACTGGCTGCATCAACTCAAGCCCACCGATTGGATTTGGGCGGCCGTCCTGATCCTGGCCGCCGCCGCGGGCTATGCCCGCTACGGCGAGTCGATGAACCAATTTCAGATTGGCATCCTCATCGGCGTGACTGCCGGGGCCATCGCGCTGAGTACCTACTGGAAGGCGACCCGCTGGCTCATCGCGGTGGTGGGCGCCGTCAGCCTGATCGCCATCGACCTGTACGGGAACAACCTCGCGCGGGGCGAACAGGAGTTCTTCCTCAAGTACCTGATCTCCAGCAAGTCGGCGATCATGTGGATGAGCGCCCTGTACGTGATGGCCACGGTCTCGTATCTGTCGGGGACCTTCCTGCGCTCGGAGTTCGCCGCCAAGGTCGGCACCGGCCTGACCTGGTCGGCCACCGCCATGGGCCTCATCGGCATGATGGTGCGCTGGCGCGAGTCCTACCTGCTCAGCCCGGATATCGGCCACATCCCGGTCAGCAACCTGTACGAAGTCTTCATCCTGTTCTCGATCATCACGGCGCTGCTGTACCTGCACTACGAGGCGCGCTACCGCACCCGCTCGATGGGCGGGTTCGTCCTGCTGGTGATCAGCGCGGCCATCGCCTTTTTGCTCTGGTACCAGTTCTCGCGCCACGCCAACGAGATCGAGCCCCTGGTCCCGGCGCTGAAGAGCTACTGGATGAAGATCCACGTGCCCGCCAACTTCATCGGTTACGGCTCGTTCGCCCTGGCGGCGATGGTCGGCACGCTCTATCTGCTCGTCGACTACGCGGCCAACCGCAAACCGGCCGTGGGATATTCCATCCTGGGTGTGACCGTCGTCGGCGCTGTGGTCATCGGCTTTCTGTCGGTCGGCGTCACCGGCGCGGTGTTCGGCTGGTCGCTGCTCTACGGTGCGATCGCCGCGGCGGTGATGTGGGGCTTTGGCGTCATGGTCATGCGCCCGAAGGTGGTCGAGGGCCTGCCCCAGCGGGAGATGCTCGATGACGTGATGTACAAGGCCATCGCCCTGGGCTTTGCCTTTTTCACCATCGCCACCGTGCTGGGCGCCCTGTGGGCCTCGGAGGCCTGGGGCGGTTACTGGTCCTGGGACCCGAAGGAGACCTGGGCGCTCATCGTGTGGTTGAACTACGCCGCGTGGCTGCACATGCGCCTGACCAAGGGCTGGCGCGGCGCGCCTATGGCCTGGTGGGCCGTGGTGGGCCTGTTCGTGACCGTGTTCGCCTTCCTGGGGGTGAACATGTTCCTCTCGGGGTTGCACTCCTACGGCACGCTGTAGCGCGGCCGCGGGGTAGCACCCAGCCGCCAAGACCCGGCCGGGGCCGCCGCGCCGGGTCTTGGCGTTGCGGCCGGTGCTACTTCTTGCCGGCGCCGTAGATGTACTGGTTGAAGGTCGCCACGTCCGAGCTCACCCGGCGGAACAGGTGGTCGAGACTGATGATCGCGTGTTCGAGCAGGTTGACGGCGATATAGGGGTGCTCGACGCGCATGCGCTTGTACATGCTGCGGCTGAGCTTGAGCAGGCGGGTGTCGGGGCGCATGGCGCGCATGCGCACCAGGCGCGGCTCACGGTCGAAGAAGGACATCTCGCCCATCAGCTCGCCTTCCTGCATGCGCCCGATCTCGATCTCGTTGCCGGCGTCGTCGTAGAACAGCGCGGCCTCGCCCTTGACCACGAAAAACAGCGCTTCCCCGACGTCGCCCACATCGGCGATGATCTCGCCCTTCTTGAAGGTGACCAGTTCGGTGTACTCGAGCAGGGTCTTGACCTCCTTGACGGTCAGCGACTCGCACAGGTACTGCTGGTTGAGGAATTCGGCCAGATCGATCTTCTCGCTAGGCATGCTCGTCTCCTTTGGTGCTGCGGGCCTAGGATATAGTATGTCGGTCGGCTTGCCAAAGCGTGATGGCCGCCGCTTGCGGCGGCGGGGCATACTCAATACGCTGAGAACAAACGAAAAATCGGAGAGAGTCCATGAGAAGACCTGTCTTGCGCCTATCCCTGCTGCTGGCGCTGTGCCTGCCCCTGATCGCCCCGGCGGCGGCCTTTGCCGGTTTCGACGAGGGCATCGATTACAAAAAGATCGAGCCGCCCATGCCTACCACGGTTCCGGCCGGCAAGATCCAGGTCACGGAGATGTTCTGGTACGGCTGCCCCCACTGCTTCCACTTCGAGCCCAAGCTGCTCAATTGGCTCAAGACCAAGCCGAAGGACGTGGAATTCGTGCGCATTCCGGCCGTCTTCCCGGGGCGCCAGACCTGGGAAGTGCATGCCCGCGCCTATTACACCGCCCAGGTCCTCGGCGTGCTGCCCAAGACCCATGAGGCCCTGTTCAACGCCATCCACGTCGATGGCCGGCCCGAGAACAGCGAGAAGAACCTGCAGGCCTTCTTCGCCAAACACGGCGTGGACCCCAAGGTCTTCAAGGAAACCTTCAATTCCTTCGCCGTCTACACGAAGGTGCGCAAGGCGGCCGATCTGACCCACCGCTCCAAGATCACCGGCGTGCCGAGCATGATCGTCGACGGCAAATACCGCGTCGACGGCGACCTGGCCGGCGGCCAGGAGCGGATGCTTCAGGTCGTCAATTTTCTCATCAAGCACGAGCGCTCGGCCCGCCAGGCGGGCGCCGGCCACTGATGAGCTGACGCCGCCGCCGCGCGGCCCCGGTCTCGGCCGCCCCTCGAACCGAGCCCCTTTCGCTCCCCGGGCGCGGCGCCCGCGCGCCGGGCGGCAACCCGGCCGCGTTTGGCGTACACTTAACCCATGCACTGACCCCGAGCGGGCGCGCGTGCGCCCCGCCCCCGCAATACACCCACTAGGGAGGAGGACATGAAGGCGGCTGAACTGTTCGTCAGGTGCCTGGAGAACGAAGGCGTCGAGTACATCTTCGGTATTCCGGGCGAGGAAAATCTCGACCTGATGGACGCCCTGTTGGACTCCTCGATCGGATTTATCACCACCCGCCACGAGCAGGGTGCCGCCTTCATGGCCGACGTCTACGGGCGATTGACCGGCAAGGCCGGCGTCTGCCTGTCCACCCTGGGCCCCGGCGCGACCAATCTGTTCACCGGCGTGGCCGACGCCAACCTCGACCACGCCCCCTTGGTGGCGATCGCCGGCCAGGCCAGCACCCATCGCCTGCACAAGGAATCGCACCAGGTCCTGGACCTGGAGCAGATGTTCTACCCGATCACCAAGTACTCCTCGCGCCTGCTCACGCCCAATATCATCACCGAGGTCGTGCGCAAGGCCTTCAAGCTCTCGCAGACCGACAAGACCGGCGCCTGCTTCATCGAGTTCCCCGAGAACATCGCCGAGATGGACGTGCACGACGAGCCGCTCAAGGCCGTGCTGCCGGTACCGCCGGAGCCCTCGAGCGATCAGGTCGAGCGCGCGGTGAAGATCATCTCCGATGCCAAACACCCGATTATCCTGGCCGGCAACGGCGTCATCCGCTCCAAGGCCTGGCAGCAGCTGGCCGATTTCGCGGGCAAGCTCAATATCCCGGTGGCCAACACCTTCATGGCCAAGGGCGTCATCCCGTTCAAGCACCCCATGGCCCTGGGCAGCGCGGGCCTGCAGGCCAAGGACTACGTCAGCTGCGGGTTCGACCGGGCCGACGTCATTATTTGCGTGGGCTACGACCTGGTCGAATACCACCCTTATCTGTGGCACCCCACGCGCGACCGCACCCTCGTGCACATCGACACCTCCCCGGCCGAGGTCGACGCCAGCTACCAGGTCAAGGTCGGGGTGGTCGGCGACATCAAGCACAGCCTGCGGCGCATCATGGACCTGGCCACCCCGCATTCGGGTAACACCATGCGCGCCCTGCGCGAGGCGCTCATCCACGACATGGATCAGGCCAAGGACGATTTCAGCGTGCCGATGAAGCCGCAGAAGATCATCTGGGATCTGCGCACGGCCATGGACCTCGAGGACATCGCCATCTGCGACGTCGGCGCGCACAAGATGTGGATGGCCCGGATGTTCCGCTGCGAATATCCCAACACCTGCCTGATTTCCAACGGCTTCGCCAGTATGGGCATCGCTGTGCCCGGTGCGATAGCCGCGAAATTGGCCTACCCCGAGCGCGCCGTCGTCGCCGTCACCGGCGATGCCGGGTTCATGATGAACTCGCAGGAAATCGAGACCGCGATGCGAATCGGCACGCCGTTCGTTATCCTCATCTGGAACGACGACGGCTACGGCCTTATCGAGTGGAAGCAGATGAATCAGTTCGGCCGCAAGTCCTATGTCGATTTCGGCAACCCCGACTTCGTCACCTACGCCCAATCCTTCGGCGCCAAGGGTTATCGCATCCAACGCGGCGAGGACCTGCTGCCGACCCTGAAAACGGCACTGGCCGACAATACCGTCACCATTATCGACTGTCCGGTCGACTACAGCGAGAATCTGAAATTGACCAGCAAGCTGGGTGAGATGATCTGCCCGATTTGAGCCCACCGCGCGCAGCCCATCCAGTCAGGCCTTGAGCGACAACGAAGCGATGAATTCAGTCCAGGCAACCGCCGAACGCGAACCCAGCGCCGCGGCCGCCGGACACCGCCTGCGCATCCTGAGCTATAACATCCAGGTCGGGATCACCACGCTGCGCCCGCATCATTACCTGACGCACAGCTGGAAGCACGTCCTGCCCCACACCCAGCGCCTGAGCAACCTCGACCGCATCGCCCGCCTGGTCGGCGACTTCGACGTCGTGGCCCTGCAGGAGGTCGACGCCGGGAGTCTGCGCAGCAACTACATCAACCAGACCGAATACCTGGCCGAACGCGCGCGCTTTCCCTACTGGTACCATCAGGTCAACCGCAACCTCGGCCACCTCGCCCAACACAGCAACGGCCTGCTCAGCCGCTACCGACCCAGCGAGGTCACCGAGCTGCGCCTGCCGGGCCTCATCCCGGGCCGGGGCGCCATCGTCGCGCGCTTTGGGTCCGCCGAGCACTCCCTGGCGGTGTTCATCCTGCACCTGGCCCTGAGCCGCCGGGCGCGCCTGCGCCAGCTCGACTATCTCAGCGAGCTGGTCAACCACTATCCGCACGCCATCCTGATGGGGGACATGAACTGCCGCCCGGACAGCCCCGAAATGGCCGTGCTGTTCAGGCGCACCCGCCTGCGCGAGCCGCCCGAGGAGATATTGACCTTCCCGAGCTGGCGGCCGCAGTTCCATATCGACCATATCCTGGTCACCCCGGGCCTGCGCGTGCGCCAGGTTCAGGCCCTGAACCACGCCTATTCCGATCACCTGCCCATCGCCATGGACATCGAGCTGCCCGAGGAGCTCAACCTGCTGGCCTGAGGCCACCGCGCACCGCGCCACGGTGGAACCTCGCCCCCGGCTCGCCCACTAATCCTACAGAAACCGCGTTTCGCGCCGGACACCACCCGGCCTCTGGTGTCCGATCGCCTGTCCCCGCCGTCAGTCCCGAGGAGGAACGACCATGACCCGAATCCTGGTGCTCTACTACAGCATGTACGGCCATATCGAACGCATGGCCCAGGCCGTCGCAGAAGGGGCGGGCGAGCCCGCCGATTGCGAGGCCACCCTCAAGCGGGTCCCGGAGACCATGGACGAGGCACGTGCGCGCGAGGCGGGCGCCAAGCTCGACCAAGCCGCCCCCATCGCCTCGCCCCGGGAACTCGGCGATTACGACGCCCTGATCCTCGGTACGCCCACCCGATACGGCAACATGACCGGCCAGATGAGAAGCTTCCTGGACCAGACCGGCAGCCTGTGGGCCAGCGGCGCCCTGGTCGGCAAGGTCGGCAGCGCCTTTACCAGCACCGCCACCCAGCACGGCGGCCAGGAGACGACCCTGACCTCGATCCACTCCAATCTGCTGCACTTCGGCATGGTGGTCGTGGGTGTGCCCTATTCCTGCCAGGACCTGCTCACCCTCGAGGAGATCAGCGGCGGCACGCCCTACGGCGCCTCGACCATCGCCGCCGGCGATGGCAGCCGCCAGCCGACCGAGCGCGAGTTGTCCATCGCACGCTTTCAGGGCCGCCACGTGGCCGAGGTCGCCCGCAAGCAGGCCGCCTGATTCCCGACCGGCGGCCAAAAAAAACCCCCGGGCCTGCCGGGGGCTTTTCTTCGAGCGCCCGCCGCAGGGCGGGCGCGAGGCGTCGGTTACGGACTCGGCGCCTTGACCGGTTTCTGGGCCAGGATCCAGTGCACCGCCTCCTCGGCCTGCTTCATGCTGAGCGAGGGGTTGGGGCTCATCGGGATGCCGCCGGTCCATTTGTTCCAGTTGCCGGCACCGCCCTTGATGACCTTCTCGGCCAGCTTCTTGACGGCGCCCTTGTCGCCCTTGTAACGCGCGGCGACCCAGGAGTAGGCGGGGCCGACGA
>Ga0209918_1000477_pt1 | contig 26348 bp, 20 predicted proteins | sample SalPonD_shore_MG_FD_185712 | JGI IMG/M metagenome (GOLD analysis project Ga0209918, IMG submission 185712) | Salt pond soil microbial communities from South San Francisco under conditions of wetland restoration - Salt Pond MetaG... | ecosystem: Environmental > Aquatic > Marine > Intertidal zone... | reverse complement strand
ATAGATAGGAAATACCACGAGAAGCCCGCTTAGCTCAAGCTGTGGGTCACTTCCCCGGCGGATCAAACGCGACCGCCGGTTGGTTTTCTCATGAACCGCAGGATGCTTGGTACTACGTACAAGGTGAAAAGCGTGGAAACAACCAGCCCGCCTGAAACCGCTATTCCCAGCGGCTGTACTATATTTGACCCTTCTCCCAGGCCAATCGCGAGTGGGAGCATCCCGAGGACAGTGGTGAGTGTTGTGATGATGATGGGGCGGAACCGAATGCCGGCAGTGGCAACAAGGGCATCTATCTTGGTTGGATGATCATCGGCCATCTTTATGTAAAAATCGATCATAATAATGGCGTTATTCACTACTATTCCGCCCAAGAGAATAGTACCGAGCATTGAATTGAGGCTCAACGTGGATCCAAAGACAAACAAACTCACTATGACACCAATGAAACCAAGCGGTACGGTCACAAGAATCACAAAAGGGACCTTGAGCGAGTTGAACTGAAAGGCAACTACCAGATAGATGAGCGCTACCGACGCGGCAAGCGCCAGGAAAAGGGACCGGATCGCCTGATCAAGCTCAGCCTGTGGATTCTCAAACACCACGGAGTAACCGGGCGGAAGGGTCAGCTTCCCGTCAACGATCTTGCGAACGTGCTCTTCATACTTCTGCCTATCTGCTGCCGGCGAACCGCCCGGCATCCGGGCGTAGAGGCGGAAGATTTTTTGGCCGTTTTCTGAGGCAATCCCGGCAACCCCGGTTGCTTCGGTAAAGTCAAAGAAATGTTTGAGCGGCACCAATCCTTTGGACGTGGGGATCAGGAAGTCCCCCAGATGTTCACGGCTGTCAATGACGCTGTCCGGAAAGGTTGCCTGCACGGAAACTGTACGCTGGTCCTGTTCAAACTCAATGCTCGAGGTGCCGCGAAGCGTTTTTCGCACCAGCGAAATAAGGGACGATGCGGTCAATTGCGGAAAACCGTCTATCACTTCCGTTCGCGCGGTCATGGAGAGTTCATCACTCAGCCCGGTTTGCGGGTCTGTGAAAACTCGCCCGTAGAGATCGGCCTCATTGACCAGGTCGCGCAGTTGCTCGAGCAGACCGATAACAACTTTGTCGTCGGGACCGCGTATGCTGATCTGCAGGTCATTGGTGCGGGGAAGCGGCAACTGCGCCGGGTCCCACATCGAAACATTGTAGTAAAACTGGCTGTCTGATACAAAAGCGCGCTGCAGGATACCGAGGACCTGCTGTGAATCCCTTGAATCTTTCAGGTTTACAAAGAGGATGTTAAATCTACCGGAGACAGTCGCGTACGTGTTCTCTACGTAGGCGCCTGCAACCTGTTGGACAGTCTGTTCCATTCTGGGTACGACTTGCTCAACTATCTCGACGCGGTCAGTAGTGGTAGAGCTTCTGAAAAACACGACTATGCGGTCACTCGACGGGGGAGAAATGATTTCCTTTGGAATAAGTGGCATTATCTGGGTTATTGCCACCCCTAATACAGCAAAGCTTCCGAGAACAAAGAGCCCGGCGCTCCACTTATGTGCGATTATGCGACGGAGCGAACCCTGGTAACGTGCATCGAGAAAGCGCATGGTGGCATTGGAGAAACGGGAGAGGCCGCGATTCAGATGGAGTGCGTCATCGGCGCCAATTTTCAGGCGGTACACGGAGGCGGCGATGACGGGAACCACTGCGAGGGCTACCAGGAGTGCCACACTAAGTGCAAAGACAACGGTATTTGCCTGATCCCCGAGGATGGCACTGGTGAGCGGTGCCGTAAACGAAATGGGCAGAAACACCAATATGGTAGTGAGTGTGGATGCAATAACCGGACTGCGCACCTGATCTACAGCTGAAATAATGAGCGAAACCAGTCCTGAACGGCTGTCTACCACCCGTGATTCGTCATAGTGACGATGGATGTTTTCAATTACCACAATTGAGGAGTCGATCACCATTCCCACGGCAAGGGCAATACCGCCAAGTGAAATGAGATTCAGGCTGACGTGGAAAAAGTACATCAGGATGAAGGAGAGTATGAGTGTGAGCGGCAGCGAGATGGCAATGAGCAGCGTGTTCCGTAATTCTCCAAGCGTAAGCAGCACAATAAGCATGGCGAGTCCCGCGCCGATCAGAGCGGCCCGCACCACGTTGCGTATTGAACGGTTTATGTATTCAGCCGGGTCGATGTAGAGCTGAAAGACCGTGTCGGCCGGTAGTATTCCGTTATCCCGTGCGTCACGAAGAATGTTCTGGATGTCTTCTGACATTTTCCGGATATTTCCGCCGTCTTTCGGCGTGGCATTAATACGCACTGCCGGCTGTCCGTGAATGACCAGAGCCTGGGAGGGAAGGGTGTATCCAATTGAGATATCGGCAACATCCTGCAGGCGGACGGAGACGTCTCCACGCTCGGCTACCACTATCTTACCCACATCGTACACGGAATTAATATCTTTCCGATAACGTACGGTGAACTCCCGGTCTCCTTCTTCCAGATTGCCCACCGGTTGAGGCAGGTAGCCGGAGCGCATGGCCGCGTCAACATCGTCAATGGTTAGTCCGTATGCAAGCAGATCGGACGGCCGAAGCGACACGTTCACTTCCATGTCCTCTATGTTGTGGATCTCCACCACATCAGCATCGGGTACCTGGGTGAGGCGAGGTTCCAGGGAAGTTGACAGGATCTGGTAGAGGGTTTCCGGCGGAGTCGAGGCGGAGCGAAGACCTAAAATGAGGAAGCCGGCGTTTTCTCCGGCGAAGAAGTGAACCACATAATCATTTTGGATATCAGCCGGCAACAGAGACTTAATCGAGTTCATTGCGTTTTCTACGCTTGCTTTTGCGGCGTCACTGTCAGCCTGCCAGCTGAACGTCAGGACAAACGTGCTCGAGTCATTTTCATACTCGGTTTCCAGTGTGTCCACGTTGTCTATGGCAAGCAACTGCGACTCAATGTCCTGACCGTACTGTCTGGAAAAATCAACCGCGGAATATCCGGAATGTGAAATCCGTAAGTATACGCGTGGACGCTGGGTTTGCGGATAGAGCTGGACCGGCAACCGGGTCACAAGCACGATACCCGCCGCGCAGAGAAGCACAAGCAGGAGTATGAACACCGAGTGACGCCTGAAAAGTTCTCTTAGCATTATTGCGTGTTCTCCGGCACCGGCGTGCCTTCTCGTTCTCGGCCGGTTGGCCGTGTAAGGTAACGTTCACCGGTTTGAAGTCCCGCAGTAATCTGCGTCTCATCACCAAACGATTCTCCTATCTGAACTTCCCGTCGCTGCAGGCTGTTCTTCTCATCTACTGTCCAAACAAAATAGCGGCCGTACCGTCTTACTACCGCATCACGCGGAACAAAAATTCCGCGCGCCTGCGCGGTCGGAAGGTTCACAAGGACAAACTGACCCACAAACGTGTCAGGCGACGCTGGAAAATCAAAAGTGACCGAGAAGAGGCCGGTATCATAGTCTGGTTCCTGAGACCGTACAGTGAGCGTACCGCGAAGTTCTTTTGAGTTGGAAAGATCCGCAGTGACCTTCTGTCCAACCCGCACTCCGGCAACGTCCTTATCGCTCACCTGTGCCCGCAAACGGTAGCCGTTCACTCCTATCACAATTACGCCGGTCTCTCCGGAGGAAACTTCCTCATCAGCTGTCACATCGACTTCTGCCACCACACCGGTAACCCGTGCGGTCACGGGGACGGGCAGATAGGTCTGTCCAACTTCGTCTCGTTCTATGGTGAACAGCGTTTGCCCCTGGGAGACGCGGTCTCCCGGACTAACGCCGACCTTTCTGATCACGCCCGCAACAGGCATGCTGTGAACAATCCGGGTCTGCGGCTCAAGACGGCCGCCAACCTGAATGGATCTGGTCCGGACTTCCACGCGCGCGGTGCTGAAAGCAGATGCGGGCGGGCCCGCCGTTCCGCCGGTCCCGGACGGCGCGCGCGATTGTGAAACCTGAGCGGATTCCGCCCCGCTATTCTGTGGGTCCTCCGTGCTATTCTTTTGGGCGCAGGCGCCGAGAAACAGTGAAAGTGTCAAGAGGGCCATGAAACCAAACCTGGCCGCGATGGTTCGGGCGGAACGGTTTTTCGTCATTTATTTCTCCAGCAAGAAGCTCTTTCCCGTGATTGTTTCAAGCTCAATAATTGCCACGATATAGTTATACATTTCGTTTGCTACGTCCAGTTGCGCCTGCTGCATTTCAGTTTGGGCGTTTTCAACATCCAGAAGCTGACGCCCTCCCGTTTCATAGGCGCTGACGGTCTGCCGGTAGCGTGCGCTGGCCGCTTCCACAGCCAGTCTAAGGACCTCGAGCTTCTGCTGTGACAGCTGCATTCGGCGGGTGATGTCCATCACCTGGCTCTGCACCGACCTGCGCGTTTCTTGAAGGCCGAGTTGGGCCTTCTCTATCCGGTAATCATTGGACCGAACGGCGTTGTCGGCCTGGGAATGAGGCACCAATGGGTCCAGCGGAATACTCAGCCGGAATGTTAGCGATCCGCCCTGCCAGGTTGAAGGGGCAGTCCAAAGCGAGCCGTCAAACGGGGGGCTGACCGACGGAGAATAGGAGTAACTCAAAGAAAAGGTCGGAACCTTGTTTGTGCGCAGCGATATGCGTTTGTCACGTTTCGCGCCCTCGAGTTGCAGTTCCTGGGACCGGATTTCCTGCGAGTTTGACACTCCTTCGGAAACAAGCGATTCCGGATTCAGGGAAAACTCCGGCGGATCTATCCGGCCTTCCAACTGAAGGGCCGCGTCCGGAGCAAGTCCCGTAAGGTCTTTTAACTTTGACAGTGAGCTTTCTTTGTTCTGCTGCAGCGTTAATAATTCCGGTTTGCGTTTGGCCGCCGCTACGCGCGCGGAAAGCATATCCAGTTCCGAGGCGCGGCCGTTTTGGAACCGGAGGCGGATCTGTGCATACTGCTGCTCGGCAAGATCTAGATTGCTTCTTGCGATTTCGATCCGCCGCTCGGTGAGAAGGACGGAGAAGTATGTTTCCTTCAGCGTTTTTTCCAGGGCAGCAACAGATGAAGCGTATGATGCAAGGCTTGATTCATACGCATTTTGAAGCTGCTCAATCTCAAGGCGCACCGAAGAAGAGAGGCGAAGCGATGCAGTTGCGCTTAAGGAGGCAGACCACCTGGAATCCGGACCGCCCGTTCGGCTCAAGGAGGTACCTGCGTCCAGCTGTGGAAGGAACTTGTTCCACGCGTCTTCCATTTTGCCCCGCGCTTCTGCTACAGAAAGATGCTCCTGCTTGAGCCCAAGATTGTTGTCAATCCCCGCTCTTAGTACGTCGCCAAGATTCCAGGTTAATTCCTGCGCCGGAAGGGCGGCAGTTGCAGTCAGGATGACCACAAGCGTGATGAAAAATCTACATGTTGCGCATGCTCTCACTGGGAGACCTCCCGGGTGCGACAAGTATGCTGATCGGTAGGGGAAAAATCAAGCAGCCTTTTGCAAGGGCCAGTATCGAATCAAAAACGGAGTCCCATCACTTTTCGAAACTCATCCACGTGGCTTCTGCTTACAAACAGCTTCTCTCCACCGGGAAGTGCAACGGAGAGTTGCCCTTGCCCCCACGGGATTACCCGTTCAATACGTGAAAGGTTTGCTATGGCGTTGCGGTGGATGCGCAGGAAGTGGTTTGGATCCAGCTCTTCTTCCAGCTGTGAAAGGGAGGTGTCCACTACATGTTTTTGCCCCTTGCTGAGTACAAACACCAGCCCCTCTTCCGCCTTAAAGCAATCTACCGATGAAACGTCTATCACGCGATACGAATGTCCTTCTCGGATGCTGAGCCGTCGCAGGTATTCCTGGGGGACACGCACCTGACGCAGTATGGTACGGAGTTTCTCCTCGTCACCCACGTTTGCTTCTATCCGCGCAACGGCTCTCGAGACGGCTGTTTCAAATCGCTTTTTGCCGTACGGTTTCAGAAGATAATCTACTGCATGTACTTCGAAGGCCTGAATTGCGTAGTCGTCAAAGGCCGTGGTGAATATGACATGCGGGATTGTCTCCAGGCGGGAGAGCACTTCAAACCCATTCATGACCGGCATCTGTATATCGAGGAACGCAAGGTCGGGCGTGTGGGTCCGAATGGCCTCAAGCGCCTGGGCTCCGGTAACTGCAACGGAGACTACGTCCAGAATGGGCATGGAAGCGCAGAGCGCAATAAGCCGTTCTCTTGCCGGGCCTTCATCTTCGGCGATGACGGTCCTGACCCTGGTCATGACGCCCTCGCTGGTATGCGGAGCCCCACTACAAGACCCGCCGGCGTGTTGTCGCGGAAGTAAAGTTGTTCACGGTACAGAGTCTTGAGGCGATGGTTTACGTTGCGAATACCGGTGCCGGAACCACTGAGAAGTTCATCCTGGCTCACTTCAGCCGCACCATGATCCGCAATCTCAATACTTACCGCTTCACGTTCCTTGCGAGCGTGTATTTCAATCCGCACACTTCCGCGGCCGTCCTGTCCGTAGCGTACGGCGTTTTCCACGAGCGGCTGCAGCAACATGGGCGGAATGCGGGCAGTTTCAAGTCCTCCATCAAGGTTGTAGGTGACGGTAAGCCGTTCGCGGTGGCGGAGTTTCTCAATGTCCAGGTAACGCTCAATTTGTTCGAGTTCCTCGCGGAGTGGCACTCTATCCCGCCTTGTGGCGGCCAGCGTGTACCGGAAAAGATCTGCAAGCTTTTCCACCGTGCCTACGGCCGTCTCTGGCTGTGTCTCAATTAAATATGCGATAGTATTGAGGGTGTTGAAAAAGAAGTGAGGGTGTATCTGCGCGCGCAATGCTTTTAGCTCTGCAACGGTGGCGTGGGCGCGCAGCCGTTCCTGTTCTCTCTTCGCGCGGGCGCGCCAGGATTCGTTTGAAATGAGAAACATCACCTTCTGGCGCTGTCCGTCAAGCTGAGGAAGGAGTCTTCCATTAATGCGGACGGGCACTTCGTGTCCGGCGAGGGCGCGCAGCGTTGTGTGATAGTCATTGGCCGATGTCCCGCCAACTACTTGCACTACCAGCTCGCTCAACTTGGGCGGCAATTCTTGCAGGATACGCTCACATTCGGCGGATTCACACCCTTCGTCTCCGAACAGGCGAAAGAGGCGTGAGTTCGCCTCAAGCACGGTCCCGTTTTCATCCATGACAAGAACCGCTTCATCGACCCCCTCAAACATGTTTCTGAGGGTGGTGATTTGCTCGTAGATGACCGCGGACATGACGTTGAAGTTGTGAGCAAGCACATCCCTCGGAGATTTTTCCTTGATTTGCGCGCCGTATTGTCCCATGCGGATCCAATCACTGGTACGTGCCAGCTCATAAAAGTAGTTTGCAATCTCGCTCATGGAGTGTCCAACCACGCCGCTGCGCGGAAAGTCCAAATCGCCGTCTGCAACTTCTCCCCGCGCAAGCCGCTCGGCCTGTGTGGAAAGTCGCGTGTAGTGGCGCATCATGTGCTCCGCTGTCCGGGCGAGAACCCGCACCTCGTCGCGTCCGTGGTAGGAAGAGCCGGCTCCGGTACGCCCCATAAAACGGCTTAACCGGTCAGCCACCCTCACAATCGGACGGGACAGCGCGTACGAAAAGCGGGAGGAGAGAAAAAATGCGGTGATCAAAAATGCAACAAAGAAGAGGAAGCTTGCGGCGCGTTGGAAAACGGCAGTTTGGGCGTGAAGCCGGTTTGCGTCCCCGATGATTACATCAAGCAGGTGGTTCATCGTCTCCCCGTAGATGGGGAAAAACTCCACGGAGGCGATCAGATCTTCAATGACGTAGGCAAGCCGGCGTGACTCGGCGGATCCGCTGTAAAAAAGATCTACCCAGAGGTGATTCAATCGCTGCAATCCCGGCTTCCTGGTAACCAGGTGTTCCACTTGCGCAAACGCCGGAAGCTCTACGTGGCGCACCACGGAGCTGAGATGGGTGTCTGCAATGGACCATACTTCCTCCAGATTGGTCAAGCGTTTCTTTAGGTCCTGTGGGTAGTACACGCGTCCGCTAATTGTACTGTGCGCGGCGGCAAGCTGGGTGTCAAAAGCATCATACTGAGCGCGGAACTCTTCATACGATGCACCGTCTCTCCAGTTCACAACGATGTTGTTCAGGGATATCTGGATCTGATTCCACGTGTTCTTTAGCTGCAGAATGGTGTTTCGGTCGGTCTCAATGCGCAACCTGACCGAACGAATGGCGCCGGAAACAGCCACATAGCCCACGACGAGCAGGATGAGGGCTATGTAGGAGAGAAAAATCCGGCGCCGTATGCTGATGCTCACGGCGTCTGTCCTATTCCTTTACCGCCCCTGAAGTGAGACCGCGAATGATGTACTTCTGAATGAAAAGCGTCATGACAAGCGGCGGCAGGGTAATCAGTGTTGCTGCTGAGGCAAGTCCACCCCAGTTGATCTGATCATAGGAAATAAACTGGAAGACTGCAACCGGTACGGTCATTGTGTCTCTTCCGCTCAGTATGAGTGAGAAGAGGAACTGATTCCACGAAAAGATGAAAGATAAAACCGATGCAGTGAAGACTCCGTTTCGAACAACGGGCAAGATAACGTACAGAAAGGCCTGGAGATAACTGGCGCCGTCAATGCGGGCGGATTCCTCTAAAGAAGTTGGGACGTTTTCAAAGAAGTTGATCATAATCCAGATGACATAAGGCAGGGTAATGATCAAGTGTGTGGTAATGAGTGCGATGTAGGAATCCACCAGCCGCATTGCCCGAAAGACAATGAACCACGGAATGAGGTAGCTGATAAAAGGTACCATTCTCGCTACCAAAAGAGAGAGGCCAATTCTGCGCAGGCGGTATTTGGCAATGGCGTATGCGGCGGGCAATCCTACAACCAGCGAAATACCTACGGCGAAGCCGGCAACAATGAAGCTATTGAAAAGATATTTGCCAAAATTGTTGCCACTTAACGTATTCCGAAAGTTATCGAGGGTAGGGGTGAAAATCAGTTTCGGCGGTATGGCAAGATTGTCCATTTGAGTCTTGAGTGCGGTCATGATCATCCAGGCAAACACGAAGAGCGGAATGATGCAGATAACGACGACACCGGTGTAAAAGAAGGCCGCCTGGATGGGAGTACGTTTGGTTTTCACGTGGCCGATCCTCCCTTCCGTCGTCTGGCGCCTTCACCGGCATTGCGGAGCATGGCCAGAAGTATGTTTACAATAAGCACGAGCATAAAGAGCACCACGGCAAGGGTTGAGGCTTCTCCCATGCGAAAGTACGAAAAGCCTTTGTGAAATATGTAGATGTTCAGGTTTTCCGACGCCACGTCAGGTCCACCCTGTGTCATGACGTAGATCAGGTCGAATGTCTTTATGGCATCAATTGAGCGTATCATTGCTGCCACAACAATGGCGGGTCTAACCATGGGAAGCGTGAGGTAAATCAAGACCTGAAGCGGGGATGCGCCGTCCACGTGTGCAGACTCGAACGGATCCTGCGGAAGTGACTCAAGGCTTGCGAGCACAATGAGCAAAATCAGCGGGGTCCACTGCCAGACGTCTGTAATAATTAAAGCGGGTATGACAGTTTTGGGACTGGCCAGCCAGAGTGACCGCGGCAATCCGATTGAGGTTAACATGTGGTTAATGATGCCCAGGTCATAGTTGTACATCATTGCCCAAATGAGAGAGACAGCTACGGGAGTCGCGGCAATCGGAAAGAGAAAGATCGCCTTCACCAAACCCTTTCCCTTGAACTCACGATGAAAGAAAAGCGCCAGCAGCGTTCCCAGAACTACCTCGCCGCCAAGAGCGCCGGTCGTGAAAAGCGCAGTGACCCGCAGAGAGTTCCAGAATCGCGCGTCATGGAGCAAGCCAACGTAGTTGGAAAGTCCTACAAAGCTCGTATGACCGCCGCTTGCCAGATTCCAGCGGTAAAGGCTGAGAACCAGGTTGTAGCCGATAGGGAAGATAACAATAATGCCCATCACAATGAGGGCTGGAAGGGGAAAGAGATACTTTACCCGTTTTTCTACCATTTTGCCGCGCTCCTCATGCGGTTTGAGAGACCACAGGCCCGCGAACGGGCCTGTGGCTGCATCTGCTGCATTTACTCGTCAGCAATAACCTTATTCATGGACTTTGCAGCTTCTCTTGCGGCGGTGTCCACGTCTTCACCAAGGATGGCGGCAACAATGGCACTACCGGCTGCGTCACGAGCTTCGCCAACGTTGATCACCGGGGGATTCCAGATGGGTGAAGCAAGTTCGTAGCTCTTCTTTGAAGCTTCAGTCCACTCCGGAGAGGGGTCTGCTTTCTTGAACTCGGGATCATTCCATGCACTTGCGCGTGCGGACGGAATGCCTGCCAGCTGGCCTTCAAGAGCAATCTTCTTGCTGGTTGCCCACTGGATGAAGAGCCAGGATGCGCCCTTGTGTTCTGAACCGGAGTAAATGGCGAGGCCCCAGTTTGAAATGTGGGGAACGCGGCCTGCCGGTCCTTCAGGGATGACTGCGTAGCCAACGCTGTCAGCGATTTGAGAGCTTTCAGGATCTTCATAGTTGGGGCGGAACACGCTTGCGTCGTAAATCATCGCTGCTTCGCCCTGCATAAAGATGGAAATGCTTTCGTACCAGCTGTTGCTCGGCGCGCTCTTAGGACCGTATTCGCGGAGCAGTTTCCCGTAGAACTTGGTTGCTGCAATTGCCTCCGGAGAGTCAATTGCCGCATTTCCCTGGTCGTCAATCCATTCCCCGCCAAAGGAGTGAAGGAAGTCGACCCACTGGCTGGTAGCAGACGCTTTCTTTCCGCGCAGCGTGATGCCGTACGTCTTGCCGTTTGACTTCTCGTAGATGGTCTTTGCGGCTGCTTCAAGCTCATCCATAGTCTGCGGTACTGACACGCCGTACTTTGCCAAAATGTCTTTGTTGTAGGCCAGAAGGGAGGTTTCAAGAAGCAGCGGAACGGTGTAGTTGTTTCCGTCGCGCTCCCCGGCGCCGAGTGCTGAGGGATAGAAGTCAGCCAGATCGTATTCCGGCCATACCATGTTCTTGTTGTCAATGAACTGGTTCAGCGGCTCTACCCAGTCATTGGTGTAGTACTGCGCAAGGCTGTTGCCCGGCATCATCATAAAGACGTCAATGACTGAGGTCCCGGAAACCATTTCAACGGTTCTCTTAGTGCGGAACTGGTCTTCCGGATACACATCGAGACTGACGTTGATGCCGGTAAGTTTTTCAAACTCCGCAATCTTGGGCTGGATGATGTCAACCCACGGGTGCTTGTTTACGATAACGTTGATGCTCTCGCCTTCAAACGCTTTCCAGTTGAAGCCTTCAGCGGCTGTCATTGCCTGGTCGTTGCCGGCGGATTGTTCCTGGCCGCCGTTTGCAAACGCCATGCCGGACAATACGGTGAGCGCCAGAAGAATCAATGCAACTCTTCTCATCTGATCTCCTCCTTACAGGTGTTTATAGGATTGTATCAGCCTACACGTCCGGAAAACGGATTCAAGAAGAATCGCACGGATTACAAATAGTGAGTGTGAATAGCAATATGAGGCGATGAACGGGAGCCCTATTCTTTCACGGCTCCCGCGGTCATTCCGGAGACAAGCCAGCGGTTGACCAGTGAAAAGAGGAGTATGGTAGGGACAATGGTCATTACGGTAGCGGCCGCAACCTGCCCCCACCGGATATTTAAAGCGGAAGAGAGCCGCTGGAGCACAAGGGGAAGGGTTGCGGTGCGCTGGCTTTGGGCTATAACGGACACAATCAGATAATCTCCCCAGGACACTACAAATGAGTAGAACGCGGCTACCAGGATTCCCGGCGCCGCGATGGGAATGATAATCCGGAACAGCGTTTGGAAGACGTTGCAGCCGTCAACTCGTGCTGCGTCCTCGAGTTCCGATGGCAGGTTGTCAAAGTAGCCTTTGAGCATCCACACCGCAAAAGGCAGTACCAGAATGAGTTGAGCAAGCACAATGCCAATGGTGGTATCCAGCATGGAGAATGCCACAATGATGGTGTAAAGAGGCAGGATCATAAGAATCTTGGGGAACATCTGGGTGGAAAATATGGCTGTGAGGATGGTGTTCCGCCTGGGGATATGAAATCTACTCAACCCGTACGCGCCAAGAATGGAAGAGGAAACGGCAATGACGCTCACCAGAAACGCGATACGCAGCGAATTGAGGAAGAAGAGTGGAAAGTCTGTCACCGAAAGTATTGTCTTGTAGTGGTCCAGCGTAAAACCGGACAGTGGTGTGAATACCTTCCCGCTGAAGATCGCGTCGGATCCTCTAAATGAGCTGTAGATTATCCAAATCATGGGCATGATGAAAAATACAAAACAACCGGCCAGCACGACATACGTGGCCGTAATGCGAATAAGGTCGCGCGTTCGTTTAGTCAGTGCCATGAAATCACCTCGACTTCCGTTCGTAGATGCGAATATAGATAACAAAATAGACAAGGAGGATAAGGAGCATCACGACACCAATGCTGGCTCCATATCCGACGGTGTAATTGCTCCACGTTTGCCGGTATACGTAGACGGGCAGAATATCAGTTGCATTTACCGGTCCGCCGCCTGTGGCAATATAGACAAAGTCAAAGTTGTTGAACGTCCAGAGAACGTGGATAGTCACCATAACAATAATCATCCCGCGAATTCCCGGGAGCGTTACGTTCGTGAATGTTTTCCACGGACCGGCCCCGTCAATGTGTGCCGCGTCATACTGGTCTTCCGGTATTGCCTGCATGGCTGCCATAAAGGCAATGGCGTAAAACGGGATGTTTCGCCAGAGATGCATAATGATGATCATTGGCAATGCGGCATTCAGGTTGCCAAACCAGTAGCTGTTCAAATTTTTCGCCCCGAGAAGCCGAAAGATTATGTTAATGAATCCGTAGTCCGGTTGCGACATGAATCGGAACATGACTACGGTAGCCACAACGGGAATTACCCAGCTGGCCATGATAATGCTCCGCATAAAGCGGACTCCTGGCAGCTCCTGCTTGAGCGCAGTAGCTACCACGAGTCCCAGTATCAGTTGCAGGACAACCGCGACGGTTGTGAGTAACACTGAGTGATAGAGTGAAATCCAGAAAATATCATCCGTAAGAAGCTTCGCAAAATTCGACAATCCAATGAACTGTGACGTCTCGCGCAGAAGGTTCATGTTTGTGAGGCTGAGGCGGAGCCCTTCCAGGAGCGGGAAAAGGGTAAACGCGGCCATTATCACGAGTGTGGGAAGTAGCAACAAAAGACCAATATGTTTTCTGCTTATGTGAACACTCGTCACTCCCTGTTCTCCTTTACTTATGCGTAATGGTACATCGAAAACGAGCGGACAGGGATGAAAACTTCACCGACTGTCCGCTCTTCGCGATTCAGCTCATGCTATATATGCGGATTAGAGCTCTCCGGAATCCAGGAGACTTGTTACCTGGTCGTGGAGCCACTGTGCTGCCTCACGGGGTGACTGCTTGTCATAGATCACATAGTTCACCGCACGGAGGTCCGCTTCACTCACCGGTCCCCAGTTGATGGGTGCCTGCGCCACAGCTTTGGAAAGCTGGTCGGCATATCCCTGAATCCACCAGCCTATATCGCTTTTCTGAAAAAGATCCATATTCAGGCTGTCTTGGCGTGGAGGAATACCACCAGAGTCAACAAGCCAGCGGGCCATCATCTCTTTTGAGGTGATGAATTGAATGAGCTTCCATGCCTCATCTTTGTTCTTAGAGGCAGAGTTCATCATGATCGCTTTCACTTCAAGATAGGTGGCCGGCGTACCTCCACTGATGACGGGAAGAGAAGCGATGCCGGTTTTGTTTTCCAGAACGTCCTTTGCGCCGGCACTGTCACCTCTGCGACCCCAGAGCCACGGACCCATTGGCGCCATCGCCCACTGTCCGTTCACATAACCAGGATCTTCGCTTTCCCATCCGTTTCCTCTTTCATTCGGGTCAACCGCAGGGTTGTCGCCCTTGAACGCTTCGTCATAGAGGGTCAGGACTTTCTCAAGTTGATCTACCGTCGCGTTATACGTGACCTGGTGATCACCCGTGACTGTGAACATGTTCTTGCCGCCGTTTACCTGGAAATACCAGGAAATGAATTCCTGAGCAGCTCTTGGTCCACCGACCTTTGTGCAAAGGTAGAGACCGTGCATGTCCGTTTTTTCCGTGATGGTCCGAGCGGTCTTAATGAGCTCCGTCCACGTCTTGGGCACGGGGAGTCCCAGTTTGTCCAGCACGTCTTTACGGTAAACCATGGCTCGTGCATTTGTATTGTAAGGAATGCCATAAAGTTTGCCATTAATGGTGAGCGGCTTGAGAGTGCTCTTTACAAACTCGTCAGACATGTTCCAGCTGTTGAAATAACTATCCAGCGGGACAATGGAGTCCTTCTGGACGTACACGGCCACGTCTTCAAGTAAGCCCTCAATAACGTCCGGAGTACCGCTCTTCCCCTGCACCAGGAACGTCTTACGCTGTTCCGAGTACTTGCCGGGGCCGTAGTAATCATCAACCGTGGCGTTGGGGAGAGCTTGTTTGACCTTCTGTTCCCACATGTTCACGTACTCGGGAGAGACCTCCTGAGTCACAAACGGCATGTTCCAGAATGAAAGATCAACCTTTCCGCCGCCGCCACCGCCGCCAGATTCTGCGGAACCGGATGCGAATGCCAGAGACGTCCCAATGCCCGCAAGCATAAATGACGCCAAAAGCAATACAAATAAACGTTTCATCTATGTACCTCCTTGCCCTCGGCTCCTGTAACCCTGAAGCCGCAGGTGATGTGTCATGGGTAAATGTATACATGCCCGACGAGAAAAGTCAAATTTAATTAAAATGGTCAAAAAGATTAAAAAGCCCATACCTTCCCCGCATAGTATGCTGTGGAGAAGGAGGTTGGAAGCTGCCGGCCACCGCATTGATGCGGCACATAGGATTCAAGGCGTTGGACATGCTGAATTTCAGCACGGCAATGACTTAACCCCATATGCGTTAACGATAACGCACTTTTGTTGGTCTGTAAAGAGAAAATTTTGACCATTTTGCATATCTATACGGTGCGGGACCGGGCGGGGTAACGGCGTCAGGAATTGATACGGGAGAGACTCGCTGTCATTCCAGATGCTTCAACCATTTGTCTTTTACTGCATCGTCAAGGTCAATGTCAAAGTGGCGGGCCAGCAATACAATGAGAGAGAACGTATCGGCAACTTCGTCACGGAACTGTACAGCGATGTCCGCCTTGCTCAGTCCTTTCGTTCGTGCGCGGCCAGTCATCATGAGGTACTTTTGAGTGAGCTCGCCAAGTTCCTCCTGGAGCTTGAAGACATACCAATCGTCATCCCGCTCGATCTCGAAGTCGGCTGCATAAAGGTCGGAAACCTGCTTGATACGCTCAGTTAGTCGGTCGAGATTCATGGTTCCTCCGTGTCCGCTATTGTAAAACAGGAATATGATTATTGCACGCTCCACCGCGGGAGCTCACAAAAAAGCCCCCTCAACGTGAGGGGGCTTCGATACGCTGCAGGGCGGGGTCTATATGTTCAGCTCCGGCATTGGCTTGCGCTTGTCCCACGCTTCCCGAATAGCTTTGAGCACGTAGCCGTGCGCGTCATTAATACTCATAGTGGCCCCGGACCTCACGTCTGCTACAACTTCCCTGTCCCCTTTGCTCATGCGTTCGTACTTTGCCTTCTCCGCCGGATCTGTTGTCTCCGGGTTCAGCGGCCGCCCGTTGCGGTCATTGGTGTACTTTGCGTAGAACGTTTCAACCTCATCGATGGTCTTTCCAATGAAAAGTGCTTCCCACGCGTCCATTTGCTTCCACCAATCGTTAGTGTCACTCATGCCGTAAGAGTCTCCGCGGTCACGCTTGGTCTTCCACGCGGTAACTTCCGCGATAATCGAGTCTTCCGTGGTCGGGGCCTTTCCCTCCACTTTTTCTGTGTCATGATTGGTAATGTTGGGCTCCGGGCTACCTGGCCAGCCTGAAAAATGCGGCATGGAAAGTCCATCATAGTTTGGGGTGCTCACTTCAAGCTCATCAACTTCAAGGTCCGCAATTTTTCCGTCCGCGTTGAATACTACAGCAGCTTGAACGTAGGTGAAACTGTAAACCTGTGTACCCGTTGAGTCCTTACCGGGACCAACCCGGAAGATCGGTGAATTTCCGAGTCCAAGCGACAGCGTCTGTTTCTGAGCGGTGGTACCATTCTCTGCGCCAGATCCCCCGCAGGAGATCAGAATCGCTGCAAGCGCAACGAGGACAGGAAATCCGATTGCTTTTCTAATCATGGCGTTTCTCCTTTCGAATAATAATCGACTCGAAAGCATTTAAGCAGATAAATAGAGATTTGTAAATCAGGTTTTCGATAAATTAGTAACCTAAGTTACATAAAAGCTAATCATTTCATGAAACTGAGTAAATCTTCACATATTTACTCGGTTAATGTTGGATTTTGCACGGATATAAAGGGTTCATCACATCAACGGGCATCCCGCGACCGTTCAAGGTCAAGAAGGTAGCGCTTACGTTCCAGACCGCCGCCATAACCGGTCAGACTTCCGTCACTACCCACTACGCGGTGGCACGGTATGAGGATGGCAATCCGGTTGTCTCCGTTTGCACGCGCTACGGCCCGCACCGCGGCAGGCTGTCCCAGTGAAACGGCTTGGTCTTTGTAGGAGCGTACTTCACCGTAAGGTATCTTCTGCAACGCGTTCCAGACGCGCAGTTGAAAGAGAGTTCCGGTGAGAAATAGTGGTGTTTCGAACGTATGACGGCCGGTATTGAAGTACTCGGCGAGCTCCGTTTCAACCATGTCGATCAACGGATGGGCTCCGTTTATCAACCGGGCAGATAGGCGTCTCTCAAGGATGACGAGTTGTCGTTCCAACATCCGGCGATCTGCAAATTCAAGCAGACAGACGCCCTCATCAGTAGCCCCCGCCACCATGGGGCCAAGGGGAGTGAGAACCCGCCGCACCGTGACAAGTGTGCTGCGGCGGCTTTTCGAGGGAGAAAATCCAGCAGTTCGTCTAAAGGCATCGCCAAAACCGGAGAGGGACTCGTAGCCACTGGAAAAGGCGGAGTCGGTCACGGTGGCGCGCTGTCTGATGTTGCCATAGGCGCGGTTTATCCTCAGCAGTCTGAGATAGGCGTGAAACGTCATGCCGTGGTGGCGCTTGAACCAGCGTCGCACGCGCGCAGGATCCACGCCCTCTGCACGCAGCCTGCTGTCCGTAAGACGTTCAGCCGGATCTTCAGTGAAGCGTCTCACTAATGATTCAATCCAATCCGGCGCCGCGCCGTAGGGCTCCATGGGATTACACTTCCTGCATGGACGGTACCCGTGCTGCAAGGCGTCTTTTGCGGTCTGAAAGTACTCCACGTTCTCCGGATTTGGCTTTCTCGCAGTGCATGTGGGACGACAGAAGATACCGGTCGTCTTCACGGCGAGCACAAAGATTCCTTCAAAGCGGCTATCTCTTTCCAGAACGGCGCGGTACATTGCGTCGCGGGATGGAAGCGTGATCTTTTTCATTTCAAGTGTTCCTCCAGTTGGATCCCACCGTAGCGCTGTTCACGACCGATTGCATCCGAATTTTGAACACTCAATTCAAATTCCCGGCCGATGACCCCGTCTCCGAATGGCCGAGAGAAATCACCTGTTAGAGGTACACAAACGCAGAAACGCGCAGGTCCTTCAGGCAGTGGTCCGGTGTCTGCGCGCCCTGGACACAGTCTAAATGTGACGAAAAGAGCTCACACTCGTTCCGCGTCGAGCAGGGCCGGATGTATGACGTGCCTGATGCCGTGTTCGGAGAGTTGCGTGAGTATTGCACGCGAGGGCTGGTCTGATGTGTGCAGCCACGGCGTGACTCTTCTGTATGCGTACATCTCTTTCAGCCGCTTCACTGCGCCAGCGCTCTTTCGATGGCGGCGTTAAGCGTGTGAAGGTCAAACGGTTTTGCAAGCGCACCGACAAACCCGTACTCACCAGGATTTTGGAGGACGGGAGAGTCACCGTGACCCGTTGCCACAATTGCCCGTGTGTCCGGATCAATCCTTTGCAATTGTCTCACCGTTTCTACGGCACCGGCACCGCCAGAGACTGTAAGGTCAAGGATGACAACGGAGTATTCGTGGCCGTCCCGCTCTGCCTGCGTGAACAAGAGGAGTGCGTCTTCACCAGATGCCGCAATATCCGCTTCATACCCCAGGATCTCAAGCATATTCTTTGTCGTTTCCCGTATCCTCGGCGACTCATCCATGAAAAGCAACCGCTGAGTTCTGGCGCGGCGGTTGGCAGGTGCAGCGGATTCCGGCCGCCTATCTTCGGTCCGCAGCACGTGTGCGGGAATGAGCAACGTGAATGTGCTGCCGGCTCCGGGCGTTGAGTCAATCAGAACGGTTCCGCCGTGGGCAGTTATGATGCTGTAGCAGTTAGAGAGTCCAACTCCGGTGCCGTCGCTCTTTGTCGTGAAGAAGGGATCGAAAATGCGTGCCTGCAGCGCATTGTCAATACCGGGGCCGTTGTCGGTAATCGCTATGCTGGCAAAGTGCTCTGCGGTCACCGCAGAACCAGGAAGAATTATGCTACTCTGCCTTGTAAGTGAAACAGTCACGTGACCGCTTTCTTCCACAGCCTGACGTGCGTTCAGGACCACGTTATGAATTGCCTGCTCAATCTGTCCCGGGTCACACTCTACCAAAAGCGGTTCATCCGGCAGATGTTGGGCACGTGAGACCGCGGAACCGGCAAGTGCAAGTTCCGTGGCCCTGCTCACCAATTCCCGCAAATCTACCGCGGATTTGTCAAGCGAGCGTCCGTGAGAGAAGGTAAGAAGCTGATCCGAAATACGCCTGGCTGAGGCAATAGCGCTTTCTGCGCTCTCGAGCGCTTTTGCGGCCGGGGTCTCCGTTTCAGTAAGCATCTGCGCCAGGCTGATATTCCCGAGGATTGCGGTCATCAGATTGTTGAAATCGTGAGCGATGCCGGCAGCGACGAGAGAAAGCGCCTCCATTTTCTGTGCGCGCAGTACACTTGCTTCCAGCTTTTTACGTTCGGTAACATCGCGTGCCAGCCAGACAACAAGGCTTTTCCCTGAACCATGAGGAAGGAGCACCGAAGTCCTTCCTTCAAACCATTTCATTCCGTCCGGCGTCTGAATGCGATACTCACACAGTTGCGGCTTGCCGGTAGCCAGCGTTCTGTGCACGGCGGATACAAAACGGTCCGCTTCATGCGCCGGAAAGAGTTCGTGCAGGAGTTTGCCCTTTAAGTCAAATTCCGGTTTCAGAAGGAGTTCTGTGTGGGCCGTGATTACGTCTACGTAACGCCCGTCTTCGTCCAGCACAAAAGGTATATCAGGTAACGCGGCAAGGAGAGCTTTCAGTTTACCATGTTCGGAAGCGGCCACTCGTTACCTCCTGTTACGCAAAATGCATTTGCTTAGCCACGTATTATCTAGTATTCTGAAGATATAATGGATGTTGACTGGTTGCAAGGTGTGCTTCTCGGGAAGAAAAAGAAGCCATCATCGGTGCGCGCCAGACATCATCGCCTGCTCGCGCGCATCCGTCATGCAATCCTCCACATCCTGAGAACTTCCCGGATTTACTTGTTTACATAGCTGGCCATCTCTTCTTTGCTTTACACCGCAGCTTTGCGTCACACGTGTGTCCGTCCGGCTAAGATGTCACAGGGAGGAAATGTTTGGAAGTGTTTTCCTATCTGACAAAAAACTGGCCGATCTTACTAACGGAGTTCGGCCGCCATCTCAGCGTTGTGGGGATTGCGCTTCCCATTGCGCTTGCGGTCGGTGTACCCGTGGGAATTCTCATTTCAACCAAAAGGCGTCTGGCCCGTATTGTCATTTACTTTGCAAGCGTACTCATGACCATTCCCAGTCTGGCGCTTTTTGGTTTCATGGTGATACTTCTTGCGCCCTTTAAGGCCGGCATCGGCACTCCGCCGGCGGTGGTGGCGCTGGTGGTCTATTCATTCCTGCCTATGACTCGAAACACGCTGGTGGCCATTAAAGCGGTCGATCCAGGCATGATCCAGGCCGCGCGGGGCATGGGTATGACAAACTGGCAAATTCTTGGCAAGGTGCGGTTGCCGCTGGCCATTCCCATTATCATGGCCGGAATCCGCAATGCTGCGGTGCTTGGTGTGAGTGTGACCACTATTGCATATCTTATAGGAGCGCGTGGACTCGGCTATTTTATCTTTTCAGGCCTCAGCAGGAGCAGACTGGATATGGTCGTTGTGGGAGCCGTTGCCGTGGCCATCCTTGGTATTGCTACCAACTACGGCCTTCTTCTGGTCGAGGACGTCATTACGCCCAAAGGGCTGAAAATTTCCCGGGGACAGTAGCAAGGCGGGGCAGGAGGACGAATGCCAATAGAGTTAATAAACCTGACCAAGACATACGGTGATCTGGTGGCGGTTAATAATTTAAGCGTCACCTTTGACGACCGGAGCCTTAACGTACTGATTGGACCGTCCGGATGCGGCAAGACAACGGTTCTAAAGACGCTAAACCGACTTCTGCCTATCACGTCCGGCGATATTCGGTATGACGGCATTTCCATTCATGACATAGATCCCATCGAACTGCGCCGCTCAATAGGCTATGTAATTCAGGAGATCGGGCTGTTCCCGCATCTCACCATATTTGAAAACATTGCCGTGGTGCCGCGCCTGCTGCACTGGAGCGAAAAGAGAATTGCGGATCGGGTAGATGAGCTGCTCGATCTGGTTAACATTGATCCGGGGGCCTACGCGGACAAGTATCCGGCGCAGCTTTCCGGCGGGCAGCGCCAGCGCGTGGGGGTGGCCCGCGGGCTGGCCGCAGATCCGAAGATACTTCTTATGGATGAGCCGTTTGGCGCCATTGATCCTATAAACCGTGAAACATTACAGGACAGTTTTCTTGAGATTCAACGGGAAATTCAGAAAACCATAGTGTTTGTCACCCACGACATTCGCGAGGCGGTCAAGCTGGGAGACCGCATAGCAATACTGCAGGATGGCAAACTCATTCAGTATGACGAAACGATGAAGATACTCAACAATCCGGTAAATGAATTTGTGGAGGACCTTCTTGGGTCGGACCGTGCTCTAAAGGGCCTGGAGCTCCTCCGCGTGGAGGACAACTACGACCTCTCCTGTTTCACTATCGAGAGCGATGGCACCAGGAACGCCGGGTGGGGTATCGGCCAGCTTGAGGCCGAGGGCCGGGCCTTCGGGTTTGTAAAAGACCGTGACAACAGGCTCCTTGGCTACGTGTTGCTGCGCGAACTTCAAAGAGGGGCGTCCGACAGGCCGCTACATGAATTTCTGCACACCGCAACGGCCATTCGGCCCATGTCCACCCTGATGGAAGCGGTAGCCATGATGCTCACCAGCGGCATCACCTCTGCACCCGTTGTTGACAAAAGAAACCGGATCCTTGGTGTGGTGCGGTTCAGGGAGGTGTTTCAGAAGGTGAGTGAAGTGGCAGACGCGGCGGGTGATCCGGAGCGCATTCCATGAACCTCTTTAGTTTTCTGCTGGAAAACCCCAATGAGGTGGGGATAAAACTGCTGCAGCATCTCTATCTTTTTGCCGTTTCCTGGGCCATTGCCGTAGTGGTGGGAATTTCAATTGCAATTTTGGCCACACGCCGCGGACATGAGAAAATCGGGCGCGTTGTGCTTTCTGTCACCGGCGCGGCGCAATCTGTGCCGAGTATAGCAATTATCGCCATCGTGTTTATCTTTCTTGGCATTGGGGCGGCTCCCGCAATTGTGGCACTCTTCCTCTACAGCCTGGTTCCCATCACCTTCAATTCTGCTTCCGGTTTCATGAGTGTGGAGCCCGCCATGAAAGAAGCGGCGCGAGGCATGGGCATGACAGAACGGCAAATCCTTCGAAAGGTGGAGCTTCCCGTGAGTATTCCGGCAATTGCTTCCGGCGCGCGAAGTGCGGCAACAATCAATATCGGTACGGCCACCATTGCTGCGGTTATTGGAGCCGGCGGGTTGGGAGAGATCATTTTTGTGGGACTGCGGCTCACCAACCAAACGATGATATTTGCGGGCGCGTTGCCGGCAGCTCTCCTTGCGGTAGTTGTGGACGCGCTTCTCGCTTTGGTTGAGAGAGGACTTACCTCACCCGGCATTCAGTTTGGAAGGGACGAATTTTAGCGATATATGCACACAGGAGGTGTAACATGTGTAAGCGTATTTTATTAGTAGCGGTAATTCTCATGCTCTTTACCGGGACGCTATTCGCCAAAGGAGAGGCTGAAAATTCCGTGTCCGTTGGAGCGAAAAACTTCACCGAGCAGTACATCATGGGAAACCTGATAGATCTGCTTCTGGTACAAAACGGAAACTTTGCGGTCAAACAGAATTTTGGGCTCAGTTCAAACGCGGTAAGAAAGGCGCTGGAAACCGGTCAGATCGATCTTTACGCTGACTACACCGGTACCGCGTGGACTGTCTACCTGAATCACGATGACATTATAAGTGATCCGCAAAAACTCTATGAGGCTGTGAAACAGGAAGACGCGGAAAAGAACAGTATCATCTGGCTCGATATGATTCCGGTAAACAATACCTACGCGCTGGCGGTAAAAGAGAGTTTTGCTCAGGAACATGGACTCAAGACACTCTCAGACCTTACAACACTGGTAAACAACAATCCCAACCAGTTCCGCTTTGCCATAGATTTTGAGTTTTTCCAGAGACCGGACGGCTTTCCGGCCATGACCAGGGCGTACGGCATGAATGTTCCCAAGAGTAACGTGAAGACCATGGAGATTGGCCTCACCTACGAGGCAATAGACCGGGGCGATGTTGATGTAGCAATGGTGTTTGCTACTGACGGGCGGCTGAAGCGGTTCAATCTCATGGTGCTCAAGGACGATAAGAACTTCTTCCCGCCCTACAATCTCGCGGTCACCGTGAGAAAAGAAGTTCTCGATGCGTTTCCCGACATTCGGACTCTCCTGTCACCGCTTTCACAGGTGCTGAATGCACAGGTGATGCAGGAGTTGAACTACCAGGTCGACGCCCAGAAGAAGGAGCCCGCTGAGGTTGCTGAGGCGTTTCTCAAAGAAAAGGGTCTCATTCAGTAAAATTGGGATCGATGGCGCCGGTCCGGAGTGAGCAGAGACGTCGCTCCGCCCGGCGTTCCCATACGGCTGCCAGCGCAAAGAGCAGTCGTGGAACGACTATTGGGAGTACAGGTACGCCTATTGCGGCGTAGAGGAGCGTGTCTTCTGCCAGAGAGTGCGACATACCAAAGTGGTGATTGAGCAGGTCGCTCTCAGGACGGCTTAACGTTCCGTCTTCTACGCCTTCCCGCAGTACGGCCGCGCCGTAGGCCAGTCCAAGCGTGTTGGATACCAGCCAGAGATAGCCGGAGGCCGCAGGGAGACCAAAGAAACGCATAAGCGGCCGGAGCAGTTTCCCCAGCCGCTCAATCACGCCGAGAGCGCCGAGCGCCCGGACGGCAGCCATAAGCGAAATGACAATGACGGAGACCGTAAGTACCAGGCGGGCAGTGTCAAACAGCCAGCCTGGAAGAGCGGAAATAACCGCGTGAAGTACGGCTGCGCCGTTGCCGGCTATCGGGGATGGGGCGGCCGCTGCAGCTCCGGCAGCCGTCGGCACGGCACCACCTAAGGGAAGGAGCGCATTTGCTATCCACGCGGCAACAAAGGCGGTTCCAATTCTTATCGCGCCCATCCGGACAAGAGAGCTTCCCGTGCTTCGCATGACCGGCAATTCCACCAGAAGGTTATGTGCCACCAGACACATGAGAGCAACTATCGTGACCTCACGCGGTGCGAGTTGCAGCGTCCCTATTACTGCAATCGCGGAGTAGTTATTCATGAGCGCTGCGGTCACAAAGACAAGCGCCGCTTCACCAGGCAGGCCGACCAGGCCAAAGACCCCCGCCGCGTAAAACGATATGTAGGCCATTAGACCGCTTTCCTGGAGGAGATAGACCAGGAAGGAGACCGGAACCATAATGGCAAGAAGCCACACTGCGGTCCGCGCGCCGCGTAAGGCGCCGGCAAGGGCGGCGTGCCAGGCTTTCTGAAGAGGCGATATCTCCACGTGGTTCACGCCGTTCTTACTCTCGACCGTGTTTTTGTATACCGTCCGTGATGGTCCGGATTATGTAGGGACGGAGCTCCCTGGCCGTAATGATCTCATCTATGGATCCCACGCTTCTGGCGCGTTCCACGGAATGGATGGCATCAAACTTCTGACCGAGGGCAGTTTGCTTCTCGTTGTAGACGCGCTGGTAGAGGTCATCAAACTCTTTCTGGGTGCACGTGCCGCCGGACAGCTTTTCCTGCATTTCAGCAATCCGGGGATCATTGAGGGTCTCCGTCCGGACCGCTTTGGGGAAGACTACCGCCGCCGCAGGCGCTCCGCCAATGACGGATGCAAAGGACCCTTCGAGCGCGGCGGCGCGGAGGCCGGGATTGAGTGATTTAGAGAAGACAACGTAGGCACCGCCGTGATAACGGGCCATCACAACAAAGCAGATTGGTCCGTCAAAGTTGACCACGGCTCTGCCAATCTCAGCGCCGTATTCAAGCTGCAGTTTCCTCAGAGATTCAGGCGAGCCGTCAAAACCGGAAAGATTGGCCAGAATGACCAGCGGCACACGCCCTGAAAAGGCGTTAATGCCGCGTGCCACCTTCTTTGACGAGAGAGGGAAGAGCGTGCCGCCGCTCCAGCTTTCCGGACCGTCTATGGGGATGGCTCCAATGCGCGGAACGGGACGGCTTTCAATACCTATCATGCCGACTGCTTGCCCGCCTACACGGGTTTCCCACACAATAGCCGTATCGGCGTTTTGCATGATGCGCCACCGTTCAAAGTACCCCCCATCGCTATCAATGACCGCTTGCATAACCTGGCGCATGTCAAACGGCTTTTTCCGTTCCGGGTTCATTTCTTTACTGAAAATATCGCCAATGGTGGAAAACCCTTGCTCAAGCCGATCGTTGTACGGATGCGCGGTTACATCGCGCTCTTCGCTGTCCGACGTAGCTATGCGCGGCGGGAAGCGGGTGCCGGAGGCGCGATACGTGTAGCGATAGTGCCGAAAGAGAATAGCATATGCGGCGGAAAGATTGGCCGCGCGAAGCTGCGCCTGCCCGTTAGGCCCCATGATCTTCTCCACTCCGCCAATGTCAATATTTGTCTCGGCAGAAACGCTTCCTGAGAACTCCAGTGCCTTCTTTCCCGTTAACAAAAGCGACGCGTTCTCTGTCATGATGAGAAGTCCCCGCGTATGCATCAGCATGGTGGCCTCGGCATCCCAGTAGGACTGAGCGCCTACATTAATACCCGGTACAATGATGTTGATCTCTCCGCCCTCCTGGGTGAACTCCACAATCCTGCGCAGGGCCGCCGCGGTCCAGTCAAGGTTTTCCGTGCCGCTGTCCATGGTAATCCGCGCGCCGGAGGAGATAGGGACCCACTCAACCGGAAGGTCCTCCCGGGAGGCTAAATCAAGCGCAGCTATTACCCTGCGTGACTCTCCTTCGGCCAGGCTTCCCAGGTCACCGGTGGGATCAGCAAGTATGATGACCCGTTTCATCGGGACGGGGTAGGCGGGGTCGAAGTTGGTGATGGTACCAAACACAACGTTTGACTGGTTTTCCCCCGGCGTCCTGGTTTTCACCGAGACTACGTTCTGGCTCCCATCGTCACCTACCTCTATATCGTACTCTTCAAATTCGCCGCGCGGAATATCGGAGTAGAGGGGAAATCCCGCGTAGGTGATCATCTTAATGAACTCATACGGGTAGATTGTGTTCCGTTGCCGCGCCCTGACAACACGTGCAGTGTACCGATCCATGGTAGCAAGCGGTTCGTCGGACGGCGTGCGGCTGCGAAGAGTAAACTGGTCCTGGGAAACGTTGAGATACAGAAGCTCTATCTCCCGGACGACATCCTCGCGCCAGCGCTTGCGCCGTGAGTAGACTACCAGTCGCTCAATACCAAGATCACGAGTCAGGCTCACCAGATGGAGTCCGTAATCGCGCAACTGCATGAGCCGGATGGCAAGCAGCGAACGATTATGAATGATTATTCTATTCCACTGGAGACGGTAGCGATATCGTGCCTGCGCCGCGCGCAGCGCCTGCACGGCTTCCATATAGACCGCTTCCAGCATCATCATTCGAGTGATGCCGCGTCTCCCGGAAATCTCCGGCTCGTGCTCGCTCACCCTGCAGAACGCAAATAGCCGTGTATCTCTAGCATTCGTTGCCGAGGTTGCCTCAATGAGCATGACGCTTTCACTGCGGTAGAGG
>Ga0209918_1000476_pt1 | contig 26350 bp, 28 predicted proteins | sample SalPonD_shore_MG_FD_185712 | JGI IMG/M metagenome (GOLD analysis project Ga0209918, IMG submission 185712) | Salt pond soil microbial communities from South San Francisco under conditions of wetland restoration - Salt Pond MetaG... | ecosystem: Environmental > Aquatic > Marine > Intertidal zone... | reverse complement strand
CGTGATTCGTGATTCGTGATTCGTGATTCGCGGACAGCCTAGCCGAACAGCTCGGCCAATTTCGCGCCCGGGTCCGGCGCCGTCATGAACGCCTCCCCCACCAGAAACGCATTCACGCCGCGGCTTCGCATCAGCGCAACATCCTGCGGGGCATGGATCCCGCTCTCCGTTACCACCGTGCGATCGGCGGGAATGGCCGCCAACAGCTCCAGTGTCGTATCCAGGCGCGTCTCGAAGCTGCGCAGGTCCCGGTTGTTGATACCGATGAGCGGTGTCTCCAGACACAGGGCGCGTTCGAGCTCGTGTGCGTCGTGGACCTCCACCAGGGCGTCCATCCCCAACTGATCGGCCAGCGCCGCCAGCGTCTGCAAGGCGCCGTCGTCCAGCGCCGCGACGATCAATAAAATACAGTCCGCGCCGATCGCCCTCGCCTCGTAGACCTGATAGGGGTCGACGGTGAAGTCCTTGCGCAGCACCGGCAGCGCGCAGGCCGCGCGCGCGGCCTGCAGATAGGCGTCCGAGCCCTGAAAGAAGTCCGCGTCCGTGAGCACCGACAGGCAGGTCGCCCCGCCGGCGGCATAAGAGGCGGCGATCTCCGCGGGGCGAAAGTCCGGACGCATCACGCCCTTGCTGGGCGAGGCCTTCTTGATCTCGGCAATCACCGCCGCCCCGCCGGCCTCGATGCGCGCGCGCAGCGCGCCGACGAACGGACGCACCGCGGGGGCATCGGCCAGGCGCCCCTCGAGCGCGTCCAAGGGCACCCGCGCCCGGCGCTCGGCCACCTCCTCGGCCTTGCGTTCGAGGATCTTTTTCAGAATATCCGGCGTTTTATCATCCATCATATGCACATTGGATCGCAGAGTGCGCAAAGACGCAAAGCGCGCAAAGAAAAGCAAAATCTAAAATGTATAGGGTCGGATCCGTCAGCGCGAATACCGTTCGGCGAAGAATGCCGCGATATCAGTGATTTTGTCACCCTTTGCGTTCTCCGCGTCTTTGCGCTCTTTGCGTTACCATCAGCGGGCATTACTCAAAACTGTTGCTGTATTCGACCAGGTGGTTGAGTTTGACGCGGGCGGAGCCGTCGGCGATGACCTCGGCGGCGCGGTCGATGCCGGCGGCCAGGCTGTCGCTCAGGCCGGCGGCGTAGATGGCCGCGCCGGCATTGAGTACGACGATGTCGCGCGCCGGGCCCGGGTGATTGTCGAATACGTTGTGAATGACGGCCAGGGAGGCCGGCGCGCTGTCGATCACCAGGCTGGATGTATCCGCGCTCGCTATGCCGAAGTCCTCCGGAGCGATGGTATAGCGGGTCACCCGGCCGTCCTTGAGTTCGGCGATATGGGTCGGCGAGCCGATACTGATCTCGTCCATGCCATCCTCGGCATGGACGACCAGGACGTGATCGCTGCCCAGGCGGTGGAGCACCTGCGCGACGGGTTCGAGCCACTTGGCGGCGAACACGCCGATGACCTGATTGGGGGCCGCGGCCGGGTTGGTCAGCGGTCCCAGCAGATTGAAGATGGTACGCACGGCCATCTCGCGCCGGGGACCGATGGCGTGCTTCATGGCCCCGTGGTGGCGCGGGGCGAACATGAACCCCACGCCCACCTCGTCGACGCAGCGCGCGACCTGCTCGGGCGAGAGGTCCAGATTGACGCCCGCGGCTTCGAGCACGTCCGCGCTGCCGCACTTGCCCGACACGGAACGGTTGCCGTGCTTGGCCACGCGCCCGCCGGCGGCGGCGACCACGAAGGCGCTGGCCGTGGAGATATTGAAGGTGCAGGCCGAATCGCCGCCGGTGCCGCAGGTGTCGACCAGGTGCGGGCCCCTGGCCTCGACGCGGGTGGCCAGCTCGCGCATCACCCCCGCCGCCGCGGCGATCTCGTCGACCGTCTCGCCCTTCATGCGCAGCCCGACCAGAAAGCCGCCGATCTGCGCGGGCGTAGCCTCGCCGGTCATGATGGTGCGCATCACGTCGGTCATCTCACCCACGCTCAGGTCGCGGTGCTCGGTCACCGCGCGAATCGCCGCCTGCATGTCCATTCTTGAGTACCTTTTTTCAGCTAGGGTCGCAAGTAACGCAAAGTGCGCAAAGGCGCGGAGAACGCAAAGAAAACGTATTTCATCGGCTTATTAATCGTTCGGTAAATGAGGTGTCACCCGGTCCTTCGCCAATGCCGTTTCAATCCTCCGCGCCCTTTGCGCCTTCGCGTCCTTTGCGTTTATCAGCCCGCCAGGAAATTCTTCAACAGCGCGTGGCCGTGTTCGGTCAGGATGGACTCGGGGTGGAACTGCACCCCTTCCACGGCGTATTCGCGGTGGCGCACGCCCATGATCTCGTCCATGTCGCCGTCGTCGCGCTCCGTCCAGGCGGTTATCTCCAGGCACTCGGGCAGGCTGTGTTTTTCGATGACCAGCGAGTGATAGCGGGTGGCCTGCAGCGGGTTGTCCAGGCCCCGGAACACGCCCGTGTCCTTGTGGTAGACCATGGAGGTCTTGCCATGCATGATGGCGCCGGCATGGACGACCTGCCCGCCGAAGGCCTGACCGATGCTCTGGTGGCCCAAACAGACACCGAGGACCGGGACCTTGCCCGCGAAATGCCGGATGGCCTCGACCGACACGCCCGCCTCGTTCGGCGTACACGGGCCCGGCGAGATGACGATATGGGCCGGCGCGAGGCGCTCCATCTCCGCCACCGTAATCCGGTCGTTGCGAAAGACCCGCACATCCGCGCCCAGCTCCCCGAAATACTGGACCAGGTTGTAGGTGAACGAGTCGTAGTTGTCTATCATCAGCAACATTTTGATGTCCCGCTAGTAACGCAAAGGGCGCAAAGGCGCAGAGAACGCAAAGCGCATCAAAGTCTATTCACAACCCTGAATACGCCATCCTTCAGCAATATTGAGTTGAAATTGACCAGCAAGCCAAGCTTTCTATTACTCAATTTGAGATAAGTAAGCAGCTGCGCCTTCTGTATGTCACCAACCCGTTCTATAGCCTTTACCTCGACCAACAAACACTGCTCTATCAGCAAATCGGCTCGATATGCCGAGATAATGACCTCACCCTTGTACTCGACCGCAATTGGAACCTCCGACTCGTAATTCACATTCCGAAGCGCCAACTCACGACACAAACAAGTCACATAGGCCGATTCCAACAACCCGGGGCCAAGCGCCTTGTGCACCTCAAGCGCAGCACCAATAACGGTGTGAGCCACCTCGTTTTCCCGCATATCGCATTCCTTTGCGTCCTTGGCGCCTTTGCGCCCTCTGCGTTTTCAACCTCGGCCTATCTATGCACTCCATCCAGGCCGGCTTCGGCCAGGGCGACGGCGCGGAAGACCGCCCGGCCCTTGTTCATGGTCTCGTCCCATTCGTTGCGGGGAACGGAGTCGTGCACGATGCCGGCGCCGGCCTGGATATGCAGGGTGCCGTCCTTGATGACGGCGGTGCGGATGGCGATGGCGGTGTCCATGTTGCCCGACCAGGAGAGATAGCCCACCGCGCCGGCGTAGACGCCGCGTTTGACCGGCTCCAGCTCGTCGATGATTTCCATGGCGCGAATCTTGGGCGCGCCGCTGACGGTGCCCGCCGGAAACGTTGCGCGCAGCACGTCCACGGCGCTCAACCCGTCCTGCAGCTCGCCGACCACGTTGGAGACGATGTGCATGACGTGCGAGTAGCGCTCGATGCCCATCTGTTCGGTCACGCGCACGGTGCCGGTCTTGGCGATGCGCCCGACGTCGTTGCGGCCCAGGTCGATGAGCATCAGATGCTCGGCCAGTTCCTTGGGGTCGGCGAGCAGCTCGGCCTCCAGCGCCCGGTCCTGCTCCTCGTTCGCGCCGCGGGGCCGGGTGCCGGCGATGGGCCGGACCGTGACCTCGCCGTCCTCGAGGCGGACGAGGATCTCGGGCGAGGAGCCGACCACGTGGAAATCGCCCAGGTCCAGGTAATACATGTAGGGCGAGGGATTGAGGCTGCGCAAGGCCCGGTACAGGTCCAGCGGCCGGGCCGTGAAGGGGATGGACAGGCGCTGGGAGAGCACGACCTGCATGACGTCGCCCTCGACGATGTAGTCCTTGACGCGGCGCACGGCGGCCTCGAAACCCTCCTGCGTGAAGCCCGAGACGAAATCGTCCTCGTGGACCTCGGTGGCCCGCGGATGGACATGCGCCGGGGTCTCGCGGCGCAGCTGGTCGACCAGCTCGTCCAGACGGCGCTGGGCCCGCGTATAGGCCTCCCGGTGCCCCGGATCGGCCTGGACGATGAAAAAGAGCTTGCCGCTGAGGTTGTCGAAGACGAGGACTTCGTCCGAGACCATCAACAGGATATCGGGCGCGCCGAGCGGGTCGGCATTGGGGCACTCGCGCAGACGCGGCTCGATGTAGCGCACCGTGTCGTAACCGAAATAACCGACCAGACCGCCGATGAAACGCGGCAGGTGCGCCGGTTGGGCGACGCGGTAGCGCTCCTGGAAGGCGGCGAGCCAGGCGAGCGGGTCGGCCACCGTATGCTCCTCGGTCACGACGCCGTCGTCGAGGACAGTGACCCGCTCGCCGGTCACGCGCACGACCGTGCGGCACGGCAAGCCGATGATGGAATAGCGGCCCCACTTCTCTCCGCCCTGCACGGATTCGAACAGATAGGAATAGGGTCCGTCGGCCAGCTTGAGGTAGGTGCTCAGCGGCGTGTCGAGGTCAGCGAGGACCTCGCGCATGAGCGGAATGCGGTTATAGCCCTGACTGGCCAGGGCATTGAAATCGGCTTCATTCATTCGGTTTCACCCAGAGATTCGATGAACACACAGTCGAGACAAAAACGGGCCTGGTCAGCACCACCATCGTTTGTCGTTCGCTGTCGTCATCGTCATCGTCTCTGGGTGAGGGGCGAGTACCGCCCCGGTGTTGTCCCTAGTCTATCAGGGCGCGGCCCGCCGTGTCGTATCCTCGAGCAGGCCCTCGAGCTCGGCCATGGAGTCGATGGCCGCGTCGGGCCCGGCCCCGCGAATGTCCTGGCCGTGATTATAGCCGTAGGTCATGCACACGATCTGGAATCCGGCGGCACGGGCCGCCTTCACGTCGCTGACCGAATCGCCGATCATCAAGGCCCGCTCAGGGGAGACACCGAAGTGCTGCGCGGCGTGCAGCAGCGGCAGCGGATCGGGCTTTTTCCTGGGCAGGGTATCGCCGCTGATGACGATCTCGAAGGCGTCGTAGATCCCCATCTCCTTGAGCAGAGGCTCGGTGAATTCGGCCGCCTTGTTGGTCACGCAGCCCAGGCGATAGCCGGCCCGGCCGAGGTAGTCCAGCCCCTCGCGCACGCCCGGATAGAGATGGCTGCGCTGGCTGGTATTCTGCGCATACAGCTCCAGGTAGATGGGATAGGCCCGCTCGAACAACGCCTCGTCGGGCTCGCCGTCGAGGCGGTCGATGAGCGCCCGGCGCACCAGGCGCTCCACGCCGTTGCCGACCCAATCGCGCACCTTGGCCTCGCCGCGGGCGGGCATGCCCAGGCGGGCCATCATCTCATCGACGCAATAGGCCAGGTCCGGGACGCTGTCGACCATCGTCCCGTCCACGTCGATGAGCACCATCTCCGGCTTGTTCAACATAATCCAGCGCTCTGTAAATAACGCAAAGTCCGCAAAGACGCGGAGGACGCAAAGCCATTTAAACCGGTCCAGGTCGGCAGTTGGCTTCCCGCCCGGCACCGTTTACTACGTTGACTCACGCCCGACATGCAGTATCTCTTTGCGTCCTTTGCGACTTTGCGCCCTTGGCGTTCTATACGGCGCTCAAGCCTTCGCGATCTCGTCGCGCAGGGACTTGACGACGCTGTCGTAGCGGTTGGGGTCGCCGTCCCGGCCGGCGCCGAAGATGGCCGAGCCGGCGACGAAGGTGTCGGCCCCGGCCTTGGCGACTTCGGCGATGTTGTCGACCTTCACGCCGCCGTCGATCTCCAGGCGGATATCGCGCCCGGAGGCGTCGATGATCTTGCGCGCCTCGCGCAGCTTGTCCAGGGCCGTGGGGATGAAGCTCTGGCCGCCGAAACCGGGGTTGACCGACATCAGCAGGACCATGTCGACCTTGTCGATCACGTAGTTCAGATAATCCAGCGGGGTGGCGGGATTGAACACCAGACCGGCCTTGCAGCCCTCGCCGTGGATCAACTGCAGGCTGCGGTCGATGTGCTCCGAGGCCTCCGGGTGGAAGGTGATATAGGTCGCGCCGGCCTTGGCGAAGTCCGGGATGATGCGGTCGACCGGCTTGACCATCAGGTGCACGTCGATGGGCGCGGTCACCCCGTGGTTGCGCAGCGCCTCGCACACCAGCGGACCGATGGTCAGATTGGGCACGTAGTGGTTGTCCATGACGTCGAAGTGGACGATATCGGCGCCGGACTTCAATACGGCGTCGACCTCCTCGCCGAGGCGGGCGAAGTCCGCCGACAGGATGGACGGGGCAATCATGTAATCGGCCATGCTCAGGATCCTTGTCGTTTCTCGCTGTATCCGCGCGGGCGGGCGCCCGAGTTGAACGCACCACTCTACCCGATCGCCGGCCAATTTTCAGCACTTTGGCACGGGCGCGGCCAGGGGATATACTGGCGCCTGCCCGCGAGCGGCCGGCCCCCGGCCCGCCGCCGCAACCAGAAGGACCGACGGACCCTGCCATGGCGAATGCACCCCACATCCCGCAACGACAGCCCGGGCGGCGGCGCCGGGCGGTGGCCAGGGCCCTGGGGGCCGGCGTAGCGCTCCTGGTTGCGGCCGCGGCGGACGGCGCGCCGGCCCAGCTGGCCATTCACACGCCCACCCGGGACGTCACCGGCTCGAAGACACGGGCCGCGTCCGCCCGGACCCGCGATACGGTCACGCTGCGGGCGCGGGCCCGGGATTTCCCGGCCCTCTACGCCCCGCCCGCCGGGCAGGCCGCCTCGGCCCGCGGCGCGGCGGTCCTGCTGCCCCGGGGCACGGCGCTGGCCGGCGCGCTGCGCCGGGCGCTGTCGCGCGACGGCTGGGCCAGCCTGTCGATCGCGCTGCCGCCGCCCACGCCGCCCGGCGCCGATCCGGCCGACTTCGTCCGCGCCGCCGATGCCCGTATCGGTGCCGCCATCACCTACCTGCGCGAACACGGGCTGTCGAACGTGGTACTGATCGGCTATGACCTGGGCGCCAGCCTCGGCGCCCAGTACCTGGCGCTGCACGCGGGCAAGCCGGTCCGCGCCTTCGTCGATATCGACACGGTCGACGGGCTCGTCGGGCCGAAGCTGGCCGTGGGCCACGGCCTGCCGGACGTCCGGGTGCCGGTGCTCGACATCAAGGCCGGAGCCGGCCGCGCCAAGGCATCGGCCTCCGCCTCGGCCCCTCACCTGCAGTTGCACCTGCCCGGTGCGCACCGCCACGCCCATGCCAACGACAGGGCGCTGCTGAGCCGGGTGCGCCGCTGGCTGCGCCAGTACGCCGCGGGCAGCCCATCGCAGGGCCCCATCAAGACGGCCCAGCAACAATAATCACGCAACGGATATAATTAAGGAGTCAGCCATGTCGATTGCCATAGCCCTGCACATGCTCTCGGTCGTTATCTGGGTCGGCGGTATGTTCTTCGCCTATACGGCGCTGCGCCCGGCCGCGGTCAAGGTCCTGGAGCCGCCGCAGCGGCTGCCCCTGTGGGTCGAGACCTTCCGCCGCTTCTTCGCCTGGGTCTGGGCGGCGGTCGTCCTGCTGCCGGCCACCGGCTACTGGATGGCCCTGCACCTGTGGGGCTCGATGGGCGGCCTGCCCATGTACGTGAACCTGATGCAGGGCATCGGCATCGTGATGATCCTCATCTACCTGCACGTGTTCTTCGCCCCCTACGGGCGACTGAAGCGGGCGGTGACCAACCAGGACTGGCCCACGGGCGGCAAGGCGCTGAGTCAGATCCGCATGCTGGTGGGTATCAACACCCTGCTCGGCCTGTTGATTGTCATCATCGCGGGGGCCGGGCACTACATCGGCTGAGGGCTCCCGGCGGGGCGCAGCACGCGCCAGAGCAGGTAGGCGCTGGCGAGGGCACCGAGGCCGAGGAAGGCCAGACCGAGCTGCGCCTGCTGGTCGAAGCGGTAATTGGTACAGATCCGCTGGGGGGCCACCGAGTAGGCCCAGCCCAGCACCCAGGCCATGGACCATAGGTTGGCGAGGACCGCGCCGCGGCCGACCGCGGGCAGCCGGCGCCAGCTGACGGCGAGGATCAGCCCGGCCAGCGGCAGCACGAGGAATTTGACCGCCTCGAACACGCCGTCATCGAGCGCGGCGTCCAGGGTGCGCGGGATCATCCAATACGCGACGGCCCCCAGCGACAGGATGAGGCCCGGCACGCCCGCCGCGTTCCAGCGCCCGCCCCCGCAGCGCGGCGGCCGGCACAGCGCGCGCGCCGCGACCAGGCCGAGCGCCAACAGCAACGGCAGTTGCACCAGCATGTGCCGGACCATGTCCGCCTCGAGCCCCTGGCGCAGGGGCGGGCTCGCCAATACCAGCCAGGCCAGTCCCAGCCCCCACCCTGACCGTGCCCGCGGACTCACGCCCCTGCCCCGCCGCCGTGCACCTGGCCCCGCGCGCCGCGGACCGCCGCGCCCGGCGCGTCCCAATCGTAGATATGGCTCAGGCGGCCTTCGCCGTCGACCAGCATGATGGCCGCGTTGTGCGTGAAGCCGCCGAGCCCGTCGCCGATGACCTTCACGCCGAAGGCTTGCAGCAGGGCCGGTAAACGGCCGGGGTTCACGGGGCGCGCCACACGCCACCGCGGTGGCCGGGCGCCGTAGCGCCCGGCGTATTCACGCAGCCGGGCGAGGTCGTCGTGCCCGGGGTCGAAGCTGATGCTCAGCAGTCGGACCGGCGAGCCGTCTCGCGCCAGGGTGCGCTTCATCCGTTGAAAGGCCGTCCCCAGAGCGACGCAATAGCTCGTGCAGCGGGTATAGATGAACTCGACCAGCACCGGCCGGCCCCGCAGGTCCCCGAGCCGAAAGCGCCGCCCACGCTGGTCCTCCAGCAGCACGTCGGGCAGCGGCCGCGGCGAGCGCGCCACCGCCAGGCGGCGCGCGGACTCCGTGGTAAAGGCCCGAAAACCGTCGGTGCCGGCCGCCAGAGCGCCCACGACCAGCGCCAACGCCAGGCTCGCGGCCAGCACGCCGCGCATCAGGCCTCCACGCGCGCCGCCCTGCCCAGGTTGGCGAGGAAGCGCAGCACGAAGACCGCGGCGGCCAGCACGACCACCGCCGCAAAGGCCGAGGCGATCCGATCGTAGGGGACCCATTGGGCCAGATGGGAGGCGTAGCGGCGCGGCACGCTGTGGCTTCCCGAGTAGAGGAACATGGCGACGAAGCCCAGCGCGCCCAGCGCGAACGCCCAAAAGGCCAGGCGGTCCGTTGCGCGCTCCCGCGCATGCGGGCGCTCGCGCCCGCCGCGCGCCAGGTAGAGCATGAACCCGAAGACCATCGAGACCACGCCTATCAGCAAGTAGAAATGGAAGTGGCCCGGCACCCACAGGGTGTTGTGCATCTGCTGGTTGACGACGATGGTGGCGTCGATAATGGCCGGGATGACGCCCGCCGCCCAGCCGAAGGCCGACAGAAACAGCAGTCCGGACGCCACGTCCCAGCGGATCCCGGAGCGGTGCACGATCGTCAAGGCACCATAGGAGGTCACGACCAGCACCGGCAGCCCGCTGGTATAGGAGATCACCTGACCGACCACTTCGGCCCACTGCGGCATGGCAAAGTCCATCAACAGGTGATGCGGATAGACGATGATGACCATGACGGTGGAGGCCACCCAACCGGCGATGAACACACGCGAGGACTTCCAGGGACGACCGGTATAGACCGGCAGGATCTCGTAGACCGCGGTGATCGCCATATAGATGGTGGCGTTGATGAACACATGGCCGAAGAAGTAGATCAGATTCTTGGCCAGCAGGGGATCGATGCGAAAGGCCGGGTCGTAGAGGTTCACCAGGCTCATGACCAGGATGGCCGCGCCGGCCACGATCCCGAGCGTGTTGACGATCAGGACCATGGTCCCGGCGATCACCGCCGGCGGCGGTGCGGCCTGCGCCGAGCCCAGCAGCTGGGGCACTCCCAGCGCGCGCCACAGGCTGGCGTAGCGAGCCAACAAGGCCCGGCCGATGTCCAGGTACAGCAGCAGGAAGCCGGTCCCGATCACCAGCAGCCCGCCCATGAACAGCGCGGCCGCGCCCGGCCCCCACACGCCCATCGAGTGCGCCGGCAGCGGATACAGGAAGGTCCAGCCCCCGGCGAAGCCGCCGATGAATATCGACGCCAATATCGCCACCACCCCGATGAGGAACAAGCCGAGGTTGGCGAGGAAGACCCGCGCGGACAGATCGATATACTTGTTGAGGAAGAACCATTGGACGGCGACGCTGGCCAGGGCAATGGACCCCACCATGCCCGTTCCGTGGACGGTCAATAGCTGATAGAAACGGGCGGGCGCCAGGGCGGCGAGGTTGCCCTGCGCCAGGCGCATCCACAAGCCGAAGACCATCATCAACAGAACGACCGAGGCCGCCACCGCCAGGTAGGCGACGACCGCCCGCCGGGCCGCGCGAGGCACCGATTTTATCGCTTGTGCTGTTTGTACCATCTCGAAACCCCTTTTCAACGCGCCTTGGCGGCGATGACGTGCAGAACGGCGGACATGTTGTGATGTGCCACGCCGCAGTATTCCAGGCACAACAGGCGATAGTCGCCCGGGCGCTGGAAGGTATGGGCCAAACGGTTGACGTAACCGGGCATGGCCTGGGTCTGGGCCACCAGGCGCATCTGTGCGTCGTAGATGCCCATGCCGTGGTTGACGTCGGCACTGGTGACGTCGAAGACCACCGGACGCCCGGCGCTGACCCGATCGGTGCTCAGCGTCCAATACCACTGGTGGCCGGTGACCTTGACCTTCTGCGCCTCGCCCCGGTGCTGGGCCGCGGCGCTGTACGGCAGTTCGCTCAGCGTGTAGAGCAGCACCGGCGTGGCCACCAGCACGAGCAGCCAGAACCAGTAGCGCCGGATGCGGTAGGCACGCGGCTGGACGGCCGCGTAGTCGCGCCGGCTGCCGGCCCGGGCGGCGACATACAAAAAGGCCGCCATCACGACGGCGACGAACAGGATCGTCAATTTCAATGCCAAGGACTGGTACATCGATCTCTCCCTTGTCTCATGAAAGATGTATCTTGTGTACATCTTATGACGGGCAATTCTCGCACGGCCGGACCAGATGTCAACCCCGGCGCGGCCGCCACGGCCCAAGGGGCGCCGGCGCCGGCAAGCGGGCGTGCGGGGCGCGACAGTGCATGACAGGACGGCGCTTCCCGGATATCATGGATTTACCAGGGCCACACCAGATCCGAGGGCGAACCATGCAGCTCACCCGCCATACCGATTATTCACTGCGCGTGCTGATGTACCTCGGGGTCAATCCCGGGCGCATGGTGACGATTGCGGAGATATCCGAGGCCTACGACATCTCGCGCAATCACCTGATGAAGGTGGTGCACGAGCTCGGCGGTCTGGGTTTTGTCGAGACCTTCCGCGGCAAGCAGGGTGGGATCCAACTGGCGCGGGCGCTGGAGGCCGTCAACGTCGGTGACGTCGTCCGGCAGATGGAGGAGAACCTGGACATCGTCAACTGCAACGAGCCGGTCTGTCCGATTGAATCGGTCTGCATCCTGCGCGAGGCCCTGGACGAGGCGCGCGACGCCTTCCTGGCGGTGCTCGATGAATATACGCTGGCCGATCTCATCGACCGGCGCAAACGCAAGCTGCGTATGCTGCTGGGCGCGGCCAGCGCCCCCTCCGTCATACGCTGAGCGGCGCGTGCCCCTCAGCCGCGCCGGGCGCTGCGAATGCGCTCGTAGGCGGCCTTGATCTCCTGCGTCTTCTCCGTGGCCAGCTTGACCATTTCCTCGGGCATGCCGCGCCCGACCAGCTTGTCCGGGTGGTGTTGATTCATCAGCCGCCGGTAGGCCCGCTTGAGCTCGGCGTCGCTGGCCTCGGCCGATACCCCGAGCACCGCATAGGCATCGTCGAGCGAAGGACCGCGCTCGGCCGGTGAGCCGCCACCCGCGCCGGCGAAGTGGTGCTGGGCGCGCACCATGGCCTCGATGCGGCGAAACTCGAATTCCGAGATACCGAGGCGCCGGCTGACGTAATCGAGGATGCGCCGTTCGGCGGGATGGATATACCCGTCCGCATAGGCCGCGTGCAGCTGGACCTCGATGAACATCAGGACCAGGCTGCGCTGACGGCGGGCCTCCTTTCGGAACTGCTCCAGGACGCCGTCGAGGTCGAAGTCGGCCTGCTTGCCCTGGCTGAACAGGCGGATCGCGGCGTGCTTTTGCTCGTCGCTGAGCAGCATCTGGCCCATGATGGCCCGGGCCGCGGCGATCTCGTCCTCGCTGACCCGCCCGTCGGCCTTGGCCACATGGCCCATGACCGAAAACACGGCGGTAAAGAAGGCGGCCTGGGTACGTTCGCGGGCGCCGAACCGGGGGACCTGCTCGTCCTCGCGCTCGGCCCGCTTCAGGCCGGCGTCGAATTGGTGGCCCAGGGCCGCGCCGAGCAGCACGCCCAAGGGCCCCATCAGCGCGTAGCCGAAGGCGCCGCCGATGATCTTGCCCCACCAGCTCACGGCGGCGGGTTCGCGGTGCGAAGCGACCAGGGGCGCGGGACGGACGGGTCTCTCATGCCGGCATTATAGGGCCGGCGCGGCGCCGGTCACAGTCCCCGGGGCGTGCGGGGCGGCCCGCCCCTTGACGAAAAATTCGCCCGGCCCCGGTGAGCAGGCCCGGACCCGGCCCGGCAGAGCCGCCGATACGCCTTGGAGGCTTGAATTCCGTCACAAGGCGCGCGCCAGGGCCGCCCGCTTGGACTACGCTAAACAGATGAGGCAGCCAACCGCGGCCGCTGCACCGTCGGGGCGCCGAGCCGCCCCCCGAGGAGGCAACCCGCAGCCGGGCCGTGCAGGGACGCCATATCAGACCGGTCAATCGGGAGGACTGGACCCATGAGCACAATCGTCACGGCCCGCGATGTCATCGAACAGAACATCGCGCGCGTCTCACTGCCCCGGATCGCACTACGCCTGAACGAGATGGTCGACGACCCCCTGGCCACGGCCGCCGACGTCGGCCGGCTGCTCGGCCGGGACCGGGCGCTGACCGAGCGCGTCCTCAAGCTCGTCAACAGCAGCTTCTACGGATTCCCGGCGCGCATCGAGTCGCTGTCGCTGGCCATCACCATTCTCGGGGCACGTCAGCTGCGCGACCTCGTGCTGGCCACGGTCGTCACCGGGCGCTTCGGGCGGGACACGCCGCTGCCGTTCGAGCTGGAGGATTTCTGGCGCCACAGCCTGTGCTGCGCGGTGGCGGCACGCGCCTTCGCCAAACGCATGCGGGTGGCCAATCGGGAACGTTATTTCATCGCCGGGCTGCTGCACGATGTCGGCAAGCTGGTGCTCTACCCGGCCGAGCCCGAACGGGCCCGCGAACTCGTGCGGCAGGCCGCCCGCAGCGAGGGCAATGCGGCCGAGCTCGAGCGCGAGGTCTTCGGGGTGGATCACATGGAGGTCGGGGCCGAACTGGTGCGCCAATGGCGCCTGCCCGCCTCGCTGGCCGAGTGCATCGCCCTGCACCACAGCCCCCAGCGCGCCGAGCACCACCCCCGCGAGGCCGCGGTCACGCACATGGCCGACGCCGTGGCCAACAGCGTCCAGCCCGGCCTGCCGGGCGATCACGACGAGCGCTACGACCCGCGCGCCTGGCGCCGGTTGGACATGGACGCCGAGGTGCTCGAGGCGGTCCCCGGCGAGGTCGAACGCCAGCTCGGCCCTGTCCTGGAGCTGCTGTACTACGACAGCGCGGCCTGATCCCCCGCCGGCGCAGTCAGCCGACGCGATCGAGTTCGCGGCGGCGAAAGCGCACGCCCAGCGCTTCGGCGGTGCGCACGCAGGCCTGGATATCGACGCCGGGCAGCCCGTCGATGGCCGAGACGTTCACCTCCTTGACGTGGCGGCGCGCACGACGCACGAACTCGAGCATCGCGCCGTAGGCACCGGCCCGCCGGGGCCGGCAGTGACGGTTGTAGGTGGCCTCGTCCTGGGCATTCATGGACACGGACACGGCGTCCACCGCGCCGGCCAGCTCCGGGGTGATATCGCGCCCGTGGACGAGGTTGGCCAGGCCGTCGGTGTTGAGGCGCACCCAGGCCCCCTCCTTTTTCAGCACCCGGGCGACCAGCAGCAGCGTCTCCAGCTCCAGCGTCGGCTCGCCCAGGCCGCAGAACACGACCTCCTCGTACCGGGTGGGGTCGCCCACGGCGTCCAGCACCTCGTCCGGGCGCGGCGCATGGTGCAGGCGCAGGTCATGGCCCTGCACTTCCCATTCGCCGTTGAACTTGGGGCAGAAGCTGCAGCGCAGCGTGCAGCGCGAGGTCAGGTTGATATAGCAGTTGCCGTGCAGCTGATAGGCGACCGTCTCGTCATTGAGCGGCAGCGGGCGGAGCGCGGAATTCATGGTCGGTCCCTCATACATCACCGGATCATTGGTCGTGGAGGGGCAGTTTAGCGCCGCGAATATTACGATAGGTTGATATACATCAAATCTGTGAGCCCGGCAGCACAAATCGGGCCCCACGGCCCGCCGCGCGGCGCCCTAACTTATTGATAATTCGTGGGTGCGGGCTCAGCCCCCGGCCGGGGCGGGCTCCGAGCCGGTGCCCGCCCCGGCCCCGCCCAGGTGACCGACCTCGATGACCGGGGTGATCCAGTAGCGGATGCCGGCGGCGGGGAAGGCCCGGCCCAAGGCGGTACACAGGGCCCGCGCCTCGGCCAGGGGCACCTGCAGCTCGACCCTGAGCTTGGGCTGGCGGCCGGTGACCTGCTCGCGCAGGCTGAGCGCGGTGTGCTCGATGCCGTGGCAGTCGACCACCTCGCTGGAGAACACCATCTCGTCGCTGTAGTCGAGCAGCCAGTCGAACAGCGGCTCCTCGACGCTGGTATTGGCAATCAGCACCAGTACGCATTGTTCCATGTCGCACTCCGATCCGGTTTGTGTGTCACTGCCCGTGCCCGGCCTCGCCGTAACGGCGATACAGGATGGGCAGCAGGATGAGGGTCAACAGGGTGGAGGTGACCAGCCCGCCGATGACCACGACGGCCAAGGGGCGCTGGATCTCCGAGCCCGGTCCGGTGGCGAACAACAGCGGCACCAGGCCGAAGGCCGCGATGGAGGCGGTCATCAGCACCGGGCGCAGGCGCCGCTTGGCCCCCTCGACCACGACCTCCTTGAGCGCCATGCCCAGCGCGCGCAGCTGATTGAAGTAGGTCACCATGACGACGCCGTTGAGCACCGCGATACCCAACAGGGCGATGAAGCCGACCGAGGCCGGGACGGACAGGTACTCGCCCGACAACCACAGGGCGAACACGCCGCCGATCATCGCAAAGGGGATGTTGAGCAGCACCAGCACCGCCTGGCGAATGGACCGGAAGGTCGTGAACAACAGCAGGAAGATCAGCCCGATGGCCACCGGCACCACGATGGACAGGCGCCGCGCGGCGCGCTGCTGGTTTTCGAACTGACCGCCCCACTCGATGTGATAGCCGGTGGGCAGCTGAACATGGGCCGCGACCTTCTGGCGCGCCTCCTCGACGAAACCGACCAGGTCGCGGCCGCGCACATTGGCGATGACCACGGCGAACCGGGCGCCCTGCTCGCGTCCCACCTGCACCGGGCCCTCCACACGCTGGACATTCGCCACGGTGGACAGGGGTACGAGGTGGCCGTTGGGCAGGGTCAACATCAGATTGGCGAACTCGGCCGGCGAGCTGCGCACGTCGGCCGCGCCGCGCACGATCAGCGGCGTGCGCCGGATACCCTGATAGATGGTCCCCACGCGCCGGCCCTCCAGCTGGGTCCGCAGCAGGGTCTCGACCTGCTCGACCGACAGGCCCAGCCGGCCCGCGGCCAGGCGGTCGATGTCGATCTTGAGGTATTGCACGCCCTCGTTGCGCGCGTAGAACACGTCCTCGGCGCCGCGGACGCCGCGGATGGTCTCGGCGATCTGACCGGCCTTGGTATTGAGCTCGCCCAGGTCCGTGCCGAACAGCTTGACCGCCACATCCCCGCGCACGCCGGTGAGCATCTCGGAGACGCGCATCTCGATGGGCTGGGTGAACGAGTAGGCCACGCCGGGGAACTTGTCCATGACCGTGCGCAGGCGGTCGATCAGCTCTTCCTTGGTCTGCATGCGCCACTGGTCGCGCGGCTTGAGGACCAGGAACATATCGGTCTGGTTCAGGCCCATCGGGTCCATGCCCAGTTCGTCGGAGCCGGTGCGCGCCACCATGCCGGCGACCTCGGGGACCTGCTCGAGCACCGCGCGCTCGACGCGCTGGTCGATACCGATGGACTCCTGCAGGCTGATGGAGGGCAGCTTCTCGAGCTGGATGATGATGTTGCCCTCGTCCATGGTCGGCATGAAGGTCTTGCCGATCAGGGTGAACACCCCGCCCGTGGCGACCAGGGCCACCAGGGCGGCGACTATCACGGTGCGCCCGTGGGCCAGGCTCCACTCCAGCGCCGGGCGGTACACGCCCTGGAGCTTGCGCACCAGCCAGGGCTCCTCGTGGCTGACCTTGCCGATGAGATAGGAGGACAACACCGGAATCGCCGTCAGCGACAGCAGCAGCGAACCGGCCAGCGCGAACACGATGGTCAGCGCCACCGGTATGAACAGCTTGCCCTCCAGGCCCTGCAGGGTCAGCAGCGGCAGGAACACGATGACGATGATCAGGATGCCGGAGGTGACCGGGACCGAGACCTCCTTGACCGCGCGCGCGATGAGGTGCAGGCGCGGCAGGCGCGTGTCGGGACCGGCCTCGGCCAGCTGCGCGACGATATTCTCGACCACCACCACGGCGGCGTCGACCAGCATTCCGATGGCGATGGCCAGGCCGCCCAGACTCATGAGGTTGGCCGACAGGCCGAACTGGCGCATCAATATAAAGGTGACCAGCGCGGCGAGCGGCAGGATCAGCGCCACCGTCAGGGCCGCGCGCAGGTTGCCCAGCATCAACACCAGGATCACCAGCACCAGGATCACGGCCTCCTCCAGGGCCTTGGCCACGGTATGCACCGCGCGCTGCACCAGGTCGCCGCGATTGTAGAAGACCTTCACCTCGACGCCCTCGGGCAGCGTCGGCGCCAGTTCGTCGAGCTTGGCCTGGACGCCGTCGACCACCTTCTGCGCATTGGCCCCGCGCAGGCCGAGCACCAGGCCCTCGACCGCCTCGCCGCGGCCGTCGCGCGTGACCGCGCCGTAGCGGGTCACGGAGCCGACGCGCACCTGGGCCACGTCGCCCACGCGCACCGGCACGCCGTTGCTGGTGGTGACCACGATATCGCGCACGTCCTCCAGGTCCTTGATGCGCCCCTCGGAGCGCACCAGCAGGGTCTCCTCGCCCTCGACCAGACGCCCGGCGCCGTCGTTGCGGTTGTTGTTCTCCAGCGCGCCGCGCAGTGCCGAGAGCGTCACCCCGCGGGCGTTCATGCGCGCATTGTCGGGCACGACCTCGAAGCTGTAGACCAGCCCGCCCAGGGCATTGACGTCGGCCACGCCGGGCACCGTGCGCAGGGCCGGGCGAATGGTCCAGTCGAGCAGCGTGCGGCGCTCCATCAGGCTCAGGCCTCCGCCCTCGATGGTGAACATGAACATCTCACCCAGCGGCGTCGTCGCCGGGGCGATACCGCCGCTGATGTCCACGGGCAGGTCGCCCCAGATCGAGGTCAGGCGCTCGGCGACCTGCTGGCGGGCCCAGTAGATGTCCGTGCCGTCCTGAAAGTCGACGGTGACGTCGGTCAGCCCGTACTTGGCGACCGAGCGCAGCATGACCTGCTTGGGGATGCCGAGCATCTCCACTTCGACGGGCGCGGTAATGCGCGCCTCGACCTCCTCGGGGGTCATGCCCGGGGCCTTGATGATCACCTTGACCTGCGGCGTGGAGACGTCCGGGAAGGCATCGATGGGGATCTCGCGATAGGCCAGCACGCCCGCACCGACTAACAGCGCCACCGCGAGCAGCATGAACAGGCGCTGGGTCAGCGCGAACTGAATCAGACGGGACAACATTTATTGATTACCTTTGCCGCTGGCATTGCCCTGGTTCGGACTCGGGTCGGAACTCTGACCTGAACTCTGATCAGAGTTCTGATCGGAACTCTGGCCCAACCAGATGGCCTTGATCGCCGCCAGCCCGCTGGCGGCCACCTGCTCGTCGCCGCGCAGCTCGGCGCGCACGACCGAATAGCCCGCGTCCCGGCCCAGCACCTCCACCGGCTGCGGGCGAAAGCCCTCGACCGTCTTGACGAAGACCAGGGTGCTGCTGGCGCTGCGCACGAGCGCGGCCGTGGGCACGCGCCACTGGCTGTCGGCGCCGAGCAGGGCCATGCGCACCTGGATGAACTGCCCCGGGCGCACGCACTCGGCCGCGTTGTGCACCTCGGCGCGGACCAGCACGGTCTGGTTGTTCGGGTCGACGTTGCGCCCGACCACCGTCACGACCGCCGTGGCCCCGCTGCACGGCAGCGAGACCTCGGCACCGGGGCCCAGCTTGCCGATGCGATCCAGGGGGACGCGGATCTCCAGCCACAGCGGGTCGACCTGACCGACCCGGTACAGGGCAGCGGCGCGGTCGACCCGTTGGCCCACCACGGCCATCTGCTCGAGCACCGCGCCGGCGATGGGCGCGCGCACGTTGAGCATGCTGGTGAGCTTGCGGTTGGCCTGGAGCCTGGCGATCGCCTGGCGGTCCATGCCGGCCAGGCGCAGGGCCTGACGGCGCTGGTCGACGCTGGCACTGGCCTGCTCGTAGCGGTTGCGCGTCGCCAGGTAGCGCCGTTCGGCGATGATGCCCTCCTTGAACAACTGCTCGTCGCGCTTGAGGTCGGCGTCGGCCAGGCGCAGGTCCGCGCTGGCCTGCAGGAATTCGCGCTGGAGCGTGACCAGCTCCGGACTTTCGATGCGGGCGACGACGTCGCCCGCCTTGAGCTCGTCGCCGATGGCCGCGCGCAGGCTGGTGACCAGCCCCGACTGGGGCGAGGAGATCACCCGCTCCTGCTCGGGCGGGATGACGACCTGGGCCGGGACGCGATCGGTCATCACCGTGTGGGCCGGCGCGACCTTGGCCAAGGTGATACCCAGATGCCGTACCTGCTCGGGGCTGACCGCTATCTCATGGGCGGCGCGGGCGGTGCCCCACGCCAGGCCCAACGCCGCACTCAGCGCGGCGAACAGGATCGGGACGATGATTCGAACGTTGCTCACGGCAAGACTCCTACGGCTTGGTTGTAGCGGGCGATGGCCCGCTGGCGCATGATGCGCAGCTCCTGCTCGCTGCGCTGCGCGGCGAAGGCCAGCGTCTGCACGCGCAGCAGTCCGACGAGATCGGTCTCGCCGACGGAGAAGGCGACACGTGCCAGGCGCAGGTTCTCCTGGGCGAGGGCGTTTTGCTGCTCGGCGATGGTCAGCTCCTGCTCGGTCGCGCGCAGCATGTGCTCGGCCTCGTGCAGTCCGACCCGCAAGCGGCGGCGCACGCGGTCGCGTTGGGCCAGGGCCTCGGCATAGGACCGCGCCGCCGCCGTGATACGCGGTCCGGTGTGGGCCTCGGTGCCGAACGGCACGCGCAGGCTCACCCCGACGCTGCTGATGTAGTTCTCCGCGACGAAGCCGCGCTCGCGCCGACCGCCGATGGTCAGCTCCGGCGAGCCGCCGGAGGCCTCGCGGGCCGCCGCCAGGCGGGCCTCGGCCTCGGCGACGCGCGCCTCGGCCTCGGCCAACAAGGGGTGCGCGGAGACGATGTCCGTGCGCGTGCTGCGCGTCTCGCCGCGCTGGCGCGGCAGGCGCTCCAGTCCGGTCAGCGCGCGATACTGATCCTGGCTGTGGCGCCACTCGGCCACGGCCTGGAGGTAGGCGCTTTGCTTTCGCAGGGTCTCGTCGCGGGCGAGCAGCAGGTCGGTCTTGGCGAGTTCACCCAGGCGCACGCGTTTGGCGACGTCGCCCTCCAGGGCCTGGGCCGTTGTCCACTCCTGCTCGGCCAGCACCGCATTGTTGTGCCTCAAGGCCACCCGCCAAACGGCCTCGCGGACCTGACCGGCGATGCTCAAGCGCAGCGCCGCCTGCGAGCCGCTCAAGGCCTGATAGGCGCGGCGAGCCACGCCGAGGTTGGCGTCGCGCTCGCCCGGGCGCCACAAGGGCAGGTCGATGCCGGCCTCGTATTCGCGCAGGCCCCGATCCGAAGCCAGGCGGTCGCTCTGATAGCGCAGGGACACGGCGGGATTGCCGGCGATCAGACTGTCGGCGTGGCGGGTCAGCGCCTGCACCTCGCGCCCGCGCGCGTCGAGCACCTGGCGCTGGGGGCTGCGGGCATAGGCCGCCGTCAGCACGTCCTGCAGGGTCGGCGGCGGGGTGCCGGCCGCCGACGCGCTGTGGCGGTGCGAGGCCGGTCCCGGCGCGGGGCCGCTCAGCGGCCCGTTGACCGGGGCGGCGCCGGGCGGCGCGGCCTGAGCAGGACCGGGCGGCGCCGCCCGCGCGCCGGACGGTATCCCAACGGATACGGCGGCCGCCAGCAGGGCCAGCGCCAACACCGGTAACTTCGGGGTCCACATGATATGCCTTGTCCTCGTATGCCTGATTCGCTCCGCCCGGGAGGGCCGAAGGATGATCCAGCCCATGGGCTCGATCGGGAGGAGAGTCTATGTAAGAAAGATTAAGGAAATCTGAAGATTCGGCATTGAGGCATATCAACGAAAAAGCGGGTGGCCCAAATGGACCACCCGCTCCGTCGGCACGGTGCCCGGCCGCTGTCCGGCCGGGGGGTTGCATCGAGTTCGACTCAGGCCGCGACGGCGTCGCGCACGCGCTCCAAGCGGGTCAGCACCTCCCCGGCCAGTTCGGCGATATCGTCCCGGTCGACCAGTTGCAGGACCGCCTTGGGATCCATGAACGCCACGCGAATGGCCCCGTCCTCGGCCTCGCGCACCACCACGTTGCAGGGCAGCAGCAGCCCGATTTCCGGCTCGGCGTCCAGGGCCTGGTTGGCCAGTGTCGGGTTGCACGCCCCCAGGATCTTGTAGGGGCGCTTGTCGATGTCCAGCTTCTTCTTGAGCGTGGCCTTGACGTCTATCTCGGTGAGCACGCCGAAGCCCTCCTCCTTCAGCGCGTCGGTGACCTTGGCCACGGCCTCGTCGAAGCTGCCGTTGAACTTAACGTCGAATCCGTACATGGTGTACTCCTCAAGATATCAAATGGGGAATGGGTGTAGAGGAATAGGTTGAGGCGGCTGGCCGGCGGCTCAACCCTTCTGTCCGGTTACAAGATACGCGAATCCAAAATAGATATCCTCGTAGCGCGTGTGGGCGAAATGCTTCGCCAACGCGTCCCAGGGCCGACGTGCCGCCAAGTCCAGAGACACGCCAAACGGCGCAGTCATGGCCACCGCCAACTTGATCAGCCACAGCGGCCAGCGTTCCGGACGGCGCAGGTCGAGGACGGCGAGGCATCCGCCGCTGGTGAGAGCGGCGGCCGCACGGGCAATGACCTGCTCGTACTCGGGCACCAGTGTCAGAGCGAAGGTCGACAGGACGCCATCGACCCGTTCGGGAAATCGATACGCCGCGGCATCGGACTGAACCACGCTGACGTTGCTCCAGCCGTGATGCTCGATGCGCTCGCGCGCCTGCGCCACCATTCCGTCCGTCAGGTCAACGCCGATGACCCGCCCATGCGCACCCACCGCCCGGCGCAGTAGCGGAAAATTCAATCCCGTACCGCAACCGATGTCCACGACATTGGCACCGGGCTTCAGCTCCAGGGCGGCCACCGCTCGGCGCCGGTAGGCCTGCTCGCGAAAGCCGATGAGATAATAGAGATTCGCGGACCAGTCATAGCGCCGTGCCCGCCGACGGTAAAGCGCAATCAATTCCTGTTTAGTCGGTCCCAATGGCTCGCTCCCTGCCGGAAGGCGCAAGGGTGGGGCCCGGCTCGGACCAGGCCCCACCGCGTGCACCGGCGCTTTACTCCTCGTACGGCATTCCGTAGCCCATGCCGCGGCGCATGTTCTGCCACGTCTCGCGCTGTTTCTTGGTCAGGTGCTTGCGCATCTGATTGTGCGCCTGGATGCTGTTCTCCAGCATCTGCTTGCGCAGCGCCGTGATACGGTCGTAGACCTGGGCCACGGCCTTGGGGTCCACGGTATCGGCGCCGTAGAGCTCCTGGAGCTTGAGCATCTGCTCACGCATCTTGCCCATGATCTCCCAGTTCTTCTGCATCGTCTGCTGCTGGATATTGGCGAACTCCTGGCGCTGCTTGTCGTTCAGGTCGATGCCGTAGCCGGGGCCATACATCATGCCCGGGCCCATCATGCCGTAGCCGCCCATCATGCCGGGGCCGCCCATCATTCCGGGGCCCATGCCGTAACCGCCATAGCCACCCATCATGCCCGGGCCCATGCCGTAGCCGCCATAGCCGCCCATCATGCCGGGACCCATGCCGTAGCCGCCATAGCCGCCCATCATGCCCGGGCCCATGCCGTAGCCACCATAGCCGCCCATCATGCCCGGGCCCATGCCGTAGCCGCCATAGCGGTGATAGCCACGGCCATAGTACGGGCCGGGGGCCTGCTGGGCGGGGGGCCCGCTCGAGCCCATCATCCCGGGCCCCATGGCGGAGCCCTGTGCCAACGCCGCCGTGGGCAGAATCGTCGCCGCGGCCAGGACCAGGCCGGGCAGCATCTTGGTCACTCGCATATTCATAGTCGCACCTCCAGTGGTTACTTCCGTTGTCGCTCAAACGGTGTGGAATCGAAGGTCTTCGGCCGGCCCACACCGAACCGCGCCGTACCCTTGTTTGATCCGACGGCGCTCAGCCGCCGAGGTCATCCTTCTTCTGCAGATACTCCTCGCGCTCGACCTCGCCGCGCGCATAGCGCTCCTGGAGTATCTGCAAGGCCGCGCGCTGCGGTGAACCGGCGGCGCGATGGTGCCGACTACGCGTATCCCAGAATATCCACTTCACTATCGCCGCAATGGCGACGATGATCAGGGCCCAGATCAAAACCGTGAAGACCCATCCGAAGCCATAGCCCATGCCGTAGCCAGGCATCCATCCATAACCGTATTGACCCATCGTTACATCCCCTTTGGAATCGGCCGGACCGAGGCGTCGGCCCGGCCACGATTTCCTCGTTTTTCGTGCGTGTATCGACTGCCACCCGCGCGCTCATATTCGACGTCGAGGAGCCTAGCTCACGCCCCTTGTCCGAAGCGTGATCTGGATCAGGTGAGACAGCAGTGAGGCCTCTGTGTTCGTGCCGCCCGGCGCCACTGAGCAACGCGAACGCGGCGACCACGCGCATCAATTGCTTTCCTGAATGAACTTGAGAATATCCCTTGCCTCCTGCCCCGTGAGCCCGGCCCGAATCCGCATGTGGGTAATCACCGGCTTCCAGAGCGCATCCGAGTACTCTTTCGGGTCGCGCGCATTGTGGCACCGGGCACAGTTCTGCTCCCAGGCCTTCAGGCCGCGAAGATAGTCGCCCTGTCCAGCGCGCTCGCCGGCCGTGGCCGTGGCGCTCTGTGCCGTCCGATTCGCCGCCTCCTGTGCATTGGCGGGGCTTGGCGAAAGGACCACCAGCACAATCCCTGCCGCCGCGGCGAACACGACTCGATTGAACGTCTGCATACGTTGATTATTCATCACGCCACCTCCTCAGAATCCGTAGGCCAGCTGGGCCACGAAACGGTTCTCGTCGCCGACCGTACCGGTCGGTGCGTCGTTCTTCTCGTAGCTGAGCTTGCCGATGACATTATTGGCGAACAGGTAGTTGATACCTGCGGCCCACTGCTTGAGCTCCTGGCTCTTTTCCGGGGGCGTGAACTTGCCGTAGCGCAGGACCGCCTCCCAATGGCTCGGCGTGAACTTATGCGAGGCCTGCACATACCAAGCCTTCCAGGTATGCTCATCGGGGATGGCGCTCCCGGCCAGCGAGTCGACCTTGGTCTGGACATACTCACCGCGCAGCTCTATGACGGCCGGCTGATAGGCAAAATCCACGTCGTAGACGCGGTAGTTGCGATTGTCCTCGCCCGGCAGGTTGGCCTTGCCCGCCGCGGCCGAGACACCGATTTCCAGATTGTGCAGCGGCAGGTAGCCGACACGACCGCCCACCGTCTTGTTCTTGTTGGCATCGGAGCTGTTGCCCTCGGTCTCGACCTCGAGTTCGCCGGCGTTTTCGACCAGCTTCGGCCCGTTGCCGATATAGACGGCATAGTTCAGTCCCTTCCCCCCGGGCGTGAACCCGCCGCGCACCTCGACCCCCGTCTCGGTTAACGGCGCCGCGCCCCCATCGGCGAACCCCAGCGGTTTGGAGGGCAGCTTGTTGATCCAGGCCGGATGCAGGTTCTGGCGAAACTGGCCAATGGGGCTGAGGAATTGGCCTGCCACCAGCACAGCGTGGTCGTTCATGATCAGATTCAAGGAGGCATATTCGAGCACGGCCTCCGTGGAACCGTCGTCGTTATAGCCCATCTCGATCTCGGCCTGCATCAGCATCAGATCCTTGTACTGATAGTGAAAGATCGGAGAGAAGGAAAAGACCTGAAACGTACTGTCGGATTTGCGGCTGCTGAAGCCCGCGGAGCCGTAGCCGGCCAGATGCACAACGCTGTCCGGCGCCTTCGCCGTATCCTTGAGGCTGGCTACGTCCCGTTTTAGGCGATTCACGTCATCTTGCAGGCTGGCGGCATCCGCCGGCGGTGCCCCCAGTGCGAGGGTCGCCCCCAGTGCGGCCGCGCCCAATGTGCCCGTCTGTCTCACGTATCGCTGTATCATCTCCCTACCTCCCTCGGTTGTTGTGTTTCCGCGGACAAGGTCGACCGGCCGAACCGACGCTCAATGCGTCACCGGTCGATTCCTGTTACGATGGACCGTGGTCCGCAGTCCCGCGCTCGCCGCGCATCAGCTCGGACTGAACCAATGACGCCTGTGCGAGTCCCTTCTTGATAAGTACGTTTAATCCAGGTCGCTCTACGAGCATTCCCCAGACCGCCAACGGGTAAGGAGAACGACTCATGAAGTATCTGAAATGCATCGGAATCATTATCGTGGTCGGCGTAGTCGCCGGCGTCGCCTTCATATATTCCGGTCTGTACGACGTGGCCGCGACGGCACCCGACTCGGCCCTGGGCCAATGGGCATTGAAGACCACGCGCGAGCGTTCGGTGGAGAGCCGGTCCGAGGACATCGAACCGCCCAAGGGAACCTCCTTGTCCGATCCCAAGCTGATCAATCTCGGGTTTCGCCACTACAACGAAATGTGCGTCATGTGTCACGGCGCCCCCGGCGTCGATCCGGGCGAGGCCCACGCCGGCCTCAACCCGCAGCCGCCGAACCTCGCCAAACATGCCAAGGAAATGAAACCCGGCGAGCTGTTCTGGGTCATCAAACACGGCATCCGCATGACCGGCATGCCCGCCTGGGGCCCGACGCATTCCGACCACAAGATTTGGGCCATGGTCGCGTTCATCAAACACCTCCCTCAGGTGACTCCGGCCGATTACCGGCGCCTGCGCCGCGAGGCGGCCGCGCATCCGATGGATGACGATGACGACCATCATTGACTCCGGCGTCACCGATGCGTGACACCCTACGGCCAACGGGCGCGCGGGGCCGACGAGGCCCCGCCGCCGGCTCGGCCGCCTCACGCAAGAATCAGTCAGGACGCGTGGTACGGTGTTTACGGCCACGACGACGCCGACCTTCAATGGTGATGTCCGGACCGGCCGCCGCCTTCGGCCAGATTGGCCACCTGGGTGGCCTCCACGTAATGGACCCAGGCGCGAGACAGGCGATCCCAGAGGGAATTGCGCAGCGCCACGCCCTGGCCGCTGATGCAGGCCTCGACCTGTTCGGCCGTGGCCTGCAGCAGGTCGTAGTCGACGGCCACGCTCTCACCGAAGACGTGCACGCCCTCGATACCCATCATGGACTGTAAGGCGCACTCCAGCGACTGAGCCCGAGTGGACGATGGGGCAGCCGCCAGCGGCCAGCGTCGACGGCGTAGAATCTGGCGCCCCTGCTGTTTCGCCGCGCCGTGGTAACCCCTGGCACTGACATACAGGCCGGGATTGGCGAGGAATCGCTCGCGGCATTGCTCTGAGCAAAAGGCATAGTGAATGCCCTGGTGGTCCAGGGGGTACTCGTCCGGCGCGACCCACATCAGGCACACGCGGTCTTGGATA
>Ga0209918_1000474_pt1 | contig 26474 bp, 22 predicted proteins | sample SalPonD_shore_MG_FD_185712 | JGI IMG/M metagenome (GOLD analysis project Ga0209918, IMG submission 185712) | Salt pond soil microbial communities from South San Francisco under conditions of wetland restoration - Salt Pond MetaG... | ecosystem: Environmental > Aquatic > Marine > Intertidal zone... | reverse complement strand
TTTGGCTGCCAACTGCCAACTGCCAACTGCCAACTGCCAACTGCCAACTGCCAACTGCCAACTGCCAACTGCCAACTGCCAACTGCCAACTGCCAACTGCCAACTGCGAACTGCCAACTGCCAACTGCCAACTCGCCCGCGAAGCGGGCGGCCCCTCACGTATTATCTCTTTCTGCCAACTGCACACTGCCAACTGACCACTTCGCCCGAAGGGCGGCACACCTCACACCTCACACCTCACACCTCACGGCCATGCTGCCAACTGCCGACTGAAAGCTCGTTTAGTGCCGGAAGTGGCGCATGCCGGTGAAGACCATGGCGATGCCGTGTTCGTTGGCCGCGGCGATGACTTCCTCGTCGCGCATGGAACCGCCGGGTTGGATGACGGCGCTGATGCCGACCTCGGCGGCCTGGTCCAGGCCGTCGCGGAAGGGGAAGAAGGCGTCGGAGGCCATGACCGAGCCCTTGACCTCCAGGCCGGCGTGCTCGGCCTTGATGGCGGCGATGCGCGCGGAGTTGACGCGGCTCATCTGCCCGGCGCCCACGCCGACGGTCTGTGCATCGCGCCCGTAGACGATGGCGTTGGACTTGACGAACTTGGCCACGCGCCAGGTGAACAGCAGATCGCGCATCTCCTCGTCCGAGGGCGCGCGCTCGGTCACCACCTTGAGCTCCCCGCTGAAGGCCAGGTCCGCCTCCTGGACCAGCAGCCCGCCGGTGACACGCTTGTAGTCCAGGCGCATGGCCGGTTCCCCGGGCCACTGGCCGCAGGCGAGCAGGCGCACGTTCTTCTTGGCGGCCACGGCCTCGGCGGCGCCGGGCTCGATCTCCGGGGCGATGATCACCTCGACGAACTGGCGCTCGACGATGGCCTTGGCCGTGGCGGCGTCGAGCGGCTGGTTGAAGGCGATGATGCCGCCGAAGGCCGACTCGGGATCGGTGGCGAAGGCCCGCTCGTAGGCCTGGAGCATGGTCTTGCCGAGGGCCACGCCGCAGGGGTTGGCGTGCTTGACGATAACGCAGGCCGGGTCGCCGTCCTCGGCGGGGTCGAACTGCTTGACGCACTCCAGGGCCGCGTCGGTGTCGCCGATGTTGTTGTAGGACAGCTCCTTGCCCTGGAGCTGGCGCGCGGTGGCGATGGAACCGGCCGGCGGCTGCGCCTCGACGTAGAAGGCGGCGGCCTGGTGCGGGTTCTCGCCGTAGCGCATGGCTTGGGCCAGGTCGAACTGCGTGTTGAAGGTGCGCGCGAAGCGATCGCGCTCGCCGCCGGGGCGGACCGTGCCCAGGTAATTGGCGATCGCCCCGTCGTAGCGGGCGGTATGCTCGTAGACCTTGACGGCCAGATCGAAACGCGTGGCATCGCTCACGGCGCCGTCGTTGGCCGCCATCTCCTCGAGCACGCGGTCGTAGTCGGCGGCCTCGACCACCACGGTCACCGCGGCGTGGTTCTTGGCCGCGGCGCGCAGCATGGTCGGCCCGCCGATGTCGATGTTCTCGATGGCCGTGGCCAGATCGCACTCCGGGCGCGCCACCGTCTGCTCGAAGGGGTAGAGGTTGACCGCCACCAGGTCGATGGGCGGGATGTCGTGCTGGCCCATCACCGCGTCGTCGATGCCGCGCCGACCGAGCAGCCCGCCGTGGATACGCGGGTGCAGCGTCTTGACCCGTCCGTCCATCATCTCGGGAAAGCCGGTGTAGTCCGAGACCTCGATGACGGGGATGCCCGCCTCGCCCAGCAGCCGGGCCGTGCCGCCGGTGGAGAGGATCTCCACGCCGCGGTCCATCAGGGAGCGGGCGAAATCGACCACGCCGGTCTTGTCGGACACGCTGATCAGCGCGCGTTGAATTGCAGTCATGATGTCGTCCTGGAGTCGAAGGCAAAAATAAACTCAAGCCGGCGCGCAGCAACGGCGCGCCTGCATGGCCCGAGTGAGTCAATCAGTGATCGAGGCCGTATTGTTTCAGCTTCTTGCGCAGGGTGCCGCGGTTGATGCCCAGCAGCTCGGCGGCACGGGTTTGGTTGCCGGCCGTGTGGTCGAGCACGGCCCGCAGCAGCGGCAGCTCCACTTCGGTGAGCACCATCTGGTAGAGGTCGCCGGGCGGGTGGCCGTTGAGGTGGCGGAAGTATTCCTGCAGCGCGGCGGCCACGCACTCGCGCAGCGGCTTGCCGCTGTGCTCGGCGCTGACCTGCAGGCCGAGGTCGCAGCCCGGCGTGGCGCTCATGCGGCCAGCTCCTCGCCGGCCTCGAGGCCGGCGAAGAAGTCGCGAACCATGCGCAGCTGCTCGGCGGCGCTCTCGACCTGGTTGACCGCCTGGCGGAAGGCCGCGCCGTGGCGCTGGCCCTTGCTGTACCAGGAGATGTGCTTGCGGGCGATGCGCACGCCGGTGTACTCGCCGTAGAAGGCGTAGAGGTTGTCCAGGTGGTCGAGCAGGATGTCGCGGATCTCGCCCAGCGCGGGCGCGGGCAGATGGCGCCCGGTGGCCAGATAATGCTCAATCTCGCGAAAGATCCAGGGCCGGCCCTGGGCGGCGCGTCCGATCATCACCGCGTCGGCGCCGGTGTGCTCGAGCACGAAGCGGGCCTTGTGCGCCGTGGTGACGTCGCCGTTGGCGATGACCGGGATGCCGACGGCGGCCTTGACCGCCGCGATGGTGTCGTATTCGGCCTCGCCGCGGTAGGCGCAGGCGCGGGTGCGCCCGTGGATGGCCAGGGCCTGGATACCGGCGGACTCGGCGATGCGGGCCACGGTCAGGGCATTGCGGTGGGCGGTATCCCAGCCGGTGCGTATCTTGAGCGTGACCGGCACGTCCACGGCGCCGACCACGGCCTCCAGGATGCGCCCGACCAGCGGCTCGTCCTGGAGCAGGGCGGAGCCGGCCATGACGTTGCAGACCTTCTTGGCCGGGCAGCCCATGTTGATGTCGATGATCTGCGCGCCGTTGTCGGCGTTGTGGCGGGCGGCGTCGGCCATCATGGCCGGGTCCGCGCCGGCGATCTGCACCGAGCGCGGCTCGGTCTCGCCTTCGTGATTGGCCCGGCGGCGCGTCTTCTCGCTGCCCCACAGCAGGGAATTGGACGAGACCATCTCCGAGACGGCCATGCCCGCGCCGAGGCGCTTGCACAGCTGGCGGAACGGGCGGTCCGTGACGCCGGCCATGGGGGCCAGGATCAAGCGGTTGTTGAGCTTATAGGGTCCTATCTGCATCGCGTCGTATCTATAACCGTGCTTCCCGTTGCGAGGTCTTGCTTCGCATCGCGCGCCAGGACATGCGCGAAATACCTGCCTCTTGCCGGTGACGTGGACCGGCGGGATGTCTTCGTGTGCTGACCGGGAGCCGGTCATCATACCCGCTCAGTCGGCCGCGATAAAGCGCTCGTTCAACAGCGCGTGACGCATTCTTGTCGCCACCCGCACAGTGCAGCAGAAAACGTGCCAGCCGGGTGTCGAACGGGCCGCCCGCGCGTACGGCGGCGGCGCCAATCAGCGGAAATCGAATTCGTAATTGATGGCCTGCTTGCCCGGGTCGGCCACTGCGAGCTCGATATTGACCGGTGTGTCGGTCGGCATGTGCCGCCCCTTTTTGTATTGTTCCAATGCCTTGGGCGTTTGCGCCAGGTATTCGGCGGGTTTGAAGCGCCGTTCGGCGACCACGGTGCCGGTCAGGTCGTAGAGGGTGACCTGCAGGTCCGGATAGGGTTGGGCGAAGCTCGCCTTGTTGACGATGGTCGCGCTGATGAGCAGTGCGCCCTTGGCCTTGGGGTCGCTGCGCACGTCGCGGCTCACCAGGGCGAGCTGGCCGAGGGCGCGGCGCGCCGGGATGGTGCATTGGGCCAGCTCGCAGAACTGGTTCAGCCAGGGCCGCAGTGCGGGGGCGCGGGCGGCGATCTCGGCGCCGCGAAAATACACGCCCTGGGCGGCCAGCCCGAGCGCCAGCAGGACGATGAGCAGCAGCCCACCGGCAGTGGCCAGGGGGCCGCGGGGCCTTTTCTGCGCCGCCGCCCAGGATTCGCGCAGGGCCTCGGGCACGCGCTCGTCGGCCTCGGCCACCGGGGCCTGTTCGATGGTCGCCAGGGGGTCGAAGCTGGCCGAATTTTCCTCGGGCTCGGGGGCCGGTGCCCGGCGCGGGGGCGGCTGCGGCGCCGGTTTCGAATCGGCCTCGGGTGCGGGTGGTTCGGGCGGGGGCGGCGCCTCGGCGCCCTTCGCCTCCTCGGGGCTGACCTCGTCGACCAGCACCAGGGTTTCGGTGGGCGGGGGCTGCTCGCCGGAGGCCCCCAGATCGACGCCGGCGGATTCGACCTCGGCGGCGAGTTGCTTGAGGAAACCGTCGATGTCCTCCAGGTCCATGTTGTCGAAGGTGTCGCCGGCGCCGGGAGGCGACTTGGCTTTGCCGGATGCCGGGCCGGGCTTGGGCCCGGATTTCGACTGGGGCGCCAGGTCGAAGTCGGGCGGGGTGGCGTTGTCCGTGGAGTCCGACCATTGGCTGTCCGCCTCGCCGGGCAGTTGGATGTCGTTGAACGCGGGCACCGTGGTGTCGCGCTTCGACTCGTCGGAGACACGTCGGCGCGGCTCGGGTGTTTCGGGCTTGGCCTCGGTGCTGGGGCCCGGCCTTTTGTAGTCGAAGGCCTTGGACTTCCAGGGCCGCGGCGGCGCAAGGGGCCCGTCTTCGCCCTTATCGGAACCCGACGCGCCAGGCGGCGTTTCGCTCGCGCTCGGGGCCGGAGCCGACGGTGTGGGCGTCTTGGCCGGCGGCGGGGGGCTCGAGGGAGCCGAGGGCTTGGCAGCCGGTGCCTTGGGCGTGCCGGGCTGTGCGGTTGGCCGGGACGGCGGGGGGCTCGAGGGAGCCGAGGGCTTGGCGTCCGGCGCCTTGGGCGTGCCGGGCTGTGCGGTTGGCCGGGACGGCGGGGCGCTCTTCGGGGCCGCCGGCTTCGCCGGGGCGGCGGGACGCCCGGGCGTGGGCGCCGGCGCGGGTTTGGCGCCGGGCGGCGGGGCGCCCGGGGCCGGTTGGCCCGCCGCGGGGGCGGCCGGGCGCTGAGCGTTGGGGCGCCGGGCGCTGGGCGGCGGCGTGCCGGGCGTATAGCCGGGCGGCAGATGTTCGAGCAGCTTGTCCAGGGCGTTGAATACATGACTGCAGTGCCCGCAGCGCACACGGCCACCGGCGGCCTTGAGCTGCGGCGCGCTGATGCGAAAGACGGTGTTGCAGTTCGGGCACTGGGTATACATGGACAATCAATGACGGCCGACGCCGGTGGGCCGGCGGCCGCCTCATTCGGGAACGGGTGTCGGCGGCATTGTTCGAACGCGCTGGGACCCACTCGGGGTGGGGGACAGAGCCCGACGTTATCTTATTTTCGGTATCCTTCCAAGCGTATCCACTCGCCGCGTGCGGCGGGCCGGGCGAGCTCGAACCAGGGGCCGTAGGCCGCGGCGACGGTCTCGGCCTGGGAGTCCAGGATCCCCGACAGGGCGAGCGGGGCGCCCGGGCGGGTCAGCTCGGCAAAGCGCGGGGCCAGCTCGACGAGCGGCCCGGCCAGTATATTGGCCACGAGTACATCGAGCGTCTGCTGCGGCAGGTCCTCGGGCGCGCCGATGGCCAGGCGTTCGCCGACGCCGTTGGCGGCCGCGTTGGCGCGCGTGGCGATGAGGGCCTGGGGGTCGTTGTCCACGGCCCAGACAATCTGCGCGCCGAGCAGGGCGGCCGCGATGGCCAGCACGCCCGAGCCGCAGCCATAGTCGAGCACGGTGGCCCCGGCCAGCGTGCCGGCCCGCGCCTGGGCGTCGAGCCACTCCAGGCACAGGGCGGTGGTCGGATGGGTGCCGGTGCCGAAGGCAAGCCCCGGGTCGAGCAGGATGTTGACCGCACCGGGCTCGGGCGGGGTGTGCCAGCTTGGGCAGATCCACAAGCGCTCGCCGAAGCGCATGGGCTGGAAGTTCTCCATCCAGGCGCGGGTCCAGTCGCGGTCCTCCAGCGGGTCGACCCGCCAGTCGGCGAGCGGCGTGCCGAGCAGGCGCCCGACCTCGGCCGCCGCGGCTTCGATATCGGCGTCGGCCTCGAACAAGGCGGTGACCCGAACACTCGCCCACAGCGGCGTCTCGCCCGGCGGGGGCTCGAACAGGGGCTGGTCGGCCGCGTCCTGCCAGGTCACCGCCGCCGCGCCCGCCTCGCCGAGCGCCTCGGACAGGCGTTCGACCTCCTCGGGCGTGCAGTCGATCTTCAATTCCAACCACGACATGAAAAAGTAGTCAGTTTGCAGTTGTCAGTTGGCAGAGAGCGACGCCCGCTTCGCGGGCGACGTCATTGGGTATCGGTTTGAGGTTCTTCGCACAAGAACGCCTTCAAGCTTCTTGCTGCCAACTGCGAACTGCCGACTGCCAACTGCTTCAGAGTCCCAGTTTCTTCTCGAGGTAGTGGATATTGGTCCCGCCGGCGGCGAAGGCCGAGTCGCGGAACAGCTCCCGGTGCAGCGGCACGTTGGTCTTGATCCCCTCGACGACGATTTCGCTGAGCGCGGTGCGCATGCGGGCCATGGCGGTCTCGCGCGTGTCGCCGTGGGCGATCAGCTTGCCGACCATCGAGTCGTAGTAGGGCGGTACGGTGTAGCCGGCGTAGATGTGCGAGTCGACGCGGATGCCGGGCCCGCCCGGGGCGTGGTAGGCGCTGATGGTCCCGGGCGAGGGCAGGAAGGACTCGGGGTCCTCGGCGTTGATGCGGCACTCCAGGGCGTGACCGCGCAGGGTGATGTCGCTCTGCGCGTAGGCGAGTTCCTCGCCGGCGGCGATGCGGATCTGCTCGCGCACGATGTCCACGCCGGTGATCATCTCGGTCACGGGGTGTTCGACCTGAACGCGGGTGTTCATCTCGATGAAGTAGAACTCGCCGTTTTCGAACAGGAACTCGAAGGTACCGGCGCCGCGGTAGCCGATGTTGCGGCAGGCCTCGGCGCAGCGATCGCCGATGCGCCGGCGCTGCTTTTCCGTAATGCCGGGCGCGGGCGCCTCTTCGATCACTTTCTGGTGGCGCCGTTGCATGGAGCAGTCGCGCTCGCCCAGGTGAATGGCGTTGCCGTGCTCGTCGGCCAGGACCTGGAATTCGATGTGCCGCGGGTTTTCCAGGAATTTCTCCATGTAGACGATATCGTTGCCGAAGGCCGCTCCGGCCTCCGAGCGGGTCAGCGAGATGGCGTTGAGCAGGGCCGCCTCGCTGTGCACCACGCGCATGCCGCGCCCGCCGCCGCCGCCGGCGGCCTTGATGATCACCGGATAGCCGATCTCGCGGGCGATGGCCAGGTTCTGCTCGCCGTCCCCGCCCAGCGGGCCGTCCGAGCCGGGCACGCAGGGCACGCCGGCCTTTTTCATGGCCTCGATGGCCGAGACCTTGTCGCCCATCAGGCGGATGGTCTCCGGGCGCGGGCCGATGAAGGCGAACCCCGACTCCTCGACGCGCTCGGCGAAGTCGGCGTTTTCGGACAGGAAGCCGTAACCCGGGTGAATGGCCACGGCGTCGGTGACCTCCGCGGCGCTGATCACGCTGGGGATGCTCAAATAGCTGCCGGCACTGGCCGCCGGGCCGATGCACACCGACTCGTCGGCCAGGCGCACGTGCTTGAGGTCGCGGTCGGCCTCGGAGTGCACGGCGACGGTTTTGATACCCAACTCGCGGCAGGCGCGCAGGATGCGCAGGGCGATCTCGCCCCGATTGGCAATCAGGATCTTCTCAAACATCTCGGGCCCGTGCGCTTAGTCGATCACGAACAACGGCTGGCCGTACTCGACGGGTTGGCCGTTTTCCACCAGGACCGCCTTGACGACACCGGCCTTGTCCGCTTCGATCTGGTTGAGCAGCTTCATCGCCTCGATGATGCACAGGGTGTCGCCGATGCCGACACTGTCGCCGACGCCGACGAACGGCTTGGCCCCGGGCGAGGGCGCGGCGTAGAACGTGCCGACCATGGGCGAGTTCACCGTGTGACCGCTGACCGTCTCGGGTTCGGCTTCCGCCACCGCCGGTGCGCCCTCGGTGGCCGGGACCGCGGCCGCCGCCGGGGCGGGCGGTGCGGAGACCACCGCCGGCGCCGCCGAGACGCTCTGGCGGCTGATGCGTACCGACTCTTCTCCCTCGTGGATCTCGATCTCGGCGATGCCCGATTCCTCGAGCAGCTCGATGAGCTTCTTTACCTTGCGAATGTCCATAATGTTCTCTGGTTGTCTCGATGCAGTAGTTGTTCGTCGGCGCCGCGCGGCTCAGTGGCCTTCCAGGCGCGCCAGGGCCGCGCGCAGGGCCAGCTCATAGCCCAGGGCCCCCAGCCCGCTGATCACCCCCACGGCCAGCTCCGAGAAGTAGGAGTGCTGGCGAAAGGCCTCGCGGGCGTAGATGTTCGACAGGTGTACCTCGATGAAGGGGATGGCGCTGGCGGCCAGCGCGTCGCGCAGCGCGACACTGGTGTGCGTGAAGGCCGCCGGGTTGATGATGATGAAGTCCACGTCCTCGTCGACGGCCGCGTGGATGCGCTCGACCAGTGTGTGCTCGGCGTTGCTCTGGAAGCTCGCCAGCGAATGCCCGGCCGACTCGGCCTGGGCGGCGAGGTGGGCATCGATGTCGGCAAGGCTGTCGCGGCCATAGTGCTGCGGCTCGCGTGTGCCGAGCAGATTGAGATTCGGTCCGTTGAGGACGAGCAGCTTGGCCATCGGCTTGAATCCTGTGCGCGGGAAACCACACCGGCCGGATCGCGGCGAGTTAGACCTTATTTCTCGCGAGAAGCCGGCAAATTGACGCGCAATCGTTATTCTAATCGGGACTCATTCTGCCCGAGGACTCGGGGGATGTCCAGCGGCTAACGCTGTTCCTCCGGAGATGGCGACATTTCGACGCAGATGCTAGCGATTTTCGTGCCACCGGACCGGAAGCGGGTCACATTCCCGCACGCAGGGGGTGGATTCCAGGCAGGTGCCCGCCCCCGGCGGCTTACAGGAGGGGTTTGATGAGCTTCTCGGCCTCGGAATAGGTCATGGCCTTGGGATGGCGGTGAATCACCTTGCCGTGGCGGTCGATGATCACCGAATAGGGCAGCACGCCGAGGCGGTCGCCGTAGGACTTGGCGATGTCGATGGCCTGGTTCTGGCCGTGCAGGACCGGATAGTTGATGCCCATGGGGTCGACGAAGTCGCGTACGTTCTGCGCGGTGTCGATGGCCACGCCGACGATGATCAGGCCCTTGTCCTTGTAGGCCTTTTGCAGCTTGATGAAGTCGGGGATCTCGTGGCGGCAGGGCGGGCACCAGGTGGCCCAGAAATTGAGCAGCACCACGTGGCCGTCCCATTGCTTGATGGAGTGCGCCTTGCCGTTGACGTCCGGCAGCGAGAACACGGGCCGGTGCGTGGCCAGGGGGGCGTCGGTTCCCGGGGCTGCCGGCGCCTGGTCCGCCGTGTCCGCGGCCGGGGTCTTGGCGTTGGCCCGGGCCGAGGCGCCGAGATAGTCGTTGGCGAAATAGCCGCCGGCGAGTCCGGCCGCGGCGAGGAGGACGACGACGATGACGAGGTGGGATTTCTTCATGACAGACGCTTGTTCAATTTGTGTTAAAGGGCGGCCGAACGGCCGCCCACGAAAATCGTGGTTCGGCTACTATATACGGATCGCCGCACGCTCGCCATGGCGCCGGCGCGCCGTCGAGGCGGTAAATTTCGGAGAGTTGTTATGAGTTCGTCAATTCACACGCGCCTGCTGCAGTGGTTGTGCGCGCTCGCCCTGTTGGTCAGCGGCGCGGCGCTCGCCAACCCGCCCAAGGGCTATCCCTTCGTCTCCTATGACCAGGGCCTGCGTCTGGCCAAGGCCGAGGGCAAACCGATCTTCCTGTACTTCGGGCGCTACGGCTGCGGCTGGTGCGCCAAGACCAACCAGGAGACCTTCTCCGATCCCGGTCTGCGCAGGCTGTATACCAAGCACTACGTCCTGGTGTACGTCGACGCCGAGGGCGGCAAGCGCCTGACCCTGCCCAGCGGCGAGCGCATCACGGAGATGGAACTGGGGGCGCGCTTCAACGCCTTCGCCACGCCCTTGTTCGTGTATCTCAAGTCCGACGGCACGCCGATCTTCAAGGCCCCGGGCTATAAGACCGTCAAGGACTTCAAGCAGTTCGATCGCTACGTGCGCGGCGGTCACTACAAGCACGAGCCGCTGCTCAAGTTCCTCCAGGAGCAGAGTTGATGCGCCCGGGTGCGGCCCGTGCGCCGCTGACGGCGTCGCTGGCCCTGGCGTGCCTGGCCGCCTCGCCGATGGCGCCGGCGGCCGGCTGGTCGTTCTCGCCGGCCATTGCGGTGGCGCCGGCGGCGCGTCCGGGCCAACCGGCGTTCTTTCATCACCTCGAGTCGGCCGGGCGCAAGAACATAGCCGTCAGCGGCGCTGTCGTCGCGGTGGTCTGGGAGGACAACCACAGCGGTGCCTCGCAGGCGTACGCCGCCTTCAAGCGCGAACAAGCGAAGGCCTTTTCGGCGCCCGTGCGACTCAGCACCGGTAAGCAGGCCTACGAGCCGGCCGTGGCGCCGATCGCCGGCGGGCAGTTCCTGTTTGCCTGGGAACAGGACGGCCACGTTTGGCTGCGCGCGGCGGGTCCGGGGGCCGGGACGGCGGCCCGGCAGGTGAGCCAGGCCCCCTCGCGCCAGGCCAGTCTGGCCCGCGGCCCGAGGGGGCGCATGCGGTTGGTCTGGGTGCAGCGCAGCGGACACTTCCCGCGCGTGATGACCGCCCCCGTGCGCACCGCGCCCAAACTGCGCGTGGGTCGCGCCCATCCGGTCGACCCCAAGCCCCCGACCCAGTCCCAGCTGTATCCGAGCGTGGCGCTCGCCCGCGACCGCGTTGTCGTCGCCTGGGAGGACCGGCGCTCGGGGCACACGCGCCTGCTCTACAGCGCGGCCGGCCCGGGCGGGGTGTTCAGCGCGCCGCAGGGCCTGAACGAGTTTCGCGTCGGCAACGCCAAGTTCGGCCGCGGCACCGGCGTGACCCGGGTGGCGCTCGCGGCCGTGGGCGGCGAGCGGGTGGCGGCGACCTGGATGGACAAGCGCGACTTTCGCGGCGGCTACGACATCTACGCCGCGTTCGGCGACGACGGCGGGCGTCGCTTCGGCGCCAACGAGAAGGTCCAGGACGTGTTCGGCAACGACCAGCCGCAGTGGCACCCGGCCATTGCCGCGACCGAGGACGGCCGGGTGGCCGTGGTCTGGGACGACCCGCGCGACGGCAGCGAGGACCTGTGGCTGTCGTGGAAGACCGACCAGGGCTGGAGCGACGATGCGGCGGTTGCGCCCGCGTCCGGGCCGGGCGTCCAGTCCGATCCCACCATCGCCTTCGATCGCCGCGGCAACCTGCACATCGCCTGGATCGCCCGCCCGACACCCAACGGGCCGACGCGGATACTGTATGCGGTGGGCCAGCCGAGCCCCTAGAGTCCCCCACAAAAAAGGTCCCCCACAAAAAAGCCCCGCCTGAGCGGGGCCTTTGCCGTATCGAATTGACCGGGCTGGCGTTTAGCCGGCATTCAAAGCCTGCCTGGCGTGCTTGGCAAACTCGCTGGCGTTCATGAAGCCGACGACGCGGTACTTGCGCTCTTCCTGACCGTTGTGGAAGAACAGGATGGCCGGCGGCAGGTACACCCCGACGTGTTTCATCAGCGCCTTGTCCTTGTCGTCGGTGGCGGTGACGTCGGCCTGCAGGACCACCGCCTTGGACAGCACCTTCTGGACCTGCGGGTCGTTCCACACGTACGACTCGTACTGTTTGCAGTAGCCGCACCAGTCGGCGTAGAAATCCAGCATCACCGGCTTGCCCGCGGCCTTCGCTGCCTTGAGCTCGCGCTGCAGGTCGGAGACCGTCTTGATGCGCTTGAACTGCAGCTCGTGACCGGCCGTGGCACTGGTGCTGGCCGCGCCGCCGGCGCCGCCCCCGCCGAGCAGGCGCGAGCCGTGCAGCGGGTCGGCCACGTTGGTCGCACCGCTCAGCCCGCCCAGCATCACCACGATGCCGTAGAGCAGCAGCGCCAGGCCCAGGCCCTTCCACAGCTTGCGCCAGCCGCTCCACTCCGGCTGCGGGCTGGTGAGCGCCCCCATGTACACGGCCGCGATGATGAACAGCATCGCCCACAGCAGCATGGTCAGCATGGGCGGGAAGATCCCGGGCATGCGCTCCAGGAACAGCAGCGCCACGCCGAGGAGGATCACGCCGGCCACCGCCTTGACGGTGTCCATCCACGTGCCGGCCTTGGGCAGCAGCGTGCTGCCGCCGGCGCCGACGACCAGCAGCGGCAGGCCCATGCCGAAGCCCAGGAAGAACAGGGCCAGGAAGCCCTTGACCAGGTCGGCCGAGGTCGCGGCGTAGCCCAGCGCGGCGATCAGCACCGGGCCGCCGCAGGGGCCCACGATGAGCGCCGAGAGCACGCCCATGACGGCCACGCCGATCAACGTGCCGCCCTTTTGCTCGTTGCTGACCTGGCTGAGCCGGCTCTGGATGAACGAGGGCATCTGGATGTTGAAAAAGCCGAACATGGCCAGCGCCAGGATGACGAACAGCACCGCGAACGGGATCAGCAGCCAGGGGCTCTGGAAGTAGGCCTGGAGTCCGACGCCGCCCGCGGCCCAGGCGGTGATGCCGCCGATGACGCCGAAGGTCACCGCCAGGCCCAGGACGTAGATCAGGGCCAGGAAAAAGCCCCTGGCGGCGGTGGCGTTCTCGCCCTGGCCGACGATGATGCTCGAGAGGATCGGGATCATCGGATACATGCAGGCCGTGAAGGCGAGCAGGATGCCGAATCCGAGGGCGGCGAGGATCACCTGCAGCAGGCTGCCCTGGGTGAGGATCTGCGTGAAGCGATCGCCCTCGCTCTGCTCGGTGCCCTCGGCCGGGGCCTGCTGCGAGGAGGCGGAGGCGGCCTGACCGGCCGCCGACCCGGACTGTTCCGCGCTCTGGCTCTGGGCGCCTTCACCCGCGCCGCTCCCCGTGCCGTTCCCCGTTCCAGTCTGGGCGCCGCTTTGCGAACCGCCGGCGGCGGGCAGTTGCAGCTTGATGGTCTTGGTGATCGGCGGATAGCACACGCCGGCCTCGGCGCAGCCCTGGAACTTGGCGACCAGGGTCACCGGCATGGCCTCGTTCGAACTGCGCTCCAGGTGCAGCGTCGCCTGGGCGCTGTCGTGGAAGACCTGCACCTTGCCGAACAGCGGGTCCTGCTTGGTCTGGCCCTGGGGCAGGGAGACCTCGCCGAGGCTCGCGCCCTGGGCGTCCTTGAGCTTGAACTCGAACTTGTCGCGGTACAGGTAATAGCCCTTGGCGATGGTCCAGTGGCCGACGATGGTGTCGGGGCCGCCCACCTCGGGCTTGAAGGCGAAGGCCTGGTCGGGGGGCAGGAACTGATCGCCCGACTGGTCCAGGCCGAGGCTCTGGTCCAGGCTGTCGAGCTTCTGCTTGGCGCCGCCGTTTTCGTTCCCCGCGCTCTCATCGGGCGCGCTTTGATCGGCGGCGCCGTTGGCCGCCGTGCCGGTATCGGCGGCGGCGAGGGTGAGCGTGGCCTTCTGGGTGTGCGGCGGGTAGCACACGCCGGCATCGGCGCAGCCCTGGGACTTGGCGATCAGCGTGAATTGCTTGACGCTCGAATCCTCGCGGGTGACGGGGATCTCGATGCTGGCATGGCCGCGGTAGACCTGGACCTTGCCGAAGACCTCGTCGTTTTCGGTGACGGCCGGCGAATAGTGGGGCTGGCCCAGCTTGATGCCCGGCGTGTCGGTGCTGAAGCTGAACTTGTTGCGATACAGATGGTAATTCTTGGCGATGTCCCACTCGGCCTTGGCCGTGTGCGCGTCGGCCATGCTCGCGTGGAAGGCGAAGGCCTTGTCGACGCTGAGCAGGTCGCCCTCGGACAGGGCGAGCGCCGGGCGCGCGGCCACGACGGCCAGTAACAGGAACAGGAGGTGGCTGTATTTACGCATTCTTGTTTTCCAGGGTTTCGTCAATCCAGGTGAGATAAGGCGCCAGGCCCGTTTCGATAGGGACCGCGATGATCTCGGGAAGTTCGTAGGGGTGCATATCCACGACGGTCCGCTCCAGCCGCGCGTAGCAGTCCGCACGGGACTTGATGAGCAGCAGGCGTTCGGCGTCGTTCTGCACCGCGCCGTCCCAGACGTAGACCGAGCGCAGGCCGGTGACGATGTTCACACAGGCGGCCAGGCGCTGGGAGACCAGGGCGCCGGCGATGGCCTCGGCGCTGGTGTCGTCGGGGCAGGTGCACAGTAGGAGCTGGTGGTCGGACATGGCGCCAACATACCCGCCGGTCCCGGTCAGGTAAAGTGGCGGCGCGTGCGCCGCGCGGGCGGGCGGTGCATTCGGTGCAGATTGCCACCGGGGCGCCGCGGCGGGAGCGGCGCCGGGTGCGAATTGCACTGTCCCCTTGAAAGGGGGGCGTCGTGCCCCGACATCCCGATCATTATGCGCCCCTTCCAGAGCCTGTTTCTCGTCTTCCTGCTGGTCCCCGTCCTGGAGATCTATCTGCTGATCAAGGTGGGCAGCCTCATCGGCGCCCTGCCCACCGTGTTCATGGTGGTCTTCACCGCCGTGCTGGGGGCCTTCCTGCTGCGCGTGCAGGGCTTTGCCACCCTGGCCCGGTTCCAGCGCAGCGTGGAGCAGGGCCAGCTGCCCGCCACGACCCTGATCGAGGGGGCGCTGTTGCTGCTGGCCGGCGCGCTGCTGCTCACCCCCGGTTTTTTCACCGATGCCGTTGGATTCGTCCTGCTGGTGCCGCCGCTGCGCCGGCGCCTGGCCGCTTATCTGCTGCGCCGCGGCCTGTTCGGCATGGTCCACGGCGGGGGCCCGGGCTCCGGGGCGGGCGGCGGCCCGGAGCCCGGGCACGGCCCGCGGACCATCGAGGGTCGGTTCCATCGGGACGAGTGACCGGCCGGGCTGGCAGCGCGGGCCGGTGCAATTGAGCCATCCACCCCTTGACAGCGTAAGGCGCGTCGCTATTATTAGCACTCACCAGCGGCGAGTGCTAACAGCCTGCCGCCAACCGATCGGCCAGTTCCCCATCGGCAAATCCGAGGGGGCTCCGGTCGCAAGCCTATTCCCCAACATTCTGTCTAGGAGAGGTAGATGAATATCCGTCCTTTACATGATCGTGTGATCGTCCGTCGCATGGAAGAAGAACGCACCACGGCGGGCGGCATCGTGATCCCCGACTCCGCCACCGAGAAACCCATCCAGGGCGAGGTCATCGCCGTCGGCAAGGGGAAGATCCTGGAAAACGGCGACGTGCGCGCCCTGGACGTGAAGGCCGGCGACAAGGTGCTGTTCGGCAAGTATTCCGGCACCGAGGTCAAGGTCGGTGGCGACGAGGTCCTGGTCATGCGCGAAGAAGACATCCTGGGTGTGGTCGAGGGCTGAGCCCGTCGTCCACGAGCGCAAACCTGAACAAACAAGGCTTTTAGAGGAAACAGAGCAATGGCTGCCAAAGACGTGAAATTCAGTGACGACGCCCGCCATCGTATGATGAAGGGCGTGAATACCCTGGCCAATGCGGTCAAGGTCACCCTGGGCCCGAAGGGCCGCAACGTGGTGCTCGACAAGAGCTTCGGTGCGCCGACCATCACCAAGGACGGCGTCTCCGTCGCCAAGGAGATCGAGCTGTCCGACAAGTTCGAGAACATGGGCGCGCAGATGGTCAAGGAAGTCTCCTCGCAGACCTCCGACGTCGCCGGCGACGGCACCACCACCGCCACCGTGCTGGCCCAGTCCATCGTCACCGAGGGCATGAAGTCCGTGGCCGCCGGCATGAACCCGATGGACCTGAAGCGCGGCATCGACAAGGCCGTCACGGCCGCCGTCGAGGAGCTCAAGAAGCTCTCCAAGCCCTGCACCGACGACAAGGCCATCGCCCAGGTCGGCACCATCTCCGCCAACTCCGACGAGTCCATCGGCCGCATCATCGCCGATGCCATGGGCAAGGTCGGCAAGGAAGGCGTGATCACGGTCGAGGAGGGCACCGGCCTGCAGAACGAGCTCGACGTCGTCGAGGGTATGCAGTTCGACCGCGGCTACCTCTCGCCGTACTTCATCAACAACCAGCAGTCCATGGCCGCCGAGCTGGAGGACTGCTTCATCCTGCTGCACGACAAGAAGATCTCCAACATCCGCGAGCTGCTGCCCGTGCTCGAGGGTGTGGCCAAGGCCGGCAAGCCGCTGTGCATCATCGCCGAGGACGTCGAGGGCGAGGCCCTGGCGACCCTGGTGGTCAACACCATGCGCGGCATTGTCAAGGTCGCCGCGGTCAAGGCGCCGGGCTTCGGCGATCGCCGCAAGGCCATGCTGCAGGACATCGCCATCCTGACCGGCGGTACCGTGATCTCCGAGGAAGTCGGTCTGTCGCTGGAGAAGGCCACCCTGGATGATCTGGGTCAGGCCAAGAAGGTCGTCATCGGCAAGGACGACACCACCATCATCGATGGCGCCGGCAAGACCAAGGAGATCGAAGAGCGCGTCTCCCAGATCCGCAAGCAGATCGAGGAGGCCAGCTCCGAGTACGACAAGGAGAAGCTCCAGGAGCGCGTGGCCAAGCTGGCCGGCGGCGTGGCCGTCATCAAGGTCGGTGCCGCCACCGAGGTCGAGATGAAGGAGAAGAAGGCGCGCGTCGAGGACGCGCTGCACGCCACGCGTGCCGCGGTCGAAGAAGGCGTCGTCCCCGGCGGCGGTGTCGCCCTGATCCGTGCCCTCCAGGGCGTGAAGAACCTCAAGGGCGACAACCACGACCAGGACGTCGGCATCTCCCTGGCCAACCGCGCCATGGAAGAGCCGCTGCGCCAGATCGTCTCCAACGCCGGCGACGAGCCCTCCGTGGTCGTCAACAAGGTCAAGGAAGGCAAGGGTAACTACGGCTACAACGCCGGGACCGGCGAGTACGGCGATCTCATCGAGATGGGCATCCTGGACCCGACCAAGGTGACCCGCTCGGCGCTGCAGAATGCCGCCTCCGTGGCCGGCCTCATGATCACCACCGAGGCCATGGTGGCCGAGCTGCCGCAGGAAGACAACGGCGGCGGAGCCGGTGCCGGTATGGACGCCATGGGCGGCATGGGGGGCATGGGCGGCATGATGTAAGCCGTCCGGCCTTTCGGCCCAAAAAACCCCGCCGGCAACGGCGGGGTTTTTTTTGGCCGAAAAGTTGGCAGTTGGCAGTTTGCAGTACGCAGCAAGAGCAGGGTCTGCCCCTTTGCTGACCGACGGGTCCCTTCCCCCTCCGGGGGAAGGATAGGATGAGGGGATCAAAAGATTTTCCACCCGCCGCTTTGCGGCTGGGACGGAATCCTGTTCGGGCGCTCTGGGAACGAACACAGAGGACGCAGAGACGCGGAGGACGCAGAGAAAACAATGGACTCGTGCCGGTGAAGCAACCCGCAGCGACCTACGGCTGCCGCCCTTCGGGCGGAGTCGTCAGTTTGCAGACATCAGTTGGCAGCAAGAAAAAAGGCGGCTAGGCCTTCCTGCCAACTGCCAACTGCCAACTGCCAACTGCCAACTGCCAACTGCCAACTGCCAACTGCCAACTGCCAACTGCCAACTTTTCCCCGCTTGCGTTACCCTCTCCGCTATGACATCTCCCGATCCGATCCGCCCTGCCGCCGAACTGCCCGAATCCCTGCGCGGCCGCGCCGAGCATTGGCGCGAGCAGTTCGAGGCCGCCGGCGCGGTCCTGCCCGGGGACCCGGCCATTGCGGCATCCGTGGATACGGTCTTTGCCGCCAGCGAGTTCGTGGCCCAGGCCTGCGTGCGCGAGCCGGGGCTGCTGGCCGGGCTGGCGGCCTCGGGGGATCTGAGCGCGGCCTATGCCGAGGACGCCTATATAGAGCGGGTGCAGGCCGCGCTGGCCGAAGCCGGCGACGAAGCGGCGCTGGGGGCGGCGCTGCGCGCGCTGCGCCGGCGCGAGATGGTGCGCATCGCCTGGCGGGATCTGGCCGGCTGGGCCGGCCTGGAGCAGACCACCGGCGAGCTCTCGGCCCTGGCCGAGGCCTGCATCGACGGGGCGCTGGCCCGGCTGCACGGGTGGCAGTGCGCCGAGCTCGGCACGCCCACGGGCCACGGCGGCCAGCCGCAGGGCCTGGTGGTGCTCGGCATGGGCAAGCTCGGCGCCCGGGAGCTGAACTTCTCCTCGGACGTGGACCTCATCTTCGCCTTTGCCGAGGCGGGCGCCACGCAGGGCGGGCCGCGCGAGCTCAGCAACGAGGAGTTTTTCACCCGCCTGGGCCGGCGGCTCATCAAGGCGCTGGACGAGAACACCGCCGAGGGCTTCGTGTTCCGCGTCGACATGCGCCTGCGCCCGTTCGGTGACAGCGGTCCGCTGGCGATGAACTTCGATGCGCTCGAGCACTACTACCAGGTCCACGGCCGCGAGTGGGAGCGCTACGCCATGATCAAGGCGCGGGTGGTCGGCGGCGACCGCGCGACGGGCGAGCAGTTGATGGCCATGCTGCGCCCGTTCGTGTTTCGCCGTTATCTGGACTTCGGCGCCTTCGAGTCCCTGCGCGAGATGAAGCAGATGATCGTGCGCGAGGTGGCGCGCAAGGGCCTGGAGGACAACGTCAAGCTCGGCGCCGGGGGCATCCGCGAGGTGGAGTTCGTCGCCCAGGCCTTCCAGCTCATTCGCGGCGGGCGTGAGCCGGCCCTGCAGGAGCGGCGCGTGCTGGCCGTGCTCGAGCGCCTGGGCGAGGCGGGCTACCTGCCGGAGTTCGTGGTCCGCGAGCTGGGCGGGGCCTATGTCTTTTTGCGCCACACCGAGCATCGGCTGCAGGAATTCGCCGATCAACAGACACACAAGCTGCCCCGCGACGAGGCCGGCCGGGCACGCCTGGCCTATAGCATGGGTTTTGACGACTGGGCGGGCTTCGCCAAGGTCCTGGCGCGCCACCGCGAGCGCGTCCACGCGCACTTCGAGCAGGTCTTCGAGGCGCCCCAGACGCGCCACGCCGAGGCCGACACGCTGGACCTGCAGTCCGTGTGGCTGGGCAACGCCACCGGCGAGGCGGCCGAGGCCCAACTCGAGGCGGCGGGGTTCGCCGATACGGCCGAGAGCCTGCGCTTTCTCGAGGTCCTGCGCGCCAGCCACAGTTATCGTGCGCTGAGCGCGCAGGGCCGCGTCCGCATGGACCGCCTGATGCCCCTGCTGCTCGGTGCCGTGGGCGCGACGGACAACCCGGACACCGCGCTCAAGCGGGCCACCGAGCTGCTCGAGAGCATCGCCCGGCGCACGGCCTATCTGTCGCTGCTGGTGGAAAATCCCATGGCCCTGTCGCAGCTGGTCAAGCTGGTGGCCGCCAGCCCCTGGATGGCCAAGTATCTGGGCCAGCATCCACTGCTGTTCGACGAGCTGCTCGACCCGCGCAGCCTGTACGTTGCCCCGACCAAGGACGAGCTGCTGGCCGACCTGCGTGCGCGCCTGGCCGAGCTGGCGGCCGATGACCTGGAGCTGCACATGGAGGCCCTGCGCCATTTCAAGCAGGCCAATGTGCTGCGCGTGGCCGCGGCCGATCTCTCCGGCACACTGCCGTTGATGAAGGTCAGCGACCACCTGACCTGGATTGCCGAGGCGGTCATCGACGAGGTCCTGGAGCTGGCTTGGCGGCACATGGTCGAGCGCCACGGCCGGCCGGTGTGCACGGCCGAGGGCGAGCTGTGCGACAAGGGGTTCGCCGTGGTCGCCTACGGCAAGCTCGGCGGTATCGAGCTCGGCTACGGCTCCGATCTGGACCTGGTGTTCCTGCACGGCGGCGAGGACGAGCAGGCCGAGACCACCGGCGACAAGCCGATCCCGTTGTCGGTGTTCTTCGCGCGCCTGGGCCAGCGCATCATTCACATCCTCACCTCGCAGACCAATGCCGGTGTGCTCTACGACGTGGACATGCGCCTGCGTCCCAGCGGCGCCTCCGGCCTGCTGGTCAGCGGCCTGGGTGCCTTCACGCAATATCAACACAAGCAGGCCTGGACCTGGGAACACCAGGCGCTGGTGCGCGCCCGCGTGGTGGCGGGCGACCCGATCATCGCCCGCGGCTTCGAGGCACTGCGCCGCGAGGTGCTGGGCCGGCGCCGCGACCGCGCGAGCCTGCGCGCCGAGGTGGTCGAGATGCGCGAGCGCATGCGCGAGGCCAACAGCCGCGACGCGCCGGGCCGCTTCGACCTCAAGCAGGGGCGGGGCGGTATCGCGGACATCGAATTTATGGTCCAATATGGCGTCCTGTCGTGGGCGTGCGATCACCCCGATCTCTTGGTCCATACCGACAACGTCCGCCTGCTGGCGGGTCTGGCCGACGTCGGTGTACTGCCGGCGGCGCAGGCGCAACGGCTGGCCGACGCCTACCGCGCCTTTCGCGCCCGCACCCATCGCCTGACGCTGCAGGAGCAGTCGACGGTGGTGGGCGAGGACGAGTTCGCCGATTATCGGCAAGCGGTGATCCAGTGGTGGGACACGTTCATGTTGTCTTGAGCGTGCGTATTGACGAGATGCGGCGGCGCAGCGGCCGCCAGAGTGAGCGGAGGAGACAGGTCTATGTCGATGGATGACCGAGACGGCGTCATCTGGTTTGACGGCGAATTGGTGCCCTGGCGCGAGGCGCAGGTCCACGTACTCACCCACACCCTGCACTACGGCATGGGCGTGTTCGAGGGCGTACGCGCCTACAAGGCCGATCAGGGCACGGCCATCTTCCGCCTGCAGGAGCACACCGATCGCCTGTTCCGCTCGGCCTACATCCTGAACATGCCCATGCCCTTCGACAAGGCGACGATCAACGAGGCCCAGCGTGCCGCCGTGCGCGAGAACAACCTCGAGAGTGCCTACATCCGCCCGATGTGCTTCTACGGCTCGGAAGGCATGGGCCTGCGCGCCGACAACCTCAAGACGCACGTGATCGTCGCCGCCTGGTCGTGGGGCTCGTACCTGGGCTCGGAGGGCATGGAGAAGGGCATCCGCATCAAGACCTCCTCGTTCACGCGTCACCACGTCAACATCACCATGTGCAAGGCCAAGGCCAACGGCAATTACATGAATTCCATGCTGGCCTTGAACGAGGCGATCACCAACGGTTACGACGAGGCCCTGTTGCTGGACGTCGACGGCTACGTTGCCGAGGGCAGCGGCGAGAACGTGTTCATCGTGCGCGACGGCATCATCTACACCCCCGAGCTGACCTCGGCCCTGGAGGGCATCACGCGCGACACCATCCTGCAGCTGGCCGCCGAGCTAGGCGTGCCCGTGCGCGAAAAACGCATCACCCGCGACGAGGTCTACGTCGCCGACGAGGCCTTCTTCACGGGCACGGCCGCCGAGGTCACGCCGATCCGCGAGCTCGACGGGCGGGCCATCGGCGCCGGTACGCGCGGGCCCATCACCGAGCGCCTGCAGTCGCTGTATTTCGAGGCGGTGCACGGGCGGGCGAGCGGTCACGAGGACTGGCTCACGCCGGTGGCCTGAGCCGCGCCCCGGATGCGTTATACTGTCGTCCCGGTCAACCTGAGCGTATTCGAAGGAGAGCACTGTGGCTGAGAATCAGGGCGCCGCCGGCGCCAAACTCATCGAACCCAACGCCGAGAACCGTTACGAGGTCACGCGCGCGGACCTGCCGCTGCACTGCCCGATGGACGGTATGAGCCTGTGGAATTCACACCCGCGCGTGTTCCTGCCCATCGAGGCCACCGGCAAGGCCAAGTGCCCCTACTGCGGGGCGGAGTACACACTCAAGGACTGAGCGCAACGGCCCGGCCGCCGCGCCGTTTTGGAAAGTGAGGGCCCCGTGGGCGAGCACACCTGGTTGAAGTGGCCGCTGCTGACCGCGGCCTTTCTGTTTCCCTTCACCGTGGTCAGCGTCCCCGACGGGGGCAGCGGAGCCTACGTGCTCCCGGCCCTGTTCGGCGTCTTTCTCGCCTGGCCCGCCTGGCGCCGCCTCGCCCCCGAGGAGCGCCGCGTGCTGCTCGCCGTCCTCGCCTTCTACCTGGTGGTGTTGCTCTCGCTCATCAACACCGAGAACTATTCCCTCGCGCTGGACAAGTTCGACCGTTACACGCGCGTGCTGTTGATGATCCCCGTGTATGTGCTGATCCGCCGCGTCGGCATCGTCCCGGGGCGGGCGTTCCTCTACGGCTGCGTCATCGCCGGCTTCACCCTGGCCGCGCACGGCTGGTATCAGGTGCACGTGCAGGGTATGAGCGATGCGGCTGGCATCTATCACAAGATCGTCTTCGGCGACGCGGCGGTGGAGTTCGCCGCCGTCCTGGTCATCGCCATGATCACCCTGGCGCGCCGGCCCTGGCAGTACGCCGTGCTGGGTCTGAGCGCCGCCGCCGCCCTGTACGCCAGCGTCCTGTCGGTGACGCGCTCGTCCTGGCTGTTCGTCATCGTGTTCGCCGTGGCCCTGCTGTGGTGGTACCGCCGCGAGCTCGGCCGGAAGGGCTGGGCGGCGGTCGGAGCCGGCCTGATCCTGGTGGTCGCTGTTGGTTCGATTTGGCAGCCGGTGACGATCAAACAGGGCATTGATCGCGGTATTCAGAATCTGCAGACCTACGAGGTCAAGCCCGGCGCGCCCACCTCCTGGGGGATACGCCTCAACCTCTGGCACGACGCCCTGCTGCTGTTCGCCGAGCACCCCATTCTGGGCACGGGCGTGGGCGACTGGGATGTCGAGCGCAACCGGCTCATCGCCGCCGGACGCGCCCGCGACCTGCCCAGCTTCGGCCACGCCCACAACCAGTATTTCCACTCCCTGGCCACCACCGGCCTGCTCGGGCTGACTGCCCTGCTGGTGTGCCTGTTTTATTTGCCCGCCCGTTTCTTCGTGGGCGCCTGGCACCGGGCCACGACGGACTGGGGACGCTTCTACGCCCTGGCCGGACTCAGCGTACTGCTGGGCTTCGGGGTGTTCGGCGTGGCCGAGACCTGGCTGGCGCGTATGCCCTTTGCCAATCTCTTCGGCTTTCCGCTGCTGGTGCTGCTGGCCAGCGCTGCAGCAGAAACCAGCGCCGCGGCAGAAACCGGCGCTGCAGTGGCCGGCCGTTCCCCGGCGACGAGCGGGACCGCCGAGCCCGCCCCCTGAGCGCCCGCCGCGGCCGCGGTGCCTGTGCTATCATGGCCTGCGTTTTAGCGCCCCGCCGGAGGGAGCGGGGATGAGCCGGGCGGGGCCCGGCCGGGACCCAGAACAAGCATGAAACCGCATATTCCCGATTTTTCCGCCGCCCGCGTCCTGGTCGTCGGCGACCTGATGCTGGACCGCTACTGGCACGGCGATACCTCGCGTATCTCGCCCGAGGCCCCGGTGCCCGTCGTCCTGGTGGGCGAGGCCGAGGAGCGCCCCGGCGGGGCCGGCAACGTCGCGCTGAACATCGCCACCCTGGGCGGTAAGGCCGCGGTGGTGGGCCTGACCGGCGATGACGAGGCCGCCACGGCCCTGGCCTGCCGCCTGGAGGCCGAAGGGGTGGCCTGCAGCTTCGAGCGCCTGCCCGGTTTTGCCACCGTCACCAAACTGCGCGTCGTCAGCCGCCACCAGCAGCTCATTCGCCTGGACTTCGAGGACGGCTTCGCCGGCCACGACCCGCAGGGCCTGCTCGGGCGCTTCCGCGAGGCCCTGGCCGACATCGACGTGGTGCTGCTCTCGGACTACGGCAAGGGCAGCCTGCATACCATCGAGACCATGGTGCGCGAGGCGCGCGCGGCGGGCAAGCGCGTGGTCATCGACCCCAAGGGGACGGACTTCTCGCGCTACCGCGGCGCCACCGTGATCACGCCCAACCTGCACGAGTTCGAGGCCGTGGTCGGCGCCTGCGCCAATGATGCCGAGGTCGTGAGCCGCGGCGAGGCCCTGCGCCGGGACCTCGAGCTCGAGGCCCTGCTCATCACCCGCAGCGAACGGGGCATGACCCTGCTGCGCGAGGGCAAGCCGGCCCTGCACCTGCCGACCCATGCCCGCGAGGTGTTCGACGTGACCGGGGCCGGGGACACGGTGATCTCGGTGCTGGCCGCGGCCCTGGCCGCCGGCGAGCCCATGGACGAGGCCACGGCCCTGGCCAACCTCGCCGCCGGTGTGGTCGTCGCCAAGCTGGGCACGGCCACGGTCAGCGTCAACGAGCTCAGACAGGCCCTGCGCGAGCAGGACGCGCTCGAGCGCGGCGTGGTCGACGAGGACCGCCTGCTCGCCCTGGTGCGCGAGGCCCAGGCCCACGGCGAGACCGTGGTCATGACCAACGGCTGTTTCGACATCCTGCATGCCGGCCACGTCGCCTACCTGCGCCAGGCCCGTGAGCGCGGCGACCGCCTCGTCGTCGCCGTCAACGACGACGCCTCGGTGGCGCGGCTCAAGGGCGAGGGCCGCCCGATCAACGCCCTGGACAGCCGCATGGCGGTGCTGGCGGGCCTGGAGAGCGTGGATTGGGTCGTGCCGTTTTCCGAGGATACGCCCGAACGGCTCATCTGCGAGGTCCTGCCCGATATCCTGGTCAAGGGCGGCGACTACCGGCCCGAGGACATCGCCGGCGGGCGCTGCGTGCGCGAGCACGGCGGCGAGGTGGTGGTCCTGGATTTCGTCGCCGGCTGCTCGACCAGCAACATCATCGACGCCATCCGCCACGGCGCGGATTGAGCGAGCTCCAAATTCGGATTCAAGGGACTAGCGCATCATGATCATCGTCACCGGCGGCGCCGGCTTCATCGGCAGCAACATCGTCAAGGCCTGCAACGAGCGCGGGCGCAGCGACATCCTGGTCGTGGACAATCTGACCAACGGCGTGAAGTTCAAGAACATCGCCGACTGCGAGATCCACGACTTCATGGACAAGGAGGACTTCATCGCCCGGGTCAACGCCGGCGAGTCCTTCGCGCACAAGGTCGACGCCATCTTCCACGAGGGCGCCTGTTCGAGCACTACCGAGTGGGACGGGCGCTTCATGATGCGCAACAACTACGACTACTCCAAGTCGCTGCTGCACTATTGCCTGGAGCGCGAGATTCCCTACCTCTACGCCTCCTCGGCCTCGGTCTACGGCGGCGGTTCGGTGTTCAAGGAAGACCGCGAGTACGAGGAGCCGCTCAACGTCTACGGCTACTCCAAGTTCCTGTTCGACCAGTACGTGCGCCGTCTATTGCCGAGCGCCAAGAGCCAGGTCGTGGGTTTTCGTTATTTCAACGTCTACGGGCCGCGCGAGGGACACAAGGGCTCGATGGCGAGCGTGGCCTTTCATCACAACAACCAGATCCGCGAGTCCGGCAAGGTGCGGCTGTTCGAAGGCACCGACGGCTACGGCGACGGCGAGCAGCGCCGTGACTTCATCTACGTCGGCGATGCCGTGGCGGTGAACCTGTGGTTCATGGACCACCCGGATCGTTCCGGCATCTACAACCTCGGCACGGGCCGCAGCCAGCCCTTCAACGACATCGCCCGCTCGGTCATCGCCTACCACGGCCGCGGCGAGCTCGAGTACATCCCCTTCCCCGACCACCTCAAGGGCCGCTACCAGAGCTTCACCGAGGCGGATATCGGCGCGCTGCGCGCGGCCGGCTACGACGCGCCCTTCAAGACGGTGGAGGAGGGCGTGCAGGCCTACATGCAATGGCTGGACCGCGCCTGAGCGAGCGCCCGTCCGCGGCGCGTCCCGGAGCGAGCCGTGGCGCCGGCTGAGCGCATTCTCGTGGTCGGCCCCGCCTGGGTCGGCGACATGGTCATGGCGCAGAGCCTGTTCATGACCCTGCGCGGGCAACAGCCCGGCGTGGTCATCGACGTGCTGGCCCCGGCCTGGTCCAAGCCCATCCTGGCACGCATGCCCGAGGTCCACGAGGCCGTACCCCTCCCCACCGGACACGGGGAGCTCGGACTGCGCGCGCGCTGGCGCCTCGGCCGCTCGCTGCGCGAGCGCGGCTACAGCCGCGCCATCGTCATCCCGCGCTCGCTGAAGGCCGCCCTGGTCCCCTGGTTCGCGCGCATCCCCCGGCGCACCGGCTACCGGGGCGAGTTCCGCTACGGCCTGCTCAACGACCTCCGCCCGCTCGACAAGACGGTCCTCACCCAGACCGTGCAGCGCTATGTCGCCCTGGGCCGTGATCGAGACGCCGAGCTCCCGCCGCCTATTCCGCTGCCGAGCCTGCGCATCGACGAGGTCAATCGCACGCGCCAGGTGCACGCCCTGGGACTGGATCTGGACCGGCCGATCGTGGCCATGATGCCCGGGGCCGAATACGGCCCGGCCAAACGCTGGGCGCCCGCGAGCTTCGCCCGCGTCGCCCAGCTCCTGGCCGACCAGGGCTACCGCGTCTGGCTGCTCGGCTCGGACAAGGACAGCGCCACGGCCGAGACCATTCGCGCCATCGTGGGTCCGGCCGCCGTCAATCTGTGCGGGCGCACGCGCCTGGAGGATGCCATCGACCTGCTCTCGCTCGCCCGGGTAGCCCTCACCAACGACTCGGGCCTGATGCACGTCGCCGC
>Ga0209918_1000472_pt1 | contig 26544 bp, 20 predicted proteins | sample SalPonD_shore_MG_FD_185712 | JGI IMG/M metagenome (GOLD analysis project Ga0209918, IMG submission 185712) | Salt pond soil microbial communities from South San Francisco under conditions of wetland restoration - Salt Pond MetaG... | ecosystem: Environmental > Aquatic > Marine > Intertidal zone... | reverse complement strand
AACCGGATCGACGCCTTCTTCGAGGGCCTCGAGTCGCGGAAGAGGAGGTCGGCATGACGTACGCGGCGGGGGTGGACGTCGGCTCCACCCAGACCAAGGCGGTGGTCATCGACGGGGGCGGCGACATACTCGGGCGGAGCCTCATCGAGACGGGCGCCGACGTGGTCGCCGCCGCCGGGGAGGCCTACGGCCTCGCCCTCGGGGAAGCGGGCCTCCCGGCCGACGACGTGGGCTTCGTGATCGGGACGGGTTACGGACGCTACAAGGTGGAGTTCGGCGACGCCCAGGTCACCGAGATCGTGTGCCACGCCCGGGGCGCGGCCCGGATGTTCCCGGACACCCGCACCGTGCTGGACATGGGCGGCCAGGACACCAAGGCCATCCGCGTGCAGCGGGGCGGCGAGGTCCTGGACTTCTGCATGAACGACAAGTGCGCGGCGGGCACGGGGCGCTTCCTCCAGTCGGCCGCGGCGGCGCTCGAGCTCGGCCTCGACGAGCTCGGGCCCACGGCCCTCCGGGGCCAGCGGCCCGTGGACATGACGACCACCTGCACCGTGTTCGCCGAGTCCGAGGTCCTCTCCTGGCTCGCCCGCGGTCGCAAGGTCGAGGACATCCTGGCCGGCGTACACCGCTCCATCGCCTCGCGCTCCTTCGGCCTCCTGAAGCGCGTGGGCGTCGAGGACGACGTGACCTTCACGGGGGGCGTCACCCGGAACGAGGCCATGGTCGCGGTGCTCGAGGAGGTGCTCGGCACCCGGCTCAACGTGAGCGGGGACTCGCACTACATGGGGGCGCTCGGCGCGGCGCTCTTCGCCCTGGAGCGGGCGGAGGGCCGGCCGGCGCCGGTGACGCCGGGAGGAGGTGCCGCATGAGCGTCGCGGCGGGCGTGGACGTGGGCTCGACCCACACCAAGGCGGTGGTCCTGGTCGACGGGGAGCTGACCGGGAAGGGCATGGTACGCACGGGCTTCCGGCTGCGGAGCGCGGCGGCCCGGGCGCTGGAGGCCGCCTGCGCCGCGGCCGGCGCGACGCCGGAGACGGTGGACTACCTGACCACCACGGGCTACGGCCGGAGCCGCGTGGCCGAGCGCGACCTGCAGGTCACCGACCTCACGGCGCAGGCGTGGGGGACGCGGCGCTACTTCCCGGGGACGATGACCGTGCTCGACGTGGGCGGTCAGACGATGAAGGCCCTGCGCCTGGACGGGCCGGGGCGGGTGGTCTCCTTCCGCCTCAACGACAAGTGCGCCGCGGGGACGGGCGCGTTCCTCGAGAAGACCGCCCGCTACCTGGGCCATCCGGTCGAGGAGATCGGCGGGCTGGTCGAGGGTGCGGAGGCGGGAGTCCCGATCTCGGGCGTGTGCGCCGTGTTCGCCGAGTCCGAGGTCATCAACCACGTGAGCCAGGGCCGGACGGCGCCCGAGATCCTGAGGGGCGCCATGGAGTCCCTCATCGAGAAGTCCGTCCGCCTCATGAAGCGGGTCGGCATGGAGCCCGAGTTCACGCTCGCCGGCGGGATCATGCGCTTCCCCACCATGGTGGAGCTGATGCGCGAGAACCTGGCCGAGGGCGTGAACGTGCCGCCCGAGGACATGGTGCAGTTCAGCGGCGCCCTCGGCGCGGCGGTCCTCTCGGCCCGGCGCCTGGCGCAGGGGGCGAAGGGCGGCGCCCGGGTGGAGGCGCGGAGCGCGTGAGCGCGGTGCCCGCTTCCGCGTCGTCGGCCGCCCCGTGGGTCAGGCGCTTCGTGGCCGCGCCCGACCGGGCCCGCGAGGCCGCGGACCTGTACCGGAGCCTGGGCCACGAGGTGCGCCTGGAGCCGGCCGGGGAGGAGGACCTCCCGTCCGGCTGCGGCGAATGCGCGCTGGCCCTCGGTCTTTACCGGACCCTGTATACACGGAGGAGAGCATGAGAGCCGCCGTCTTCCACGGGCCCGGCCGGCCCCTGACCGTCGAGGAGGTCGCCGTGCCCGAGCCCCGGGAGGGCGAGGCGCTGGTCCGGGTGGCCGCCTGCGGCGTGTGCCACACCGACCTCCACTACATCGACCACGGGACCCCCACGTTCAAGGAGCCCCCGCTCATCCTGGGGCACGAGGTGGCGGGGACGGTGGAGGCGGTCGGCGGCGGCGTCGAAGGCCTCGAGCCCGGGGCCCGGGTCCTCCTCCCGGCCGTCCTCCCGTGCGGGAGCTGTCGCATGTGCCGGACGGGCCGCGAGAACGTGTGCGAGCGCGGCCTCATGCTCGGGAACCACGTGGACGGGGGCTACGCCGAGTACATCCGGGTCCCGGCGCGCGACGTGTTCGTCCTCCCCGGCGAGATCCCGCTCGTCGAGGGCGCGATCATCGCCGACGCGATCACCACCCCCTACCACGCGGTCGTGAACCGCGGCCGGGTGAAGCCGGCGGACGTGGTGGTCGTGGTCGGCTGCGGCGGGATCGGCCTCAACGTGGTGCAGATGGCCGCCGCCGTCGGGGGGCGCGTGGTCGCGGTGGACGTGAACCCAGCCAAGCTGGAGTGGGCCAGGCGCATGGGCGCGGCGGAGACCCTGGACTCGGGCTCGCTCGAGCGCCCCGACCGCGCCCTCCGGGAGCTCACGGGCGGCGGGGCGGACGTGGCCTTCGAGGCCGTGGGCCGCCCGGCGGCCCAGGAGCTCGCGCTCTCGGGCCTGCGGACGGGCGGGAGGCTGGTCCTGGTGGGCTACAGCCCCGAGGTCCTCCCTCTCAACGCCGGCCGGGTCATGTTCCGGGAGCTCGAGGTCGTGGGCTCGCTCGGCTGCCGGCCCGTGGACTATCCCCGGGCCATCGAGCTCGTCCGCCAGGGGAAGATCGCCGTGATCGAGCTCGTCACCCACCGCTTCCCCCTCGAGGAGATCGACAGCGCCTTCGACGTCCTCCGATCCGGCGAGGCGATCCGCGCGGTGGTCCTCCCGAACGGGAAGGGGGCGGCGGCGTGAGCGGCTCCGGTCGTGGGGACGGGGAGGCCGCCACCGTCACCGACCTCCTCCGGGGCGAGCACGGCGCGCTGTACGCGCTGTTCGACGCCATCGGCCAGCTCCTGGACGCCGGCGACGATCCGGCCCGCGCCCGGCTGGCGTGCGAGCTCCTGCGCCCTGTCCTCGCCTCCCACGCCGGGCTCGAGGACGGGCTCCTCCTCCAGGGCCTGGAGGGCGCCGAACCGGGCCCCCTGGCCGCCATGCAGGAGGAGCACCGCGGGATCGAGCGCCTCCTCGAGGAGATCGGCCGCGAGGAGGGCGACGTCCGGGTCCGGGAGCTGCTGGAGGAGCTCCTGGCCACCGCCCGCGACCACTTCGAGCGGGAGGAGTGGGCGGCGTTCCCCTACGCCGAGTCCCGGATCGAGGAGGCGTCCCTGCGCCGCCTGGGCGCCGACTGGGCCGCGCGCCGCGGCGTCCACTTCGACTGAGCCGCGCGCCGCCGCGCGGGCGCCCGCCCCCGCTGGCCCCGCTTCCCCCCGGCCTCTAGCTTTTCTCCCCCGTTCCAGCAGGCTGCCCTGGCGACCGGACCGACCCGAGAGTCCGGCCACCGCTCACCTCGAAGCGAGGGTGCCATGAGGCCGACGGACGTGTCGGACCCGCAGTACTACCACCGGGTCGTCGACTGCCAGTGGGCGTGTCCCGCCCACACCGACGTCCCCCAGTACATCCGCCTCATCGCCGGTGGGCGTTACACCGAAGCCTACATGCTGAACCGGAAGTCCAACGTGTTCCCGGGCATCCTGGGCCGGACGTGCGACCGCCCGTGCGAGCCCGCCTGCCGGCGGACCCGCATCGACGGGGAGCCGGTGGCGATCTGCCGCCTGAAGCGCGTGGCCTCCGACCTCCGGGGCGAGGTGGAGGACCTCCTGCCCGCGGTTCCGGAGGGGAAGAACGGCCGCCGGATCGCCTGCATCGGGGCCGGCCCCGCCTCCCTCACCGTCGCCAACGACCTCCTCCCGCTCGGCTACGAGATCACGATCTTCGAGAAGCTCGAGAAGCCGGGCGGCCTCATGTGGACGAACATCCCCGAGTTCCGCCTCCCGGCGAGCGTCCTGTGGGAGGAGATCGACTACATCCTGGACATGGGCGTGGACCTGAAGCTGGCGACGCCGGTCCGGAGCATGGCGGCCCTCCTGGAGGGCGAGATGGGCGGGCCGTTCGACGCCGTGTTCATCGGCTCGGGCGCGCCGAAGGGGAGGGAGCTGGAGCTTCCCGGCCGCCACGAGACCGACCGCATCCACATCGGGATCGAGTGGCTGGAGGCCGTGCGCTTCGGGCACGTGGACTCGATCGGGGACCGGGTCCTGGTGATCGGCGTCGGGAACACGGCCATGGACTGCTGCCGCACCGCCATGCGCCTCGGGGCCGCCGACGTGAAGGTCATGGCCCGCAAGGGACGCGAGCACTTCAAGGCCTCGCCCTGGGAGCTCGAGGACGCCGAGGGGGAGGGGATCGAGGTCGTCGAGAACCACGCCCCCTCGCGCTACCTGGTCGAGGACGGGGAGCTGGTGGGCATGGAGTTCGAGCTGGCCACCTGGCACGAGGGCGCCGACGGCCGCCTCCACAAGCGGGTGGAGGGCCACACGTCCATCCCGTGCGACGAGGTCATCCTGGCCATCGGGCAGGACACGGCGTTCCCGTGGATCGAGCGGGACATCGGGATCGAGTTCGGGGAGTGGGACATGCCGGTCGTGGACCGGACCACGTTCCAGACCACCCGGCCGGGCGTGTTCGCCGGCGGGGACGCGGCCTGGGGGCCCGAGAACATCATCTGGGCGGTCGAGCACGGCCACCAGGCGGCCATCTCCATCCACTGCCACTGCGAGGGGGAGCCCCTCGAGGAGCGCCCACCCTACGGGCAGAACCTCGTGAGCCGGAAGATGGGCCTCCACGAGTGGAGCTACTCGAACGACTACGACGAGGCGCGGCGCGCGGAGATGCGCTACGCGGACCTCGAGCGCCGCCGCCAGCGGCTGGACGTCGAGGCCGAGCTCGGCTTCGACCTCGAGCAGACGCTCCGGGAGGTCGAGCGCTGCCTGAACTGCGACGTGCAGACCGACTTCACGGGCGAGCTGTGCATCGAGTGCGACGCGTGCGTGGACGTGTGCCCGATGTCCTGCCTGACGATCACGCCCGACGGGCCCGAGGCCGAGGTGAGGGCGCACCTCACGGCGCCCGCCCTGAACCCGGACCAGCCCCTGTACGCCTCGGGAGGGCTCCCCCAGACAGGACGCCTCATGCTCAAGGACGAGGACCTCTGCATCCACTGCGGCCTGTGCGCCGAGCGCTGCCCGACGGCCGCGTGGGACATGCGCCGCTCCGAGCTCCTCATCCCCTACGCCGGCCTCGAGGCCGGGGCCTCCTGGCCGGCTCGTGCCGCCGCGGGGGTCGCGTGAGCGGTCTCAACGACTTCGCCCTCAAGATCGCCACGGTGAACGGCACCGGCTCGGCGAGCGCCAACAACCTCCTCATGAAGGCCATCTTCCGCATGGGGATCCCGGTGACCGGGAAGAACGTGTTCCCCTCGAACATCCAGGGGCTCCCGACCTGGTACGAGATCCGGGTGAGCGGAGAGGGATGGACGGCGCGGAGCCCCGAGTACGACCTGGTCGTGGCCATGAACCCGGCCACCTACGAGCGCGACATCGCCGAGGTCCAGCCGGGCGGCTGGGTCCTGCACGACGCCTCCTGGCCCCTTCCGCGCGAGCTGCGGCGCGAGGACGTGACCTTCCTGGGCGTGCCGCTGGCCGAGATGGGCGCCGAGCGCTTCCACGGCTCGCGCACCCGGATCCTCATGAAGAACGTGGGCTACGTGGGCGCGCTCGCCGCGCTCCTGGACCTGGACCGCGAGGTCGTGCGCAGCCTCCTCGAGGAGATCTTCGGGACGAAGAAGAGGGCGCTCCTGGACGCCAACTTCGAAGCCTTCGACCTGGGCTGGACGTGGGCGCGCGAGCACTTCCAGACGCCGCTTCCCATCCGGCTCTCGCCGCTCGAAGCCACGAAGGATTCCATCCTCATCGACGGGAACACCGCGGCGGCGATCGGCTGCCTGTACGCCGGCGCGACCGTGGCCTCGTGGTACCCGATCACCCCGTCCACCTCGCTCGTGCAGGCGTTCGAGGCCTACGCCGGCGAGTACCGGCAGGACCCGGAGACCGGGAAGCTGAAGGTGGCCGTGATCCAGGCCGAGGACGAGCTGGCCGCCGCCGGCATGGCGATCGGGGCGGGGTGGATGGGGGCGCGCTCGTTCACCTCGACGAGCGGGGCGGGGATCTCCCTCATGTCGGAGTTCATCGGCCTCGCCTACTACACGGAGATCCCGGTGGTCTTCTTCGACATCGAGCGCGTGGGGCCGTCCACCGGGATGCCGACCCGCACCCAGCAGGGCGACCTCCTCACGGTGGCCTACGCCTCGCACGGGGACACCAAGCACATCGCCCTCTTCCCGGCCGACCCGGGCGAGTGCTTCGAGCTGGCGGTGGCGGCCTTCGACCTGGCCGAGCGCTTCCAGACGCCCGTGTTCGTGGTCTCCGACCTGGACATCGGGATGAACGACTGGGTGGTCCCGCGCTTCGAGTGGGACGACGGCTACCGTCCCGACCGCGGAAAGGTGCTCGGCGCCGAGGAGCTGGAGGCGGGCGTCGAGTTCCTGCGCTACGCCGACGTGGACGGGGACGGGATCCCGTGGCGGACCCTGCCCGGCGTCCACCCGCGCGGGGCGTACTTCACCCGCGGCTCCGGGCACGACTACCGGGCCCGCTACACGGAGGACGCCGGCCCCTACACCGAGGTCGTCGATCGCCTCCTCAGGAAGCACCGGAACGCCCGCGAGCACGTCCCGCCGCCCATCGTCCGGCGGAGGCCCGGCGCGCGCCTGGGGCTCGTCACCGTGGGAGGCTGCGACTGCGCCTGCCGGGAGGCCGTCGAGCGCCTGGCGGAGGAGGGCGTGGAGCTGGACTACCTCCGCGTCCGCGCCTTCCCGTTCTCCGACCAGGTCGAAGCGTTCCTCCTCGAGCACGAGACGAGCTTCGTGGTGGAGCAGAACCGGGACGCGCAGCTCCTCCAGCTCCTCGTCGCCGAGACCGCCGTCACCAAGGACCGGCTGGTCTCGCTGCGGCGCTACGGGGGGCTCCCGCTGAGCGCGGTGCACGTGGTCGAGGACGTGCTCGCGAAGCTGGACGCGAGGACCCGCGCGGAGGTCGGCGCATGAGCTGGATCGAGAAGCCGCGGGTCCACCACCCGTCCCTCGAGGAGAACGAGCTCGGCCTCACGCGCCGTGACTACGAGGGCCGCATGTCCACCCTGTGCGCCGGGTGCGGGCACGACTCCATCACGGCGGCCATCATCGAGGCGTTCTGGAAGCTCTCGGTGCCTCCCCACCGCGTGGCCAAGCTGAGCGGGATCGGGTGCTCGGCCAAGACGCCCACCTACTTCATCAAGGAGGCGCACGGCTTCAACGCGGTGCACGGGCGCATGCCCTCCATCGCGACCGGGGGAAACGCCGCCAACCGGGGCCTGGTCTACGTCGGGATCAGCGGGGACGGGGACTCGCTCTCGATCGGGCTCGGGCAGCTCTGCCACGCCGTCCGCCGCAACGTGGACATGCTGTACGTCCTCGAGAACAACGGCGTGTACGGCCTCACCAAGGGACAGTTCTCGGCCTCGGCGGACGTGGGCTCGGTGGCCAAGACCGGCGAGGTGAACCGGCAGCGGCCCATCGATCCCGTGCTCCTGGCCCTGTCGCTGGGGGCCGGCTTCGTGGCCCGGAGCTTCTCCGGGGACAAGGCGCAGCTCATCCCGATCCTGGAGGCGGGGCTCGGGCACCGGGGGCTCGCCCTGGTCGACGTGATCTCCCCGTGCGTCACGTTCAACGACCACGAGGGCTCGACCAAGAGCTACCGCTACACCCGCGAGCACGAGGTGGAGGCCGTGACGGCGGACTTCGTCCCGCTCCGCGGCGAGATCACGGCCGACTACGAGCCGGGGTCGGCCCGCGAGGTCCGCATGCACGACGGGAGCACGGTCCGCTTCCGGAAGGTGCCCGAGGACTACGACCCGACCGACCGCGACGCCGCCTACGCCTACGTCCGCGAGCGCCAGGAGGCGGGCGAGATCCCCACGGGCCTCCTCCACATCGACCCCGAGGCCGAGGAGATGCACGAGGTCATGGGCACGGTGGAGACGCCGCTCGTGGACCTCCCGTACGAGACGCTGTGCCCCGGCCGCGAGAAGCTCGCCGAGATCACGGCGGCGTTCCGGTAGACCGGGCGGCGCGGCGAGCGGCGGACCGCCGGGACGAGAGACGTCCATGAGGGTCCCCCCGCGGAGGCGGATTCCCTTACGCTAGGGCGATGAAGATCTCCGACTTCATCCACGAGCTCCGACGCCGGTACGTCTTCCGGGTCGCCGGGGCGTACCTGGCGACCGCCTGGATCCTGCTCCAGCTGGGCGACATCGTCTTCCCGGCCCTGCACGCGCCGTCCTGGTGTGAGTCTGCGCTGCTGGGCTTCGTGGTCCTCGGGTTTCCGGTGGCGGTGGTACTGGCGTGGGCGTTCGAGGTGACGCCGGAGGGGGTGCGGCGCACCCGGCCGCGGACCCGCGCGCACGACGAGGAAGTGGTCGTCGGCCCCGCCGGACGCCGTACGGGCCTCCCGCGGAGCCTCACCGCCCTCGGGGCCCTGCTCCTCGTGGGGCTCGGGACCTGGCTCTTTCTCCGCCGCGCCGGGACGGATCACGCGGCCCCCATAGCCTCCGCGGCGGTCCTCCCGTTCGTGGACCTGAGTCCGCGACATGACCAGGACTACTTCAGCGACGGACTCACCGAGGAGCTGATCACCACGCTGAGCCAGGTCTCCGGCCTGCGCGTGGCCGCCCGGACCTCGTCCTTCCAGTTCAAGGGCGAGAGCACCGACGTGCACGAGGTGGGACGCAAGCTGGGCGTGCAGGCCGTGCTCGAGGGGAGCGTCCGGAAGAGCGGGGACCGCCTCCGGGTGAGCGCCCAGCTCATCGACGCGAGGGACGGCTACCAGCTCTGGGCTCAGTCGTATGACCGGAAGCTGGCCGATGTGTTCGCCGTGCAGGAGGACCTGGCCCGCTCCATCGTGTCGGCCCTGCGTCTGAAGCTGGCGCCGGCGCGCGACTCGGCGCTCTCCGTGCCTCCCACGGACGACCTCACGGCCTACGACCTCTACCTCAAGGGACTGTTCGCCTGGAATCAGCGCACGGGCCCCGCTCTCGAGCAGGCCGTGCGGTACCTGGAGCAGGCCGTGGCGCGCGACTCGAGCTTGACCCGCGCGTGGGCGGCGCTCGCCGAAGCCGATCTCCTGGTCTACCCGTACGCAGGAGGGTCGCCGGCCCAACGCGACGAGTTCTGGCACCGGGCGCGCTTCGCCGCCCGGGAGGCGCTGGCGCTGGACAGCACGTCGGCCGAGGCCTACACGGCCCTCGGGTATGGCTACATGGTCTATGGCTTCGACTGGACGGGGGCCGAACAGAACTTCCGTCGGGCCGTGGCCGTCAACCCCAACTACGCGGTGGGCCACCACTGGTATGGGGACTTCCTGGCCGGTCGCGGGCGCCTGGCCGAGAGCCTCCGGCAGATGGACCGGGCGCACCAGCTCGACCCGCTGGCCAAGCAGACCGGCGTGGAGCGCGGATGGGTCATGTACCTCATGGGCCGGAGCGCCCGGGCCGAGGCGGCCATCCGGGCGGTCCTGGCCCAGGACCCGAGCTACGCGCAGGCGCACTACCGGCTGGGATTGGTCGAGATCCAGGAGGGCCGCCTGTCGGACGCCGTGTCCGAGATCCGGCGGGGGATCGACCTGGGGACGTTCCAGCCCTACGCGGCCTCCGGTCTCGCGTACGCCTATGCGGCCTCCGGGGACCGGGACGCGGCCCTCGAGGTCCTTCGCGACCTGGAGGGTCGCTACGGGCACGAGCTCATTCCCCCCTTCTCGATCGCCGCGGGCTACGGGGCGCTTGGGGACACGGCGCAGGGGATGGAGTGGCTACGTCGGGGCCTGTCCGAGCATGACATCTATCTTCCCGAGAATTTCTTCGACCCGGTCCTCGATCCCCTGAGGGGCGCGCCGGGCTACGAGCGCGTGCTCGCCGGGATGGGCCTGGACGCCGGAGCGGGTCAGCCCTGGGTGAAGGTGAGGCGCGGAGGTCCTCCGCGTGCGGCGGGCAGCCCCCCTCCGGGACCCTCTTGAACTCGAGTTCAAGAGGGTCTTTCGAGGGGGGGCCTTCCCCCGTCAGCTCCCCGCCGCCACGCTCCTCACGATCTCGTACATCATCGCCGCTCCGCGGCGGACGTTCTCGACCGAGATCCGCTCGTTGTTGCCGTGGATCCCGTGCTCGTCCTCCTCGGGGATCAGGAAGGGCGCGAAGCCGTAGCTGGCCACGCCCAGGTCCCGGAAGAAGTGGCTGTCGGTGAATCCGGTCGAGACGGCCGGGACGATCGTGGCGTCGGGGAAGCGCTCCTTCACCACCTTCGTGATGGTCCGGTAGAGCGGGTTGTCCACGGGCGAGACGGCGGGCGTGAAGCCCATGATCTCGTGGACGTCGATGGCGGGGTCGTCGATGATGGACTTCAGGTGCGCGATGAACGCGTCGTGGTCCTGGTCGGGAAGCAGCCGGCAGTCCAGCTCCGCCATGGCGCTGGGGGGCACCACGTTGATCTTGTCGCTCCCCTTCAGGGTCGTGATCGAGCACGTGTTCCGGGTGAGGGCGGCCATGGAGGGATGGTCGATCTGCAGCTTGAGGAGCGTGTCCCGGTTCGCCACCGCCTTCGCGATGTGGCCGTAGGCGTCCTTCCACGCCTCGTCCGCGCTGGGCGCCAGCTCCCTGAAGTAGCGATCCACCGAGGGGACGATGCGCGGCTCGAAGTGGTAGGTCTGGATGGCGTAGAGCGCGTCCACGAGGCGGTTCACCGCCGAGGCTACGGGCGGCGTGGAGCCGTGCCCGGGCCGGCCGGTAGCGGTGAGGCGCAGCCACAGCGGGACCTTCTGCGTGACCTCGATCCCGAATTGCTTCCTCCCATCCGAGAGGATGCCCTCGCCGCCCTCGTTGAGGAGGAGGCCGGCACCCTCGAACGCCTCCGGATGGTTCTTCACCACCCAGCCGGCGCCGTAGAAGCCGCCCGCCTCCTCGTCTGCCGTGGCCATGAAGACGACGTCCCGCTTCAGGGGCACGTGCTGCCGGTGCAGCGTGAGGAACGCCTCCAGCTCCACGATGCCCAGCGTCTTCGTGTCCAGGGCGCCGCGCGCGTAGATCGTGTCGTTCACGATCTTCGCGGCGAAGGGCGGCTGATCCCAGTAGGCCGTGTCGGCCGGCACCACGTCCATGTGCGAGAGAAGGACCAGGGCCGGAGCGTCGGTCGAGCCCTCCAGCCGCGCCCAGATGTTGCCGCGCCCGGACGCCGAGACCGCGGTGTCGAAGGGGATGCCCTCCTTCGCGAGGACGCCCGCGAGGAAGCGCATCGTCTCCACCTCGTTCCCGGGCGGGTTGGTGGTGTTGATCCGCAGGTAGTCCCGGGTCAGGCGGACCGCCTCGTCGGCCATGGCGGCCGTGTCGGGAGCCTGGGCCGACGCCCGGGACGGTACCAGGAAGAGCGGTGCCAGGACGAGCGGGACCAGGGCGAGGACGGCGGCGAGGGTGCGGCGCGTCACGGCGACCTCCACGGCTCGGGGGGCGGGGCGGATCCGGTACACCACGTCCCCACGGTAGCGATCGTGGTCGGACGGGTCCAGTTTGGTCCGGCCCGCGGCCGGCGCACGGGAGGGAAAGCAGCAGGGAGGAGCGCATGCCCACAGCCACGGTGTCCGGACAGCCCATAGCCTACGAGGACTCGGGCGGCGATGGCCCGGTCGTCCTGTTCGCGCACGGCTTCCTCATGGACCGCACGATGTTCGGGCCGCAGGTCGAGGAGCTGACGCCCGACTTCCGCTGCGTCAGCTTCGACGAGCGGGGCTTCGGGGGGACGCCCGTGCGCGGCCCCTTCGACTACTGGGACCTGGCCGACGACGCGGTGGGGCTCCTCGACCACCTGGGCGTGGCGCAGGCGGTGATGACGGGCATGTCGCAGGGCGGGTTCGTGGCCCTGCGGGCGGCCCTCCGCTACCCGGACCGCGTGGCGGGCCTCGTCCTCGTCGACACCGACGCGGGCGTGGACGACGAGGAGACGCGCGAGGGCTACCGCCAGATGTTCCGGACGTGGCGGGAGCAGGGCCCGATCGGCCCGATCGTGGAGACGCTGGCCGATCTCATCCTCGGTTCGGACCCGGAGCTCCGCCGCGCGTGGATCGAGCGCTGGCGCCGGATCGACCCGGCCGAGCTCGAGATCCCGGTCCGCTGCCTCCTGGACCGCGAGGACATCTCCGACCGCCTGGACGAGATCGAGTGCCCCGTCCTCATCGTCCACGGCGAGGACGACGAGTCGATCCCGATCGAGCGCGCCGAGCGGGTGGCCGCGGCGCTGCCCGACTGCCGCGGCCTGGTCCGGGTGCCCGGCGCCATGCACGCTCCCGTCCTCAGCCATCCCGACGTGGTCGACCCGCCCCTCCGGGCGTTCCTCGAGGAGGTGACCGCCGGGGCCTGAGACGGGACCGGGTCGGACCCGGGAGGCGCACCACCGGGCCCGGGTCGGGCCCGGTGCGCCCTCCCGCCCCCTCCTCCGTCTCGAACCGTTACACGCTCGTTACCGGCCGGTGGCCCCATCGTGGCCCGACCTCGTCAACATCCGGCCGTTCAGAGGATCGACGCCCGAGCTCGGGGTCGGATCCGGACGCACCGTGGCGATGACTCCAGAAGGAGGTACCTCATGAAGATCATGCGATGGTTCGCGGCGGCGCTGGCGCTCCTCCTCGCGGCCGTGTGCGTGCCGCGCCCCGCCGGCGCCCAGGGCGTGAGCACGGGCGGCGTGGTGTACGGACAGTGGCTCTACCAGCTCAACCAGGGCGCCGACAGCACGCACTTCAACGAGTTCTCCGTGACCCGGGCGTACGTGAACATCCGGGGCGAGTTCGATGGCGGCGTCTCCGGACGGGTCACCGGGGACATCTACCGTGACGCCAACGGCTCGTACAACTACCGGCTGAAGTACGCGTACGTGGGCTGGACCCCCGAGAACAGCCCGATCACGTTCCTGTTCGGGCAGGTGCAGACCCCGTGGCTCGACTGGAACGAGGGCATGTGGGGCTACCGGATGCAGGGCACGATGGCGCTGGACCGGAACGGCTACCTCTCCTCGTCCGACATCGGCCTCGTGATGGAGGGGGCGTTCCAGGACCACCTCTTCGACTTCTACGCCGGCGTCTACAACGGCGAGGGCTACCACGCGGCCGAGGGAGACAGGCACAAGGACGTCATGGCCCGAGCCTCCGTGCGCCTGCTCGAGAGCGACGACATGAGCGCCCGCGGCGGCCTGCGGCTGACGCTCGAAGGCCAGCTGGGCGCGCCCACGGGCGGCGGCCGGCGCAACCGCGCGATCGGCCAGGTGTCCTACAAGTCCACGCTGTTCACGCTGGCCACCGAGATCGCCGCGACGGCCGACAGCTCCACGACGTCGGCCACGCCCCCGCTCGACGGCGTCGTCTCCAGCACCTTCGGCGTCCTGAACGTCCCGAACAGCGACGTGTCGCTGATCGGCAGGGTCGACCTCGTGAACCCGAGCAAGGACGTCTCCGGGGACAGGAGGACGGAGTACATCTTCGGCGTCGCCTACCGGGTCGGCCCGAACCTCAGGGTCCTGGGTGACTGGGACTACGTCCACCACGAGACGCCTCCCGCCGACTTCACCGCTGCCTCGGCGGCGGCCTCGGAGGCGCTCTTCCAGGTCGAGTACTCCTTCTAGCTCTTCCGGCCCCCGCCTCACCAGGGCGGGTCGAGCGCGGTCGCGGGCGGCCGGCGCGCGGAGACCTCCCGCGCGGCCGGCCGCTTCGCGTTCCCGGGACTCCCGGCTCGTGGCCTCGGACTCGCATCGCTGATAGGATGGAGCCGCGCGGCCCGAGGGACGGGCCGCGCGCGAGGCGCATCCGAACGAGACATCGGCACCGGGATCGGGGCGGAGCCCCGGAACGCGGATCCATGGGAACCTCCACTCGACAGCGTGAGCGCTCGGAACGGGCTGCGGGCCCGCCGGCGCGCGTGCGCCTTCCGGCGGAGGGCGTATCGCCCCTGGATTTCCTGGCGGGCGGCGGGGAGGTGAGGCCGCGCGGCTACTGGCGGCGCGGCGACGCCTGGTCGGCCTGGTGGGGGAGCGCGTGGCGCATCGAGGTCGCCGCCGGCTCCGGCGAGGGCAGGTTCGCGGCGGTGCGGGAGGCCGCGGCTCGGGTCGGCGGGTCGGGAGAGGACCCGGCCGCCGCCGACGTGCCCGCTCCGCGGCTCCTGGGCGGCTTCGCGTTCCATCCGGGACATCGGTCGGTGGAGGAGTGGGCGGGATTCCCGTCGGCGCGCTTCGACCTCCCCGCCTTCGAGCTCCGCGGCGGGGGGAGCCGCGAGCCGGTCCTCCTCGTGGCGGCGCCGGCCGGCGATGGAGGGCGCGACCGGGCGGAGCGCGAGGGCCGGAAGCTCCTCGAGCGGCTGCGTGGCGGTCGCGAGGGCCGGCCCGGGCGTGGGGATGCCGCCGACCGGAACGGCCGCCTCCCCGCCGTTCTCGGGACCGACCACCCGGTCTCCCGGGAGGCCTGGTGCCGGGGCGTCGAGGCGGCGCTCGGGGCCATCCGGGCCGGGACGCTGCGCAAGGTGGTCCTCGCCCGCCCCGCCGACGTGCGGCTGGCCGGCACGCCCGATCCGCTCCTGATCCTCGCGCGCCTGGCCGAGCGGGACGACGGCGGTTTCCCCTTCCTGTTCGAGCCGGAGCCGGGCGCCGTGTTCCTGGGGATCTCGCCCGAGCTGGTGGCGGTGCGGGAGGAGGGCCGCTTCCACGCCTCGGCCGTGGCCGGCACGGCGCCCCGCTCCGACGACCCGTCCGAGGACGATCGGTTGGGACGGGAGCTCCTGGAGAGCGCCAAAGACCGGACCGAGCACGCCATCGGCGTCCAGGACATGAGGGAGCGGCTCGCTGCGCTCGGGGCCGACCCGGACGTGGACGAGAGCCCGCACCTCCTCCGCCTCCGCGGGATCCAGCACCTCCGCACCGACCTCTCGGTCCGGGTGGGCGGCGGGCGGCACGTGCTGGAGCTCCTGGCGGCCATGCACCCCACGGCCGCCGTGTCCGGCTACCCGCGGGGCCCGGCCGCGGACTTCCTTGCCGAGACCGAGACCTTCGAGCGCGGCTGGTACGCCGGGCCGGTGGGCTGGTTCGACCCGTCCGGGGACGGGGCGTTCGCGCCGGCGCTCCGCTGCGCGGTCCTGCGCGGCGAGCGGGCCCGGCTGTTCGCGGGCGCGGGCATCGTGGAGGGCTCGGACCCCATCCGGGAGTGGGACGAGACGGCCATGAAGCTCCGTCCGGTCCTGGAGGCGCTCGGCGGAGCTCCGGAGGCGTGAGGGAAGAGAACCGGAACGCGGCCTGGGCCTCCGCCTTCGTGGACGAGCTGGTCCGCGCGGGCGTGTCCCACGCCTGCGTCGCCCCGGGCTCGCGCTCCACTCCCCTCGTGATCGCGCTCTCGGAGGCGGCGGGGATCCGCACGCACGTCCATCTGGACGAGCGGAGCGCGGCCTTCTTCGCGCTCGGGATCGGGAAGGCCACCGGCCGGCCCGCGGCCGTGGTGACCACCTCGGGCACGGCCGTGGCCAACCTCCTCCCGGCGGCCGTCGAGGCCGACCGCTCCGACGCGCCGCTCCTCCTGCTCACGGCGGACCGTCCGGCCCGCCTGCGGGGCACCGACGCCAACCAGACGATCGACCAGGTCGGCATTCTCGGCTCCAGGGTCCGCCTCTACCACGAGGTGGCGGCGCCCGAGGCGTCCGACGCGGGGCTCCGCTACCTGCGGTCCCTGGCGGGACGCGCGCTGGGCGCGGCCGCGGGGCCCCCGGCCGGGCCGGTGCACCTGAACTTTCCGTTCGAGAAGCCGCTCGAGCCGACCCCCGTGGCGGGCGACGTGCCGGCCGATCTGGCCCGGCGTGCGCCCCTGGCCGCCGAGGGACGCCCGGGCGGGGCGCCCTTCACGCGGGTCCCGGCCGTCCGGATCGAGCCGGATGAGCACGCCCTGGAGGGGCTGGCGGGCCGCCTGGCCCGGGCCGCGAGGCCGCTCCTCGTGTGCGGGCCGGCGCCGGCCGTCCCGGCCGCCGGCCGCCTGGCGCGCGCGGCGCTCGACCTGGCCGCCGTCCTGGACGCGCCGCTCGTGGCCGATCCCCTCTCGGGGGCGCGCTTCGCGGCGGGAGCCGAGGACGGGGCGCTCGGGGCCTACGACCTCTTCCTGCGCTCGGCCGCGGTCCGCGCTCGGCTCGCGCCCGACCTCGTGCTGCGGCTGGGGCCCGCTCCCACCTCCGCGGCCCTGTGCGCCTACCTGGAGGAGCACGCCGGACGCGAGCAGGCGGTGGCGCACGCGGGACGGGCGTGGCCGGACCATCCGGCCGCCGCCTCCCTGGTCCTCCGCGCCGATCCCGCGCTCGTCGCCGCGGCGCTCGCGGAGCGCTCCGGGGCGGCGCGGGACCGGCCGGAGGCGCGCCGCGCCTGGACGGAGGCGTGGCACGCGGCGGAGGAGGCGGCCCGGGAGGCCGTGGACGCTGCGGCGGCGGACCCCTCCGGCGGGCCGTTCGAGGGCGCCGTGCTCGCCGCGCTCGCCCGGTCGCTTCCGGCCGGGGCCACCCTGTTCGCGGGGAGCAGCATGCCGATCCGAGACCTGGACGCGTTCGGCCGCCCGAGGGACGCGGAGCTGGCCGTGCTGGGGAACCGCGGCGCGAGCGGCATCGACGGCTCGGTCAGCACGGCGCTCGGGGCGGCGGTCGCGGCGGCCGGTGGGACTCCGCCCGGCACCGCCGGCGCCCCCGTGGTCGCGGTCCTCGGGGACGTGGCCTTCTACCACGACATGAACGGCCTCCTGGCGGCCGGCCGCGACGGCCCGGACGTCGTCCTGGTCGTGATCCACAACGACGGGGGCGGCATCTTCCACATGCTCCCGGTACGCGAGCACGAGCCGGCGTTCACGCCCTTCTTCGCCACGCCGCACGGGCTCGACTTCCGGCACGCGGCGGAGTTGTACGGCCTGGCCTACCGGGAGCTGAAGGCCGCCGACGCGGCGCGCGTGGAGGGGGAGGAGCGGAGCGCCCTGGAGGCCGCCGTGGCCCGGGCGATCGAAGAGGGCGGAGCGCACCTGCTGGTGGTCCGCTCGGAGAGGGAGGCCAACCGGCGCCGCCACGCGGAGGTCGAGGAGGCGGTGAGACGGGCGGTCGAGGAGAGACTCGAAACGCGAAGCGAGGAGTGACGATGTCGGAGCTGTACTGGAAGTCCGAGGCGCAGTGGGAAGAGGTCGCAACCTACGAGGACATCACCTACCACAAGTGGAAGGGGATCGCACGGATCGCGTTCGACCGGCCCGAGGTCCGCAACGCGTTCCGGCCCGACACCCTGTTCGAGCTCCAGGAGGCGTTCGAGGACGCCCACCAGGACCCGGGGATCGGGGTCGTCCTGTTCACCGGGAACGGCCCCGCCGAGGACGGGGGCTGGGCCTTCTGCAGCGGCGGCGACCAGAAGGTGAGGGGCGACTCGGGCTACGTGGGGAGCGACGGCGTGCCGCGGCTCAACGTGCTCGAGCTGCAGCGCTACATCCGCACCATGCCCAAGCCGGTCATCTGCCTGGCGCCGGGCTACGCGATCGGCGGCGGCCACGTCCTGCACGTCATCTGCGACCTCACGATCGCCTCGGACAGGGCCATCTTCGGCCAGACGGGGCCCATGGTGGGAAGCTTCGACGCCGGCTACGGCTCGGCCTTCCTGGCGCGGATCGTCGGGCAGAAGAAGGCGCGCGAGATCTGGTACCTGTGCCGCCAGTACTCGGCCGAGGAGGCGCTGGACATGGGCCTCGTGAACGCGGTCGTCCCGCACGACGAGCTCGAGGCCGAGGGCGTGCGCTGGGCGAAGGAGATCCTGGCCAAGAGCCCGATCGCGATCCGCTTCATCAAGGCCGCGATGAACGCCGACGTGGACGGACAGACCGGTCTCCAGGTGCTGGCCGGGGACGCGACCATGCTCTTCTACATGACCGAGGAGGGCCAGGAGGGCCGGAACGCCTTCGTGGAGAAGCGCGCCCCGGACTTCGGCAAGTACCCCTGGAGGCCGTGACGCCGGGAGGCTCGGGCCCGGGCGGCAGGGGCCGCGGGGGCGGCGGCGGGGTGGGCACCGGTCCGGCCGGCTCCGGCGGGGCCGCTCCGGGAGAGGGCGTCCGCCGCCCCGTCCTGCGCGCCTGGCTGGTGGGGGCGAGGCTCCACACCCTCCCCGCGGCGGCCGCCCCCGTGCTCGTGGGCGGGGGGCTGGCGGGCTGGAGGAGCGGCTTCGCGGTCGGCCCGTTCCTGGCCGCCCTGGCGGGCGCGCTCCTCATCCAGGTCGCCACCAACTTCGCCAACGACCTCCACGACTTCGAGCGCGGGGCCGACACGGACGAGCGGCAGGGCTTCGTGCGCGTCACGCAGTCCGGGCTCGTCCCGCCCGCGCGGGTGCGGCGGTGGATGTGGGCGGCCTTCGCGCTGGCGTTCGTCCCGGGCGTCTACCTGGCCGGGGTGGCCGGGTGGCCGGTCGTGGCGGTGGGGCTGGCCTCCGTCGCGGCGGGGCTGGCCTACACGGGCGGGCCGTTCCCCCTGGCCTACCACGGCCTCGGGGAGCCCTTCGTCTTCGTGTTCTTCGGCCTCGTGGCGGTCGCGATGACCGCGTACGTGCAGACCCTGGCCTTCGACCCCTCCTCGCTCCTGGCCGGCGCCGGGGTGGGAGCGCTCACGACCGCGATCCTGGTCGTGAACAACCTGCGCGACATCCCCACCGACCGGCGGGCCGGGAAGAGGACGCTGGCGGTGCGGATGGGGGAGGGTGGGAGCCGGACCGAGTACGTACTCCTCCTGGCTGCGGCCGCCGCCGTGCCGCCGCTGGGAGTGGCGGTGGCCGGCTGGCCGCCCGCCGCGCTCCTGGCCCTGGCCGGCGTCCTGGCGGCCGCGCCCGCCGTCCGGAAGGTGCTGAGGTTCGAGGAGCGCGGAGAGCTGAACGCGGCGCTCTCCGAGACCGGCCGGGCCGTCGGGCTCTACGGCCTCCTCCTGGCCGTGGGCCTGGCGCTGTGAGGGAGCCGTGGCCCGGCCGCGCCCGGGGTCTGCGGCCGGGATGGTCGTGACGGCGGCCGGAGCGGACGCGGCCGGATCGGCCACGGGCCGACCCGCCCCGGGGGACGCCGCGCCTCCCGACCCCCTGGCCCGGGCGGCCCGGCGCTGGCCCCGCGGGACCGCCCTCGACGGGCCGGGCGGGAGCCGGACGTGGGAGGCGCTCGAGGACGCCGCGTCCGGCCTCGCCGGGCTCCTGCGCGCGACGGGGGCGGGGCCGGGCGGGCGCGTGGCCTTCCTCCTCCCCAGGGGGGAGGCGGCCGTCGTCCTCCTCCACGCGGCCCCGCGCACCGGCGCGGCGACGGCGCCCCTCCACGCGGGCTGGACCGGGCCCGAGCTGGCCGACTACCTGTCACGGCTCTCTCCTTCCCACCTCGTGTGCTCGGAGGACACCCTGGGAGCGGCGGGCGCGGCGCTCCCGGACGGGACGGCGCTCGTCCGGGTCGGTCCGGGCTGGCCGCCGGCGGAGGGGGCGGAGGTGGTCCGGCCGGGCGAGCGCGGCGCGCAGCCCGGGGACGGCCCCCGCCCGCACACCATCCTCTCGACCTCCGGCACCTCGGGCCGGCCCAAGGCCGTGGGCCTCACGCTGGCCGCCCACGTGGCCTGCGCCCGGGCCACCGAGCGTCGCATGCTCCTCGGTCCCGCGGACCGGTGGCTGGCCTCGCTCTCCCCCGCCCACGTGGGCGGAGTGGCGCTCGTGGTGCGCTCGGCCTGGACCGGGGCCGCCCTCGTCCTCCGGGAGCGCTTCGACGCCGGTGAGATGGCGGAGATGGCGGCGGCCGGGCGCGTCACCCACGCGTCGCTCGTCCCCACCATGCTTCGCAGGCTGCGGGAGGCACGCGGCCGGCGTCCGGCCCCACTTCCGCTGCGCGGGATCCTCCTGGGCGGCGACGCCGCCGACCCACGTGAGATCCTCGGGGCGCTCGAGCTCGACTACCCGCTGTTCCCCACCTACGGGCTCACCGAGGCGGCCTCGCAGGTGGCCACGGCCCGGCCCGAGGAGGCGCGCGTGGCGCCCGAGTCGGTGGGGAAGCCGCTGGCCGGGACGGAGGTCCGGATCGGGGAGGGGGACGAGATCCTGGTGCGGGGGCCGACCCTGATGGCGGGCTACGTGCTGGGGCCCGGGGGAGCCGCGGGCACGGGCGGCGGCGAGCCCTCGCCGGGGAACGGCGAGCCCGGCCCGGGGGCCCGCGAGCCGGGCGTCGACGCCGAGGGCTGGCTCCACACGGGGGACGCCGGCCGGCTGGACGGCGAGGGGAGGCTGTTCGTGACCGGGCGGCTCTCGAGGCGGATCGTCTCGGGCGGCGTCACGGTGGACCCTGCTCGCGTGGAGGGAGTCCTGGCGGCCCATCCGTCCGTCCGCGAGGCGGCGGTCGTCGGCCTGCCGGATCCGGAGTGGGGTGAGCGGGTGAGCGCCGCGGTCGTCCCGGCCGGGCCGACGCCGCCGTCCGGAGTCGGCGCCGATCGCCTCCGCCGCGAGCTCGAGGCCCACTGCCGCGGCCGGCTGGCCGCGCCCGCCCTCCCCAGGGCGTGGGCCTTCGTCGCGGAGCTTCCTCGCAACCCCAACGGCAAAGTCGACGCGGAGGCGGTGCGCCGACTCGTGGCGGATCCTCGGGGCTGAAGGCCCCCGCGGACCCGCCCGCCGCTCCCCCGCGGACCCCGTCGTCGCTCCGCCGGTAGATTCCTTGCAGCACATCCGTGCGGGCGACGCGAGAGGCGCGCGGCGCGAGCGCCGCCGCCGGACACAGCCATCGGGGAGCACGTGAGCGACGAGAAAGGCAGCGGCCGCACCGGGACCCGGGCGGACGGATACAACGCGGGCTACGCGGAGCAGCTGGTCGAGCGCAGGCTGCGCGAGCGCGGGATCATCCCGCCCTCGCTGGTCGAGCTTGCCGAGGACGGCGGGCCCCGCGGGCCGGCCGGGGAGGCGGCCGCGCGCGCGCCGGCACCGGGCGGCGCGCCCGCGGAGATGGGGATCGAGAGCCTGCGCACGGCGGCCCGGGCCGCCGCCCTGGTCGAGGCCTACCGGGAGCTCGGGCACTTCGCCGCCCATCTCGATCCGCTCGGGTCGGAGCCGGGCGGGCACCCGATGCTCGAGCCGGGCTTCCACGGCCTTTCGGAGCGGGACCTCGAGACCGTGCCCGCCGCCGCTCTCGGACTCGAGCGGTACGGGGAGACCGCGGCGGACGTCGTGGACGCACTCGAAGGGATCTACTGCGGTCCGATCGGCTACGAGTTCGGGCACGTGGAGAACCCGGCCGAGCGGGACTGGCTCGTGGACTACGTCGAGTCCGGACGGCACCGCGAGCCCCTCCCGGACGAGGAGGCCACGAGCCTCCTCAAGCGCCTGACCGAGGTCGAGGGACTCGAGCGCTTCCTGCAGCGCGCCTACCTGGGCAAGAAGCGCTTCTCGATCGAGGGCCTCGACATCATGGTCCCCATGCTGGACGAGGTCCTCGAGCGCGCCGCGGGGACGGGGACCCGCGAGGTCATCATCGGCATGTCGCACCGTGGCCGGCTCAACGTCCTGGCGCACATCGTGGGTCGTCCCTACGAGGCGATCCTGGCCGAGTTCGAGGGGGAGGCGGGCGAGGGCGTGGCGCCCATGATCCCCTCGGACGGGACCGGGGACGTCAAGTACCACCTGGGCGCGGCGGGCGTGGCCCGGACGGGTGCCGGGGACCTGGACGTCTACCTGGCGCCCAACCCCAGCCACCTGGAGCACGTCGACCCGGTCGTCGAGGGGATGGCGCGCGCCGCCCGGGACCTGCGGCGCCGCGGCGAGCGGGGCGAGGAGGACGAGCCGGCCGGCCCGGACGCGCAGCCGGTCCTCCCGGTCCTCGTCCACGGTGACGCCGCCTTCATGGGGGAGGGCGTGGCCGCCGAGACGCTGAACCTCTGCCGCCTGGCCGGCTACGAGACCGGCGGCACGCTCCACGTCATCGCCGACAACCAGCTCGGCTTCACGACCGACCCCCGTGACGGCCGCTCGACCCGCTATGCCAGCGACATCGCCATCGGGTTCCGCATCCCTGTCGCACACGTCGACGCGGACGACCCGGAGGCGTGCCTGGCCGCGGCCCGGCTGGCCTTCGAGTACCGGCGCGAGTTCGGCCAGGACATCATGATCGACCTGGTGGGCTACCGCCGGCACGGCCACAACGAGGGGGACGAGCCGGGCTACACGCAGCCCGCCATGTACCGGAAGATCGAGGACCACCCCACCGTGCGGACGCTCTGGGCCGAGCGGATGGCCTCGGACGGCGTGGTGGACGAGGAGGCGGCGAAGGCGATGGAGGACCGGGTCGCCGACCGGCTGCAGGAGGCCCGCGAAGCCGTCCAGGCCGGGGAGACGCCCGACCCGACCGCCTCCCGCGAGCGGGAGCTCCGCGCCGGCCTCACCGAGCCCGACGACGAGGCCTCGGTCCGGACGGCGGTCCCCGAGGATCGGGTCCGGAGCCTGGACGAGGGCCTCCACACCTGGCCGGACGACTTCGAGCTCTTCGCCAAGCTGGGCCGCCAGATGGACAAGCGCCGGGAGGCGCTTGCCGAGGGCGAGCCCGTGGACTGGGCCCACGCGGAGGCGCTGGCGCTGGCCAGCCTCGTGACCCGAGGCGTGGCCGTCCGCATGTCGGGCGAGGACACCGAGCGCGGCACTTTCAGCCAGCGCCACCTGGTCCTCCACGCCGCGGACGGCTCGCGGACGTACACCCCCCTCGCGCACCTGGCCGACGACCAGGCGCCCTTCGAGGTGTGGAACAGCCCGCTGTCGGAGGTGGCCGCGCTGGCCTTCGAGTACGGCTACAGCACGATCGCCACTTCGGCGCTCACCCTGTGGGAGGCGCAGTTCGGGGACTTCGCCAACGTGGGCCAGGCCATCATCGACCAGTTCATCGCCGCCGGACGCTCCAAGTGGGGCCAGGAGTCGAGGCTCGGCCTCCTCCTCCCGCACGGCTACGAGGGACAGGGCCCCGAGCACTCGAGCGCCAGGCTCGAGCGCTTCCTGCAGCTCGGCGCCCGGGAGAACTGGCGGGTCACCTACCCGACCACGCCCGCCCAGTACTTCCACCTCCTGCGCCTGCAGGCCCTGCGGCCCGCGCGCCGACCGCTGGTGGCCATGACGCCCAAGAGCCTGCTCCGCCATCCGCGGGCCCGCTCGGACCTGTCCGAGCTGACCGGGGGCCGCTTCCGGGCGCTCCTCCCGGAGACGCCGGGCGAGGGCGGGGCGCCGGAGGCCGGCGGCCAGACCGGCTCCCGGCTCGTCCTGTGCTCGGGGAAGCTCTACTACGACCTCACCGGGTCCGACGCCCGGGAGGAGGCGCGAGAGCGGGACGGCGCCCCCACCCCGGTCCTCCGGCTCGAGCGGCTGTATCCGTTCCCGGAGGAGGAGGTGGCGGAAGCCCTCTCAGGCCACGACGGCCTCGAGGAGGTGGTGTGGGCCCAGGAGGAGCCCGAGAACATGGGGGCCTGGCGCTTCGTGCGGCCCCGGCTCGAGGCGCTCCTCCCCGACGGCGCCTCGCTCCGCTACGCCGGCCGGCCCGCGATGGCGAGCCCGGCCGAGGGCTACCACGCCGAGCACGTCCGGGAGCAGGAGCGCCTGGTCCGCGACGCCTTCGGCCTGGAGGCCTAGAGCGGCCGTGGGGAGGGTCGCGCTGGGGAGGGTTCTCGCCGCCGGCCTTCTCGTCGCTGCGCTCCTCCTCCCGCGTCCCGCCCGGGCGCAGCTCCGCCGGGACCCCCTCGTCCGCGAGGCGGCCGGCGCCCGGGCCGGGGAGCTCCTGCTCGGGGCGGGCGTCGGCTGGGAGACGGGGTCGCGCTTCCCGCTCTCGGGGCTGAGGGGCGACCTCCTGCGGCTCGGCACCCTGACGGCCGCCTACGCGGTGGCCGACGGCGTGGTGATCGAGGTCCGGGGCGACGCCTGGCGGGTCCTCGAGATCGACGGGCGTGGTCCCTCCCACGTCCCCCTGGAGCCGGGCGTCGGGGACGGGACGACCGCGGACGCCGGCGACTTCCGCATCTCCACCGTGGCCCGTCTCCTGGGTCGGGCGCGGGGCCCCTCGGCGGGCGTGGACGTGGCGGTCAAGCTCCCGAACTCCAGGGAGACCCGCGGCATCGGCCTCAACACGACCGACTTCGAGGGAAGCGTCTTCGGGAGCTGGGGCGCGCCCCGGCTGCGCGCCACGGGGGAGATCGGGATCGGGATCCTGACCGCGCCGCTCCGCACGTTCGTGCAGGACGACGTCCTCCTGTACGCGGCCGAGGTGGTGTGGTCGCCGGCGGATCCGCGGCGCGGCGGAAGCGCCCTCCGCCTCTCCCTCGGCGCCTCGGGCCGGCTCAACACCCGGAACGTCGTCCCCGTGGGCCTCGAGGACCGGGGGCGGGCGCGCGCCGGCCTCGAGTGGGGCCGGGGCGGGTGGGCGCTCGACGGCTCGGTGGCCGCCGGCTACGGACCGCTGGGGCCGGATCTCGCGCTCGCGCTGGGCCTGGCGCGCAGGTTCGGGCCGTAGCGGATCTCGCCGCCGATCCCGGCAGCGGGGTCCGGGACGGAGCCGGCTCCGTGGTGGGGAGGCGCCGGCTCCGTGGAGCGTCAGAGCGTCAGAGCGTCAGTGGATGCGGCGCTTGATCGTCCTGGCCATGCTCTGCAGGTCGGAGACGATCTGGGAGTGGAGCTCTTCGATATCCTCGCGGGGCCCTCCGGAGCTCTTCAGCTCCTCGAGCTTCTTCTCGCACGCCCGGTACTTCTTCTCGAGCCGCTCCACCATGGCCTTCATCTGCACCTTGGTGGCGGCTCGCGCGTCGCCGATCTCCGAGCGGAGCTGCTCTGCCCGGTCCTTGAACTTGGCCAGGCTGGCCTCGGTCCTCTCGATGAGCTGGTCGATCTGGGAGCTTGTCGTTGAGCCCATGTGGTTGTTCCTCTCTGCGAACCCAGTGAGTCCTTCCTGCGAGCGCGGGCGCCGGGTCGAACCGCGCGGCGCCGCCCGGCGGCGTGTCGGACGACGCGTCCTTACAACATGTGGACGGTATACCCTCGCGGGGAAGGGACGATCCGACCGGTCCGGTCGGCGTTCGGGCCGCGGCGCCCGGCCTGAGCCGGGGCGCCCTCAGGGTCCGGTGCCGGCTCTGCCGGGCAGCGTCTCGCGGATCGGGAGCTTGGGGAAGGTGCTGGAGAAGAAGGAGTAGCACAGCCCGAACAGTCCGAGGAAGCCGATCGTGATCGCCGCCTCCGGCCACCCGAGCGGGATCCCCTCCCCGTGCCACGTGGACGGCGCCACGAGCAGGAAGCGCTCGAGCCAGAAGCCGGCCATGGTGACGCAGCCGACGAACGCCAGCCAGCCGGGCCGCATCTTGATGCGGCGCCCGAGGAGGAGGAGGAAGGGCAGGGCGAAGATCAGGATCATCTGGACCGCGTACAGCCCGTACCAGTGTCCGGCCACCCGCTGCTCGAAGAAGATCGTCTCCCGCGGCAGGTTCCCGTACCAGATCACCAGGAACTGGGACCACCAGAAGTAGGTCCAGAAGATCGTGAAGGCGAACATCAGCTTGCCCAGGTCGTGGAACTCCCAGTCCCCCCACGCCTCGGCCAGGTCGTAGCGCCGGTAGTAGCGGTTGGCCAGGAAGGCCGTCATCGCCAGCATCGAGAGCCACCCGCCCGTGAAGAAGTAGGCGCCCCAGATGATGCTGATGTAGCCCGGGACCAGCGACATGATGAGGTCGATGGCCATGAGCGTGAAGATGACCGCCCACAGGAGGATGAGCACCGGACCGAATCGCGCCAGCCACGTGCGGGCGTGCTCGACCTCGGCCTCCTCGCCCCGCCACTCCCGGCCGATCCACTCCACCAGGCCCCGCCGCCAGCCGGTGAGCCGCTCGGCGACGAGCGGGGCGTCCGGCCGCAGCGAGATCTTCAGGAACCAGAAGCTCGCGGCGTAGAGGACCAGCGCCAGGATCGTGTTCCGCCAGAGGACGCCGCCCGGGGTGAGCCAGGAGTGGTTCACGTGCCCCGGATGCGGTGCCATCTTCCCGATCCACGGGAAGATGTGGGAGCCCCCGAACAGGAGCATGAGGACCAGGAGCACCAGCGACGCCGGGAGGAAGGCGCCCATGCCCTCCGCCACGCGCCGGAAGCGCTTGCCCCAGTGCCCCTTGGCCGTGTGGAGCACGGCGCCGAAGATGATCCCCGCCTCGGCCATGGAGGTCCAGAACAGGAAGTTGGACCAGGTCACCTGCCACGCGCGCGTGGGGTGGCCGCTCACGGTCCAGAAGAAGCCCACGAGGCCGATGGCGATGGCGATCCAGCAGGCCAGGAGCGTGCGGCCGG
>Ga0209918_1000471_pt1 | contig 26566 bp, 17 predicted proteins | sample SalPonD_shore_MG_FD_185712 | JGI IMG/M metagenome (GOLD analysis project Ga0209918, IMG submission 185712) | Salt pond soil microbial communities from South San Francisco under conditions of wetland restoration - Salt Pond MetaG... | ecosystem: Environmental > Aquatic > Marine > Intertidal zone... | reverse complement strand
TGAGGCGTCTGGGGACGCCGGAGGACATCGCCCACGGCGTCCTGTTCTTCGCTTCGGACGAGGCGGGGTGGATCACCGGACAGGTGCTCCCGATCGACGGGGGCAAGTGATGGCCCTGGAAGACGTGCTCGCGCGGCTTCGCGCGCGGAACGACCGGGTCCTGGAGGCGCTCACCGCGTTCGCCTCCATCCCGAGCGTGAGCGCCGACCCCGGGCACGCGGACGACATCCGCGCGGCCGCGGACTGGGTGCGGCGCCGGCTCGCGGCCGCCGGCCCGACCTCGGCCCGGCTCATCGAGACGTCCGGGAACCCGGTCGTCTACGGGGAGTGGCCGGAGGCGCCCGGACGGCCGACCGCGCTCGTCTACGGCCACTACGACGTCCAGCCCGAGGACCCGGTCGGGAAGTGGGAGAGCCCGCCCTTCGAGCCGACCCTCCGCGACGGGCGCATCTACGCGCGGGGGATCTCGGACGACAAGGGGCCCATGCTGCTCCCGATCGAGACGGCCGAGGCCTTCTTCACGGCCGGGGGCGCCCTCCCCCTCAACGTGAAGTTCCTGTTCGAGGGCGAGGAGGAGATCGGGAGCCCGAGCCTCGAGGCGTTCATCGAAGCTCACCGGGATATGCTCGCCGCCGACGTCGTCCTCTCCGCGGACGGCGCCATGTGGCGGATCGACGAGCCCTCGCTGACGCTCTCGAGCCGCGGCGTGCTCGGGCTCGAGCTCACGCTGTCGGCGGCCTCGAAGGACCTCCACTCGGGCCGCCACGGCGGCGGCGTGGCCAACCCGCTGCACGCGGTGGCCCAGCTGGTGGCGGGCCTCCACGACCTCGACGGGCGGGTGGCGGTGGACGGCTTCTACGACCGGGTGCGGGAGCTCGGGGACGCGGAGCGCGAGGCCATCCGGTCCCTCCCCTACGACGAGGCCGCGTACCTGGGGGAGGTCGGCGCGCCGGCCACCTTCGGGGAGCCGGGCTACTCGACCCTCGAGCGGCAGTGGATCCGCCCCACCCTCGAGGTGAACGGCCTGTGGGGAGGCTACCAGGGGCCGGGCGGGAAGACCGTCATCCCGAGCGAGGCGCACGCCAAGCTCACCTGCCGGCTGGTGCCCGACCAGGACCCCCGGGAGATCGAGGAGCTCGTGGTCCGCCACCTGGAGTCGCACGTCCCCGCCGGCACCCGTCTCGAGCTGCGGTCGGGAGGCCACGCCGCGCACCCCGCTGCCATATCGGAAGGCCACATCGCCGTGCGCGCCGGCGACCGGGCGCTGTTCGACGTGTACGGCGTCCACCCCCTCAGGGTGCGCTCGGGCGGCACCGTGCCGATCGCCGGCCTCTTCCACCGCCTCGTGGGGCTCGACACCCTGTTCTTCTCGTTCTCGACCGCGGACGAGGACTTCCACGCTCCCAACGAGTTCTTCCGCGTGCGGCGCGTGGGCGAGGGGCTGGAGGCGTGGGCCCGGCTGTGGGCGGAGATCGGGGCGGCCGAGGACGCCGGGGGCGGCAGGGCCGACTAGACCGCCTCCCGCGGCCCGCCGCCCATGCCGCACGATCATGCGATGGCGGCCGGACCGGAATGGCCTCCACCATGGTGCGTCCGCAGCAGGATGCACCACGGCAAAGGAGACCTCCGTGCGCACGCCGTCCGCCGCATCGGTCGCCGCCGCATCCCTCGCGATCCTCGCCTCGACGCTGGCGCCCTCGCCCGCCCGCGGGCAGGCCATGGCCAGGTTCCGGCGCTGCGACGCGGAGGCCAGGAGGAACATCCGCTCCGCCGTCCGCTTCCTGCACGACAACATGCGGGCGCTGAAGAAGGACTACGAGTTCAACACGCGCCTGCCCCGCCGGGACGACCGCATCCACCGGCGAATGAGCCGCAAGCTGGGCAAGCTGCGCTTCAGCTGCGGGACCGGCCGAAAGCTGTGCGATGCGAGCAACGACCGCACCGGCATGCACGCGCTCGGGACCGCCAGCAAGAAGCTCCTCATCTGCTACGCGAAGATGAAGAACTACTGTGACCTGGTGGAGACGGTCGCGCACGAGTACGGACACGCCGTCGGCTTGCCCAGGAAGCGCGTGGGCCGGCATGCCAAGGACCAGGACGACCTCGTCTACCAGTTCGGCTGGTTCGCTCGGGACCTATGCCGGCAGCGGAGCCTGAGCCGGGGACTCGGCGAGCCCGATCGCTCGCCCCACGCTCCCACGCCGCACGGCGGACTCGTCATCTATCCGAAGCCGGGCTTCGAGGGGACGCCGAGACCCATCGCCGGGAGCCACGCGTCCCTGGCCGACATGCGCCGACTGGGACGCAACAACTCGGTCTCCAGCATCCATGTGCTGTCGGGGACCTGGGAGCTGTGCGAGAACCGGAGCTTCGGCGGCCGCTGCGCCCTCTTCGTCGACGACGTGCGGAACCTGAAGACGCTGAAGTGGAACGACCGGGTCACGTCGATCCGCCGCCGCTCCACCTCGGGCGCCGGCTGGGCGAACGGCACCCCGCCAGCCTGTGTCAACGTGCCGATCCTGTTCGGGAAGGCGTACTTCCGAGGCCCTCAGATCCCCCTCCCCCGCTCCTCCCGGGATCTCAAGCGGAGGAGCTTCCGGAACGACGCCAGCTCGCTGTGCGTGCCGCCCGGCTTCCGGGTGATGCTCTACGACCGGACGCGCTACCGGCGGGCTCCGCTCGTCATCCGGGGGCCGCGGGCGATCGCCCGGCTGAAGGACGTCCGGCGCCGGAAGAGCAGGAACTGGAACAACGCGATCGCGTCGGTCCGGGTGACCCACCGGCGGTGAGACGGCGCGGGGCGCTTTCACCGAGCCACCTTGCCCGGGCCGCCCCGAGCCCGGACGTTGGTCGTTCGGCACCGTGCCTTTGCCGTGGCTGGGGGCAACGCCCCCCATCGCGCTCCCGAGCCCTGGAGAGCCCACCATGTACCGGAACGCCGCGACCCTGCCCCGTCGTCGCCGACCCCTGCTCGGACTGCCGCCCGGTGCGGTCCGGGCCGCCGCGGTCGCTGTCCTCGCCGCACTCGCGGGAGTCGCACCGGCCGCGGCCCAGCAGAGCCGCTTCGACACGGTGCAGGTCCGCCGCGAGCACGTGGCGGGGCCGGTCTGGGTCCTGTACGGCTCCGGCGGGAACATCGGGGTCTCGATGGGCGAGGACGGCGCGCTCGTGATCGACGACGAGTTCGCGCCCCTGTCGCCGAAGATCCACGCGGCCCTCGACTCGATCGGGGCGGGGAGCCTGCGCTTCGTCCTCAACACCCACTACCACGGGGACCACACGGGCGGGAACCCCGAGTTCGGGAAGGAGGCGCCGATCCTGGCCCAGAAGAACGTCCGGCTCCGGCTCGCCCGCCCCGTCGTTCGCGGCGGCGACACGACCCCGCCCATGCCCCGGGTCGGCCTGCCGATCGTGACGTTCGCCGACTCCCTCTCCCTCCACATGAACGGCGACGAGGTCCGGGTGGTCCACTACCCGCACGGCCACACCGACGGGGACGCCGTGGTCTACTTCCCGGAATCGAACGTGGTCCACATGGGCGACGACTACTTCAACGGGATGTTCCCGTTCGTGGACCTGGACGCGGGCGGCAGCGTGCAGGGCATGGCGCGGGCGGTGGAGGCTGCCCTGGCCAGGATCCCCGACGACGCGCGGGTCATCCCGGGTCACGGGAAGGTCTCCGGCGTGGAGGGCCTGCGCGCCTTCCACCGCATGCTCGAGGAGACGATGTCCGTGGTGCGCGCCGGGATGAAGGCCGGGAAGTCCCTGGACGAGCTGAAGGCCGACGGCCTCCCCGACGAGTGGGCCCCGTGGGGGAAGGGCTTCATCGGCCCGGACCGGTGGATCGAGACCCTGTACCGGAGCCTGTCGAGCCCGGGGTCGAAGGATCGATGAGGCCCGGCCCGGTCGGCGCCGTCCTGGTCGTGGCCTTCCTCTCCGCCTGCGCCGGGCCGGACGCGGCCCCGCTCGCGGGGCCGGTCATCGACATGCACCTCCACGCGCTCACGGCGGACGCGCAGGGCCCTCCCCCCCTCGCCCTGTGCGTCGGGGAGCCCCGCTTCCCGTCGTGGGACCCGGCCCGGCCATGGCCGGAGGTGTTCATGGCCCACGCCAAGGATCCACCCTGCGACGACCCGGTCCGCTCGCCGACGTCGGACGACGCGCTTCGCGACGCGACCCTCGCCGCGCTGGCGGAGAACCACGTGGTGGGCGCGGTCACCAGCGGGGACCCGGAGCTGGTGCGCCAGTACACAGAGCGGGCGCCCGACCGCATCATCCCGGGTCTCGGCTTCGGACCGTCCATGCTCGGCACGCTGTCTCCCGACACCATGCGCCGCTGGTTCGAGGAGGGGCGCTACCGGGTCCTGGGTGAGGTGACCCTCCAGTACGGCGGCGTCCGCCCCGACGACCCCGCCTTCGAGCCCTACCTGGCCGCTGCCGAGGAGCTGGACGTGCCGATGGGCATCCACATCGGCCCGGGGCCTCCCGGAGCGCATTACCTGGGCTTCGGCGGCTACCGGGCCCGGCTTCACAGCCCCCTGGTCCTCGAGGAGGTGCTGGTCCGCCACCCGAGGCTGCGCGTGTACGTGATGCACGCCGGGTGGCCCATGCTCGACGACATGCTGGCGCTCCTATACGCGTATCCGCAGGTGTACGTCGGCACCGGCGTGCTGCAGATGGCGACCACCCGGGCGGAGTACTACGGCTACCTGCGGCGCCTGGTGGAGGCGGGCTACGGGAAGCGAATCATGTTCGGATCCGACCAGATGGTCTGGCCAGGGCTCATCGAGGAAGGGATCCGCGCCATCCGCGAGGCGCCGTTCCTCTCCGAGGCGCAGAAGCGGGCCATCCTCCACGACAACGCCGTCCGCTTCCTGCGGCTCGACGAAGGGCCGGAGGGCTGACCGCGACACCGTCCGCGACCGCGGTCCACCGGGGTCGCGAACCGCAGCGGACCGTAGCGCCGCTCTTTCGCTAGCCGGTGACGACGACTATGGATGGACCCGTTAGCGTCCTGACAACCTCCCTTCGGGATGGGAACCGCCGATAGGCGATCGGTCGTCCGCCCGCTTCCCCGCTCGCTCCGCGCCGCGGCTCGCGCCGGACGCGCGTCCCGCGCATGCCCGCGGCTCGCGCTCCACGGCGCCGGCGCTCCCGACCCTGTCCTGGCTCCCCCGCGCCTGCACGGTGGCGCTGGGCGCGGCCAGTCTCGCCGCCGCGGCGCCCGCGGGGCGCCTCGGAGCGCAGGAGACCCGTCCCCTGCTCCCGCCGTCCGCTTTCACGCTCGACCAGTGGACCACGCAGGACGGCCTGCCGCAGAACTCCGTCAACGCCATCGCCCAGGACTCCGAGGGCTACCTGTGGCTGGGGACGTTCGGCGGACTGGTCCGCTTCGACGGGACGCGCTTCAGGCTCGTGAGCCGGGTCGACAGCGCGGGAAGACGCCACCTGGACCGTGTGCTCGCGCTCGCCTCCGGTCCCGACGGCTCGCTGTGGCTGGGCACCCAGGACGCCGGCCTCCTGCACCGGCACGCCGACGGGACCTACGACGTCTATACGGCCGCCGACGGCCTCCCCGATGCCCGGATCTTCAGCCTGCGCGTGACGGACGGCGGCGACGTGTGGATCGGGACGGACCGACCCGGTCTCACCAGGTTCGGGCACGGCAGGTTCGAGAGACTCACGGAGATCGGCGGCGCGTCCTTCGGCCCGAGTCCCTTTGTCGTTCGGGGCCCCGGTCGCCGCCTTTGGGCCTACGACGGCCACCGGCTCGTCGCCGTGGCCGACGGCCCGGACACGGTGCTGCGCCCGCGGCCGGCCGCGGCCTCCGGGCTCAGCCGGCGGTTGCTCCTGGACGACCGTGCCGGCGCGTTCTGGCTCGCCGGCGACGACGAGATCTTCCGCCTCCGCGGACGCTCGATCCGCCGCTACGACATCCACAACGCCAGCGCCATGGCCGAGGACAGCGAGGCCGGGTACTGGATCGGCACCACGAACGACGGGCTCTACCACCTCCGGTTCCGTGACGCGGACACACCCTCGGTTCGACGTTACGCGCTTCCCGACGGGCGCACCTCGTTCCGCGTGCGCTCGATGTACTCGGACCGCGCCGGCAACGTGTGGATCGGGACCGACGCGAACGGGCTGCTTCGCGCGAGGCGGAACCTCTTCACGACCTACACGTCCGCCGAGGGCCTCTCCCACGACGTGCCCACGGCCGTCTACGGAGACGCGGCGGGGACGATGTGGGTGGCCACCAACTGCGGCGGGGTCGACGCCATAGATCCCGATCTGCGGGCCGTGACGATCTACAACCCCAGGTCGCCGGGCGATCCCCGCGGCGACCCGTGCGTGTTCGCGCTCACGCAGACGCCCGACGGCACCGTGTGGCAGGGCTCGTACGGCGGGGGCCTCTCGGTCGTGGCCGGTGGTCCCGAGCGTCACGTGGAGGGCCTTCCCGACTCCGTGGTCCTCGCCCTGTACACGGACAGCGAGGGCGCCCTGTGGGCGGGCACGCGCTCGGGCGGCCTCGCGGCGATCGAGGGCGGCCGGGTCCGCGAGGTCTACACGACCGCCGACGGGCTCTCCAGCGACGCCGTACGAACCATCGTGCAGACCCGCGACGGATCCCTGTGGATCGGCACGCTGGAGGGCGCCGACCGTCTGACCGACGGCCGCTTCACGGACACGCTCGCCGACGGGCTGGCGGTGCGGGCGATCCACGAGGACGGGGATGGTAACCTCTGGATCGGCACGTACGGGGCCGGGCTCATGGTCTGTCTCGCCGCACGCGACGCCTGCACGCCCATCACCCGGAAGGACGGCCTTCCGGACGACGTCGTGTCGTCGATCCTGGAGGACGACGCGGGCAACCTGTGGATGAGCGGCAATCGGGGCATCTATCGGGCGACCCGGAGCGACCTGGTCGCGCTGGCGGACGGCCGCCGCCAGCACGTTCACGCCGTCCTGTACGGCGCCGCGGATGGACTCCGGAAGCCGGAGACGAACGGTGGCTTCGAGCCGGCGGCCTGGAAGGACTCCAGGGGGCGCCTCTGGTATCCCACAGTCGAGGGCGTGGCCGTGGTCGATCCCGGTCGCGCCACCGTCAACCTCCCCCCGCCGCCGGTGACGATCGAGCAGGTGCTGGTCGACGGCCGGCCGCGGCCGCCCGCCGACACGATCGTGGTCGGCCCGGGCCGGCTCAACGTCGAGCTCCAGTATGCCGCGCTGGACCTCTCGAACTCGGGGAACGTCACGTTCCGGCATCGGCTCATCGGCTTCGATCCCGGCTGGGTGCGCTCGGGCCACCGGCGCGTGGCAGGCTATCCGCGCCTTCCGGCGGGCGTCTACCGTTTCGAGGTGAGCGCCGCGAACCGGGACGGGGAGTGGGGGAACGTCCCGGCGACGATGGGACTGCGCGTGGTGCCGCCGCTCTGGGGCACGTGGTGGTTCCGGCTGGCCGGAGCGGCCGGGCTCCTGGGGCTCCTGGCGGCCATCGTGATCCGGCGGGAGCGGGCGGCGCTCAGGGAGCAGGTGGCCAGGGAGAGCTTCTCCCGGCGCCTCATCGAGAGCCAGGAGCGTGAGCGCAGACGGGTCGCCGGAGCGCTCCACGACGGACTCGGCCAGCAGCTCCTGGTGATCCGGAACCGGGCGCTGCTGGCCCTCCGGGGCGAGGGCGGCGATCCGGACGTCCGGACCCAGCTCCGGGAGATCGAGACGGTGACGTCGGAATCTCTGGAGAGCGTCCGCACGCTGGCCCGAACCCTCACGCCGCGCCAGCTCGAGCACCTGGGGCCGACCGCCGCCCTGGAGGACATGATCGAGTCGGTCGCGGCATCGTCCGGGATCTCGATCGAGGCGGCGGTGGACCCGATCGACGGCCTCATGACGATGGAGGGCGAGATCAACCTGTACAGGGTGGCCCAGGAGGCCCTCAACAACGTGGTTCGTCATTCCGGAGCGAAGACCGCCAGGGTGCGCGTCCGGCGCCAGAATGGCGCGATCGTCCTGGCAGTCGACGACGACGGCCGGGGATTCGAGGCGGACGGCGCCGCCTCCGCGGAAGGGCTCGGTCTCTCGAGCATGGCCGAGCGCGTCCGGATCCTCGACGGGAGCCTGGAGGTCGACACCGCGCCGGGTCGGGGCACCCGGGTCGTCGTCTCGGTGCCGGCGCGGGGGGCCTGGAACGCCCCGGACGCGCCGTGATGGGCCCCCGGCCGACGGTCGTGATCGCCGACGACCACCCACTCTTCCGGGAGGGGCTTCGCGAGGTGCTGGAGGCCGACGGGTCCTTCGAGATCGTCGGCGAGGCCGGGGATGGAGAGCAGGCCATGTCTCTCGTGCGGGCGCGCCGCCCCGCCATCGCGGTGCTCGACCTCGAGATGCCGAAGGCCAGCGGCCTCGCCGCGGCGGAGGCGATCCGCTCCGAGGACCTCGACGTGGCGGCGGTGATCCTCACCATGCACCGGGACGAGGGCATGCTCCGCCGGGCCCTGGACCTGGGCGTGCGGGGCTACGTCCTCAAGGACAGCGCGGTGGCCGAGATCGTCGCCTGCCTGCACATGGTCTCGGCCGGAAAGCCCTACGTGAGCCCGGCCCTCACGGGCGCCCTGCTGGATCGGCGGGCCGAGGCGCCCCTCTCGGAGCTGGCCGCCGTCGGCGACCTCACGCCCGCCGAGCGCCGTGTGCTCCGGCTGATCGCCCGGGGAATGACGAGCCCCGAGATCGCCGGGGAGCTCGGAAACAGCCCCAAGACCATCGAGAACCACCGCTCGCACATCTGCGCCAAGCTGGGGCTGAGCGGTCCCCACGCCCTCCTGCGCTTCGCCCTGGAGCACAAGGCGCTGCTGGACTGAGCGCCGACCCGGGCTCCTCCCGCTACGCGGGAGGGGGACCGGATGAGCACACCCCCCCACGTCCATGAGGGCCCCCCCCCACCCTTCGGTGGGGGCACCTCCCGATTCGAGAATCCATTTCCGTACTTACCCTTGACCTGCGGCCCGGCGACAGCGCCGAGCGTCACCCGACCGCTCCACGACGAAACGCGGGACGGACCCATGACAGGCCGGGGACACGGCAACCGGGCGGCCGCGCGCCGCCGAAGCGCACGCAGGGGTCGGCGGGGCATCCGGTGAAGCCCCGAACGGCCCCCGTGGTCCTGGTCGTGGAGGACAACGAGGCCATGCGGTCGCTCATCCGCAGCCTGGTGGAGGAGGTCACCTCGATGGTCCACGAGTGCGACAGCGGCGAGGACGCGCTCGAGCTCTACGCCCGCCTCCGACCCGACTGCGTCCTGATGGACATCCGGCTGGGCGGCATGGACGGCATCACGGCCACGCGATCCATCCTCCGCATCGATCCCGGGGCCCGCGTCATCATGGTGACCGAGAACGACGGTCGGCGAATGCGCGCCGAGGCGAGGGCGGCGGGCGCCCGGGGCTTCGTGCTCAAGGCGAACCTCCTCGAGCTCCCGGCGCTCATCGCATCATGCCCGGCCCCGGACCGCGGGGACGAGGGCTCGTGAGCGCACGGCGTCCTCCGCGGGATCGGACCGTGGCTCTCGCGTCGGCGTGGGCGGCGCTCCTCTCGGCGTTCCTCGCGGCATCCGCGGCCTCCCCCGCCCGGGCGCAATCCTGGACCGCCGACCTGATGATCGACCCGTATCCCTCACCGTACGTGAGCGACTGGGAGGCCAACGCCGCCATCGCGTCCCTCACCGTCTTCAACCACACGGAGCGGGATGGCACGGTCCGCCTCTCGTTCACCATCACGGACCACACGGGATCCGTGCTGGCCCGGGGGACGAGCGATCCCGAGACGCTCCCGCCTGGACCGACCGAGTACAACTCGCCCTTCCAGCTCTCGGGCTCGTTCGACTACGACGTGGACCTCCAGGACGTCATCGTCCGGACCGGGAGGCTCCCCGAGGGCGATTTCACCGCCTGCACCGTGGTGAGCAGCACGTCCGGCTTCGTCCTGGCCCGCGCGTGCTCGACCTTCACGGTCCTCTACCCCGATCCGCCCATGCTCACCTCTCCCTTCGACGGGGAGACGGTCACGACCCGGGACCCCTTCTTCGAGTGGACCCCGCTGCAGCTGCCGGCGGGCTTTCCCGTCTACTTCGTGGTGCAGGTCGCGAAGGTCGAGCGGGGGCAGACGCCCTACCAGGCGCTGACCGCGAGCATCCCGCAGTTCCAGGAATCGGACCTGATGTCGACGAGCTTCCAGTATCCGCTGGGAGCCCTTCCCCTGGAACCGGGCGCGGAGTACGCGTGGCGCGTCCAGGCCATCGGCCAGAACGGCTATCCCGTGTCCGCGAACGACGGGTGGAGCGAGATCGGGACGTTCTCCTACGTCGATGCCGCCGAAGGCATCGCGGATGTCCGGATCGACCCCGGGGCCGACACCCTGGCCCTCGCGGGCGACACCGCGCGCCTGGTGGCCCATGCGCTCGACGAGAACGACTTCGAGCTATCCGATGTGGATGTGCAGTGGTCCTCGACCAACACGGCGGTGGCCACCGTGGACTCCACGGGCCTCGTCTCGGGCGTGGGCCCCGGGCGGACGCTGGTCGTCGCCACGTCCGGCGGCGTCGCGGACACCGCGTCGATCATCACGTGGGGAGGCGGATCGGACCTCCGCATCACCTTCTACGACCCGCAGACCGCGGAAACCCCGGAGCTTTACACGCTCCTCAAGTCGGGCTCCTACCGTGAGATCGCCGACAGCCTCAGGGCGCGGCTCGCCTCCGGCGACTTCGAGATTCCGCTCGCGGTGCCGGCCGGGATGACGGCGATGCGTCCAGACACCTACGGGAGCGACCGACTGGCGTGGGCCGTGGACGGGAGCCGCGTGCCGGGCGGTCCGTACGCCTCGTCTCCGGTCTCGCGACCGCCCGATTCGCCCCCCGGCGCCCTGGACTGCGCCCGCTCGGACCTGACGCTCCCCTACTACGCGTATTTCGACGACGACCGAAAGGCGTTCGCCATCGGCATGCGCCCCTCCGAGGGCATCGCCGCGGACAAGGTCGAGGCCGTGCTCGACTGCCTGGGGCTGTCGGGGCTCGGGGCCGCCCGATCCGGCCAGAAGCTCGAGCTCCTCCTCTCCGGATCCGCCACCGAGCCCGGCTCCGCCCACGTGTCCCTGGGCATCAAGGTTCCGACCCTGGGGCCCCTCGCGGACCGCCATCTCCAGCTCGATTACGTGGTCATCGTCGACAACTTCGGGAACGGCTACGAGCTGGATGCGTCGAAGATGCTCCCCGGCAATGCTCCCGAGGTCACCGCGTTCTATCCCTACCCGTTCCAGGTCGCGGGTGCCGATGCCTCCCTGGAGGTGGGCACGGAGGGGAGCAAGGCCGCCTGGACGGGGCCGGGCACGCTCAACGTGTACGGCCGCCTGGATCTCTCCGGCATGCGGATCGAGAGCTTCCTCGATCGCCTGGGCTTCCAGGAGCACGCCATAGCGCTCCAGGGCGTCCTCTCGTACGGAGGGAGCGCCGCCTCGAACACCGCGGGCGATACCACGACGTCCAGGACGGCGGCGGTGGGAACCCTCCACCTGGCGGGGACGCTCCCGAAGCGCACGCCCCGGCTGGGCGTCGTCTCCAGGTACATCCACTGGATGCAGGCGGGCGTCTCGGTGGACATCGCTCTCGCGTCGACCGCCACGTCCGGCGGGGCGGACACGACCACGAGCAGCTCGGTGACCGTCACCCCGAAGCTCACGCACACCATGGAGCTCCAGCTTCCGTTCCCTCGCTGGCCCGCGCTCACCCTGAGAGGATCCATCGGCCTGTCGGGCTCGCAGAGCACGCCGACCGGTGCCGCCGGGGACAGCGCCGCGGCGGAGGGAGACACGACCGCCGCGAGCTCCGACACCGCCGCTGCCGGCGGCGACTCGGTCGGCAGCGGCTCCACCCAGCGGAAGATGATCGTCTCGTACAGGGTCTCCTCGGGCGGGGACAGCACGCTCGTCCTCTGGGATTTCCTCCACCTCTCCCTGGGGGCCCAGGTCACCTACACGTTCCCGCCGACGACCTCGTCCCCACCCGAAACCGAGTTCGAGCTGTCGGGGACCACCGGCCTGGGCTCGATGGACGAGGCGGTCGAGGTCAGCGTGGCCTACGCGCGCAAGGGCAGCACCGGCGGCGGGGAGGGCCGGCCGCCCGGCGGATCGACGTCCGACACCACTTCGGCCGGCGAGCCGACGACCGGCACCACGGGCGGGAGCTCGGCGACCGACTCGACCACGAGCCGCACGTCCGGCGCGAGCGAGAAGGAGAAGGGGGACGACTGGACGTTCAAGCTCAAGATGGGGAAGGTCGGCTTCGGCGAGCTCTTCCGGAATCTCCGCGAGATCGTGCAGGCGATCCGATGACGGCCGTACGATGCCGGATCGCGTGGCTCGCCGCATCTCTCGCCCTGGCGCTGGCCGTGGCAGCGCCCCGCCCCATCGGCGCACAGGACGCGGCCGCCGCATTCGACCTGTCGAAGCTCGACATCCCCGAGGGCTTCCTGGACCTCAGGGACCTCGTGCTCACGGCGCGTCCGGGCGGCGGCGTGATGGCGACCGCCACCACCACGCTCGCGGGAGCGGACACGCACGTCCTCATCGCGTCGGCGCCCTCGGACGGCGGCCGGAAGCGGCGCATGACGGTCGGGCTCGAGCCCGGGGACTGGTCGCTCACGAAGACGATTCCGGCGCTCGAGAACCCCGTGCTGGACCAGCTGACCCTCTCCCACGTCGGCCTCGTCCTGACGGGAGAGGACCTCGACGTCAGCTCGTCGGACCTGTCGCCCGAAGAATACGCGTTCTACCGGCAGATCTACCGGGTCGACGCGTTCCAGCTCGAGCTCGAGCCGGGCATCAACCTGATCGCGGCCGTGCCCCTCGGGAACCTCGAGGACGGCAGCCCCCTGGCGGTAGCTTTCGACGCGCTCGGGATCCAGAGGACCGGCATCCTGGTTCAGGGGACGCTGGGCAAGAGCCTGTCCCTGATCGGCAAGGGAGTGCCCGGACGCGACGTCGTGAAAGACCTCCTCCTGCGTGCCGAGCTTCCCGAGGTGCGACCGCCCGGCTCGCCCGCCTGGTTCAAGTCCGGCCAGCTGGCCCTGGAGATCACGGGCGATCCCTCCGTCCGCCTGGTGGGGGACCTGACCGTCGACATCGACGACGACATCCTGGATTTCTTCGTCGCGGGCCGGATCGCGAAGACGGGCATGACCCTGTCCGGGGGACTCCAGTCGGACGAGGGCTGGCAGCAGCCGTTCGGCATCGACTGGCTGATCCTGAGGGAGGCGGTGCTCCAGCTCGGGATCACTCCGGCGGGCAGCCTCCAGCTGGGCTTCGGCGGTGACATGGTGGTCGGCGAGAAGGACATCGACGTGGCGGTGGCGGTGGCCCTCAACGCCGCCACGGGCGTTCCGACCAACTTCATCTTCGACGGCTCGAGCAAGACCGGCTTCGGGCTCGCCGACCTGGTGGAGCTCCAGACCCGGATGGCAGCGGCCCGGAAGGCCGCGGTGGACGCCTCGGGCGCCGGCGGCTCCGCCGAGCCGCCGAAGATCCCGCTGGACCGGCTCCCCGACGTCGATTTTCGCGACGTGAAGCTGAAGTTCGCGCCCAAGCCCGATCCCGACCTCGGCGTCGAGCGCGGCATGGCCATCAAGGGTCAGATGTGGCTGCGCACGCAGCCGAAGGGGGACATGCAGAAGTTCGCCGGCGTGGACGTCTCGGTCGGCGAGGACGGCCTGTGGGCGCGGGGCGATCTGGGCGCTTTCTCGCTCGGGCCGCTCACCTGGCAGGACGCCAGGCTCGACCTCACCGCGACGCCCGACTCGCAGGTCTTCCTCATCAAGGGCAAGGCGGACCTCCTGGGCTCCAGCCAGGAGCTGGACGTCCACGTGAGTCGGACGGAGTTCAGCTTCGAGACCGACACCCGCCTGTTCGACCTGTTCACGGCGAACCTGGACGCGCACGCCAAGTTCGATCTCCAGCGCCCGGCCTTCACCGTCGACGGCGTCGCCGACAACGACTTCGGAGATTCGGTCACGCCCTTGCTGACGGAGCGATTCGCCGGGGTCGCGCAGGACGGCAAGGCCGTGCTGGACGAGACCCGGCAGACCATCGACGCCCTCGACGCCGTGCTCTCGAACCAGGAGGCCACCGTGGACCAGGTGCGCGCCGCCGTCGAGGCCCAGCGAACCCGGGCGCGGAACCGGCTCCAGAAGGCGGAGGCGGCGGCCCAGGACGCTTACCGGCGGCGCGTGAGCACGTACCGTTCCTATCTCGCGGCGTACAGGTCCTGGCGAGCCACGCCCCGCCGCCAGGTGGGCCTCAAGGCGAGGCGGCGCGCGACGATGCTCCGGCGCCGGGCCACCTTCTCCGCGGCCCGGAGAGTCCACGTCGCCCGCGCCGCACAGGCGGCGGCCCGCCAGCGGATCTACGAGGCCCTCCCCAGTCCCGAGGAGAGCCGGGCGGTGAGGGCCGCCGAGGCGACGGCCTCCGGGCTCCGTCAGCGACTCGAGACGTCGAAGCAGCGCCTCGAGCGGCTCGAGCGCATCTACGACAGCCTGCTCGCCGCGCAGGACGCGGGGACGTCCCCGGTGACGATACGCTCGGCCCGCCTCCACGCCGATCTCGAGCACCTGGTCCAGGGAAAGGCGGTCCACTGGGAGATCGAGGGCAGCTTCGCGGGAGAGCCGTTCTCCGTGAAGCGCGACCTGGACTTCGGCGATCCCGAGCAGGTGGCGGCCGACCTCGTCGCCTCGCTCATGACGCCGTGGAAGGCGGGCCCATGACCCGCGGCCGCGCGGCCGCGCTTCCGGCCCCCGCGCTCCTGGCGTGCCTCCTCCTCGCGCTCGGCCCGGGAATCTCGGCCGCGCAGGTGCCCGACTTCCCCCCGGGGCCTCCCATGCGCTTCAGCGGCCGGATGGGTGCGCACTTCGAGCTCTACGGCATCTCCGGGCGGATTCCGCAGCGCCCCTCGAGCACGGGGCGGCTCTTCCTCGATTCCAGGATGACGCTCTTCGGCTCGGTCTCCATGTCGGTGAGCGCGCTCCTCTCCACGGAGGGGAGCTCGGCGATCGGCACTGCGGCGTCGCGGCGCCAGCAGCTCAACCAGATCGGACTCAATCCCAGGTGGGACTGGGGACGCGCCTACCTCGGGGCGTTCTCGGACTCCTACTCGCCCCTCACCTGGAACGGCGTCCAGGTCCAGGGCGCCGGCTTCGCCATCGATCCGGGCCCGCTTCGGATCGCGGCCTTCGGCGGCCGGTCCCAGAGGTCGGTCACGGGCGGCGCGACCGGCGGAGCCTACGCCCGCACCATGTGGGGGGGAAGGATCGGCGTCGGCGACGGTGCCGACGGGGGCGAGCGAGGCTCACACCTGGACGTCATCTTCCTGCGGGCCGCCGACGACGTCTCCTCGCTGGCTCCACCGCCCGTCCCCGTGGACTCACAGCCGCAGGACCTGTTCGCCGACACCTTCCCCTCGGCCCCGGAGAACCGGCAGGCGGTCACACCGCAGGAGAACGTCGTGCTCGGAACGGCGGGCTCGCTCGAGCTTCTGGGCGACGCCCTCCACCTCCAGGGGCAGGTGAGCGGGGCCATCTACACCCGAGACCGGCGGGCGTCGAACCTCGATCCCGCGACGCTCGACCGCTACCCGGGCCTCCTCAAGGACGTCATCACGCCCCGGGTGAGCACGACGGCGGACTACGCCTACACGGCCCAGGCGCGCTACCGGATCGACCGCCTTCCGGGCGGGACCGACCGGTCGCCCCGGTCGCTCGACCTGACCGCCAGGTACCGCTACGTGGGCCCCGGCTACGTGTCGCTGGGCGCACCTTCGCTCCTGGCCGACCAGCAGGCGGCCGAGCTGCGGAGCCGGCTGCGGTTCCGGACGTGGTCCCTCGGGCTGAGCGGCCTCCGCCAGCACGACAACCTGATCGGGCAGAAGCAGGCCACCACCACGCGCGACCGCCTGGCGGGCACCTTCTCGTACAGACCGGGCCGGCGCTGGACGGCATCCTTCCGCGGGACCTTCCTGACCATGAGCAACGACGCCGAGGATCCCGACCGCCTGGTCGACTACACGAACTGGATCGGTGAGACGCGCCAGACCCTGCGCTTCGGCCGGACCGGACTCCTCCGCAGCGCCAGCATCCGGTACGCCTTCCGGACCTCAAGCGATGCCGGGGCGCGGGGCCCGTCGTCGGACCTGATCGCGCACACGGTAGGGCTCCGCACGACCGTGATGCCCGTGAAGAGGGTCTCCGTGTCGGCGTCGGTCGGGCTGGTCGAGAGCCGGTCCGGTCGGGACCCGTGGAGGGCCAGGGCCACGTATGGCCTTACGGGGCGGTACGCCCCCGCCGACGCCCGCTGGTCGCTCGGGGCCTCCGCGTACCGCGCGGCGCTGGAGGGTGCCACCTCCACCCGGTTCGCGCTCTCCTCGAGATTCCGGGTGATCGCGAAGACGTCCATCGACCTCCGCCTCCGGTCCAACCTCATCCGGAACGATACGGGGGACAGGCCCGACTCGGACGAGTTCACCTTGAGCCTCGACCTGAGGCGGGAGCTGTGATGGGGCCGTCGCCGTGGGCCGGATTCCGGCCACGCCTCGCCTTCCTCGCGCTCGCGGTGGCGGTCGTCTCGGCCGCCTGCGGCGAGCGCGTGTCCGGGCCCTCCGACATGTTCGGGGAGATGGGACTCCGGGCGGTGTTCGCGGCCGGGGAGTCCCCGTCCGACGTCGGCGTGTCGGTGGACAGCCTGCGCGTCGTTCTCCGGAACGCGGGCGGAGGCGTCGTCCGGGCGGACACCGTCCTGCCCTACGAGCCCGGGGACACCGTGTCGTGGGTCCTCGAGCTGGACTCGGAGAGCCAGACGGTCGATGCCCGGCTCAGGCTCTTCCACGCGGACACCCTCTACGATGGTACGGGCGAGGTCGAGGTCCACGCCGGCACGGTCGGATCCGCACCGGTCGAGGGCGTGGAGGTCGACTTTCTCGGCACGGGCGTCGAAAGCGTCGAGGTCGCACCGAAGACCGCCGTCTTCGACTCGTTGGGAGCCTCCCGCCAGTTCACCGCCACGGCGTACGACGCCGATGGCAAGGCGCTCGGCGGCCGGACGTTCACCTGGTCCACCTCAGACGCCGAGGTGGTGGAGGTCGATGACGCGGGGAAGGCGGCGGCGAAGGGGATCGGAGAGGCGCTGGTCGTGGCCAGCGTGTCGGGGGTGGCGGACACGGCGATCGTGACCGTCGACACCATCCGCGGCCCCGGCCCCGGCCCCGGCCCCGGCCCCGGCCCCGGGCCGGGGCCCGGACCCGGCGACCCGGGCACCTCGACGATCACCGGCGACCCGTCCGAGCTGCCGGCCGGCGACACGTCCACCGTCACCGTCCGGCTCTTCGACGCTGACGGGAGCCCGCTCACCTCGGGCGGCGGCGCGGTGACCCTGGCCACGACGCTCGGCTCGCTCAGCCCGCTGGCCGACCGCCGGGACGGCACCTATACGGCGCTGCTCACCAGCTCGGATCCGGGGAGCGCCGTCATCTCGGGCACCCTCGACGGCCGGCCCATCGCCGACACCGCCGGCGTGACGTTCACCTCCGGGGGCGGCCCCGGCCCCGGGCCGGGCCCCGGACCCGAGCCGATCGAGGTCCGGATCGACGTGAAGCCGGGGAGCGACGTGAATCCGATCGACCTGGGCTCGCAGGGCGTGACGCCGGTGGCGATCCTGTCGCGCCGGACGTTCGACGCGAGGACCGTCGATCCCGCGACGGTCCGGTTCGCGGGCGCCGCTTCCGTCCACCGGCCCGGGATCGAGGACGTGGACGGAGACGGGCGGGAGGACATGGTCCTCCACTTCCCCACCCGGGACCTCGAGCTCGAGGTGGGCGACACGACCGTCGAGCTGGCCGGCCGCACCGTCTCGGGCGTGTCCTTCGTCGGACACGACCACGTGCGGGCGTTCCGGTGAGCGGGGGGCTCGACCGTGACTCGACCCGCAGGCCCATCCTGCAGCGAGGAGCCTGGGGCGAGAGAGGAGCCTTGACCCGGAGCCGTAGGGCCTCCTAGGCTTGGTGCGTCCCCCCATTCGCCATCACCTCCGTTCCGGGAGCGGACGGCATGGCGAGCCCTTCCACAGACCGTGCATCGGTGCCGGCGATCGGACGTGTCCTCGGACCCGCCGCGATCCTCGCGGCCGCGAGCGTCCTCCTGTCGTCGGCTCCCGCCACGGGCCAGCTCGCCCGGCACGGTCTGACCCTGAACGGCCCGGCCCCCTCCGACAGCACCACCACCCTGCGGGCCGCACGCGGCGACGGCATCTGGGACCTCCTCGAGCGGGCCGGCGTCGAGCCCACGCCGTCCGCCATCGAGGCCTTCAAGGACCGCAACCGGGACCGCCTCATCCGCGGGGACGAGCTCCTGGCGGGCCGCTCGTACACGGTCCCCGCGGGCGGCTCCCGCGTGGGCACGTTCCCCATCTTCGGACCGGAGTACGAGCGCGTGGCGCGCCGGTCGGACCGTCTCGCGGGGCGGGTCTATTACATCGTGGCCGGTCACGGCGGCCCGGATCCGGGGACCGTCGGGCGCTACGCCGGCCGGAGGCTCCCCGAGGACGAGATCGCGTACGACGTCTCGCTGCGGGTCGCCCGCCGACTCCTGGAGGAGGGGGCCACGGTCCACCTGGTCGTCCAGGACCCGGACGACGGGATCCGCGACGGCAGCCGCTTCCCGCTGGACCACGACGAGCGCTACGTGGGCGAGCATCGCATCCCGCGGAGCCAGCTCGGGCGCCTCCGGGACCGCGTACGCATCATCAACCGCCTGTACCGCGAGCACGGCGGCCGGGCGAAGGTCCAGCGCGTCCTGGCCCTCCATGTCGACGCGCGCGGAAGCCGACGCGACCCCCAGATCGACGTCCACTTCCTCGTGGCCAGTCGCCGGGGGCGGCGCATGGCGGATGGGCTCCGCGCCGCCTTCCGACACCAGTACGCCAGGGTGCAGCCGGGACGTGGCTACGACGGGACCGTCGGGGTGAGGAACCTCTACGTCCTCCGGCACACCCTTCCGGTGGCCGTCCTGGTCGAGCTCGGCAACATCCGCAACTCCCGGGACCAGAGGCGGCTGACCGTGGCGAGGAACCGGCAGGCCGTGGCCGACTGGCTGGTCGACGGGCTTCTCCGGGACGCGAAGTAGCGGGGAGCACGGCGACGACGACGTGGTAGTCCAGGTGAGGCTCGTCGTCGTGCCGGAGCGCGCCACCCGGGAACGAGGACCGTGCGCATGAAAGGTCACAGGGCCAGGTTCGTGAGCTCCCTCGCGGCAAGCGCCGCGCTCCTGACCGTCGCGTTCCTGCCCTCGCCGGCGCGCGCCCAGCGCGCGCTCGACATCGAGATGGGACCCTGGGCCGTGCCGGGCTCCGATCCGACGCTCTTCACTGCGGCCCTGCGGCGTCCCCTCCTCGGTCCCTTCGACGTGTCACTGGACGGCTTCGGCGTCGTCGACGGGCGTCCTCTGGGCCGGTCCCTCTACGGAGTCGGCCCGGGGATCACGGCGAACCTGGGCGGCCGTCGCCTCTCGCCCTATCTCGTGGCCGGGACCGGACTTGCCCTGGCCGTCGGCCAGTCCGTCGACGTCGCCGCCGTGTGGAGCGCGGGCGCGGGGCTGGAGCTCCGTCCCTTTCGCTGGCTGGGGATCCGGGCCGAGGCCCGGCGCTTCGTCGAGGACCGCCACGTCCGGGGATTCTGGTCCCTTCGGGAGAGCGACCGGAAGGGATGGCAGCTGAGCGCGGGGATCTCGGTGAAGTGGGGAGGGGGCCCGCATGGTCGCGCCGGGCCGGACCGGGCCACACCCACCCGTGGACCCGAGTTCCCGCCGACCCCCGTGGACGTGCCGGCCGACGCCGACGTGGAGGCACTCCGCGCGGAGGTCGCCGAGACCGCCCTGTCCATGATGGGCGAGCCCTACCGCTGGGGCGGGAACAGCGCGGCGAAAGGCTTCGACTGCTCGGGACTCGTCTGGTACGCCTACAGGAAGCACGGGATCGACGTCCCGCGGGTGAGCCGGAGCCAGGCACGCGCCGGAAGCCCCGTCCCCACCGACGTTGTACGGCTCCTCCCGGGCGACATCCTCCTGTTCAGCGACGATTCGCCTCGCGTCACCCACGTGGGCATGTACGTCGGGGACGGACGGTTCATCCACTCCACGAACTCCGGCGTCGGCGTGAGCTCTCTCGACCCCGGGGCCGAAGCGTTCGAGGCCTGGTGGTTCGACCGGTGGGTCGGCGCTCGGAGGATCGTGGGCCCCTAGATCGACGGAGCTCCCGGGGCCCGTCGTCGGGGCGGACTCGAACGCGGGTCAGAGCCCCGCCATCCGCTCCCGCGCACGCCGAACCCGGGGCCTGAGCTCGGGATCGCAGCTCTCCCACAACTCCACGAAGCGGCCGTAGTAGCGGCGCGCCTCCTCCCTCTCGCCTCGGGCCGCGTAGAGGTCACCGAGCCGCTCGAGCGCCACGGGAACGCCGGCCGCCGACCACGGGCCGCTGAACTTCCGGACGTGGGGCGTCTCCACGAGCCGCCGGTAGTTGGCGAGGGCGGAGTCCGACATCCCGGCCCGATCGTACGCCCAGCCGAGGAGCTTGAAGCGACAGGTGCTGCACCCCGCGAAGTCGACCGACCCCAGGATCTTCAGACCTTCGCCGAAGCGCCCCTCCGCGAGAGCCACGAAGGAGCGGGCAAGCGGGAACGACGACTCGGTGGGGGGGGATCGGACCTCGAGGAGCTCTGTCAGGAGCTCCGAGGCCCGGTCGACGTCGCCCGCGCGCGCAAGGAGGTCGACGAGACGGACGTACGGGCGGTCCCCGGGCGCCAGGCCGTGGAGCGGCCGGCGCTCCAGGGCCGCATCCACGGCGGCCAGGGCGGCGGCCGTGTCGCGGCGGAGGATGAGGTGCAGCGACGCCCGCTCGAGCGCCAGGACGAGATACTGCCCCTCGGCGCCCGCCCCGGCCGCCGCCCTCATCGCCTCCTCGTATCGGTCCAGGGCCTCTCCCACGCGCCCCTGCACCGTCGCGTATTCCGCCAGCTTCCGGGCGGCGACGGCGCGAGCGAAAGGTCCGTCCGGACGGTTGTCGCGCTCCCGCCGCAGGAGATCCTCGGCCTCCCGGAAGTCTCCCTCGTTGGCGGCGATGTCGGCGAGGAGCGAGACCCTCCAGGGGTGATCGACACCCAGAGCCCGCGCCTTCTCGAGGATCGCCCGCGCGCCTGCGTAGTCCCCCCGGTTCATGCGGTGGACCGCGACGTTGCCGTACGGCACGAACGCTCGCGCCGGCCCCGCCTCGATGGCCCGCAGGTTGTAGGTCTCGGCGCGGCGGTGGTGGCCCAACGCCCCGTGGGCTTCGCCCACCATGATCAGGCTGGCGTAGTCGCTCGGCTCCACGGCCAGGTAGTTCTGGCCCGCCTCGATGACCTTCCGGTAGTCGTGACTGACGTGGAAGTGGTACTCGAGCCCCGTCAGGTGGCGTTCCGGGAGAGGCAGCCGGTCGCGAAGCTCGTAGGCCCTCCGCAGAGCTCCGATCGCGTCGTCCGGGCTCCCGCCCCCGTTGAAGGTGGCCACCGCGAGCATCAGGTGGGCGCCGGCGAACTGCGAGTCGGTGTGGATGGCCTCCCGGAAGAGCGACAGCGCGCGCACCTGGGCACCCTCCCGAAAGTGCGCGCGCATTCCCGCCGAGTACAGCTCGAGCGCACGCAGGGAGGACGTCGTCACCCGGTCCAGCGCCCGACTCTCCCGGACCGAGCGTGCCGACTCCCCCAGCTGTGTGCGGATCCGGCGCCCGAGCGTGTCGAGGGCGCCGATCAGATGCTCCTCGTCCTCGGCCGTCACCCCGAGCGAGGCCAGCGAGGAGCCGTCGGGCGCGGAGAGGAGACGCGCCGAGATCACGTACCCCGTTCCGGCGCGGGTCACCTCCCCGGCAAGCACGAGCGGGATGCCTTCCCGGACGGCCAGCTCGAACGCGGTCCTCTCGTCGAGCGGGGCCCCGTCGGGATGCTCCATCCTCACGAGCGCTTCCCGCACCAGAGCCCGATCCGCGACCCGCGCCACCGGAGAGCGGTTCACGTTGAACCGGAGCGCCTCGGTCACGGCCCCGGCCAGGTCGGCCGCGTGGCCTCCCGGGTCCGGCACGCGGACATCGGCCAGCACGATCCGCGGGGGAGCCGCCTCCCGTGACGACAGGCCGGCCAAGGTTAGGAGGATCCCGGTGAGGACCAGCACCACTACGGTCGCGGCGGCGTAGCTCCACGGCGGGCTCACGGCAAAGTCGGTTCGCCGCTCCACGCGGCCTCCATGCCGCCCTCCGCCCCCGTCGTGCGCCGACTCCCCCCGGCCGGACTCCGCCGGGCGCTCCGCGGAGCCAGCCCGGTCGCCGCCGGAGACCGGAGAGCGCCGCGCCACGCCCCAGAGCGCCTCCCCGGACGGTCTCTCGCCGGCCCGGAGCTTCCGGGCCAGCTCCCGGATCTCCCGCGGGACGTCCAGGTCGAGCTCCTCGCGAAGGGCTCGCTCGTGACGCCGGGCATGCCGAAGGGCGGCCGCCGGGTTGCCCGTCGCGGCGAGCGCGAGCATGAGCGCGTGGGCGGCGCGCGAATCGTGAGGATCGTGGGCCGCCCTCGCCCGCCACCAGCGAACGGCCTCCTCCGGACGGCCCTCGCTCCGGGCCATCGTCGCGAGGCTCTCGAGAGCGTCCCCGTACCGCGAAGCGAGACGACGTGCGGTGCGGTCCCGCCATCGCTCGAACTCCCGGGCGCCGCTCACGTGGAACCCCTCGAGGAAGGCTCCTCCGTACAGCTCGACCGCCTCCTCGAGGTCGCCCCGCTCCATGGCTTCCCCGAAGGCACGGACATCCGTCCACACCGCCGCCGGATCGAGCCGCAGCTCCTCGTCCCCGAGGCTCACTATGGCCTCCGAACCGAGCGCGCGGCGCAGGCCGTAGACCGCGTCCGAGAGGCGGTGACGGGCCGTGGTCTGATCGACGTCCGGCCACAGGCGTCCCACGATCTCGTCCCGGCTGCGGGTTCCGGACGGAGCGCCGGCGAGCAGGGAGAGCACGGCGACCCGCCGTGGCTGAAGCGCGCCGCCCGGAACGGCGCCGCGTGGGCCCTCGACCGAGACGGCACCCAGCGCCTTGAATCGGAAGCGCATGCGTCTCCCCCAGAAGCCAGCGGTGTCGAGAATCGATCGAAAGTGCATAGATCGGCTCCTCTTATTCTGCGCCAGACCGGCCTGGCCCTGCAACGGAGCCGGACCGGGCGGGCGCGCCTCACGCCTCCGGCCGGGCGCGTCCGGAGTCGCCGCGCCACCAGCTCGGGAGGAGACCATGAGATCAGCCGGACCGCTCGGCGTCCTCGTCGCGACGATCGCTTCCGTCCCGTGGGGCGGCCGGCCCCGACCGGGCGCCGAACCTCCCGACGTCCGGGTCCGGACCATAGCGGACGGGCCGACGGTCGAGCGCCGCCGTCGCCCGCGGCGCGACGGGTTCGGCGGGGTCCTGGGGGTGAGCCTGCTGATCTCGGTGGCCGTCCACGCGGTAGTCTTCGCCTGGATCCCCTCGGTGGGGATCGACGACCTGGACTCCCACCACGGGGCCCTCGTGGCCGTTCGGCTCGCCCCGACGGTCGAGGTCGCCGCGCCGCCCCCGGAGGTGGTCCGCCCGGCCCCTCCTCGCCCGCCCCGGGTGGACGTGAGCCCGGCGCTCACCGTGGCCCCCACCACGCTGGAGGCCCATCCCATCACCGGCCTCGCGCCCCCGCCGACGCTCGAGCAGCGGCTCGACGAGCGGCCCACGTACGTCCCCTACGAGGTCCCTCCCCAGCTCCTCAACCGGGCGGAGGTCGAGCGGCGCCTCCTCGGCGCCTATCCCGCCCGGCTCCGGGGCTCGGGCATCGACGGGTTCCTCCTGGTATGGGCCTACGTCGACGAGCACGGAGACGTCACGCGCGCTCTGATCCGGACCTCGAGCGGCCATCCCGCCATGGACTCAGCCGCCATCGAGGTGGTCCGGGCCATGGAGTTCGCGCCGGCCCTGAACCGGGACCGCCCTACCGGAGTGTGGGTGGCCCAGACCGTCTCCATGAAGGTGCAACGGGAAGCCCGGAGGCGGTGGCTCGGACCGGGGCTCTGACCGGTGGCCGCAGCGGGGAGACCGGCTCCGACGGGGAGCCGTATCGCCGCGCCGGGGAAGCGCGGTGGTGCTCCTGCACGTGTCGGTGGACGCATCCGTACGAGACCTCCGAGGAGGGTCCCCGATGACGACACCCCGCCCGACCTCCCATACGCCCGTCCTGCGCGCCGTCCTGCTGGCGTAGCCCGCTGGCGCCGTCGGGCAGAGCGAGGCGCCGGCCCGCGCGGTTCACGACGCCACGCAAGCGGCCGATCCCGTGGCCACAGGACAAGGTGGGCGCCGGAGGCACGTACGTCGGTCTCGAGTCCGAGTCCTCCATCTGGCACCGCAACATGCGGAACTTCGCCAACCTGGGCCGGATCGCCGAGCCCGGCGACCGCATCGTCGTCATCTACGGCGCGGGCCACCGCTACTTCTTCAGGAAGTGGGTGCTCCAGCACCCGGACACGGCGCTGGTAGAGCCGGGGGACTACCTGCCCTGAGGCTCGGTCCGGCGGGGACGGAGACCGGATCCGTGGGAGGACCCGGGAGGCCGGGTCGAACGAAGACGTTCGCCGGAGAAGGGATCGCAGGTGAAGTGGGCCCGGGACGATGTGAACGTCCGACCTCACGCTAATCGGGCCCCCGGCACCCGAAGGCCTTTCCCGAAAGACCCGAAGCAACAACGGGTTACGCGGGGGATCGTTTCCGGGTTTTCGGGTGATTCGAGCCGATTCTTCGGGTTTTTCGGGCCGATTCGCACCCAGCGACCGCACCCAGCGTCAAGGACATCATAGGGGGGCGCTGAGGCTCCTTCCGGGGGCTTCGGCACGTCCGACCCAGCCGACCGCGGCGGAGCTCAGGATGCTCGGTTTGCCTGCCCGTCCCGGGCGTCCCGATGCCGCGGCATCAAAATTACCAGGCGACCCACAAAGGCAACGTGTCCAGGACGGCCGATCCGTCGCAGCACCCTGCCCGCGACGAGTCAGAACACCGCTTCGCTACATGCCTCACTCGCGACGACGGCATTGGGTACCGTGAGTACGATCCACTCACCAGCTGCCACGCTCTCCCAGCCAATCGATGACTTTGGCCAGTCTGTGAGCCGCGTTCCTCCAGTTGGTCTCGACCGCGACCTGGGCATCGTCGGCCCGCCCGGATTCGATCGCCTCGATGATACGCTCGTGCTCCTCGACTGACGTGTGAATCTCGTCGAGGAGGAAATTGACGTAGAACCGAGCGTACCTTGCGCCCTGCGGCTTGATAGAGCGGTGCAAAGCCAAAAGACGGGGGCCCGCGCCGGCCGCGACGTAGCCGTCGTGGAACCGACGATCGAGTTCGAAGACCAGGTCACGGTCGGCCCGGGAGGCGGTTTCCGCCTCCCGGGCCATCCCCGAGTTGGACTCCCGGAGCCGTGCGGCGAGGTCCGATCGCTCGTCAGCTGGCAGTTGCGCAGCCCAGCGGGCCGCCAACCCCTCGATTTCACCAATAATGTAGAAGAGCTCGCGCGAGTCCTCCCTCGTGAGGGGCGCCACTCTCGCACGCGAGCGACCCTCCCCTTCCGTAATGATGTACCCTTCCTGCTCGAGCCTCTGGAGGGCCGCACGCACCGGCGTACGACTCACCTCCAGTCGGTCGGCTACTTCGGTCTCCACCACTCGTGTGCCAGGTGCCAGGTCTCCCCCGATGATGATCTTTCGAAGCTCTTCGTAGACCTCGGTCGGACGGTTACGGGCCGGGCTGTCGGTTCTTGGCGTCATCGTTGCTCTCGATCGTAGGAATGCTGGTCGAGCCGCCCGGGGACCCGCAGACACGAAGATACGCGGCCTTGTGCTTCGTGGATCACCCGATACCTGAAGCCTTACGCGACTCTACACCGATGAAGGCATCAGTCAGCATGTCGCCCGCGCACCGAGGGTACCACCATCCTCTCTTGGCCACGGTCTCGATATCGGTTCCGTGTGGTTCGGGTTTGCCTGCCTCCTGGCGTAATCGGACGGTAGCGACGGTGAGGAACGCGGCGGCCAGCTACGAGTCGGCCATGTGGCCCGCCCTCCGCGGGGTAGCCCTTCCTGTACAGGCGCAGCCGCCCATCCGAGACGAGCGTGCAGCCTGTACGCAACCGACTACCGACCGACGAGTCGGCCATACGACGATCCGCTCCCCAATGTCGACGTCACGGAATCGCCGTCCGATCCGAACGGCGAGCTCGCCGGCCGACGAGCCTACGACCCGGACCCCTCGCCCCTGCTCATCGAGGGGAACTCTATGTACGAGGGATGCTGTGAAGAGCGATAGATTGTCTCTGTCGCCTTCCGGTAGTCGCCCGGCCCGGCCGTGTAGATGCTGGGCACGAAGGTCTGGGGGTTCCGGTCGTACGCCGGGAACCAGCTGCTGTGCACCTGCA
>Ga0209918_1000466_pt1 | contig 26719 bp, 27 predicted proteins | sample SalPonD_shore_MG_FD_185712 | JGI IMG/M metagenome (GOLD analysis project Ga0209918, IMG submission 185712) | Salt pond soil microbial communities from South San Francisco under conditions of wetland restoration - Salt Pond MetaG... | ecosystem: Environmental > Aquatic > Marine > Intertidal zone... | reverse complement strand
CGTCTTCCAGATAGATGAACCGGCGGGTGACCGGCAGCAGCGCGGCGGTATCGGAGGCGATGAAGTACTCGCCGATCCCGACGCCGATGACCAGCGGGCTGCCGCGCCGCGCCGCGACCAGCCGGCCGGGCTCGGCGTTGCTGACGACACCCAATGCATAGGCGCCGAGCAGGTCGGTGACGGTGTCCTGCACGGCACGCAGCAGGTCCTTGTCCTGGGCCAGGTGGACATGGACCTGGTGGACCACGACCTCGGTGTCGGTCTGGGAGGTGAACTCATAGCCGGCGGCGGCCTGCGCGCGGTGCAGGGCCTCGTGGTTCTCGATGATGCCGTTGTGGACCACGGCCACGGTCTTGCGGCAGATGTGCGGGTGGGCGTTCGCCTCGGTGGGCTGGCCGTGGGTGGCCCAGCGGGTGTGGGCGATGCCGGTCAGCCCGGTCAGGCCGTTGCCGGCGATGGCGTCGGCCACCGTCTGGACCTTGCCGGGCAGGCGCACGCGGTCGAGGCAGCCCTCGGCGTCGACCACGGCCACACCGGCCGAGTCGTAGCCCCGGTACTCCAGACGCTTGAGCCCTTCGAGCAGGATGGGCACCACGTCGCGCTGGGCCACACCCCCGACAATTCCGCACATGATTCTTCAGTCCGTCGTGAGTTCGGTGCAGTTTAAGGGAAAGCCGGCATCGTTAACAGGGAGCGGTTCTCGTAGCCCTCGTGAGGGGTGAGGTGTGAGGCGTGAGGGGGCTGGAATAGTGGCTTCGGTCGGCCTGGGAGCAAGACGGGTGCTCGCCTCACCCCTAACTCCTCACACCTCACGCTTTTTGACCGGTCTCTTCCACCCCTTGACGGTCTGCTGCTTGGACCGGCTGAGGGTCAGCTCGGTCGGCGGCACGTCGCGGGTGATGGTCGAGCCGGCGCCGATGGTGGCGCCGTCGCCGACGCTGACCGGGGCGACGAGCTGGGTGTCGGAGCCGATGAAGACGTTGTCGCCGATGACGGTGCGGTGTTTGTTGGCGCCGTCGTAGTTGCAGGTGATGGTGCCGGCGCCGACGTTGACGTCGCGCCCCACGCCGGCGTCGCCGATGTAGCTGAGGTGGTTTATCTTCGAGCCGGCCTCGACCTGGCTGTTCTTGACCTCGACGAAGTTGCCCACGTGCACCGAGTCGGCCAGGGCGGTGCCCGGGCGTATGCGCGCGAAGGGCCCGATGCGACAGTCGCGCCCGACGCGCGCCCGTTCGATGAGGCTCATGGGCAGGACCCGGGTGCCGGCGTCGAGCTCGCAGTCGCGCAGCACGGCGTTGGCGCCGATACGAACGCCGTCGCCCAGGACCACGCGCCCTTCGAGCACGACGTTGACGTCGATGCTGACGTCGCGGCCGACGCTCACCTCGCCGCGGATGTCCAGGCGCGCCGGGTCTATGAGCGTGACGCCCTCGGTCAGGAGGCGCTCGGCCTGGCGGCGCTGGAAGCGGCGCTCCAGATCGGCGAGCTGGGCCTTGTCGTTGACGCCGAGGATCTCCTCGCGACGGTTCGGGTGCACGGTGTTGACCGCCACGCCCTCGGCCACGGCCATCTCGATGACGTCGGTCAGGTAGTACTCGCCCTGGGCGTTGGCGTTGGACAGTCCCGCCAGCCAGGCGCGCAGGCGTTGGGCGCCGACGGCGAGGATGCCCGTGTTGCACTCCTTTATATGGCGCTCCAGCTCGCTGGCGTCCTTCTCCTCGACGATGCGCACGACCGCGCCGGACTCGTCGCGCACGATGCGCCCGTAGCCGCGCGGGTCGTCGAAATGGGCGACCAGCAGGCCGAGCGCATCGCCGGCGGCGGCGATGACGCGCTCGAGGGTCTCGGCGGTAATCAGCGGCACGTCGCCGTAGAGGATAAGGACGGCGTGGTCGTCGGGAAGAGTGGGCAGGGCCTGCTGGACCGCATGGCCCGTGCCGAGCTGGTCGGCCTGTTCGACCCAGGCCAATCCCTGGCTGTCGGCAAAGGCCGCGGGGACCCGATCGCCGCCGTGGCCGTAGACCACGTGAATGGCTTCGGGCGCGAGCGCCTGGGCCGTGGCGATGACGTGGGCCAGCAGCGGGCGGCCGCCCAGGGGATGGAGCACCTTGGGCCGGTCCGAGCGCATGCGGGTGCCCTGACCGGCGGCCAGGACGACGATGCTCACGGGAGTCTGGGAGGCCATGGACAGAGCGGTAACAGGCGTGGCGGGCCGGGTCGGCGCACGCTTAGGTTACGGGTCGGGGGCGCGGCTTGTAAAGCCGCGCCCCGCGGCCGTGGGAGTTGCGGTTCAATGCAGCAGGCCGCCGGCGCCCTGGGCCAGGCCCTGGCCGACCTCCTCGACGGTGGCGGGACGCACGTCCACGACGGTCAGGCGGTAGTGCAGGGTCTTGCCGGCGAAGGGGTGGTTGCCGTCCAGGGTGACGCTCTGGTCGTCGACCTGGGTGACGATCATCGTGAGGGTCTCGCCGGCCTCGTCGTGGAACGCGGCCTCGGCGCCGACGCGCCGGTACTCGGGTGGGACGTTATCGATATCGTCGGTGACCGTCAGGTTCGGGTCGGGCTGGCCGTAGGCCTCCTCCGGCGTGAGCGTGACCTCGACCACGTCGCCGGGGCTCTTGCCTTCCATCGCGGCCATGAGCTGCGGGAACAGGTTGTCGTCGAGGCCGTGGACATAGGACGTCGGTACGTCGGACTGCTCCAGTACGGTGCCGTCGTCGTCCCGGATGAGATAGGTGAAGGAGACGACCTGGTGGTCTGTAACGCGTTGCTCGGTCATGGCGTGATCTCAAAGAAACGAAAAGGGCAGATGCGCTGCCCTTTTGATTGACTCGGCTCTGGTGGGCCGTCGAAAGTCCGTTTGACGGTTGGGATGGGGCGCCCGCCCGGCTCAGTGGCCGAGCTTCTTGCGCATCCGTTGGATGGTCTGGAGCTGCGCGACGGCCTCGGCCAACTCGGCCTGGGCACGGGCGTAGTCCATGTCGCTGGAGCGGTCCTTCAGGGCCTGCTCGGCGCGCTGCTTGGCCTCCATGGCCGCCGCCTCGTCCAGGTCCTTGGCGCGCAGGGCGGTGTCGGCCAGCACGGTGACGTGGTGGGGCTGGACCTCGAGCATGCCGCCGGAGACGTAGTAGAACTCCTCGGTCCCGGACTCGGTGGTCACGCGCACCTCGCCCGGCTTGAGCCGGGTGAGCAGCGGGGTGTGGCGAGGCATGATACCGACCTCGCCCATCACCGCCGGGGCGTTGACCATCTGGCAGGTGCCGGAGAAGATCTGCTGCTCGGCGCTGACGATGTCGACGTGAATTGTCATGGCCATACTAGGCTACTCTCCTTGGGGCCCCGATTACAGGGTCTTGGCCTTCTCGACCGCCTCGTCGATGCCGCCGACCATGTAGAAGGCCTGCTCGGGCAGGTGGTCGTACTCGCCCTCGACGATGCCCTTGAAGCCGGCGATGGTGTCCTTGAGCGAGACGTACTTGCCGGGCGAGCCGGTGAAGACCTCGGCGACGAAGAACGGCTGGGACAGGAAGCGCTGGATCTTGCGCGCGCGGGAGACGCTGAGCTTGTCCTCCTCGGACAGCTCGTCCATGCCCAGAATCGCGATGATGTCCTTGAGCTCCTTATAGCGCTGCAGCACGTTCTGCACGGCGCGGGCGGTGTCGTAGTGCTCCTGGCCGATGACCAGCGGGTCGAGCTGGCGGCTGGTGGAGTCCAGCGGGTCGACCGCGGGGTAAATGCCCAGCTCGGCGATCTGACGCGAGAGCACGACGGTGGCGTCCAAGTGGGCGAACGTCGTCGCCGGCGAGGGATCGGTCAAGTCGTCGGCGGGCACGTACACGGCCTGGATGGAGGTAATCGAGCCGGTCTTGGTCGAGGTGATGCGCTCCTGGAGCACGCCCATCTCCTCGGCCAGCGTCGGCTGGTAGCCCACCGCCGAGGGCATGCGCCCGAGCAGCGCGGACACCTCGGTACCGGCCAGCGTGTAACGGTAGATATTGTCGACGAAGAACAGCACGTCGCGGCCTTCCTCGCGGAAGAACTCGGCCATGGTCAGGCCGGTCAGCGCCACGCGCAGGCGGTTGCCCGGGGGCTCGTTCATCTGGCCGTAGACCAGCGAGACCTTGTCCAGAACGTCCGACTCCTTCATCTCGTGGTAGAAGTCGTTACCCTCACGAGTACGCTCGCCGACGCCGGCGAACACGGAGTAGCCACTGTGCTCGATGGCGATATTGCGAATCAGCTCCATCATGTTCACGGTCTTGCCCACGCCGGCGCCGCCGAACAGGCCGACCTTGCCGCCCTTGGCGAACGGGCAGAGCAGGTCGATGACCTTGATGCCGGTCTCGAGCAGCTCGGTCGCGCCGGACTGCTCCTCGAAGCTCGGCGCCTTGCGGTGGATCGCCCAGGTGGTGTCGGTCTTGACCGGGCCTTCCTCGTCGACCGGGTCGCCGAGCACGTTCATGATGCGCCCCAGGGTGCCGGTACCGACGGGCACGGAAATCGGCGCGCCGGTGTTGGCGACCTGCAGCCCGCGCTTGAGGCCGTCGGTAGTGCCCAGCGCAATGGTGCGCACCACGCCGTCGCCGAGCTGCTGCTGCACCTCGAGGGTCAGCTCGCCGCCCTCTTCGAGCTTGAGCGCGTCGTAGATCTTGGGCACGTCTTCGCGCGGGAACTCCACGTCGACGACGGCGCCGATGATTTGCACGATATTTCCAGAACTCATTTCAGTTCCTCTTCAATTTTCCAAAAAGCCGTGTGGCCGCGTCCGCCCGGGCGCTTGCCCGGCGCGGGCGCGGCGCGAATTCATACCGCCGCGGCGCCGCCGACGATCTCGGACAACTCCTGCGTAATCGCCGCCTGACGGGCCTTGTTGTAGGCCAGCTGCAAATCCTTGATGAGACCGCCGGCGTTGTCCGAGGCGCTTTTCATGGCGACCATGCGCGCGGCCATCTCGCAGGCGATGTTCTCGACCACGCCCTGGTAGACCTGCGACTCGATGTAGCGGGTGAGCAGGTTGTCCAGCACCTCCTTGGCCTCGGGCTCGTAGAGGTAGTCCCAGTGATACTCGAGCTCCTTGTCCTCGCTCGGCGGCACGGGCAGCAGCTGGCGGATGGTCGGCTGCTGCGTCATGCTGTTGACGAAGACGTTGTTGGCGACGAACAGGCGGTCGATCTTGCCCTCGTCGTAGGCGTCGAGCATGACCTTGACCGTACCGATGAGGTCGGTCAGGCGCGGGGCATCGCCCAGGTGCGTGGTCTGGCTGAGCACGTTGCCGCCCAGGCGCTTGAAAAAGCCCAGCGCCTTGTTGCCGACGAGGCACTGGTCGACCTCGATGCCCTGGTCGTGCCACTGCTTCATCGCGCCGACGGTCGAGCGGAACAGATTGACGTTCAAGCCGCCGCACAGTCCGCGGTCGGTGGAGATGACGATGTAGCCGACCCGATGCGGCTCGCGCTCGACCAGGTAGGGGTGGCGGTACTCCGGGTGCGCCATGGCCAGATGCCCGATCACGGTGCGCATCTTCTCCGCGTACGGGCGCGAGGCGCGCATGCGGTCCTGCGCCTTGCGCATCTTGGAGGCGGCCACCATCTCCATGGCCTTGGTGATCTTCTGGGTGTTCTGGATACTCTTTATTTGAGTACGAATTTCCTTTGCACCGGCCATGATCTACTCCCGCTTACCAGGCATGGTTGGCTTTGAAGTCGTCCAACGCCTTGCGCAGGCCCTGTTCGATCTCCTCGTTGTAGTCGCCCGACTCGTTGATCTTGGAGAGCAGTTCCGCCTGCTGCGAGTGCGCGTAGTCGTGCAGCGCGGCCTCGAAGTCGACCACCTTCTTCACGTCGACGTCGTCGAGGTAACCCTCGTTGGCGGCGAACAGCGACAGGGCCATGTCGGCGATGCTCAGCGGCGTGTACTGCTTCTGTTTCATCAGCTCGGTGACGCGCTGGCCGCGCTCGAGCTGGCGGCGCGTATGCTCATCAAGGTCCGAGGCGAACTGGGCGAAGGCCGCGAGCTCGCGGTACTGGGCCAGGGCCAGTCGGACACCGCCGCCGAGCTTCTTGACGATCTTGGTCTGGGCGGCACCGCCCACGCGCGAGACCGACAGACCGGCGTTGATGGCCGGGCGGATACCGGCGTTGAACAGGTCCGACTCGAGGAAGATCTGACCATCGGTAATGGAGATGACGTTGGTCGGCACGAAGGCGGAGACGTCGCCGGCCTGGGTCTCGATGATCGGCAGCGCGGTGAGCGAGCCGGTCTTGCCCTTGACGGCGCCGTTGGTCATCTTCTCGATGTAGTGCTCGTTGACGCGCGCGGCGCGCTCGAGCAGACGCGAGTGCAGATAGAACACGTCGCCCGGATACGCCTCGCGGCCCGGCGGGCGGCGCAGCAGCAGCGAGACCTGGCGATAGGCCCAGGCCTGCTTGGTCAGGTCGTCGTAGATGATGAGCGCGTCCTGGCCGCTGTCCCGGAAGTACTCGCCCATGGCGCAGCCCGAGTAGGGGGCGATGAACTGCTCGGCGGCCGACTCGGAAGCCGAGGCGGCGACGACGATGGTGTGCTCCATGGCGCCGTGCTCTTCGAGCTTGCGCACCACGGCGGCGATGGACGAGGACTTCTGCCCGACCGCCACGTAGATGCACTTAATGCCCGTGCCCTTCTGATTGATGATGGCGTCGATGGCCACCGCGGACTTACCGGTCTGGCGGTCACCGATGATGAGCTCGCGCTGGCCGCGGCCGATGGGCACCATGGCGTCGATGGCCTTCAGGCCGGTCTGCACCGGCTGGTCGACCGACTGGCGGTCGATGACGCCGGGGGCGATCTTCTCGATGGGCGAGGTGCCGGCGGCATCGATGGGACCGCGCCCGTCAATGGGGTTGCCCAGCGCGTCGACCACGCGGCCGAGCATCGCCTCGCCGACCGGGACTTCCAGGATGCGCCCGGTGCACTTGGCCTTGTCGCCCTCGGTGATGTGCTCGTAGTCGCCCAGGACCACCGCGCCGACCGAGTCGCGCTCCAGGTTCAGCGCCATGCCGAAGGTGTTGCCGGGGAATTCGATCATCTCGCCCTGCATCACGTCGGTCAGGCCGTGGATGCGCACGATGCCGTCGGTCAGGCTGACGACGGTGCCCTCGTTGCGGGCCTCGGTGGCGGCCTCGAAGCCTTCGATGCGCTTTTTGATCAGTTCGCTGATTTCGGATGGATTCAATTGCATTTGGATATCCTCGTTAGCACGCCCGCTCAGTGCAGCAGGGTGTTGGCCAGGCGCGTGAGTTGTCCCGCGGCCGTGCCGTCGATGACCAGGTCGCCGGCGCGAACGATCGCGCCGCCCAACAGAGACTCATCTGTCTTGACGTTGAGCACGACGTCCCGGCCCAGACGCTGCTTGAGCTTGTCGGCGAGCTGCTTTTGCTGCGCCTCGTCGAGCGGCAGGGCGGTGATCACCTCGGCCTCGACCGAGCCTTCGTCCTCGGCGCGCATGGCCTCGTAGAGCTCGGCGATCTCGGGCAACAGCTCCAGGCGCTTGTTGTCGGCGAGCAGGCGGATGAAGTTCTGACCGGCCGCATCGAGCTTGTCGGCGCACACGTCCAGGAACACCTGGACGAGACGCTCGCGCGCGACGTTGGGATTGCCGATCAGCTCCTCCATGGCCGGGTCCGCGGCGACGGCGGCGGCGTAGGCGAGTTGTTCGGACCAGGGCGCCAGGGCCTTGGCCTCGCGCGCCAACTCGAACACGGCCTGCGCGTAGGGGCGTGCGATAGTGCTTTTTTCTGCCATGGTGGCGGGCCTTTACATCTGGGCGACGAGGTCCTTGAGCAGTTCGTCGTGCGCCTTGGCGTCGACCTCCCGCTTCAGGACCTTGGAGGCGCCGGCGACGGCGAGATCGACCACCTGACCGCGCAGCTGCTCGCGCGCCCGGTTGGTCTCCTGTTCGATCTCGGCATGGGCCGCCGCGACCAGACGCTCGGCCTCGGCACGGGCGTTGTCCTTGGCTTCCTCGACGATCTCGTTGGCGCGCTTTTGCGCCTGGTTGATGATCTCAGAGGCACGCCCCTTGGCCTCGTGCAGGACCTCCTCGGCGCGCTGCTCGGCAAGCTCCTGTTCGTGCTTGCCGCGCTCGGCGGCGGCCAGGCCGTCGGCGATGCGCTTCTTGCGGGCCTCCATGACTCCGGTCAACGGGCCCCAGAGGAACCGGTTGATGAACCAGATCAACAGCGCGAAGACGATGATCTGGCCGAAGAGCGTTGCTGTGACGTTCACGTGTGAACTCCTCCTAGGCTGCGCCTATGTCGGGTCGGTAGTGATGGCTTCCGATACGCGACGGTTCAGCCGCCGACGGCGCTCTGCACGGCACCGGCGAAGGGGTTGGCGAACACGAACCACATGGCCATACCCAGGATGATCATCGGGAAGGCCTCCATCAGGCCGCCGGTGAACAGCATCTGACCCATCAGCTGCGGGCGCATCTCCGGCTGGCGGGCGATGCCCTCGATGTACTTGGAGCAGATCATGCCCCAGCCCAGGGCCGAACCCAGACCGGCGGCGGCCAGGATGATGCCCACGCCGATGGCGGTGGAGGAGTAGACGGATGCAAGCAGTTCGGGGCTCATGTGTGTCTCCTTGAAGTCAAAGTTTTAAATGTTGAAAACCAAAATCGAAAAACTCGGTGACGCTCAAAATCAGTGTTCTTCCAGGTCGGCGCTGGCCATACCCAGGTAGACGATGGTCAGCAGCATGAAGATGAAGGCCTGCAGGCTGATGACGAGAATATGGAATATGGCCCAGGCCATGCCGAGCGCCAGCTGCGGGAACCAGGCGATGCTGAAGCCGCCCAGCGAGAGCAGGGCAATCAGCATGAACAGCAGCTCGCCGGCGAACATGTTGCCGAACAGACGCAGGGCCAGGCTGACGGGTTTGGCGACCTCCTCGATGGCGGTCATGACGATGTTGACCGGGAAGAGGAACTTGCCGAAGGGGTGGAGCAGGAATGTCTTGAGGTAGCCGACGGGCCCCTTGATGCGCAGGTTGTAGGCGATGATGAGGCCGAACACGGTCAGCGCCATCGCAAACGTGGTATCGAGCTCGGTGGTGGGCACGATGCGCAGGTGGCCGATGCCGACCTCGCTCGCCGCCCAGGGCAGCAGGTCCACGGGCACCAGGTCCATGGCGTTCATCAGGAACACCCACATGAAGATGGTGAGCGCGAGGGGGCCGATCAGGCGGTCGCGGCTGGGAAAGATGTCCTTGATCTGGGTGTCGACGAACTCGACGATGGCCTCGATCCACAGTTGCAGGCCCGAGGGGGCCTCGGTCTGCAGGCGGCGGCCGATACGCCAGCCGATGAACACGAGCAGCGCGCCCAGCAGAATGCTGACGCTGAGGGTATCCAGTTTGAGGGTCCAGAACCCGTGTCCGATCTCCCAGTTATGAAGGTGGTGCTGTATGTACTCGCCAGAAGTTGGTACTTCCCCAGCCACGTTGAGTTACTCCCAAAGACATAAGAAATTCTTTTTCACTGGCGCCGGGCGTCTGCTGGGACCTTATTAAATAGGTAGCCCAGCTGCGCCACCGCGAATCCCACGATGATCGCCAACGGATCCAGCTTCAGCGCCGCAATGCCCACGGCCATCAAGGCCAGGACCGAGACGAACCGCATCGCGGCGCCGATATAGAGTTCTGCCATGCCGCGCGTGGCGCTCGCGCCGGCCACCTCGGTGGCGCGCAGCAGCCGCCAGGCGCTGATGAACGTGCTAATCAGGGCGATGCCCCCGCCGTAAAGCACGGCCGCCCCCCCGGACAAGCCGTGCTTGAAACCCAAGGCGTAGACCGCGGCGGCGGCCAACACGAACAGGGCCTGGACGATCACGAGCCGCCGCAGCGCGCTGCGAAGGACCTGGGCCGCGTAGCTCATGTGACTCGCTTGGTAACGTTCCGTTCGTGAGGGTGCCGTCGCGGCCCTGACAACGCGTCGAGGGCACGAAAAAAGGCACGTCTTTAGGGCCGCGAAGTATAAAGATTCCGCGAGGAACGGTCAATGATGGGCCGATAAAAAGCGATTATGGGCGAGAAAATCGCCGAACGCGGAAGGCGTCGGTGCAAATGCACCCGACCTCACTTGATGTGGCCGAGAATGCCGTCGAGCTCGTCCAGGGAATTGTAGTGGATGATGAGCTTGCCCTTGCCCTTGCCCCCCTGCTGGAACTGGACCTTGGCGCCGAGGCGCTCGCCGAGCTCCTCCTGCAGGCGGCGCACGTCCGGGTCCTGCTCGGCGGGCGCGGGCTTGGGCTTGGCCGGCTGCTGCAGCCGGCGCACCAGCTGCTCGGTCTCGCGCACCGACAGCCCCTTGGCGGCGACCTGGCGGGCGGCCTGGACCTGGGCGCTGCCCTCCAGGGCCAGCAGGGCACGGGCGTGGCCCATCTCCAGTTCGCCCTTCTCGACCAGGCCCCGCACCTCCTCGGCCAGGGTGAGCAGGCGCAGCAGGTTGGACACCGCCGCGCGGGAGCGGCCCACGGCCTCCGCGGCCTGTTGGTGAGTAAGCGCAAACTCATCGATGAGCCGGTGCAGCGCCGAGGCCTCTTCCATGGGATTGAGCTCCTCGCGCTGGATATTCTCGATCAGCGCCATGGCGATGGCGGCCCGGTCGGGGACGTCGCGCACCACGGCGGGGATCTCGTGCAGGCCGGCCAGTTGGGCGGCGCGCCAGCGGCGCTCACCGGCGATGATCTCGAACCGGCCCGGCTCGCCGATGGGGCGCACGACGATGGGCTGGACCACCCCCTGGGCGCTGATGGAATCGGCCAGCTCCTGCAGGGTGTCGGGGTGCATGTCCAGGCGCGGCTGGTACTTGCCCCGCTGGATCACATCCACGGGCAGCGTGCGCAGGGCGCCTTCGGCCCCGGCCTCCGCGCCCGCCGGCTCGCCGCCGCCTTCCTCGTGGTGCTTGGCGCCGCCGAGCAGCGCATCCAGACCACGACCCAGACCGGGTTTCTTTACCGCCATCTCACACCTTCAGTTCGGTTTGCACATAGTACGTTCGGCCGGGCCCGGCCGGTTTTCAAGCCGTGGCGGGCTGCTCGAAGGCGCCGCCCGGCGGGGCCCCGGGGGGCGGCGCCTTGGAGTCGCGGCGCAGGATCTCCCCGGCCAGGGCCAGGTAGGCCAGGGCGCCGCGCGAGGTCTTGTCGTAGCCCAGCACCGGCAGACCGTGGCTCGGCGCCTCGGCCAGGCGCACGTTGCGCGGGATGATGGTGCGATAGACCTTGTCGTCGAAATGCATGATCAACTGGCCCGAGACGTCATTGGACAGGTTGTTGCGCGGGTCGAACATGGTGCGCAGCAGGCCCTCGAGCTTCAGGCCCGGATTGACGTACTGGCGGATCTGGTCGACCGTCTCGAGCAGGGCCGACAGCCCCTCCAGGGCGTAATACTCGCACTGCATCGGGATCAGCACCGAATCGGCCGCCACCAGGGCGTTGACCGTGAGCATGTTCAGCGACGGCGGGCAATCGACCAGGATGTATTCGTAGCGATCGCGCACGCCCGCCAGCGCCTCGCGCAGGCGCCGGTCGCGCTGGTCCACCTCCAGGAGCGAGACCTCCGCGGCCGTGAGGTCGCTGTTGGCAGGCAGCAGGTCGTAGCCGAGCTCGTCGAGGCGCAGGATGACGTCCTCGGCGCTCTTCTCGCCCATCATGACGTCGTAGGTCGTGGCCTCCAGGGCGGCCTTGTCCACGCCGCTGCCCATGGTGGCATTGCCCTGGGGGTCCATGTCGACCAGCAGGATCCGGCGCTTGGTGGCGGCCAGCGAGGCGGCCAGATTGATGCAGGTCGTGGTCTTGCCGACCCCGCCCTTCTGGTTCGCAACCGCTATGGTCCTGCCCATGGCTGTTCCTCTAGTCTCTTTGGTCTCTCACCGGCGTCTGGCCGGATGCTCGGCCGCTTCCGGGCGCGCCGCCGCCCAGGGCCCGGTCCGTGAACTATACCACCACCGCCTAGGCCGTGGGTCGTACCACCAGCACGTGGCGCTCGGCGTCCAGGCCCGGCACCCGCAGCCGGTGCACGGCCTCGACGGCCAGGCCCGGCGGCAGCCCCTCCAGCTCGGCCAGGGGATAGACGCCCTTCATGATCAAGAACAGGCCGTCCGGCGCCAGGGCGTGGCGCGCGCCGCCGACCAGCTCGGCAATGCTCGAATAGGCCCGGGAGACGATGGTGTCGAAGGGGGCCTGCGGCCGGTAGGCCTCGACGCGCTCGGCGACCACCTCGACATTGGTCAGGCCCAGCTCGGCGACCGCCTGGTGCATGAAACGCGTCTTCTTGCGGTTGCTGTCGAGCAGGACGAAGCGGCATTCCTCGCGGGCCAGGGCCAGCGGGATGCCCGGCAGGCCGGCACCGCTGCCCACGTCCAGGACCCGCCCGGGCTTGAGATAGGGCAGCACGGCCAGGCTGTCGAGCAGGTGGCGGGTGACCATCTGCTCGGGGCGGCGCACCGCGGTCAGATTGTAGACCCGGTTCCACTTGGCCAGCAGGGCCACGTAGTCGAGCAGCTTCGCCCGCACCGGCGCCGGGAGGATGATCCCCAGCGCCGCGAGCCCCTCGTCGAGGGAGTGGGCGAGGTCCATGGGCTCCGGCCTACCGGGCGCGGGGCTCAGGCACGGCGGCGCTGCCCGGCGTCGCGCTTTTTCAGGTGCACCAGCAGCAGCGAGATCGCCGCGGGGGTGACGCCCGGCACCCGCGCGGCCTGGCCCAGGGTCTCGGGGCGCAGGCGGGCGAGCTTCTCGGATACCTCCGCCGACAGGCCCTTGACCCGGGCATAGTCCAGGTCGGCGGGCAGGCGCGTCTCCTCGTGGCGGCGCTGGCGGGCGATCTCCTCGCTCTGGCGCTCGATGTAGCCGGCGTACTTGGCCTGGACCTCGACCTGCTCGGCGACCTTGGCATCGAGGACCGCCTCGCCCGCGCCGGGCAGGCTCATCAGGGCCGCGTAGCTGACGTCGGGCCGGCGCAGCAGGTCCATGAGCCGCGCCTCGCGCGACAGCGGGCCACCGAGCACCCGCTCGGCCTCGGCCGCGGGCAGGGTCTCGGGGCGCACCCGGGTCTCGCGCAGGCGCCGGGCCTCGCGCTCGACGGCCTCGCGCTTGGCCTCGAAGGCCGCCCAGCGCTCATCGTCGACCAGGCCGAGCTCGCGGCCCTTGGGCGTGAGGCGCAGGTCCGCGTTGTCCTCGCGCAGCAGCAGGCGGTATTCGGCGCGGCTGGTGAACATGCGGTAGGGCTCATTGGTGCCGCGGGTGATGAGGTCGTCTACCAGCACGCCCAGGTAGGCCTCGTCGCGCCGCGGCGACCAGGCCTCGCGGCCCTGCACGCCCAAGGCGGCGTTCAACCCGGCGAGCAGGCCCTGGGCGGCGGCCTCCTCATAGCCCGTGGTGCCGTTGATCTGGCCGGCAAAGAACAACCCGGCGATGAACTTGGTCTCCAGCGAGGCCTTCAGGTCGCGCGGGTCGAAGTAATCGTATTCGATGGCGTAGCCCGGGCGCGTGATATGGGCCTGCTCCAGGCCCGGGATCGAGCGCACCAGCGCCAGCTGCACGTCGAAGGGCAGGCTGGTGGAGATGCCGTTGGGGTAGACCTCGGCGGTGTCCAGTCCCTCGGGCTCGATGAAGATCTGATGCGAGTCCTTGTCGGCGAAGCGCACCACCTTGTCCTCGATGGACGGGCAGTAGCGCGGCCCGGCGCCCTCGATCACACCGCTGTACATCGGCGAGCGATCCAGGCCCGCGCGGATGAGCTCGTGGGTGCGCTCGTTGGTATAGGTGATGTGGCAGGCGACCTGGCGCGGGTGCTCGGCCGACGAGCCCATATAGGAGAACACCGGCACGGGCTCGTCGCCGGGCTGTGCCTGGAGCCGGGCATAGTCGATGGTCTTGCCGTCGAGGCGCGGCGGCGTGCCGGTCTTGAGGCGCTCGACGCGAAACGGCCGCTCGCGCAGGCGCGCGGCCAGGGCATTGGCGGGCGGGTCGCCGGCGCGCCCGCCGGCGTAGTTGTCCAGGCCGATGTGGATGCGCCCGCCGAGGAAGGTGCCGACGGTCAGCACCACCGCCGGCGCGGCGAAGCGCAGGCCCATCTGGGTGATCACGCCGGCCACGCGCTCGCCCTCGACGATGAGGTCGTCCACGGCCTGCTGGAACAGGGTCAGGTTCGGCTCGGCCTCCAGGGCGGCGCGCACGGCCCGGCGATACAGGGCGCGGTCGGCCTGGGCACGGGTGGCGCGCACGGCCGGCCCCTTGCGGGCATTGAGGGTGCGAAACTGGATGCCGGCGCGATCGGTGGCGCGGGCCATCAGCCCGCCGAGGGCGTCGATCTCCTTGACCAGATGGCCCTTGCCGATGCCGCCGATGGCCGGGTTGCAGCTCATCTGGCCCAGGGTCTCGATGTTATGGGTGAGCAGCAGCGCGCGCACGCCGGCCCGCGCGGCGGCCAACGCCGCCTCGGTGCCGGCGTGGCCGCCGCCGACGACGATCACATCGTAGCTGTCCTGGTAGTGCATGACTGAGCCGTTGGGTCCACGGACCGGAAGCAGAGAGAAAGCCGGATATTGTATGCCGGGTGGGCGGCGGGCGGAAGCGCCGTCAGTCGGAATCGGCCTCGCCGTCCTTGCGCCGGCCGATCTGGTCGATCGGCACGACCACCGAAGACTGGGGTTCGTCGGTGAAACGCGGGCGCATGTTCATGGGCTGTCCGGCCTCCTCGGCCAATTCCAGCTCGCGGGCGCTGATGAGCGAGAGGCAGTCGCGGATGCCCTGGATGGTGTTGTCCGAGAGCGGGTGCTTGAGGCCCGGCGCGGTAGAGGTGTCCTTGGCGATGTCGGTCAGCACGCGTTTGACCATACGCAAGACCTGGGCCTCCTTGGAAGGCGTCTCGTCGGTCACGGTGATTTCCCCCTTGCGCCGGGCCGGGTGCGCGGCGCGTTTCGGCCATACGGGACAGTGTGACATAACCGGCCAGTGGGGGACCCTGCCCATTTGGGGGGTATGGTTCACAACTCGGCGGACCCGGCGGAACCCGGGCCGGACGGCCGTGGTCCCCTAAACAGAACGTCGTTCCGTCCGGAGAGCGCCGGGCGGGCCCCGGCGGCGCAAATGGTCACGCTGTTACCGACATCACGGTAGTCGCTCGACCCGGCGCTATCCTGTTTCCCAACACGTCTTCGCGAGAATGACCCTCGCGGAATCACGGCTTTTTGCCGAGGAGGAACCGTCATGAAGAACTCACGAATATGGCTAGCCAAGGTTCTGGGAGCGGCTGCGCTGTTCGCGGTCGCGGCGGCCCCCGCGCTGGCGAGCACCGACGACGGCGCCCAGCTGGAAACGCAACGCGCACAGCTCGACGCCGCGGCGCACGGCCAGGGTGCCCAGCAGGTCAATTCGCAGATCGTCTCGGCCTTCAGCGGCCTGGCCGGCTCGAACGAAAACGCCCAGGCCCTGGCCTCGGGCCTGCGCACCGGTGAGCCCATCGTGCTCAACGGCACCGACGCGGACGGCAACCCGACCACCACCACGATCACCCCGTCGACCAGCACCATGGGCTGGGGCAACGTCTACACCGCACTGGCGCTGACGCAGGCCTCGTTGTCGCAACAGGGGATCACCGACCCCAGCAGCGCCCAGCTCAGCGACGCGCTGACATCTATACTCAATCAACGCGCCGACGGAACCGGCTGGGGAGTCATTGCCCAGAACCTAGGCGTCAAACTCGGCCCGGTCATCAGCGACCTGCGCTCGGCCAACGGCCAGCTGCACGCCGAACAGGGCGGCGCCTCGAACAACGGGCACGCGACGACGGCGCACGCACAGCCCTCGAGCCACCCCGGGCAGACGGCCATGGGCAATCACATGGACCGGCCCGACCGGCCCGCGCGCCCGGCACGGCCCGACCGGCCGCAACGCCCGAGCCTGCCGGACCGTCCGCCCCGTCCCGCACATCCGGGGCGCTGATAGAACGGTCCGCCACGCGCGTGCCGGACTAGGGATGCACGGGCGCAATGGGCCGGCGCGCAGGCCGGCTCGAGCGCCCGATGATCCAGGCAATACCGGCACCAACCGTCACGGCATAATCGCGTCTGACCAGGGGGCTGTCGTCGAAGACAGCCCCCGACAGCGCGTCATAGCGCACAAAGGCCCCCATCCAATAACGGCGAAAACGCCGCGAGAGCGACAAGGTCGCCCGCATGCCACTGTACCCGGCCCTGGCCTCATAGGCGGGGCGCGCGGGCGTCGCGTCGGCAGGCCTGACGCTATAGTAATACGCGTGATACGGTTGGGTCGCGAACACCGGCCCGATCGCCGCCCCTACCCTCCACACCCGGCGCCAATCGACGGCGAGTTGCGGATTGAAGGTCCAGCCCTCGCGCTGAGTGGATTGCAGGTCGGTCGCCACCACGGCGCGCACTGGAAACCGTAACCTCACCAGACGCTCGGGCGCCCGCTCGATGATGACATCCAGCGAGGGCCCGATCTCCACGACCGGCTTGAGGTCCGCCATGCCGACCCTCGCCTCGTTGCGGCTGCTGTCGACGGGCACCGCGCCGTCCATGCTCAGGTCGAGCACAAATCGGGGCGAGCTGAACAGCAGCCCGCGGACACCCCGGCGGTCCACCCTGAGGCGCCGGCCCCGGTAGATGAAATAGGGCAGAGGCAGGACGTAGCTGCGCGCTTGATCCGAACCCCGGTAATCGGGAAAACTCAATCCAGCCACGCCAACCCCCACTTCCCACAATGGCGAGGCGCCGGCGGCGGCACCGATGGCGTAGGGAACGAACAAAAGGCAGGCTATGTACAGCGCTCGCAACATCGATTCTCCACCGGGCCTTTGGGCCGGAGCGCGCACGCCCCCGAGGGGCCCGAGTATACAGTCGTTTCGCCGCGCCGGCCTGGAGCGGGACTTCCCGCGGGGCCCGCGCCCGCCCGCGGACGGGCCGGCGCGGTGAGCGCTCGGGCGCTGGGGCGGGGAGGCTGGCTCACGCTGGCACTGTCCAATCTGGTACTGGCGGGGACCGGCGGCCTGTCTCTGCTACTGGCACTGCGGCGAGTGTATGCGATTGCCAAAACGGCCCCGGATAGGTGCAGCGAGGGCTCGGTCCTCGTAGTGTTCGGCATGCGGCTTCGCGGTGAGGCCGTCGCACCTGACTATGCGAGGCGGCTCGAGCGCGCCTTAGCGCTTTATCGCATGGGGCACACGCAGCGTATCTTGTTGGTCGGCGGCCGGACCGGACGAGGCGACATCAGCGAAGCGCACGCAGGCCGAGCGTACTTGACCGCTCGGGGACTTCCCGACGAGGCGCTCGTGCTCGAGGACCAGTCCCGGCACACGCTCGAGAATCTGCAGCGGGCGCGGTCGATCATTTCACAGGGCGATTCGATCCGGGTGGCGCTGGTCAGTAATCGTTATCACCTGGCCCGCGTCCAGGCCCTGGCGCACGGGCTGTCGATGGGCCATGAACTCTGTGGGGCCGAGGCACATTGGCAAGGCTCGGCACCGGCGATTCTGCGGTTGGTAGGCGAGGCGTATTATCTGCACTGGTATTGGATCGGGCGCGCTTGGACCCGCGCGACATTCAACCGAGCGGACCTGGAGCGGATAACGTGAGGGGCCGAAGGCGTCTGGGATATAATGGTCAACGGCTTACGACATTCGAATCGACAGACAGTGCAGACAGGCGAACCCACCCCCACGAGCACCGAAACATCTCGTTGGCCCCGACACGTGGCCCGATGGCGGGACGAGTGGGTCACGCCCGCGCGATTCTTGAGCCACGTCGACTCTCTCAATAGAGCCTTGCCGCAGGGGTGCTATGCGGTCAACCTTTGCGAGGACCGCTACCTGTTCACGGTCGGTTTCGCCGCCGTCATGCTGCGCGGCCAAACGAGCCTGCTGCCGCCCAACCGTGCGCCGCGGGTCATCGAGGAAGTCGCGCAGTCCTACGCCCCGTCCTACCGCCTGGACGATGCACTGGTGGAGAAGGCCTTTCGCGCAAGCGCCGAGGCGCCGCCCGCGATCGCGCCCGGCTTCGACACCGTCGCCGACCCGCACCTGGCGTGCGTGCTGTTCACCTCGGGCAGCACGGGCCGGCCGCAGCCGAGCGCGAAGCGCTGGGGCGATCTAAAGAAGGGCTCCGGGCTGCTTCAGGCCCGCTTTGGAATCGGCGGGCCGAACGCGACCTCCATCGTCGCCACGGTACCCCCGCAACACATGTACGGCCTGGAGACAACGGTCCTGCTGCAATTGACGGGCGCGGCCTGCGTCCACGGCGCAAGGCCTTTCTTCCCCCAGGACATCTGCTCGGCGCTCGAACAGGTCCCGGCGCCACGCGTTCTGATCACCACGCCGCTGCACCTGCGGGCCTGTGTCGATGCCGGGCTGCGATGGCCGAGGCTGGAGCAGATCATCTCGGCGACCGCGCCGCTGACGGCCGAGCTCGCCGGCCGGGCCGAAGAACAGTTGGGCGCGCCGGTGCGCGAGATCTTCGGATGCACCGAAGGGGGCTCGCTGGCCAGCCGGCGCAGCGTCCGCGATACGACATGGCAGCCCTACGACGGCGTTCGAGTGGAGGTGGATGCCGAGGGAGCCTGGGTCCAGGGGCCGCAGCTGCCTGTACCCATTCGCCTGAGCGACCGTATCGAGCGTGAACCGGGAGGACGGTTCAAATTGTTGGGCCGATCCGAAGACCTGATCAACATCGCCGGCAAACGCGGCTCCCTGGGCGATCTCAATCAAAAGCTCCTGGAGGTGCCGGGCGTGGTAGACGGGGCTTTCTATGTGCCGGACGGCGAGCGGGGACGAGACCCGCGGCTCTGTGCGCTGGTGGTCGCACCGACTCTGAGCCGCTCGCAGGTCCTGGAGGCGCTGGCCGAACGGCTCGACCCGGTGTTCTTGCCGCGCCCGCTGTTCCTGGTGGACGAGCTGCCGCGCAACGAGACCGGCAAGCTGGCTCGTGCGGCGCTGGCGGCCTTGGTCAAGGAACTCGGCGCCCGCCCATAGGCCGCGGGTTGGCTGTCTCAGGCCCGGTCTATTTGTTATCCTTCAATCAATCCGCCACGCTAAATCGCGCGGTGATCCGCGGGGCAACGGCGGCATTACAATAACGATCAGGGCGGCGCTCCCCCAGCCGCCCGGAACATTTCGCGGGCAACGTGCAACACCTTGTAATTACCAGCTATACGACCGTGACCGCGCTGGGTCGCGGCCAGGATGCCGCAGTGCGCGCCCTACAGGAGGCACGCGGTGGACTGCACCCCGGCGATTTTGCCGACGCCGATCTGCCGATGTGGATTGGGCGCGTCCCGGGGCTGGAACAGGTGCCGCTTGAGGGCGAGTTGACACCGTTCGACTGCCGCAACAACCGCCTGGCCCGGGCGGCCCTGGAGTGCGACGACATCAAGGGCGCGGTCGCCGCGGCGCGCGAGCGCTATGGCGCGAACCGCGTCGGCGTGTTCCTGGGCACGAGCACCTCGGGCATTCGGGCGACCGAGCGGGCCTTTTCCGAGCGGGACGCGGACGGCAGGCTCCCGGGCGGCTATGTCGCCCACTATCGCCAGACGCAATCGCCATTCTCGGTGGCGGACTTCGTCACGCGGTACTTGGACCTCAGGGGCCCGGCGCTGGTCGTATCGACGGCCTGTTCGTCCAGCGCCAAGGTCTTCGCCACCGCTTGGCGCCATATCCAGGCGGGGCTGTGCGATGCCGCATTGGTCGGCGGGGTCGACAGCCTGTGCCTTTCCACCCTGTACGGCTTTAACGCACTGGAGTTGATTTCCCCGGAGCCGTGTCGACCGTGGGATCGCACTCGGCGCGGAATCAGCATCGGCGAGGGAGCCGGCTTCGCGCTTCTGGAAAGTCCGGCGAAGGCCGAGGGACGCGTTGCGTTGTTGGGATACGGCGAGAGCAGCGACGCCTACCACATCTCCACGCCGCACCCGCAGGGCGAAGGCGCGAGCGTTGCCATGGAGGCGGCGCTGAACCGCGCCGGGCTCGGCCCGCGCGACATCGACTACATCAATCTGCACGGCACCGCGACCGCGGCCAACGATGCAGCGGAGGACCGGGCGGTGGTCCGATTGTTCGGCGCGCAAGTGCCCTGCAGTTCCACCAAGGGCTGGACCGGACATACGCTGGGCGCGGCAGGCGTCACCGAGGCGGTCTTCTGCGCGCTCGCCCTGGAACGGGGTTTCATTCCGGGCACGCTCAACACCAACGAGGTCGACCCGGAGCTCCGGGCCGGTCTCGTCAAGGCGGGGCGCCATGAGCCGATCGGAACGGCTTTGAGCAATTCGCTGGGCTTTGGCGGCACCAACTGCACCTTGTTGTTGGGGCTCGTGCGATGAGCGCCGTTTGGCTGAATTCGGTCGGCGTCGTGGGCCCTGGCCTGGACGGTTGGGCGCAGGCAGCGCGCATCTTATCGGGGCAGGCGCCTTTCGCCTACCGCCCGCTGGAGCCGATCGAACCGGAGCTGCTGCCGGCGAACGAACGGCGGCGCACGACGCCGACCATCCGACTGGCCATGCACGTCGCCCACGAGGCGGTAGGCCGGGACGTCGCCTCGGAGCGCTCGGGCTTGCACTCGGTGTTCGCCTCGGCGGAAGGCGACACCGAGATCGCCGCGAAGATCTGCCAGGCCCTGGCGCTGCCGGGGCGCCCGGTCTCCCCGACGCAGTTTCACAATTCGGTGCACAACGCGCCGGCCGGTTACTGGGCAATCGCGACCGGCTGGCGCAGCCCATACACCAGCCTCGCCGCCGGGGACGCGACGTTCTCCGCCGCGCTGCTCGAGGCGTTCAGCACGGTCGTCAGCGACAAGGTGCCCGTCCTGTTGGTGGCGTACGACCTGCCCGCCCCCGAGCCCCTGACCGCCGCCGCCCCCGTGACAGAGGCGTTCGCCCTGGCATTGACCCTGGCGCCGGACCACTCGCACGCCGCGCTCGGACAGCTCGAGCTCAGCCTGTCGGCAGGCAATCCGACAGTCTGCCTGAACCACGACCTCGAGCGTTTGCGCCGGGGCAACCCGATTGCGAGCGCCCTGCCGCTGCTCGAGGTCGTGGCGATGTCGCAGGACCGGGAAATCACGCTTACCGGCACCGGCATGGACGCCGTGCGGGTGGGCTTCACGCCAACGGCCTAACCGGAAGGTCGTTGCACAGATACACCGTCCGCGGACAGGACCTTTTGGGCAGGCGAATACGATGAAACGAGCATTGGTGACCGGCGGCAGCGGACACATCGGGGCGGCGATCGCATACCGCCTCGCGGCCCAGGGTTTGGAGCTACTCGTGCATGCGCGCGGTCGCCCCGAGGAGGCCGAACGGGTGGCCGCCTCGGTGCGCGACACAGGCGGTCAGGCCTCGGCCTTGATATTCGACGTGACCGACGGTGAACAGACGCGCACGGCCCTGGAGGCGGCGCTGGAGGACGGCCCCATTCAGGTGGTGGTGAACAATGCCGGCATACACGACGATGCGCCGATGGCCGGCATGAGCCCCAAGCAATGGCACAGGGTCATCGATGTCTCCTTGAACGGTTTTTTCAACGTGACGCAGCCTTTGTTACTGCCGATGATGAGTACCCGCTGGGGAAGGGTGATCAATATCTCGTCGATCGCGGGCGTGATGGGCAACCGCGGCCAAGCCAACTACGCCGGCGCGAAGGCGGGGCTTCACGGGGCGACCAAGTCGCTGGCCATCGAAATGGCATCGCGGGGCATCACGGCCAACGTCGTGGCGCCAGGTATCATCGCCGGACCCATGACCGACACGGTGTTCGACAACGACGCCGTCGAGCAGATGGTCCCCATGAGACGCGCGGGCACGGCCGATGAAGTGGCGGCGCTGGTGGCCTTTCTGGCCTCGGACGAGGCGGGCTACATATCGGGGCAGATCATCGGCGTCAACGGCGCCATGGCCTAGCGGTGAATATCGCGGTCGTTATCCCCGCCTATAACGAGGCGGCCACTATTCGGGACGTCGCACTGCGCGCGTTGCACCAACTGCCCACGGTGTACGTGGTCGACGATGGCTCTAGCGACGGCACGTCGGCACAGGTCTCGGACATTGGCGTGCATTGCATCCGCAACGCCGGCAACTGCGGCAAGGGCGGGGCCATCGTCGCCGGGGCGGAGGCGGCCTTGGCGGCCGGGGCAAGCGGTGTGATCACGCTCGACGGCGACGGCCAGCACGCCCCCGAGGATATACCTGGGCTGTTGGCGGCAGCCGACCGCGTACCGTCGGCGATAGTCATCGGCGCGCGCGTGCGCAACCGTGACCGGGCGCCGCCGGCCCGGCGGATGGCCAATGCCATCGCGGACTTCTGGGTGTCGTGGGCCGCCGGCCTGCGTATTCAGGACACCCAATCGGGCTTTCGATACTATCCCGCCTCGGTCTTCGACCTGCCGGTCGGCCACGGACGCTCGGCCGGGTTCGTGTTCGAGAGCGAGGTCCTGATCGAGGCGGTGCGCCATGGGCACGGCTGTATTTGCGTGCCGATCGACACGGTATACCCGAAACAGGCCAGGGCGAGCCACTTTCGGCCGTTCAAGGACATCAGCCGTATTGTGGTGATGGTCGCGGGAAAGCTTCTGAAGTGGGGTCTTTATCCGCTCGGCCTGGCGCGCACGCTGTTCGGCAAGCGCGGCGCGTAGGGAGCGGGGCCGGCGGTCAGCCCCGCCCCCACCGCTTGGTCAGGCCAGGGTCAGCTGGGTGGTGATATCGTGCTGTAGGTTCTCAATCCAGCCATTGTAGTTACTGTGGATATGCTTGCCGTCATATCGCAGGTTCTTGCTGGATTTATAGTGGATGCTGTAGTACTTCGTCGTGTAGCGGATATCCACCACTGCGACGTGCGTGCGCAGATGCAGAGTCCCGACCAAATGGCCCGGGCCGGCGTCTTTCATCGCCCAGCCGCGGCTGGCGCCGGCCCGGACGATCGCCGCGCGGACCTGCTTCATGGTCAGTGATTTTCCGGCCGGTGTGGCAATGGCCTGATGATCGACGTTGTAGATAGGCGCGGTCCGGCAGCTGGCAAAGAACATCAGCGCCAAAGCCACGAATAGTAGTTTTCCCCATGGCTGAAACTTCATCTCATGGATCTCCTTTTTAGTGTTTTGGGTCTACGACGGCGGCTACTCGGTAACCGCGAAGGACAGGATCCCCCGACGCCAGCCTATATCGACCGGCCGGCGATGTAAACGCCGTCCGGGCGCACCGCTACAGCGGGTGGCGTGGGCTTACCGTAACGTAGCGATGGACCCAGCCCTGCGTGTAAGGGCTGTCCAGCCGGCTAACCGAGAAAATAATATTCGAAGGGGTCGCGCTGCGTACGGCCGCGGAGGTGCCACGCAGGGAACTGCCGGCGATGTCCAAGCTGCTGCGCGAGGCGGAGATTGCCACCTTTCCGCTGAACCGGCTGGCGGTTATCTCCAAGTCCGAACCGGTCGCCGACAGGGCGGTCGCTTCAGAGCTGACGTCCGTGTCGACAATCCGGGCCCGACTCTCGAAGGCCTCGATGTGCGATACGGTGACGTCCTTGATCAATACGCCGGCGCAGTGACGGAGCTCGATGCGCTCATAGGCACCCTCAAAACGCATGCCCTTTTGGTCACGGCATACGCCGACACGTTCGCCGGGGGGGACCGGGCGGGAAGCGGCGGCCGGCTGCGACTTGAAATCGCCGGCCGGCTCGGTCAGGGCCTTGAGCAGCAACCCATTGAAGGTCTCGGCGCTTTGGCGCATGGGGACGTGTTCTACGCCCGGTATGACCTTGAGCTTCGATCCGGCGATGAGCCGATGCAGGACGTAGCCCGTGCGCAGTGCGGCGACATGGTCATCGCCCCCCCATATCAGCGTCGTCGGGACGTGGATACGCTGCAGGTCGTGACTCGCGTCGTAGTCGGCCAGTGCCAGACCGGCGATTGCGGCCGGGTCGTCATCGAGCACGGGCGCCCCCTCCGCGGTGTCGCCGCCGTGGGGGTTTGGCGCCAGTCCCATGCGTGCCAGGCCCTCCAGGATCTTGCCGGTCAAACGGGCGACGACGTTGTCGGGCCCGTGTGGACCGTCGCGCGGCGCACCGCTGGCCCAGGCGCCGGCGAGGAACTTGCTGTATGCCAGGCGCTGGAGGATGCCGGCGACGTCGACGAGGACCAGTCGGCGCACATCGCCCGGGTAGGTAGCGGCATAGTGAATCGCAATGGCCCCGCCCATGGAGTGGCCGACCAGGTAGAACGGCTTGGAGGCAAATCGCCCGGCAACGAAGTGCAGCAACCGGGCGTAGGTTTCAGGGGAATAGGGCTTGGCCGCCCGGGTGGAGTCACCGAAACCGGGCAGGTCCAGGGCCAGGACATGATAACGCGATGCCAAGGCGTGGAACTGCTGCTGCCAATCTCGCGTGGCGCGCCCGTTGATGCCGTGCACGAGCACCACCGTCTGGGGCGCCGTTCGGTGCATCTGATAGACGCAGACCCTGCCGTCGAAGACCGGCTCGGACACACAGGTCTTGGTCATCCCGGGCAAGAGCGCGGACGGGGCGGCGCCGCCCGTGCTCGTACAGGCAACGCACAGCAGGGGCAGCGCGGTCCCCAGGGTAAGGATCCGGCCAAGCCGCCGGCGAAGTGACCGTGGCATCCGCGTCCTCCAGGGAACTCGATACGATCGGCGCCGCGGTCTCGTGCCCCGACGGGACACCGGCGGCCGGTGCGAGGGTCAACTCAGCTTAGCAGGACCGTCGCGCGCCCGCCAAGCAATCGATCCGGGCCCGCGGTGAGCTCGAATTCGTAGACGAAGCTGCGTGCATCGCCCATCAGGCGCCTGGCCTGGACCGTGATCTCGCAAGCGATATCGTCGAGGCGCTCGACCGACCAGGCCACATCGCGCACGGCGGCGATATAGCCGCGCGCGGGCGCCTCGTCGTCGCCGCGCAACAGGCCGCCGTGTACCGCCATGGCCTGGGCGGCATATTCTATACCGGCGACGGCCGGGACCCGCCCGCGCTCGTGCAGGGGATTGCCCGGGTCGCGGTGGCTGGTGGCCCGGCAGACGATGTGCTCCTCGTCCCACTGCTCAACGGCCTCGAGCAGGCACATCGAGCCCGCGTGCGGAATGAGCGCGCACAATTGGTCGCGGCCCAGGCGATTCGATCTAGACATGGTCTTGGGATGACAGGTTGGGTTGGCGCATCGCGGCAGCGAATATCAGGCTTAGCGCCGCGCCCATCGCGACCGTCGATCCGATGGCATGCAGGACAGGCGCCTGGGCAAGGGCCAACAACCCGAAAACACCGACGGTCGTGGCACAGCATAGCACCAGAGCGGCCTGCGTGGTTTGGCGCTGGCCGGGTGTCCGGTCTCGGTTAAAGAACAAGGCATAGTCGACGCCGAGGCCCACGACCAGGACCAGGGAAGTCAGGTGAAAGAGCGTCAACCGCTGCCCACTCAAAACCTGTACGGCGGCTGTCACCAAGACCGCGGACAATACGGGCGCGGCGACGCGCCACAACCGCCTCGAGCCGCGCAGGGCGAAGGCCAACACGGCGAGGATCGCGGCCAGTCCCCACAGACAGCGCACGAGGGTCGCATCGCGGAATCCGTGCATCATCCGGGTCGTCTCGGCATGGAGGTTTATATAATGGAGGCCCGGTATCTGGCCGGCGAGCCTGGCGAGATCAGCGGCATGCGTGCGGGGGATGAACAGCGCCGCCCAGCGCTCGCCGTCCGGCACCAGGAGCGCATCGAGTCGCAGTCCGAGCGGGGTGCCCCGCAGGGCGTCCGGTTGCAACGGCGCGAGCGAGCGCGCGGCGGGGACGTCGGACAGGAATGGGGCGAACACGCCAGGGCGAAACGGCAGACCCCGGGTCGCCGCCGCCAGGTCCGCCTGCAGCCGGTCACGGCCCGGCAGCTCCCCCTGGCGCCGATGCTGGGTGCGAATACTGGGCAAGAGGCGGCAGGGCGAGTCCAGCACGGGTCGAGAGCCGGGCGCGGCCAGCGCTTTGAGCCGGGCGGTCGCATGCTCGCAGGCGCGCAACGCGCCCTGGGCGGAGGCGGCGCGCATGACCAGGAGCCGACTGACATCGGGTGCGCCGAGCTCAGCGCGCAGCGTGTGCTCCCGCTCGATGGCGGCGCGGGGAACCGGACTCAGGGCCGCGGGGTCGGCCTGCCACAGCCCTGGGCCGTAGGCCGCCAGCATGAGCGCCGCGCCGGCGCCGAGCAAGACAGGCACGTGGCGCGCGCGGGGCAAGCCATCGAGCCAGGCCTGCGGCACGCGGCCGATTCGGCTCGCGGGCGTGCGCCGCACCAGGGCCGGGAGGATCCACCGGGTCGCGGCGGCGCCGGCGAGCAGGCCCACCGCCGCAAAGACGCCAAGCTGAGCGAGCCCACGATAGTCCGAGGCCGCCATGGTCAGATAACCGAGAGCGGTAGTCAGCACGCCGAGGCGAAGCGTGGGCCAGATTCGCCGCACGCCCGCCGCGGTGTCGTCGCGGGCGTGGGCGAAGAGGTGGATGGGATAATCGACCACGACGCCGAGCAGCGTTACGCCGAAGGCGAGCGTGATGGCCTCGATTCCGCCATACAGCACTGCAACGCTCGCGGCCGCAACCGCGATCGCGAATACCAGGGGCAGCGCGGCCCCGACGACCACAGAGGGCGCACGATAGACCCACCACAGCATGGCCACCACCAGCAGCGAGGCCAGGG